>Ga0116210_1000097_pt1 | contig 86234 bp, 62 predicted proteins | sample TshhotsprinmetaG_FD_94483 | JGI IMG/M metagenome (GOLD analysis project Ga0116210, IMG submission 94483) | Hot spring microbial communities from South Africa to study Microbial Dark Matter (Phase II) - Tshipise hot spring metaG | ecosystem: Environmental > Aquatic > Thermal springs > Hot... | reverse complement strand
TATTTATTCTAACTATCATCTAACCTACCTCTACTATTTTGAGTTTCTTTAATTATTAATTTTAAATATTAAATAATAGAATTTACATAATTCTGAATTAATTATAAACAAAACTGATAGATAAAACAAATTAATTTTGATTAAACTTTACAAATGACACATGTTTTATAAATATAAAGATAATAAGATAATATAAAATATAAAAAATTATAATGTTAAAAATTTATCGCTTTTAATTTAATTTTTATTATTTATTTTGTTATATAATATTATATAATAAAATTAGAATAATGTTTAGATTGAAAGTATTTTTATATGGAGATAAGATATGAAAATTAAAAGTTTGCTTGTTATCACAGTAATTGGGATTATACAGGTATATTCTTTAACAGGATACTCAGATCGTATTGATGTTGACTATGATTATATTTTATGGGCCGTTGATTATACATTAGATGACATGGCTCCGGGAAGATTTGCCCATATTTATGGTGTAGACCGTGATGGCAATGGATTAAAAGAGGAAGACCATCTTGGCTTACTATCTGCTGTCTTATTGAATAATTCCCCTCAAATTCCTTTAGCAAGAGTAATTGCTATACAGGAAGGTTTTCGAGCTAATATGCAACAAGTAGAAAGAGATTTAAATATCACATTAGTTGTATTAGGACAAACATTTCATTTTGATGTTATTAATGAACTTCGCAATGAGGACCCCCTTCTCGCATTCGCAGTGCAATACTTTCTTGCAGGTTATATGACATGTGGTGATTCTGTAACATTTAACTTTTTAAACAGTTTTTTGAAAGACCTTGTTCGATATTTTGCTGAACGCGAAGGCTATGGCTGGGCATTAAATTATATCAACTTAAATGACTACATCAATTTTGGACCGAGTCGATATGTAACATTTGGAAACACAGGAACAAATTACTTAGGTGCTGGAGGGGATATAGAAGGAGATGGTATAAGTAACATCCAAGAATACACAGGTTCAGGAACACGAGAAATATGGTTTAATAGATGTAGTATTGTACCCCCTCCAAGAGTTGTTGGAATCTGGGTAAATCCGGGAGTTGTCGATACAGGAGATCCTGTTACTTTATCTGTTCAAGTTGCTGGAGGCGATGGACCTCTAACATTTCAATGGTTAAGAACTGATTCTAATGGTTATTCTTTCCCATCCTCATTTGAACTTGTCGGTCCGAATTCTTCAACTTATATTATTCCATACGCGACCACTTTAGACAACGCACGGTTCTCTATAGCTGTGTCGGATTCCGCATCTGTCTACAACCCTGGTACTCGTTTAGGTGGTAGACAATCATGGGGTGTTTATTTAGGAGTAAGAAGAGTTCCTCTTCAGATACTTATTCAGCCCGTAGGTGGACTGTATAATGTAGGCGAACAAGCAATTCTTTTATTTAAAGTAAAAGGAGGAACAACTGTCCCCAATTATTATTGGAGTCACAATGGTGTTATTTCAGGGCCTAATTCAAATCAATGGATTATCAATCCTATATCAGGTTCAAGCCAGGGTGTATATCAATGTAGGGCCGTTTCAGGAACAGAACAAGTTTTATCCCAAGAAGTATATATTGATGTTTTTGGTGCAGGAGAGATTGTACACTTCCCTGACCCTAATTTAGAAGCAGCCGTAAAAGACGCTTTGGGCTATGAACAAACAAAAGATATTTACGAAGGGGACCTTGTTATACTCAGAACACTCTATGCAAGTTCGAGAAATATTCGAAATCTGGGAGGAATACACAAAATCAGGAATTTGGAAACATTGATACTATGGAAGAACAACATTACTGATATTTCACCATTGGCTTCATTATTTGGACTTAAAAAACTTAATTTAGGACGAAACAATATATCAGACATTACTGCTTTACAAAATTTAGAAAACTTAGAACAATTATTCCTCTGGGATAACCAAATATCAGATATACTGCCATTAATTCAGAATACAGGCATAGGATCTGGTGATGAAATTGGTCTTGAAGGAAATCCTTTAACTGAAACGGTTCTTTGTGAACAAATCCCATTGTTAGAGACAAAGGGGTGTTGGGTAGGTTATGATGGGACATGCCCAACATCGATCCTTGAAGGAACACTAGAAGGAGAAGAACCTGAAGGCGAGGAAGGGGAAACAGAAGGAACACCCGTCGAAGGAGAAGAAGGTGAGATTCAATATCCTGAGTGCGATATTGAATTTAAAACAACCTACTTCTCTACACTTCTGGATCCAGGTAATAGTTATCTCCCCTTAGATATCCCTCTTTCAAGAACAATTGTAAATGTAAGAATACGCGTAACAGTTACACATCCTGATGTTAGTCAATTGAGAATGAAACTAATATCACCTAATAGCACAGAAGTAATACTATTTACTACCATACCTCAGGGCGGTGCAAATATGGTAAATACGGTTTTCTCAGATTCATCATCAACTCCTATTGGATTGAGTTCAAGTCCTTTTACAGGGGTTTTCGCTCCTGCAATGCCTCTATCAACTTTTAACGGTGAGAATATGGCGGGCAGGTGGACGCTTCAAGTAGCCGATGCCATATCAGGGGGTAGAGGACGCGTAGAAGAATGGGCGTTAATATTTAATGCGTGTGAAAGTGAGGGATCTGTTGAAGGAACAGCAGAAGGAGAAGGACAAATTAGTGAAGGAGAAGGCTCAGTAGAAGAAGGGGAAATTCTTCCTTATCACAACTGTGACTCCAATGGTAATTGGAGAATTGAACTGGTAGAGATTCTTCGTGTCATTCAGTTTTACAATGCAGGAGGATATTCATGTAAACGAGGAACAGAAGATGGATATGCTCCTATACCTGATGGTCCTAAAAATTGTAACAATCATTCTGCAGATTATAACCCGCCTGATTTCAAAATAAACCTAAATGAAATCCTTCGTGTTATTCAATTCTTCAATAGTTTTGGTGGATACTATCACCAGGACCCAAACACAGAAGACGGTTTCGCTCCCGGACCTGCTTAGTTTGCTCTAAAAAATCACATGGTTTATGAAACAGATAAAAGATGAATTTCACCTAAAGCAAGTGCTATCTTTACAGGACCTTTTATGTACTCCCTCGTTTGAAATGTTTTATCTCTTATTTTAAAAATCACTTCCGGGTAAAGGTGTTTTCGCGCAATTGCTTGAGGTAATGATTTTTTCTTTGATTCCTGTGTCAACTCATTAATTTTTTTATCCAATTCATCTATACTCTCTTTTATTGTTTTAGCCTGTTGAACAAGTTTTACATATGCATTTTTTGCATCTTGCGGTAAAGATTGCCATCGATTTTTTAGAGGGTTAATACCCTTAACAATCTTTTCTAACATTTCTTCTTTCTCTTTTTTCTCATCCTCAAAAGGTTTTAAATAACGAGGCAAAAAATAATCCTCTCCCAATACTATTGTCGTTTTTATACAGGCTTCACTTCCTAACTGGTCTGCCCTCACTTCACCTAAAGCAACAATTTCCCCTCCTACAATTCTTCCTCCTACAATTACAGGACCCCGAGAACGAACAAGTGATTGGTCGATTTCCTTTCCTACATAAACCCCTTCCTCAGATTCAGCAAGCACATTTAAGAAATACTTGGCCGTTATTGTCCCCTTTGTAGTAATCTTCTTTTCAAAACCTCCTGTAATACCACCAAACACCAGTAATTTCCCCTTTGTTGATACATCCGCCTGTTCAACATACCCTTTTATTTCTATATCCCCTTCTGCAAGGACAATACTATCCGACTCAACATTTTTATTTATTATTAGATATCCTAAATGATTAATATTTCCCGTCTCTAATCCTACGCTACCTTGAATTTCTAAAAAATTATCTACATGAATAACTTCGTCTTCCAAACGAAACCTGCCATCGATGGCCGCATAAAAATGTGTACTTTTCTCGTCATTCCTAACATTCCTGCCTGCCCTTAAGCGAATAGGTTTCGGTTTCGGAGCAGGAACTATTTTTCCATAAATATCTACTCCATCTTCACCTTCTTGTGGAAGAATAATAATGGCCAACAGTTGCCCTGATTTAACATTTAGTTTGGCTTTAGGTTTACGATAATCCATAGTGCCTGTTTCAGGGTCTATTTCAAAACCCGGAGCAAAAAAATCCTGTTTCCAATCTATTCTTCCTTCCAACGGCGGTGTCGGCGGTTTGCCACGCAATAAAATAACATTTTCGAAAATATCCTCTTTTTCTATAATTTCCAAAAGTCGATTTTTTGCCTTTTCTATAATATCAGGCTCTAATATTTTTTCTTCCTTTAATTTTTCCTCAAGATTCTCTAAAAGTTCCTCTTTTTTCCAACCCCGTACATCCCCACTAATTAGCATTTGCATTTTATCCTCAGAGACTCTAACCAGAAGTGGAACTGTAGGTCTATATTTAAATAATTCTTTTCCTTCTTCCATTTCTGTTTGTTTTTCTATGTTTGTTTCTTCTGGGGACATACTTTACTTTTCACAAAATTTTATCTTATTTATTATTTTAGTCAATCTTTTACAAAAAAACAAAGTAATTTATACCTACTCATTATTATATTTTTTCATTATTAACTCAGAAGTAATTCTTCCCGACTCGTAAATTGTAGGTAAACCACTTCCAGGATGTGTTCCACCTCCCACAAGGTAACAATGATCTATTTCTTCAAATTTATTGTGTGGACGGAAATATAGCATCTGCATTAGATTATGTGCTAAATTAAATGTTGCCCCTTTGAATATTCCCATACTCTCCCAATCCATGGGTGTTATACACATTTCCTCTTGTATATGTTTTTCTATATCTTTCATTGATGTTCTTTCTTTAATTCTTTTTATAACTCTGTCCCGGAATTCTTTTTTAATCCCATTCCAATCAATATGAGAGGTGTTATTAGGAACTGGGACCAAAACATATAAAGCAGAGTGTCCCTCAGGAGCTAATGTTGGGTCCGTAATACTTGCATTTCGTACATAAAATGAAAAGTCTTCTGAAAGAATCTTTTTATTGGAAATTTCATCAGTATTCTTGTGGTAGTTTTCAGCAAAATATATTGTATGATGAACTTCATCATATAATTTATCCAGCCCAAGATATAACATAAAAGTTGAACACGAGTATTTTTTCTTTTGAAGTTTCTCTATCGAGTATTTCTTTAATAGCCCTTTTTCAAACAATGTACTCATTGCATAAGCAAAGTCCGCATTAATAATGATTTCATCCCCTTCTACCTTAGTGCCGTCATCTAAAATCACACCTTTTGCAGTTCCGTCCTTCACTTCAATTTGATTAATTTTTTTATTTGTGTATATTTTCCCCCCTAATTCTTCAATTACCTTTGCCATCGCACATGATATTTCGGATAGTCCTCCTTCTACATGGTCTATACCAAAATAATGTTCTACAAAAGCAATCATTGCAAATGCTCCAGGGCATTCCCAAGGAGACATTCCCAAATATTTGCTCTGAAAACAAAAACAAATTTTCAAAGTTTCATCTTCAAAATAATCGGTAAGGACATCATTGACTGTCCGTCCTATAGCAAGATGAGGAATCGCTCTTAGAAATTCTTCCCCAACCATATCAAAAATAGAAATATAAGGTTTTTCTAAACATTTCTTCATATACTTAAAACGAACATCTTCTCGCTTCATAAAATTACGGAAACCTCCCCGGGCCCCTGGAAACAATTTTTCAATCCTTAACTCCATTTTCTCATGGTCATCTGTTGCATCCAAATAGAAATCCTTAAAAGATAAGCGATACATCGGATCTAAACGATTTATTTTCAAATAGTCATGAACATTCCTACCTGCTAATTGAAAGATTTGTTCTAAAACATATCTCATCATTAAAAATGTTGGTCCTAAATCAAACTTGTAATTACCCAACATTAAACTTTTATTTCGCCCCCCGATTATCTCATCTTTTTCATATATTGCTATTTCAAACCCCCTACTTGCAAGTATCATCCCCGCGGTTAAGCCACCCGGTCCTGCACCAACAATAATAATATGCTTTTTTTTCATATTCTTTCCTAACTTTTATCTATCTGTATTTAAGGATTGTTTTCTCCCATAATAATTCGGAGAACTGTATTGGCCTGTAAATTACCCGCCACACCTACTCTCGGAGCCATTAGACCCACTCCATGTCCTGAAGAATTTTCCTCATCACCAATAATATAGAGGTATGGTGTTACTTTTCTGACTTTCATTGAATTGGAACTAAAATATCCCGCCAACCCTGAAGCACTCACAATAGGTTTATCAGGGAAATATCGATGAAAATTCTCAATGAGCATTCGTTTTCCTTCTGCGGTATCAAAAGCCTCAACAAGTATATGAACCTCTCTAAAAAGGATACTTATGTTGCTCTCATCTATTTTTTTTCGACACGATTCCACATCAACATACGGATTAATTTCTTGTATTACCTCTTTTATTGCATCTGTTTTATACATTCCAATATGTTTAACAGCATATTGCTGTCTATTTAAATTACTGGGTTCTACCACATCGTAATCAACCAGAATTAATTTTCCAATTCCAATCCGAGCCAGTGCAATCGCTACAGTAGAGCCCAAACCACCTAAACCCGCTATCCCTACAGTACTCTTTTTTACTCTTTCATGAACCCCCGGACTATGTCTTGCTACCATCAAAGATTCCAATTCTTCATAAGAGGGTATTTCACCGCGTTTAATTAATACTACGGAATCCCTATCCTTTACCTGCTTTGAAAAATCTTTTTCATTGTTTACAGGAAAACCATTCCATATTAGAATATCGGCATCGGATTTATACCGATACTTTATCTCTTGCAGAGAAACACCTTCTTCAACAATATATTCCCTTTCATTCACAAAAACCCGTATCATTTAAATACCTTTCATCCATTTTTACGGAAAATTTTTATCCTTCCACGATAGGTATCAATAATAACTGCTAAAATAATAACCATTCCTGTTATAACTCTTTTCCATGGTTCAGGAACACTTATCTGTACAAGTCCTACCTCCAATGTAGCAATAATAATTACCCCCAACATAGTCCCAATGATAGAACCTTTGCCCCCACTGAGGCTATTCCCGCCAATCACTGCTGCAGCAATTGCAGATAATTCATATCCAATCCCGGCATTTGGGTCAGAAGAACTTAACCGAGCACAGTGAAGTAATCCTGCAAGAGAAGCCAAAAAACCGGAAAGGATATAAACACTTAATAATACTTTCCGGACATTAATACCTGATAAATGTGCCGTTTCTTCTTTTGCTCCTATTGCAAAGCAGTGTCTACCCCACGGCGTATAAATCATTAAAAAATGAATGAACAAAACTACGAACACGGATAATAATAAAGGAAAACGAATACCTACCAGATTGGGTTCCGCTATAATATCCAGTTTGGAGCCTAAATATTGTGTAATCGAATTTGTAAAAAGGTAAGTTAAACCTCGACCTGCTTCTAACATACCTAATGTTACAATAAAAGCAGGGATACGCCACTGAGTAATTACGAAACCGTTTATTAATCCACAGAGGATTCCCACTATAAAACACATAAAAATAGACAGAGGTAAAGAACAACCTTTTGTTAATAGAATTCCCAATACAGCCCCGGATAAACCTAAAACGGAACCCACAGACAAATCAATACCACCGACAATCAAAACTACAGACAGCCCTGTTGATAAAAGTAGTATATGTGGAACCTGGTTAATGATTGTAATAAATGTAGAATAAGTAAAAAAATACTGGGATTTAATACTAAAAAAAAACATCAGGAATAAAAGGGCGACAATTAACCCCACTTGCTCTTTTAAAAAGTTAATTATTGATATCTTCATGAAAGTCCCTACTTCTTTATGACTAAATCTACGGGAGTTTCTTTGTCTTCAGGAACTTTTCCCGTTTTTAAACATTCCAATGCATATTCTATCCCATAAACCGCTAATTGATCTGCATGCTGGTCTGCCGTGGCTAAGAGTTCCCCCCTCTGGACTAATTCATTTGCAGCGGAAATATTATCAAATCCCACAACCTTTACTTTATCCATAAAATTACCCGTTTTCAATGCAGAGATAGCACCTAAAGCCATGCTATCATTAGCACAAAAAATACCTTTTATGTCAGGTTTCTCCGTCATTAATGCAGAGACAACCTTGTTTGCTTTCGACATTTCCCAATCCCCATTCTCATCTGCAACAAGGTTTAATTCCTTTTCTTTTATAGCATCTAAAAAACCTAATCTTCTCTGGATAGCGTTATATGCAGTTGGAACCCCATTAATGATTGCTACGGGGTCTCCCGGTTGCAAACGCTCCGCAAGATAAAGCCCTACTGCTTTTGCTCCCTTTCGATTATCGGGTCCTACAAAAGGTATCTGTATCTCGTTTTGTTTAATTACATCTACATCGAGACGATTATCTATATTAATAACAATGATTCCTGCCTTTAATGCCCTTTTACATACAGGAACCAACGCTTTGGAATCAGCAGGAGCAATAACAATTGCATCAACTTTCTGTCCTATCATTGTTTCAACAAGTTGAACCTGACGATTAATATCTAACTCATCTTTAATTCCCTCGACAATCAAATCATACTTTGAAGAATACTCTTTATGATGTTGTCGGGCTCCTTCTTCCATTGTTTTAAAAAACTCATTGGCAAGAGATTTCATTATTAACGCTACTCTCGGTTTCTTACCTTCCTTCTCCTCTTGTTTACTATCTACCGTTTTTCCACAGGACAAATATGAAAAACATAAAACAACGGTTATCCCAAGAACCGTAAGGGCATGCTTTGTCTTTGATATGTACTTTATCTTCATTCTTCTACTCTTTATTATTTTATTTAATCACCATGCTGTTCCATATTTACTCGCTAATAAATCCGCTGTATAGGGACCTTCAGAGCCAAAAGGATATACAACAGGCTGAATTCGTTTTTTTTCTAATTCTAATAAAACGGGACTGAATATGTCCCATGCAGCCTCTAATTCATCGGAACGAATAAATAAACTCTTATCACCTCGTATAACATCCAACAATAACAATTCATACGCATCAGGAACCCGTGTTTCAAAAGCAGATTCGTATGACAAATCAAGATTGGATTCTCCAAGAACAAGTGATAGACCAGGAATCTTATTTACAATTTTTAATGCTATCATTGCATTGGGTTGAACTTGAATTAATAATTCGTTCGGAGTAAGCTGGGGTGCTGTCTCTGTAAAAATACTTCCCGGGACTTCTCTAAATTGTATTTTAATTTCTGTCGTTCTCTTTGACAGACCCTTCCCTGCACGAATTAAGAAAGGGACACCATCCCATCTTCGGTTTTTAATAAATAAAGCCACTGCCGCATAGGTTGGTGTAATAGAATCTTTGGGAACGCCCTCCTCTTCGCGATACCCATGCTTCATTTCACATTTTCTACACTGCAATATACCGGGACCATACTGTCCTACAACCAATTGAGAAAGCGTAATAGGAGGGATGCACCGCAAAACTTTAACTTTCTCATCCCGAATATAATCTGCTTCTAATTTTATTGGCTGTTCCATTCCGACTAACGCAAGGATTTGAAGCAAATGGTTTTGCATCACATCACGAATAATTCCATATTCATCAAAATACCCACCCCGTCCTTCAATTCCTATATCTTCCATCCAGGAAATACGAACATTTTGTATATATTGACGATTCCAGAGCGGTTCCAATATCAAATTCGCAAAACGAAGTATCATTAAATTTTGAATAACTTCTTTTGCAAGATAATGATCGATACGATATACCTGTTCTTCACGAAAAACCTTCTGCAAACCTGAAGTTAACTCGTCAGAGCTTTCCCTGTCTCTTCCAAACGGTTTCTCTACCACGACCCGGGTCCAAACCCCTTTTTCTTCCTGTGTATGAATTAAATTTGAATGAGCAAGAGCATTTGATACAGGCAAAAATAAAAAAGGTGGAATTGCAAGGTAATAAATTTTATTTGATAAATTACCCCCTTCCAATTTTCGAATTAACTCTCCCATTCTTTCATAGTCTTGAAACTCATCATATTTACCTCTACAATAATAACATCTTTTTAAAAACTCATCTAACTCTGATACAGAAGGTTGTTCTTTTAACATAAAAACTTTTATTTTATCGCGAAATGTATCATCATCCATGTCTGTTCGAGAAAAGCCAATAATTCGAAACCGTTCCGGTAGTAACTTCTGTTGAAACAAAGCGTAAAAAGCAGGAAAAATTTTCCTTAGAGATAAATCTCCAGAAGCACCGATTACCACTATTGTTAAGTCTTTTAATAAGACACTTCTTGTTATCATAAATAACAAACACCCTTCTTATTGTTAATTATTATATAAAACGATTAAAATATCACTAAATTTAAGTTAGAATTAAAATAATATTATTTCCTATCATGTACAAAAAACAATAATTTTAATTCAAGAATATTTTACAGGAGAAAAGAAAATGAAAAAAACTAATTTCGTTATCGGGATAATAATATCTATTATATGCATAAATGTTTTATCATGTAGTAAACAAGCGGAAAACAAACCCCTCAAGGAAACTCAAATCTACGGTTCTGCCAATCATTTACCTGCTCGAAAACTATTGTCTTTTTTACCGCAACCCGACGCACTCGCATTAATCTCTCCTTCTATAAAAAATATTGTATATTCCTTTTTCAGAATAAACGATTTCCGTAATAACGAAATAATGAAATATCTAAAAAATGATCCTACCATTAGTCTCATAATAAAGGAAGACAAAGAAAAAACTCTTGAAAACTTTAAGTCTCTTGGGATAGACATCGATCAACCTTGTGCTTTCTTTTATACATTAGATGATAAATGGGAAGCCGTTCTTGTTGGAGAAAATATATCAGCCTTTCAAAAAATCCTTCCTAATGCAAAAAAAACAACATTAAAGACCTCGTGGTTCTGGTTCATTTCAGGTAAGTTATCCGCATACTGGGATAACAATTCCAATGTTGGTTTTACAACACACAATGGTCACACAATACTTTCAAATAATATTGAACTCCTAACCAAATCCATTTCAGGGAATACACCTCCGCCCTCGTTTCATTATGGACTAAATGGCAAACCGGTATTAAGTACAGATGAGATTGCAGTACTTTTATCTATATCTGATGATTTAATAGCAATGCTGAACAATCCTAAAAAACCTTTTGAACCTGCATGGTTAAAAGCCGTTTTACTTTCTCTCGAATCTGATTATAATGAAGTATGTACTATTATCAATCCAGAAGATACCTCTCATGAAATTGCCGTTGCTTTCCATTCCAAACAAAACCCAAATGAAAACATTAAATTGCCCGAATTAAAACTTTCCAATTTCTTACCTGAAAACTCTTTGCTAAAATTTAATCTTGCCATAACAAACGGTCTTAGAAATGTTCTTATGCAATTGCCCCGGAATGATAGCTCAGGTCAAATAAAAAAAAGTTTAGGTCCTGCTATTAACCTTCTTAATTCACCTATATTTCAGAATGAACTTTCTATTGGTGTTTTACCTAATAATGAAAAATTACCAAATGTTATTCTCATAACCATGTCCAGTCAAGTAGACACTCTAAAATCTTTGCTCACCATTGCTTCGGTTCCTGATGAACCCATTGGGGAATTTGAAGTATTAAGAGCCGATTTACAAAAATTAGCAAAACTTCCAATTGTTTTATACATTGGATTAAAAAACCCTTACATCATCATTACAGATAATCGAGAACAACTTGCGGAAATTACAGGAAAGTTTTCTTTACCACCTCAAGAGGGAACAAGTCAGAATAATTGCCCTTATGGATTCATCATCAATGATACAAATGCTATTGACACATTTATAAATAATAATCCTGATGTTTTAAAAACAGAAGAAATAAAAGACCTCGTAAAAGTCCTTCATAATATACCTGAAGCGTGCATGTATAACGATGACTCATGGTATCTATTCAAAGCTAAAGTAACCATATAACAAATAAAGGATAATTATGCAGGATAAGAGAGAAATTTTTGTATGCTGGGGAAACTATACCCTAAAAGGATACTTGAATTTTTCTCCCACTGCAGATAAACTTTGGGAGATACTTCCTACAAAGTCAACGGTTCATCGTTGGGGGGATGAAATATATTTTAAAGTCCCCATTAAAAGTACTCTGGAAAAAGACGCAACAGATGTTGTTCCTCCAGGAACTATTTGTTTTTGGGTAGAAGGAAATTCCGTCGCTATACCATTTGGAAGAACACCCATTTCGATAGAGAACGAATGCCGACTTATAACAAATGTAAACATAATTGGAAATTTATCCGATTCTATCGACCCTCTGTTTTCTGTAAGAGAAAACACCGAAATTGAAATCCGAAAACTATAAATAAACAGTAGATTGGCTCGGAGATATAAACTTGAAAATCTTTTATTGGTATTGGAATGATTTTTTAGGGAAAATTATCTCCAAAGGGGAAGATATCATTGGTTATGAATTAATACCACCTTGGGGACCTATTGTTGTAAAAGGGGTAATATCTTTTCTTATCTTGTTGTTTTTTTATGAAATTTACCTTCGAATAAGCAGATTTTGGCGAAGCCGAAAATTTATATCGGAAAGCACTCCTGTTATTCCACCTTCCTCTGAAACTGTAGATAAACAATCAGAATTTATCCAACAACTTGAGTCCTTAAAAGCACCTCAACAAACTATTGAACGACTAAGAAAAGAAAGAAAATACGACCAATTAGGGGAAGTATATGTGTCCATGCAGAAATATAAAGAAGCGGGCTGGGCTTTTGAAAAGGCAGGAATGTTCAAAAGGTCTGCAACCGAATATGCAAAAGCGGGAAAGACAGAATATGCAGCAAAACTTTTATTGAAAGCGAATGAACCTCAACAGGCAGTTCAACTACTGGTTAGTATTGGCAAAACAAAAAAAGCGGGACGATGGTTAGAAAAACAAGGGATATTAGATACCGCAGGTTTTCTTTATTGGGAAGCCGGATACTACAAAAGGGCTATTTGGCTGTGGTTGAAATGGATGGATAAATTATCAGACAAACCCCAAGAAAAATCTGTTTTCTTCAATAAAATTATCCAACAAATCTATAAAGACGGTATTCACAATATTCCTGATGCATATAAAAAATCTTTACTCGAACCGTTAAGCCAACAAATGATTTTAGAAAAAAGGTATGACCTTGCTATTGATTTGTTAAAAAACTGTGGTGAACACCAGAAAGCCCAGTTGTTGATACAGCAGTTAACGAAAAAATAAAAGTCATCCAATTAGTACACAATTCTGTTCCTGACTCGACTGTATGAAATCCAAAACTTCCTCAAACGGTCAAGTATCTTTTCATCAAAAACTATGGGAGAAAAAACTGCGACTTGATACAATTGCGTAATTTCTTCTATTTCTTCCCGTAAGACTTCCAGACTTTGTGGTAAATTTTGCAAGAATTCCAACGGGGTTTCATTAAGTTTTTTGGGCACACCTAAATCTTCTGCAAGAGCACAAAGAGCCAGATAAGCATATTCTATATGTTCATTAGGATTAAAAGTCTTACTCATCTCAGGATGTGATAAAGAATTTATAAATTTGATTGACTTAGACCTACTGATGGGAACACTTTTTCTAAATTTCAATTGCTTAGGTCTCCCTTCAATAAATCTTTTCAACCATTGAAATCCTATCCTCCCTTTCTGAATAGACATTTTCAGCCATTGAGTAAATAGCTTCTTGAATGCTTGAAATGCTACCCAAATACAAACAACAATCAAAACGGTAATGACCCCATATCCCAACTTTTGAAGTATCATTTGTTGTTGCCAGATTTCAATAGGAGTTGCTACCACAGGATTTAACTGAAATGTACTTCCTCTTACCCATGGGTCTGCTTCATGTTCAGCCACATAAATCGGTTTGGGAAGAGAGGGCAAAGGAAGAAATGCAGAGCCTACCATAGCAACGATAATAATGAATATCCCTAATACTACCCATGTAACACCCAACAGCGAAGGAACTGAAACTTTTCGTACTTTGTAATATTCCCTAAGCCCCCCTAAACTTGTCATAACAAGAAGAAGACATGCGGAAAAAACATACAACACAAGATAAAACCACCCTGCATTAACCATTTGTTGCCCACCATTTACAAGGATACGGAGTCCCAAAGAAAATATTCCCATAACAGGTATGCTAAAAAACAATATCGATATGCCTGCAGGAATTTTTGATAACCTGTCCCCAAATCCCATAATATTGAATGTTATATCCTTTGCCGATGGGTCTTTAAATGTTAATTGTGTTGGGTCGACGGATTCTAATTCATAAAATAAATCAGGACCCTCTGTTTTTTTTACTCTTTGTGATTTCTGTCGTCTACTTTTTTCAACGGCTTTACTCAAACTTCGGGTAATTCCTATCTCACCCGCACTTATATTCTCATCAATACAACATTCATAAGTTATTCTATTCGTTAGCCACCATAAAAAGATCACTACCCCCATATTAGACAAAAAAGCCAAAAAATTATTTCCTGTAACAAGGTTATATATTACAGAACCTGTCCCATACATTGATGTACTAACTACAACATACAAACTTATTGCCAGACCTAAACCAAAACCATATATTACTCCATCTTCCGCGCTTTCCGTTGCAAATATTCTGTTAACAGCCACAATTCCTAATACAAAGGAAAAAACGACAAACCTCAAATTACTATCATTCACTGCTGTATATATATATCGAACATCCAGTAAAAAAAAGACGATTGACCATAGCAAAACCAAGATTAAAAAAGGATTAATAAAACTAAGAAGTGTATCTGTAAGAGTCCAACTTGCTTTAAATTCAATTTCTTCGGTTCTCTTACTTTTGATTTTTACATCTAAAAAATCTTCCCGCACAGGAATCCGGGGAGTTGGAATTTCCCCTCCCATCTTATTCTTAGAGAGTTCTTCCTTTTTTTCATCCCATGACAAACTACCATCTTCCATCCACTCTGGGATTTTCATTGTTAAACTCCAATTTTCTGTGGGGCAATATAAAACAAATCTTGTTCATGCTGTATATGAAACATAGATATCTCTAATTTTCCTAATTTGATAACGGCTTCTTGATAAGCATTGTCATCCTTAATAATAAAAATATTAATAATAAATCCTCTTGCTTTCATATTCTCAATTATTTCTGCAAGGTCATCAGAAACCTGAGGAACTACCAATACAAGGGCGTTATCTCTCGGAATTCGAGGGGCCATCATCTGTAAAAGATAGGTCATATTTACATGTTTACTCGGGATAATCCTTGCAAGATTTTCCAATATTTTTTGCAATTGTAATGGAGACCTTCGTGTAGGAACCATTAGCGGGCAAATATGTTCAGGATGTATTTCTTCAATGAGTTTATTAATCAATTCGTCACGATCAAGAGAAGTTTCTCGCTCTCTATTATATTTTGCTGTATCACTGGCATCAAGACCATTTGTTACTAACCCCACAGGTTCCCCTGAAAGAAAAAGAAGATATGCAATAGATGATACGGTTGTAATTGCTAATTCCATTCGTTCTTCTCTTGTTTGAGGAAGGTAGTTATCCTCAAACATATCTAAAACAAGAGTTGCACCTAACACCGTAGCAGGCTCATAAGTTTTTACCTGTAATTTACCTGCCTTTGCAGATACTTTCCAATGAATTGATTTTATAGGATCTCCGGGGACATATTCTCGTATTCCATAAATTCGTGTTGGGTCTTCATAAATCTTATGCGACACTCTCACCGGACCATGAGGTCGGCGGGTAGATACTTGAAAACTTTTTATATATACCACAGTGGGTAAGACAGTAACATATTCCTGTTTATTATCTGTTCTAAATCGCCTCTGGAACCCAAAAAAATCCCCTGTTTCTAACATTAAAGGCCCTACTTTATGATAACCCCGTCTGGGGAACCGTAATCTGTAGGAAAGAGTAACCATCTCATCCGGCATAAGTATTAAAAACCGGGCATAAGCACCTATACATTCAGCCCCCGGTGGAGTAATATCCTCTATATACAGCCATGGAACAGGTAACCAGAATTTATTATGCACAAAAACATTTACTTCAACTTCCTGACCTTCATTAATTACTAAAGGACCTACCATCCGATCACAATCGACAACTTTTAACCACAACCTGTTTAAAAAATCTGATATTAAAAATACTATCAAAAACACATAGATTGCATAGACAAAATATACACTTTGGAATAAGAATCCTAATAACAAGAGAAATAGGGATAAAATTAACCAAAACAGTTTTGATACAATATGATTTCTATCTTGCATTTTTATTCATATTTTTTTGACATAAAACATTAAAATCCATAATAATTGTTAAATATTCTTTCATTATAAGCAAAAAAAAATCAAAAGGAATTAAATGGAATAAAATAAACTTGTATAAGGAGACAAAAAATGAGTCAAGAAATAAAACCCACAAAACTATTTGTAGGTAGTTGTGTAGCACTGATTGCAACGGCAATGACTTTTGCTGTATTAAGTGCTATTATGAATCCTTTAAAACAACAATTTCTCCTAACCAATGAACAAGCAGGCTGGATAGGTGGAGCTGGATTATGGGGATTTCCTATATCTATCTTAATTTTCGGCCCCCTTTGCTCTGTATTAGGGATCCAGTTTTTACTCCGTCTTGCTTTTGTCTTTTTTGTTAGTGGTATTTCCCTAATGATTTTTGCTAATGGATTTTGGATGTTGTTTTTTGGGGCATTAACAATCGCCTTTGCTAACGGACTCGTGGAAGGAGCCTGCAATCCATTAGTTGCGACCCTATATCCCGACCGTAAAACGGAGAAATTAAATCAATTTCATGTATGGTTTCCGGGAGGTATTGTAATCGGTGGTCTACTCTGCTTCTTCCTCGACAAAGTGGGTATCACTTCCTGGCAACTTAAGGTGGGATCTATTCTAATACCTACTTTTTCTTATGCAGTTATTATGCTGATGGAAAACTTTCCCGAAACAGAACGGGCTCAGTCCGGTGTAAGTTTCGGTGAGATGATAAAAGAGACATTAGGAAGACCCTTGTTTATTCTTTTATTTATTTGCATGATGATAACGGCTTCTGTGGAATTAGGACCCAATCGGTGGATCCCTGCGGTTCTTGAATCGGGTGGAATTCCAGGGATGTTAGTTCTTGTTTGGACAAGTTTGCTTATGGCATTACTAAGACAGTTTTCAGGACCTGTGGTAAATAAATTGTCCCCGACAGGAATGCTATTGGGATCCGCTATCTTATCTGGAATTGGGTTATATATGCTCAGCCATGCAAATACTTACACATCTATATTTATTGCGGACACGATTTTTGCAATTGGTGTTTGCTATTTCTGGCCAACAATGTTAGGTGTTGCGGCGGAACGAGTTCCCAAAGGTGGAGAATTTGCTCTTGCTCTATTAGGGGTTGCAGGAAATGTCGCCGTTGGACTTCTTACAATACCTCTGATGGGAAGGGTAGCGGACTACTATGGACATGAAAAATTTGAAACACAAAAAACGATTGCGGTAGTTCAAGAAGTGTCAAAGGTCTTCCCTGAATATATAAAGAACAGACCTGAAAGTGAACAAAATGCCATTAATACTCTCATGAAAGACGCTACAGAGGCAGAAAACTATTACAAGACAAATAACAAACTTCCTGAAATTAAAACAGCCAATCTCCTTAGAGCAATACAATTATTAGCCCCTGAAAACTCTGATATAAGCAAATCAGCAAAAGAATTATTAAACCCAGCAGACCTTCATGGTGGGCGTATCGCCTTTCGATATGTTTCAGCCCTTTGCATCATTCTCGTAGTCGTTTTTGGACTTATTTACGGACGGGATGTTATGCAAGGCGGTTATAAAGCAGAGAAGATAACTGGCTAACATATCTTGAAAAATTAATCAGGAATTACTTTTGTTACAGAGTATAGAGCAACTTTTATCCACTATATCCGATTCTATTTGGGGTTATCCTGCTATTTTTCTTCTATTAGGAACCCATATCTTTTTAACAGTTCGATTAGGGTTTGTTCAACGACATATAAAGACTGCTTTACGGCTCTCTATAGCCCGTCCGCAGGCAGAACCAGGGGAAATTAGTCATTTCGCTTCTTTAATGACAGCTCTCGCTGCTACAGTAGGCACTGGGAATATAATAGGCGTCGCAACTGCTATCTCTGCAGGTGGACCCGGGGCGGTGTTTTGGATGTGGCTAACCGGGATTTTAGGATTTGCTACGAAATATTCGGAAGCAGTTTTATCAATCAAGTTTAGGATACAAAACGAAAGAGGAGAATTTGTAGGTGGCCCTATGTATGTTCTCGAAAGGGGACTTAATAGTAAATTTCTTGCAATTATTTTTGCAGTTTTTACTATTTTAGCCTCTTTTGGAATAGGAAATATGGTCCAATCAAATGCAATGTCCAATTTGATGAAAGAGTCTTACAACATACCTACGATTCTAACTGGTTGTGCTGTAACATTCCTGACAGGATTGGTCATATTAGGTGGAATAAAAAGTATTGCCCGCGTATGTGAAATATTAGTACCCTTTATGGTCATTTTTTATTTTTTAGGTTGTGTAGGAATTTTGATTTTATATTACAAAAACATTCCTGAATCCATAATTTTAATTTTCAAATCCGCTTTTACAGGACAATCTGCAATAGGGGGTTTTCTGGGTGCTGGGGTTCGGTCAGCAATACGGTATGGTGTTGCCCGGGGACTTTTTTCTAATGAGGCGGGTCTCGGAAGTGCTCCTATTGTTGCAGCTGCTGCAAAAACAAAAAATCCCGTCCACCAGGCTCTGGTATCTGCAACAGGTACATTTTGGGACACAGTAGTAATTTGTTTTTTGACAGGTCTTGTCTTAATCGCATCTGGTGCATGGACACAATCTTCTTCACCTATAGAAATTGTAAAAACTGCATGGAACAGTTTTTCCTCATCGGGAATTATATTTTTATCTATCGCTTTAATCACTTTTGTATATTCAACCATATTAGGTTGGTCATATTATGGTGAAAAGGCATGGGAATATTTGTTCAAAGGTAAAAGTATTATTATTTATAGAGGACTTTGGGTGCTTGGAGTTTTTCTGGGAGCTAATCTTAAACTAAACATAGTTTGGACATTAGCCGACATTGCAAATGCCTTAATGGCCCTTCCGAATCTCATATCTCTTGTTATTTTAACCCCTTTAATCGTTGAGGAAACTTATCATTTCTTCTCTTCACCGATTGAAAAAAAATAAAAATATCTGTCTCTTGTTCACTTTATCTACATAAAATTTGTTAATAACTCAACTTTATCATCAGGATTAATACAAAAAACGATATTTCGCCCTTGTTTTTTTGCTTCATAAAGAGCCCTATCCGCCAGTAATAGTAATTCTTTTGCTGTCATCCCAGTTTTGAATTGGGCAATACCAATACTCAGTGATGTACCATAAGTTTCTGTTTTTGCGAATTGTGTCTGAATTCGTTCTGCTACTTTTGTACTAATCGAAGATTCTGTTCCACATAATATAACAGCAAATTCATCTCCACCAAAGCGAAATCCTGAATCACTTCCACGAATACATTTTACAATGACTTTACCAAGATTACTCAAAACCAAATCTCCTACTATGTGTCCATAGGTATCATTGCACTGCTTAAAATTATCCACATCAATCATAAGTAAAGCATAATTTGTATAATTTTCTTCTGCACTCTTTATAGTCCATTCAATCTGCATTTCAAACGACCTTTTATTAAACAATCCGGTTAACTCATCCCTCTGGGTAACTTCAATCAGGTCATCTTCCATCTTTTTCCGCTCTGTGATATCCTTCAAGGTAATAAATACATTATCGTCAATATCTGTTACTACACGAGCCGCTGAAATATCACAATGTATTATTGTTCCATCTTTTTTAATTACCTCGATATCTGATAGTGCTCCTGCACCTTCACTAAGAAAAACTTCATACCATTTTTTAAATCGTCTACTCTCAGTTTCAGGTAGAAGCCCACCTAAATTTGCACTCTCAAGTTCACCCTCTTTATAACCCAGCAACTCTGTTAATGCCTGATTTGTTTCTCGGATAGTTCCTTCTTTGGGATCAATAATCATAATTCCATCTGTATACAAATTAAATAGATCTCTATATCTTTTTTCTGCTGATTTACAGGATTGAATAAAATGAATTTCACGCAAAACCCGATATAATTTTGCCTGCAACTCATCTTTTGAAAAAGGTTTTAATAAAATATCATGAGCGCCCGACTTAACCACATCCAGAAATGAAAATTCATCCTCGTATGCTGTTATAACAAGTATTGCTAATTCAGGGCTAATTTTCAATGATTTCTGAATTAACTCCAACCCTGAAATTCCGGGCATAATCATATCTGTTATTAAAACATCATAAGGTCTTCCCATACATCCTTTTTGTAGTTCTGTTAATACAGAATCTCCGTTATACACACTATTTGTTGTGCAACCCCAAATACTACTAATTACTTTTCCCAATGTGCTCGTCAGTGTTTCCTGGTCATCTGCAATCAGTATATTAAAACCACTCAAATCGATTTTCTTATTATTCGGATACATATTAGAGCCCTCTAACCTATTCGAAAGATACCTTTTTTAAAATTATTATGCCTTCTCCCATCAAAAATCAAAAAAATGGAGCGGGATACGGGTCTCGAACCCGCGACATCCAGCTTGGGAAGCTGGCACTCTACCAACTGAGTTAATCCCGCTCTATTATGTTTATTTATTATATTAAAACTCTACAAAGAATTCAAGCACACAAATAAAGTTACTTTTCCCAACGCGGTTGTATTCTAAAAAATCCAGATATGTTTCCAATCTTTGCAAATAATGTAATCTCTTTGGGTCTTTTATCTTCCAGCATCTTAACAATAGTTTTGAACTCATTAATCGACCTAATAGGGAAATCCCCAATCGCCTGTATTATAAACCCTCGTGATATTCTGCCAATTTGTGCGGAACTTCCTGACTTCACCCTATACACTAAAACACCTTGAACTGACTCATCAATACTTAAAGCAATACGCATGTCAGGGGTAATTTCTCGAACTGTTATTCCCACAGACTCCCAATCAAATTCCTCCGCTTCTGAAGATTTCCGAGGTCTTGTTCCTAATAAAGCCGTTAAAGTCATAGGTTCTTTATTTCTTATAATCTCAATTTTAACGGTACTTCCAACCCCCGCTTCGCGAACTAATTTCGTAAATGAAGTAACATCGCTTTCGTATTTTGCTTTAATAGGTGTTCCATTAAAATTTTTAATGACATCGCCAACTCTTAATCCACATTCCGACGCAGGAGAAGGGTTAACTATAGTCGCAACAATCAATCCTCCCTCTTTAGGTAAGTTCCAATAGTCGGCAAAGTCGTCTGTAAGTGGCTGTGTAATAACTCCTAACCACGCGCCCTGTTCGTCATCCTGGGATTGAACAGCAGGGGGATTTTTTATATATTTTTTAAATAAAGCGTACTGATATACCAGGGGATGACCGCTTCTTGTATACACTTCGCCTCCTTCTGCTTTACTTAAATCGAATCCTACTACCCCAATAATGTTTCCCTGTTCATTTATAACAGGGGCTCCTATGAAACCTATTCGAACATTTTCATCTAAACAATAAGTCAACCGGGGTTTTTCTAATATGGCCCCTACATGTGCTGTTGTTATACACCGGGCATAATCAACTGTCTCTCCTAAAATACCTATCATCGCAACAATAGAACCAATATTTAAAGGTTCATCAATAAATTGAGCAAAAGGAAATTTTATGTTTTCATCATTATCAATTTTCAGGAACATTATATTCAGGTCATCAGGTTTTCTTAATTTTACGGCACTAAATTCTCTTTCTTCTCCTTTTACATTTAATCGGACCCTAAAATTAAAGGATGAAATATTTTCAACCTCTACAAATCCTGGAACCATCACCAATCCATCTGCAGAAACTATTAGTCCAAGGGCATTCCCATCTCTTCTCGAGATTTCACCTGTAATTTGATTGGTTACTTCAGATGAGTACTGAACCAATGCAATAGAAGGAGTAATTTGATTGTAAATTGTTTCTAATTGAGAGGAAGAAAACATTAAGGATATATTCTGAATAACTAAAGTCGTCAACACAATAACAGGGCTACTCATGAGGGGTACTCCGTCCTTCTTCCATGATTTTTATTGCGGGTTGTTCTTCTTTTACATTTTTAATCAATACATATCGGGTTACTACACCCCGTTGAACAAAAAGTAAAACCCGTGGCTGTTTATTATCAATTGCTCGCTTATATACATTCATAAAGTCTTCAAGATTCTTCACAGACTGAGATTCTATCTCTAATACTACATCCCCCGCCAATAACCCCGAGATTTTTGCAATGCTACCCTCCTGAACACCAGATATGTAAATCCCGTTTTTATTAGGAATTCTTAATCTTTTCATCATCTCACTTGTAATCTCTGAAGCAGTAAAACCCCATTCTGTAAATTCAACTTCCTGCCCTTTATAGGGAGAATATATATCAGGTATAACTTTTATTTTCTCCTCTTTATCGCCCCGTTGAATAGTAAGTTCTACTTCCTTTCCGATCTCCAAGGTTGCGAGTTTTCTTCTTACTTGTGGTAAATCCTCCTGAAATCTTGCATGCATAGATTCTCCGTTAACTGCGACTAAAATATCGCCAGAGCGTATGCCAACTCTGTATGCAGGAGAATCAATTTCGACATCGGCTATAACGACCCCTTGTTTATTTATATCCTCCGTAATGGCTTTCATTTCTTGTAAATTCAATCCCAACCAACTCCTATTCACTTTTCCATATTTAATAATATTTTCGACCACTTCCTTCGCAATATTTATAGGAATAGCAAAACCGACATTCTCTGCTCCAACTAAAATCCGTGAATTAATTCCAATTACCTCTCCTTTTAAGTTTATCAAAGGGCCTCCACTATTTCCTTGATTAATTGCTGCATCTGTTTGTATAAAATTATTAAATACAGATATAACACCTCTTGGGTCTTCCAAATATCTATCTGTCATACTCACAATTCCCATTGAAACGGAACGAGCAAGTCCATGTGGACTCCCCATAGCAAGAACAATTTCCCCGGCCTGGACTTTATCTGAGTCTCCCATTATTACAAATGCATACTCTTCGTGAGGAGGCAGTCTCAACACTGCAATATCTGTGAACGGATCTGTCCCGATAACTTCTGCTTCAATTTCTCGTCTATCACTCAATATACATTTCACTTTCTTACTCTCTCCTACTACATGTTCATTCGTAACAACATACCCATCTTTTGATACTACAAAACCACTACCAACAACAATCACTTCTTCTTTTTTTCCCAATGTATAAACAGGCTTGACTGGGTTTAAATGCAGTAGGGCTGGAACAACTTTTGTTTTAGCTTTTAATATTTCTGATTGTAAAACTCCACCGTTAAAAAACGTACGACAACCCATAACTGGAATTATTAGTAACAAAACAAAAAGAAAACGCAATAATAACATATTGAACTCTTTTATATTTATCATAATTCTTTCCTATAATTGATTACATAAACACTATATTATATAAAAGTATTCACTTATTTTTATTGTTGGAATTAAAATCTTATCGAAAAACTATCTATCTGACACAACCAATGCTGAGAAACTATTTAATCATAGTATCGGGATTACCCCGTTCCGGGACCTCTCTGGTTATGCAAATGTTAAGCAAAGGAGGTATCCCTGTTCTTCAGGATTCCACTCGCTCACCAGATAAACATAACCCTAATGGCTATTTTGAATATCAACCTATCAATAAATTGAGCAAAACATTAGATATATCATGGTTAGAAAAATATACAGGTTATGCGGTTAAAATTATTTCTCCAATTTTAGCAAAACTAACAATATATTTCCCTACAAAAATAATTTTTCTAAACAGACCAATCCCTGAAATAATAACATCACAAGAAAAAATGGCCATGGAGACAGGAAAGACACAAACACTATCATTTTCTATTGATAAGCATCATTTACAACTTGTTTTCGAAAAACATATTTATCAAGTAAAAAAAATACTATATCAAAACCCAAATCTAAAAGTATTAGAAATCAATTTTCCGGAGATTTTTACAAATTCTGAAAATATAATCAATTCAATAGATACATTTCTCGATGGAGACCTTGATAAGACTTGTATGAGAAACATCATCAAACCTGAACTTTATCGAAATAAAGTCGAAAAATAGATAGCTCTCTTATAAACGATCTGCTCGTATCATATTATCCCGTTCTATACACAAATGGAGTATCATTAAATCGGATGAACGGATTCCCGGTATGCGAGAGGCCTGTCCTAAATTTTCAGGTTTTACTTCTTTCAGGCGTTGTTTGCTTTCTCGTGGAAGTCCTTCAATCGCATCATAATCCAGGTCTGATGGAATTGGTATATTTTCTGAGCGTTTAAATTTTTCGACCATTTTTTCTTCTCGTTCAAAATACCCATGATACTTAATAAGAATCTCAGCCAGTTCTTCTGCCTCTTTAGAAATTGGTTTTTCTTTAGGGAAAAACCGGTAAAAATCCTGAATAGAAATTCTGGGCCTCCGTATCAAAACCGACCCCGTAGATGGATGATTCAAAGGAGGTTCTCCTATTGAATTTAACCATTCATTAATTTGTTGATTGGGTACAATAACAAGTTTTTCCAGCCGTTCTACCTCTTTACTGGCTTCTTCCTGTTTTCTTCTTGCTTTTTCTATCACCGTATCATTTCCAAAACCGTAGTGGGCAAGACGTATATCCGCGTTATCATGTCGTAAATGAAGGCGATATTCCGCTCTCGAAGTAAAAAGTCGATACGGCTCTTTCACCCCTCGTGTTACAATATCATCCACCATTACACCTATATAGGCTTCATGCCTTCCGATAATCAACGGCTCTCTCCCCTCTATATAACGAACTGCATTCAATAATGCATAAATACCCTGTCCCCCGGCCTCTTCATAACCTGAAGTCCCATTAATCTGCCCTGCATGGAAAAGACCCTTTATTAACTTTGTTTCCAGATTTAGTTTTAACTGCGTTGGAGGAATAAAATCGTATTCGACTGCATAACCCGGCCTAATAATCTCTGCATGTTCAAGCCCCTTTATAGAATGCAACATGGCTAATTGTACATCTTCCGGTAAACTTGTCGACAATCCGTTAACATATACCTCAACCGTATTTACTCCTTCGGGTTCTAAAAAAATATGATGGCTTGTTTTATCCGGGAATTTAACAACTTTGTCTTCGATACTGGGACAATAACGAGGACCTATACCTGAAATCCTCCCCGAATATAACGGAGAACGATTCAAACTATTGCGGATAATCTCATGTGTTTTTTCATTTGTATAAGTAATCCAACATGATATTTTATTAGGATAAAAACCATCAATAGGTGTTGAAAAAGAAAACGGTCGAGGGTCTTCATCTCCTTTTTGTTCTTCCAATCCATCAAAACATATACCCCTTTTATGTATACGAGCACATGTACCTGTCTTTAATCTCTCTACAACAAAGCCTAATTTGCGGTAACACTCACTCAAATGACTAGCAGAAGGGTCTCCAGCCCTACCTCCAGTAACAGACTGCATCCCAAAATGAAGTAAACCCGCCAGAAATGTTCCTGTACAGACAATAACAACCTTTCCTGTAATCTCCTCCCCTGTAGTTAATTTAACCCCATAAACACATCCATTGTGAACACATATTTCCGCTACTTCACCCTGTTTAAGATATAAATTTTCCTGCAATTCACATACTCTCTTCATATCCCACTGATACAAAAAGCGGTCTGCCTGGGCCCTGGGGGAGTGTACTGCAGGTCCTTTGGAACGATTCAACATTTTAAATTGTATTCCTGTCCTATCAATACACCGTCCCATTTCCCCCCCCAATGCATCAATCTCTCTAACTAGTTGTCCTTTAGCGACACCACCTATTGCAGGATTGCAAGACATCTTACCGATATTATCAATTTGAAGGGTAATCAATATTGTTTTATATCCCAAACGGGCTCCTCCCAATGCAGATTCTATCCCTGCATGACCACCACCTACTACGATAATATCAAAATCACGAGTTTCCATACTTACCTATTTCGTCATCATATTGTTTTCATAGAGTGTATTAATAATATAAAACATTTACTTATTCTGTTAAAATCAATATAGTTACAAATCATAAATAAAAAACTAAAGATAAACTTAAGATAAGGTAAAGGATTTTGAATATGTTCCCGTTCATTAATTTTAAATCACTTGTAATAATAAGTGCAATTGTCTTTTCATTACTGTATCCTTCACATACTTTTGCCAATACCCAAAATCCTGATTTACGGGTTACTCCTGATGAAATTACATTTCACGATCTAAATCAAGCCGTAACGATTAAGATATTTTACAAGAATCAAATATTAAAAAAAGAACATATCAAAAATTGGTCTTTTTTAGCAGGTAATAATAAATATAACCACATGATTAATCTAAAACAAACGGGTGAGACTATCGTTGTTACTCCTGCACTACTTGAGACAGGAACTTATGATTTGATCATTGAAACCTCTTTTGGTAAGTGTCTTGTCTCTGTTTATGCTCCATTAGACAAATTACCTGATACTCTAGAAAACCGAGCCAAAAATGAGGGGATAACCGTAGACGAATTAAAAAAACGATTGGGTCTCGTAACTCCTATTCATAAAGTTGATATTAAATTAGAAATATCGCCGCTTTATTATGAAGGACAAACTATAGAAATTCATCTTGAAAAAAATGCTGAACTTTTATATGTATGGAAAGTCAACAACAAAGTTATCAAACAAGGAGAAGGAGAATCGTCTTTTGTTTTTACATTTCCAGAACCGGGGGACTACACTATTGAGGTCGAAGAAAAAGATACGGATATCCTATTAGGAAAAGCAAGTACCACAACAAAAGTAATCTCTTATGACCCTATTCCTTATCAAACTCGTATAAAACAACCCATTAAGTTACAATCTGCAGAAGGATATTCTTCCTATACATGGAAGGTGGATGGTGTTATCCAAAAAGAGGACACAAATATAATCACCCTCAAATTCAATGCAGAAAAAAAATACATTGTTGAATGTCTTGCTAAGGGACCCAAAAACGGAAATCCCCAGTCCTTCTTCCGAACCACTTACGAAATAGCCGTATCCCGATAATTACTATGAAGATATGGAGAACACTATTGATTTACATCAATAATTGTAATATCAGGGTCTTGTTTACCGCGTTTGTAACGAATCATAATAGGTTTACTGGTGTTGGACAGGTCTGTAAGAATCGACAATAACTCCTCTATATTACTTATTGTTTTCCGTTGAACTTCTATAATAATATCACCGGGTAACAGCCCTGCCTCTTCTGCAGGGCTTCCTGTTTCAATGTTTTCTATTATAACTCCTTTACTATCGGAGGAAAGTCCCCATTTTTCTCTGATACTGGTATCTAATTCGTTAAAAGTCATACCCATAAACGATATCTTTTCTTGTGGTTTTTGTACAATTTGCAAATTTCTTTCGCCTAATATAACTGGTAATGTTATCTTATTTTCATCTCTCCATATTTCCAGAATCACGGAAGTCCCCGGAGTATATGAGGAGACGGTATTTACCAAATCCTGAGCCGTTTGTATTTCGTGTTCATTCACCTTCAAAACAACATCATATATTTTGATTCCTGCTTTATCTGCGGGTGTCCCTTCCTGAACCTTTTTTACAAATGCCCCTGATCTGTCCGGCAAATTCAACGCTTCGCCATATCGTTCTACATCTGTAACGGCAACACCTAAATAGCCTCTTATAACTTTACCCCCTTGTATTAATTGTGGAATTACCTGTTTCGCAGTGTTTATTGGGATAGCAAATCCAATTCTATTCGCTCCTAACATTAGCGCCACATTAATACCGATTACCTCACCTTTGATATTTGTCAAAGGACCACCACTATTACCGAGATTGATGCCTGCATCTGTTTGTATTAAGTGTTGAAAGGTAAGTCCTTGAAGTTGTAATTCTCTAAGGTTTTCTCTACCCAAGGCACTGACATGTCCAAACGAAACCGACCCTTCTAAACCACGAGCACTTCCAATCGCTGCGACGAATTGTCCCACCTTCAACTGGTCTGAATCCCCTAAAACCACCGGAATTAGTTCTTCATCAGGCTCAATCTTAATAACAGCAAGGTCTGATTCCGAATCGGCTCCAATAACTTTGGCAGGATATTTTTTTCCGGAAACTGTCTTAACCGTAATTTTATCTGCATCCTCAATGACATGGTTATTTGTTATGATATATCCTTCTTTGGAATAAACAAAACCGGATCCTGTCCCCGTAACCTTTTGTTTTTGTTCTTTTTTTGGAGAAGGGGGCATCCCTTTGTCTTCCGGTAGGGGTAAGCCAAACTGTTTAAACAATTCTTCCCTATTTATTGGAACTGCACTAATTTGTGATTCTCGTTCAATGTTCACTACCGAACGCCCCACTTTTTCATGTATTTCAATAAACTTTTTTTCTATCTCTTCAAGAATATCACAATAAGAAATGAATGTAATTAAAAGGGTTAATGTTACCATTGAGAGAATCCTTGTAAGTCTATAAATTTGGTTCATCATTTTTTTTCTCCTGTTTAATATTTTGCGCATCAATAGACTCCAACAATCCAGCCCGAATGGCGGATTGTAAAATCCTATGGGTTATTTTATTATCACGAAATTGGACATAAAAAGAGTCGCGGACCCGATAAGCACCTGTATTAATTCGTGCTTTATAAATATTCAATCCCATAATAAACAGTGCTGAAGCTATATCATACAATAAACCCGTTCGGTCTCCTGTTTCTATATCGATAACTGTATGTTTATTGGAAGAATCATTGTCAAAGCGAATATATGTTTGCACAGGTGCTAAAGATTTTTTTAGTGCAAACAACTTTGTTTTTGTTTTGTCAACAAGCATCTGAACATCTTTCCCATCAAGGATAACCGATTTTAATGTTTTTTCCAGTGCTATAATTTGTCCTTCTGTAAGAGGTCTATGTTGAGGAGCGTCACGGACAAGAAAGTAATCCACTACCCATCCATCTTCACGGGTATAAAGAGATGCACTGTAAATATCAATAAGTTGTGAGGCAAAACATCCTGCAATCTGAGCAAATAAACCTTGTTTATCTCGCGTAGCAACAACTAAATGGCTCATACCTATATTCTCATTTGACCAACAGCGCACCGCTAATCCCTTATCAATGGCTTCTTCCAAACAATCTAAATGAATAATAATTTCATCAGGTGTAAACGCATCCAGGTATCCAGATCCCATCGAATTCAGGTGATATTCTAATTCGGAACGGTTTCTTTGTGGTACTTTTTCGAGTATTTGCTCTATCTTTTCTACAAGGGCTTCTTCCTCTGTTAAATCTTTTGTAAATTCTTTTCGTAGCATTCGAATCGTCTTGAAGTAAAGATTAACTAATAATGAACCCTTCCATTCGTTCCAGACATTAGGACCTACTGCAAACAGGTCTGCATAACTTATTATTAGTAATTCTTTGAGAAACTCCTCCATTTTTACTTCTGACGCAAAAGCCTGAACGACATCCACATCATCAATATCTCGGTATAATGCAACATTTACCATAAGTTGGTGATTTTTAACAAGAAAAGCTACATGGTCGGACTCCTCATCGTTAAGCCCTAATCTATCGCAAATAGTCCTCGCAATATGAACTCCCGCTTCTATATGACTTTCTCCCTCCACTTTACCGAGGTCATGCAAAAGGATGGATAGTACCAAAAATTGAGGCTGTTCTATTTCCTTTAATACCTTTCTGAATATATCTCCGACAGAACCTGATAAACGGGGAATGGTTTCCAATGATTCAACCGCCCTTAAAATATGTTCATTTACAGGATAACTGTGAAAATCTTTATATCGGACAATCCCCTGAATCGATCCAAATTCTGGTAGATATTTTGAAAGAACTCCTAATTTTTCCATCTCTCTAAAAGTAAAACCAGCAGAAAAAGGTTTGCTACATATCGAAAGTAAATATTTGCTAACAACCTCATTATTACAAAAACTATCATTAATTAAATCTAAGTTCTGTTGAATCCAGTGTTGGATGGTATAGCCTATTGGCACTTTTCTCCGCGAGACTTCCCAGAACAGTTCCATAATACGCACAGGGTTTTCTGCAAACCAATTTGTATCATCAATTATCGGTGCCAGATAACCATTGTACAAAATATAACTTGATTTTTCGTCAATATTTGAAGAAGAAATCTCAAGTGAGGTCTTTGGAAAATTTTTCTGTTCTACTTTATGGGCCACATATTCAAAAAATAGTCGTATCTTCATAGCAGATGAGTAAAAATCTTCCATAAATCTTTCTATGGCATCATCCGGTAGATCGCCATAATTAAACATTTGAGATATATGATATTGCATCTCGACCGTAAGTAAATCCCAACTTTTATTTTTCACAAAATGCAGTTCGTTTCGAATTTTCCAAAGGAAATCAAGACTATCTACTATTGAAAGATAGGTGTTGTTTTCAACAAAACCGCTTCTTTCCAAATCCTCAAGATTAGAACCGAAGTTATTATCCAATCCCAAAAGCCATAAAGTAGCATGGTAATCCCGCAAGCCCCCCGCATTTTCCTTTATATCCGGCTCATGTGAAAACAAATCTTTTCCCGATTGTGAAAAGGCATTCCCTATTCGTTGAAATATAATATCGTATACTTTTGCCCTGGCATTCTGTGATATTCCTTTTAATCCTTTTTTTAACTCTTCTGATAATAATGACTGACCCAGGATATTCCGAATATGTAAATAAGAAGTATATGTTTTTGGGTCTTCTTCAATAATCTGTATGGCTTCAGGAACAGTGTAGATAGAAATACTTACATGAAGCCCCAAATCCCATAATATGGTTGTAAAACTTTGTATCAATGGTTCCAATACAGAATTACCAATTTCTTCCTCATGTAAAAAACATAAATCGCAGTCCGAATGGGGAGATAATTCTCTACGCCCATACCCACCTAAAGCACACAAAGAAATTTTGTTAAATATGTCCCTATTTATATTACAATCATATAAAGCATACAAAAACACCCCTTCTATTAGAATATCTGCAGTTTCACTCAATTGTTTAAGTATTTGTCTCCCTGAATATCCTCGTCTATGATTTTGATAGATTTCCTCCCAGCTCTGCTTATAATATTTTTTTGCAGAAGATAAAAATTCATCACGGGAAATTCCATCTTGTGGGGATAATGAGATACTTTGTAGTAATTCGACAAAATTTTTCAAGACGACACTTTCTGTTCAGGGTTTGTTTTAAGTTCAATGCTACGATAAGGAGGTTTCCAGACAAAAATATCACCATTTTTTATCCAGCCCCTCTCATTATCTACGGTTGAAATTAATGTCCAGGTATTCTCTTCCCGTTCTATACGAACACGGTCTCCCTCATACAATTCAAATCGAGAAGGACTATTATCAGATGGAGTTATATGAACGAAACATTCCGGGGCTATAATAACTCCTAAAGGTTGTGCATTCATCTTGATTAAAGCAGATACAAAAAATACGAGTCCCAGAATAATAGAAAGCGTTCCTATTATCAACATCCCTTTTCTATATTTTTCCTTTGCCCACATAAAAAATGCAATCATAACCCATCCAAACACCCAGAATGAGAGGCTAATTGTCCATGTCCATTTTATAAGCATCCCATAATGCCAAATAAAAAGATATTTTAACCACAAAGGTTCTCCGGGAATTGCCAATTTCCGTTTTGTCTCGTTTAGTACCTTATTTAAATTATCCTGTGCTGGTTTAAAAGACGGATTTAACTCAAGCGTCCGTTCATAGTTAGCAATTGCCAGCCCTTTTTTCCCAAAATGATAATATGCATTCCCTAAATTATAAAAAAGCACAGGATGTTCTATGCCTGATTCAATTAGTTTTTCATATTTATGAATTGCAGTCTGGAAATCTTTCTTATAATAAGCGTCATTCCCTTCTCTAAAAGACTGGTCATATATATTTCCCATCGTTCCTAATAATAAAGCAATATATAAAAAATACATATTCATTCTATCTCCATACCTTCTTCATCTCGTTTATAAGCAAATTAAAACCATCCTCAAGACCTCTATTTTCATCTATAGAAATAGAGGACCCACTATACCGTATCCGTTCGCAGGTCTTTAAGAGTTTAACCGTCTTCTGTATAAGTTCATTATCTATCCGTTTATTCTTCATTACATTCTCAATATCATCAGAAGTTAATCCAGAGACATTGGGAACGCCTGCGGAATCTCCAATATATTGCTTTAGAGATTGTTCCACTGCATTAGCAATGTTTCCTTTATCCTTCAATTCACTAAACTTTTCGATGGCATTATTATATGCAGATACTTTACGAAGGTATATCGGATTTTTTCTTAAATACTCTTTTCTGAAACCCAATCCAATTGAAATCATTGAAATAATTGGAGAAAACACAAAAACGATAAGAACTCCTCCTTTATAGTAAGGGCGATGGGGTTTTAATTGAACACCTTCCGTTATTAAGGGAAGTAAATCGCTACCTGTAACATCTATATTACGAGTTTCCATACGAGGGGTCCCCCCTGCTGTAATGACACCTTCCAAATTTTTATTTTCCCCTATCACTTTTACAGGAAAAGTATTTGTTCGTAGTGTCGCATATTGTCCCAACTGTGGGTTGAAGTAAGTATACTCTATCGAGGGTATTTGATAATTCCCTGATTTCAGGGGCGTTATTGAGAATCGGATTGTCTTCTCCACATTATCCCATACATCTGTACTCCCACTAATAATTTCAGGGTCTGAAACATACGCCCAATCGAAATTGGGTTTGGACGGCGCTCTTATAAAATCTGGATTTCCTGAACCCCTTATTGTAATAGATAAATAAATAGGTGTTCCAACATTCACCTCCGTTTGCGAAAGATTTGAGCTAAGGGAATACTTTCCAATGGCTCCATAATAATTATCTGGGGAATCTGGAAGTGGTCGCACTTCTAAACTTACAGGACCTGAACTCTTATTCAACGAATATGTCTCTGGCCAACCCCAATTATTGTAATATCTTATATAGCAATTATTCCATTCCCATGGACTTACAGTTAGCGTTCCAACACTCTTTGGACAAACAGGCACTATCAATTCCACTACGCGATAGGTTTTTCCAGAAATGTCTTCCCTCCGTGTATTCTGTTGTACCTTCCCTACATAGAAGTCGTCAAGAGATGGTAAATCGGGTAGGTTCCCTGTTGTAGTTTGTAAGGATATATCCTGTGATTCTAATATTTTTGCACGAAATATCAAATTCAGAATCTCACCCTGAAAGACTATCTTTTTAGATAATTCGCTTTCTAAAATCAACGCCTGGTCAAATTGCACTTGGTCTGTTCGTGTCCCTGCACCCATGGATTGCCATTTTCGTCCAGAAGGGACCCTTGGCTGTGTTTGTGGTAAAGAGGGACCCGGCGGAACTGTTTGGGGTGTGGAAACAGACTTGCTTACTCTAATTTTTATTTCAGGAGAAATATATTGTTTACCATCAATATCTGCACGAACACTTATTTTCCACTCACCTTCCTGTTGAGCATAACCACGATAATGTCGTTCTTTCGTTGTAATAATACGCGACTGCCCAAACCCAATCTGCATTTGTGTGCTCATTCCATTATAAAACGGTTGAGGGTTAATCTGCACCCCTGCTTCTGAAAAAATAACGGGTTCTCCAATATTTGAACCCTGAATAGAGACAATCACATCAAAAGTATTTCCGACCCCAACCTCTGATGGTTCTACCCGAACCTGAACAGGAGAATCTTCTGCATAAATAAAAAACATCACATCAAAAAATAAAACAAAAAAAACTATCACACAAGATTTGCAAAAACAAGACATATTTTTCCCAGAACTTTTTATCATATTACCACCATTTCTCTGGTAACATAATTCGTTCTCGCTCATTTAACATTTCTTTTTGTTCTTTTTGGTCCATTTCCTCTAATGATTCTAACAACAACTGTATTTGACGGTTTTCTTTCTTATTTTCTTCATTATCTTTCTGTTCTGATTGTTTTTGCTGTTCCTCAGTATTTTGCTTATCTTGTTCACTCTCTTTCTGTTCTTGTTCTTTATTTTGTTCACCACTCTGAGATTGATTTTCATCTTCACTTTTTAATGTGCATATTATTATATAGTTAGTATTATCGGCCTCTATTCCTTTATATACTAATGGTTCACCTAATTTTGCCTTGGCCACTGCTTTGATTGCATCCGTTACTTTACCCCCCTCCGTTATTTGTACACGAGTATCCAGCGTATATAATCCAGGAGGAAGCACCTCTTTTGGAGTAACATAATAATCCAATCCTTCTTTTATTCTAAATGAGAATTCCTTCATCGTATCGGTGGTGAATGTTTGTTTATCTTGAAACACCAACTCATAATCTTTTATCCCCAATTTCTCAACAATAAATGACAGGGCATCATTCCCTTCCAGAACCTCTGTATTATTACTTCCCCCTTTATCATTATTTATAGAACTACTTCCCCTTGTTTCTACCGCTACAACTTCTGCAATTATTGACTGTTGTTTTGCGTTTGTATTGTCAGGCCTTTTAATAAGCGGAGGAATATTATCGTCTGCAATAACAAACAAGTAATTTAAAGAAATCAGGAATAAAAAACAAATGAATCTTATAAATCTACCATCAAATCGTATTTGTTGCTTTCGATTTATTCTCATATTCTAATTACCCTTCTTCTTTAACTCCACAACATTAGGTTGCTCTTCGATAACGCGGACCTCTGAATCAGGCAAATCTGTTTTTGTTTCCAAGAACATAGTCGAATATTGTTGCTCTTTATCTGATTGCGAATCTTGTTTATCTTCTTTCTTATTATCTTCTTTTTTCTGTATCAACTGCTTCAACTGATATAGTGCATGTTCTAAATTTCTTTTTGCTTCTAAAAAATCTGGCTTATCCTCTATCGCCTCGCGATAAAAACGAACCGCGTTCCTGTAAAAATTTATACATTCTTCTATCAATTGAGGATTTTCCCTTTGTACATTTGCTATCAATAAATTACAATTTCCTTTGTTGTACAAACTATTTGCTTTTTCTTTAGCACTTTCTGCCAATTGAATAGCCGAATCAAAAAAATGTTCTGCTTCCTGAATAAAACTTTTTGCATTATCTAATTGCTGGCTATCAATACTCCTCTCTGCCTGGTAATATTTCAGACAACCCGCACCAAGAACAATTTCATAATTTCTTGGATTTTTCACAAGTAATTCTTCATATTCCTTCCACGACTCTTCAAACATCCCTTTCATTGTTTTCTCTTTTGATATTTCCCAAACCTTTTTTATATCTTCTGCGTAAATGCAAGGGATAAATACCAGATACATTAAGAATAACATCAACAGTTTCGAACTCTTGTTTATAAAAAAACAATTTATCATAATCTCAAATTTTCTCTAATCTTATGTTTACCTTCTTTTTTGAAGAAAGTATTATCCATATTACAGTCTCACAAATAAATAAAATGCACGCAATCAATAGGGGCCAGCGATATCGATTTACCTTCTGATACCTCAGTGAATCTGTCTGGTAAAACATCCGTATTTTTTCTAATTCACTCAGCATCATATTAATGTCGGTATCATCCATAGTCGTTCTAACATAAAACCCTTTCCCTTTCACCGCTATCTGCTTTAGTTTTTCCTCATCCAATACGGATTTATGTGTAAGCTTTATATTAGAAGTTTTTACATATCTTTTCATCCATTCCGGAAATTTTATTTCAGCCCCTTGTGGAGTTGCCATACCTACAACAATTAAAAAAACCTTTTCCCCGAGGTTTTCTGCTCTCTTCTCTGCTGTTTCCGAGAGGTCTTCTCCATCACTAATAACCACCACTGCTCGTGCGTATTTATCCTCCTTCCCTGATTTTTCTATATCTTCTTTAAAGACCTGTTCTACTTCATTAAATGCTTCCGAAATATCCGTTCCTTCTTTACTCAACATATCTGTATTTAAAGAACGAAGAATAGTTTTAACATAACCATGGTCTAATGTTAATGGACAAACCAAAGCAGACTCTCCCGAAAAAGCAATAATACCAAATCGGTCTCCCGGACAGCGTTCCATTAAAAGATATGCTTTTTGTCGGGCTCTTTCTAGCCGATTTGGAGGTAGGTCATCTGCTAACATACTCTCTGATGTATCAATCATTAACAATATATCCCTGCTTAACTTTTGTGTTTTTTCCCACGAAGCGCCCCAATGAGGTTGGGCTAAAGTTAAAATAATAAAGAAAAAACCTATTACTACGGTGAAAATAGTCACTTTACGAAGCCACGGCCTAACCCCCTGTATTAATCGCTCCGTCAATGAAATTTCTGCAAATTTTTGTATCTTTGCGTTCCGTCTTTTTTCTAACCAGAATAAAGATATTGTTATAACCCCAATTACTACCAGAGTAGTTATTATCCAGATGGGTAAATATTTCCATGGAAACACAAAATACATCTGTTCACAAATTCCTTATTATAAAAATCATCAGGGTAAGGGGTCCCATAGAATTCTCCTTGAGTAGGTGGACGCTAACATCAATAACGCACCTACAATTACAAAAGGAAGAAAATCTTCTTTATACTCATAAAAGTCGTTTACATCTACCACGGTCGCTTCTAACTGGCTTATTTCTTCATATGCCTTCATAAGTCCTTCTGTATCCGTAGCACGAAAATATTTTCCTCCTGTTTCTTCTGCTATTTCTCGCAGTAAGACATCATCAATAGGTTGGTTTCTTATCATTTGCCCGGTTGTTGTTATAGAAAAACCTGTCTCTGCTGTTCCTGCACCAATCGTATAAATCTTAATCTCCGCTTCTTTAGCTAATTCTTTTGCCTCCTTAGGGGTTATCTCCCCTCGATTATTAATACCATCTGTCAACAAGATAATTACTTTACTTTTTGCTTCACTCTGTGATAACCGACGAATGGCCAATCCCAATGCGGAACCAATAGCCGTCCCATCTTTTTCCTGTGGAGCAAAATCGGTTTTATTAATGGCTTGTAATAAAATCTCATAATCCAATGTTAAAGGACATCGTGTCCATGCAACACCGGCAAACAGTATTAGCCCAATACGGTCCACACCAAATCGGTCTGTCTTGTTCTCTTTCCTATACTCAACAAAATGGGTAGCAGATTTTTTGGCTACATATAAACGGTCTCTCGGAATCCCCCCTAACATATAGTCTTGTTGAGTCATACTTCCCGAAATGTCCAGACAAAGCATTATATCAATCACATTTGCTCTATTCTTATTTAATTTAACACCGTAAGTCGGTCCTGCTAATGCAACAATAAAACAGACAAAAGCCAGTAAAGAAAGTAGAGGACCTGTCCATCTTCTCCAGTGTGTTACATCTATTCCCCATTCAGATAATAATGAATTGGAAGGGAACATTATAGACGAGGCGTTTTTCTTTCTTAATTCAAATAAAAATAAAACAAAAACAGGAATTAAAAGTACAAAGAAATACGGATAAGTAAAAAAAAGACCTTTATTTTGAAAATATGCATTTATCACTGCACTGAATATTCCTGTTGTTTTACTTCTTCTCTATTCTTTTGTATTTGCTCCTTTGACTGTGTTTCTTCTACAAAATTGCACACTAAATTGTACCCGGCATCCATTTGTTCTATGGTCGGGACAAATTGAGCAAACTTAACCTTATCACAATGGCTTAAAAAGGTATACAATAACTTCTGTTGTTCATCTGTAAGTATTTTCTTTTTCATAGTCGTATCCACAAATTCCTGTGTGGTTTGTTCCGGAGCATGAATATCAAAACGGTCTTCAATATAATAACGAAGAATCCATGTTAACTGGACATAATAAGGTTCATATAATCCTTGTGAAGGTAAATCTTTTGATTTCAACTCTCTTAATCTACGAAAGGCTTTTTCCCATGGCAATTCTACTTTTTCTACAATTGTCTTCCCCTTCACAAAGTATTTTTTTAGTAGATAAAACAAGCCAACAATAGAAACAAAAACAGCTGCAACTACAATACTAGCAATAATAAAATTTGTATAAGATCTCCTAACCTCAGGCTCAATTATCCCGGCTATGTTTTGTATCTCTTCTTTTTCTTTCTCTGTTGGGTCTCGAACATCCAAAATAAAAGAAGAGGTTTTCCATTCCTTCCCCTCTTCTTCCTTCACAACCGCTGGAGGTATTAAATATTTCCCCGCTTTAATCGGGTCAAGAAGAAACTTTTTTATACATCCTTCCTCCTTAACTCCCATAATTGGTCTTTCTATAGTTTCCATATCTGCATACAAGTTTTTCCATTCAGGACAATTCTTTACTTCTGCAGAATCATTTCGAAGAACATATTCAGAAGAGCGAAACCAGGGAATTTGTGGATGATATAATTCTACACTTATATTCCCTGCGCCAACTACACATACACATATATCCATAAAAACACTCAAAAAAATCATAGTTGTGGTATTTTTTTATCCTCTATTAACGATTCGTTTTTCGTTCTCGAGCACGGAAAAAACGATACAGTTCATCAATATAGGGTTTATCTGTACGAATATCTAAAATTTCGGCCCCAGATTGAAGCAAAAGTTTCTTTTTCCGTTCATATTCCGCTCTCGCTTTTAATGTATATTTTTCACGAAACTTGGGATTTCCTGTATCAATAGTTATTTCTTTACCATTTTCCGCATCAGCAATGGTAATAAGACCTACATCAGGTAGTGTTAATTCTCTTGGGTCTGTAATCAAACAGGCAATTACATCATGTCTACGAGAAAGAACCTTCATTGTTTTTTCATAGTGTGTATCATTAAAATCAGACAAGATAAATATTACAGACCTTCGTTTCAAAATCTGGGACAGAAATTCCAATGATTTTGATATATTGGTCCGACTACTTTTCGGTTCATGATATAAAACTTCGCGAATAACTCTTAAACCATGTTTCCTACCTTTTCGTGGAGGGAGAAATAACTCAACATCATCTGTAAAAACAATCAGTCCCACTCTATCATTATTCTGGATAGCAGAGAAAGAAAGAACGGCACATACTTCCGCTGATAATTCCAATTTAAACTGTGATACTGAACCGAACCGTTGTGAACCACTTGCATCTACTACAAGCATAATAGTGAGTTCGCGTTCTTCAGTTAAAACTTTTACATAGGGAGTACCCGTACGAGCAGTAACATTCCAATCAATGTTCCGCACATCATCTCCCGGAACATACTCTCGCACTTCTTTAAACTCTACCCCCTGCCCGCGGAAAACACTTTCATATCTCCCCGCAAGAATATCATTTACCAGTTTTGTTGTTCGAATTTGTATCCTTCGGACTTTTGCTAACATTTCCGTAGTTAACATACTGTCAAAACCCCTTACTATTTACGGCACAGGGACATGGTCTAATATCTTTTGAATTATGTCTTCACTTGTAATATTCTCTGCTTCTGCCTCATAAGAGACTTTTATTCGATGTCGTAACACATCGGGAGCCATTGTTTTTATATCATGAGGAAACACATTCCCTTCCCCCTGTAAAAAGGCCCATGCCCGGGCTGTTTGTTGTAAATATAAAGAAGCGCGTGGAGAAGCACCATACTCAATTAGATGGTTTATTTTTAATCCAAACAAATCCGGATTCCGTGTGGTCTGGACAATATCTACTATATAGTTTTTTATCTTTTCATCTACATAAACCTGGTTCACGACTTCCCGCATTTCCAGAACCTGTTGTTTTGAAAGGACTGTTGAAACATTGGGTTGATGTAGTAAATCAATCTTTTCAAGAATTGCTTTCTCTTCATTCCGATTCGGATATGTAATCCTTAGTTTAAGCATGAACCGGTCAACCTGGGCTTCGGGTAAGGGATATGTTCCCTCTTGTTCAATTGGATTTTGTGTAGCAAGAACCATAAAGGGTTCTTCAAGTTTATATGTAGCATCACCAATCGTAACCTGGCGTTCTTGCATAGATTCTAATAGCGCACTTTGCACTTTTGCAGGAGCCCGATTAATTTCATCCGCTAAAATAATATTTCCAAAAACAGGCCCTTTCTTTGTGGTAAATTCACCCGTCTTAGGGTTATATACTAACGTCCCAATTAAATCAGCAGGCAATAAATCAGGTGTAAACTGGATTCTCCGGAATGAACAATCTAAAGTTTTTGCAAGTGTATTTACTGCAGTAGTCTTCGCAAGACCCGGAACTCCTTCCAGAAGAACATGCCCGTTGGCTAACAAACCCACCAACATACGACCAATCATATACTGTTGACCCACAATAATTTTACTAATCTCATTTTGAACACGATATAATATATCTGCATATCGTTCTACTCGTGCTCGAATTGCCTGAACACTCATGGACATAATTTATCTCCTTTATAATGTTAATCAGGAACTATTTTTTCTTTTTTCATTTTCTAAAATTGACACATAATTTGCTACCTCTTTCCAAAACAAATCCATTTCTTGTTCCGTCGGATTAATTCCTCTATATCCCACTTCATTCATCATATCTTTTAATTTTTTCCCTAAATTTGATAGTTCTGTTTTTTCCTCTCCACCCTGCAATTTTTGGACAATACTATAAAGTGTTTTTAAGTATTCATAATAATTGCCATCCAGCCGATACTTCCTTGCATCATGGAGTACTTCGCTCAATGAGACTTCTATCTTTGCTATCCGTTTTTTACTCCTATTCAAATAATACAAAACAGAAAACAGAACCATTATAATAATTAAAATAGTTCCCACTCCGATATAAATATATCTTTTAAATCTCAAATAATTTGCGTCCTTTACCTTTATATGTAATGAGGGAACCTCCCAATATAAAGCAGGAATAACCCGGGTATTATCTTTCACGAAGTCGGCCTCCATATCTGTAGAAAGCAAAATATAGGGTATTCTCATAGGCCCAATTGTATATTCACCGGGTTCTTGGACCGTTCCTTCTATAAGTACTTCTAAATTCACTTCCTTTTCAGATTCCTTTGTTCCAATCTTTTTAATATCTAAAGAAAGATTCTTATCAGGTTCTTCAAATTCTATGGGGAAAAAACAATAGGGATTCTCACCTTTTTCCGCTTTTACACCAATCGAAATTTCAAATTTTTGCTTTGCTAAAATATCTTTGTTCTTTACCTGAATATTGATTAAAGGCTTTGTACCTGCAAAAGAAACAAAACCTGAAAAGATAATTGATAAAAAAAATATGGTAATATAAAGATTCTCTTTAGACATAGGTTCAAATCAAAGAAAAGTTTTCGATAACTAAACAAATCAATTTTATTATAAAAACGGAAGTGTATTTATTATGGATACAAGGATTTAGGTGTTCATTACATAATAACGAATGAGAAAGCATATCACATAAAGTAATATAATTTCATTACAATAAAGTATAATTCTATTTTTTTACAATAGAAAACTATAACCATCAGGTTGGCCGTTTCATGAAAAAAATAGCACAATCAAAGTTTCATAAATCACATATCAAAGTCCTATGGTCTGGTTTTAGACCTTTTTATGATTATTGGGGTAATGAACTGAAACGATTCTATCAATTTGATACATTAGTAAATTCATTTAATAACTATCTCTGTGGTAAGGATAAGTTCACAATTCCCTCCATTCAAAAGGTTCTGGGAAATACTCAAATAACCAGTTTGAAAATACATCTTTTTCAAGAAGGAAAATATCAGTTCATTTTTCAATTAAAAGCAGAAAACCAAAAACTCAAAAAAACACACTTTGCCTTAGTAATAGCAAAAGATGGCGATGAGTTCTCAAAAGTAGCAAAATCAGAACATCAATATTTAATTATCCTTAACAAAAAATGCCCTGAATATGTTGTTAAACCCTTTTTAGGAGATTACTTGTTTTTTCCAGATAGACATAATCGTAAAGAATTTCATAGGAAGATATACGCATATTTAACACAGTGGCTCAATGGATTTGATGAATTGGGTATCAATAAAAATTTACAATTTTTTACAAATGTTCCAAACCCTCATACTTTTTCAATTGAAGAAACAAATCAGATAAAGGTAAAGATTATTGAAACAATTATAAGCCTGTATGATGAAAAGAAGCGTACCAGTATCGCTCTTCCTGAAATTGCTTCTGGTGATTTTGTTATTAAAAGAAGTCCATCCGGGCAACATCGGATAAAACTTATCGCATGCAGACGACTCATAAAACCAATTTCTCCGCCCGAACTTATTGCCAAAATTCTAACAACATCATGGAATTGGGGGAATAAAAAATTTAATTTAATACCCGATGACCCTCTTGATTTTTTATCTGCTTTTTATAATATATTAGGAAAAGAAAAATCTCTATTATGGTTTAATAATATCTGGCAACAAGAAGAAAAACGAATTCCACACCCTGTTGTTCCTGGTGAATACATAAAAGCATTAAAAAAATTGTCCACCGTAAAAATTGATATGGGAATGTGTAATAAAAACATTTCAAAAAAAAATAATAAAATAAAGGAACAAATTGATGTTTCATAAACTACAACCTATAAGTTCTTGTTTATTATTTATTTGCCTACTTTCTATAAATGTTTTTTCATTACAGTATCCGGTTTTCTATGTATCCCAACAAGGGAATGATAGTTGGTCGGGCACAATTCCTGAACCATTAGAAGATAGTAGCGATGGTCCCTTTAAAACATTGGAAAAAGCCCGCGATAAACTTCGTGAGGCAATGGAATCCTCCGGGAACAAAGGAGGTGTGGTTTTAATTCGCAAGGGCAAATATGAATTAACATCACCTTTAGAATTCAATGAAACCGATTCAGGGAGTAAAGATTTTCCCGTTGTATGGCAAAATTATAAAGGAGAAGAAGTTTACATTATAGGGGGAAAAGAAATTCAAAATTTTGAAATCTATCAGGGGAATATATACAAAGCCCGAGTAGAAAAAGTTCTATCGGAACCCCGAATTCTAATCCATAATGGGAAAATACAAACATTAGCCCGCTGGCCTAATTCAAATGAAGACCAATTACCAGGAGGGGAATGGGCCTTTATAACTAATGTATCTCCTGAAACTGCAAAAAATACTTTCCAATGTTCTATCCTTCCTGAAAATTTATCCAATATAGAGGTAAAAAATACTGAAGTAGCCACTTTTTCAAATTATAACTGGGCATTCCAGATAGCAAGAGTCAAGTCTATAAAAGAAGGTGGGATTATTGAGATTCATGGTGAGTTTAACTATGAGGCCCAAAAAGGTAGAAGGTTCTTCCTGCAAAATCATATTTCCCTGCTTGATGCGGAAAATGAATGGTATTATGACAATGAAAAACATGAACTCTATTTTTTCTTACCGATAAGAGAACAGGGAACAGATACAAAACCTATTCTGGCTACACTTGATAACTTAATACATATAAAAAATACCAGATACTTAAACCTAATAGGTTTCAATTTCCTTTGTTCTAATGATACAGGGGTCGTTATTGAAAACTCTGAACAATGTTTGGTTGCAAAATGCTCTTTTTCAGGCATTTATAAAACTGCGGGTGTAATAAACGGGGGAAGAAACAATCGTATAGAAGGTTGCGACTTATTCGAATTGGGGGGTTCCGGGATTTCTGTCTCTGGGGGTGATAAGAAAACATTAGAGCCCGGAGGACATCAAATTATTAATAACCATATATATAACTTTTCCAAAATTCATAAGACTTATTATCCTGCTATAACAATTAACGGAGCCGGCAACCGAATTGCTAATAATGAGATACATGATGCTCCTCATTCCGCAATCATTTTAGGTGGAAACGACCATATAATCGAATATAACAGGATATATCGCGTATGCCAGGAAACAGGGGATGCTGGAGCCTTTTACATGGGCAGAGATTGGACCCATCGGGGGAATATACTGCGTCATAATATATTCCATGATGTATACGGTTTTGGTCTATCTCATGAAGGGCCTTCTTCCGACAATGAATTTAACTTCCAATATGAAACACCATTATGGGCATGGGGTATTTATTTAGATGATTGCAGTAGTGGGGTCACAGTTTACGGGAACATTATATATCGTGTCCCACTATGTGGAGTTATGATTGGCGGTGGAAGAGATAATTTGGTTGAAAATAATATTTTCGTAGATTGCATCCCCGCAATTCATATTGATGCACGGTGGGACGCATATTGTTGGGATGTTATGGACGAACGATTAGAAGCCATGAAACCCAAAGAACCTCCTTACAGTATTCGCTACCCTGAATTATTGACTCTTTATCAGGATGACCGGAGAAAACCTTCAAATAATCAGTTTATTAGAAATATAATTTCGTATGAAAGAGATAATTTCTGTGGTATTTCCAGTATGAACCCTGAAAAAGAAAGTTCTTGTGTATATCATCTGGCTCCTTTCGACCCGGAAACAAATAAATTTGACTTCAACCTTATCTTCCATTTTGGCAAAGAAGTCCGAGTTCATTGGGAGAGTTATAAGAAAAACGACTATGAAAAAATTCCCTTCGTAAAATGGCAAGAGCGTAATTTTGATAATTCCAGTATCATCGCAAATCCTCAATTTTTAAGTCCTGAAAAAGATGATTACTGGATAATGATTCAATCTCTTGCTTTAAAAAACTTGAAATTTCAACAGATACCTATTGATAAAATCGGGTGTTATTACAACGAATTCCGTCGTTCCTGGCCAATAGAAAAACCTACTCCCCAAAAATTACGCAATCGTAAAGTCTGGACTGTAAAAATTATCGATAATCAATTTCAGGTAACATCAGAAGAATTTAAACCTCTAACCGACCAAAAAGAAGAACAGCAAACATTTGACATAGAAAAATTTGTAGCCCCATTATTAACACCGGGTGGAGTTCCGTTAGAACAAACTCCTCTCTCCCCTCCTACGGGGATAGAAACACCTCCAGCAGGAGGAATGGGAATGGGCACTTTTGACCCTATGCAATCCTTACCTCCATTTCCAAACCCATAGTGGATTTGAATATGAACCCATTACCAAAATCAGTGTACTATGACAGTGATAAACAAAAGTCCATTTTACAAGTCCCATATGACTTAATAAAAGCAAGAGAAATTTTATTTGGACTTGTATGGAAAGAAATTAAAGCTCGTTATCGTTATGCTATATTAGGTTTTCTATGGGCCATTATTGAACCTGTTACTCTCATGCTGTTGCTTCTTTTTGTTTTTTCCTTCGTGTTCAAACAACGCATTCCATCAACAGACCGAGTAGAAGTTCCTATGGCAACCCAAATATTATGTGGACTAATCTTCTGGCAGTATTTTTCCTCATCTGTTTCAACCGCTACATTTTCTTTAATTAACCATCAAAATCTTGTGAAAAAAGTTTTCTTTCCTCGGGAAGTAATTCCACTATCCTCCACAATCTATCCAATCGTCAATCTATCCATCGGTTTTATTTTTCTATTATCAGTCCATCTAATACTCCAAAAAACTCTATCTATCCATCTATTTTGGCTAATCATCATATTTCCCATATTATTTACCTTCTCTTCAGGTTTAGGTCTTATCCTATCTACCGCCCATGTCCATTTCAGAGACATCGGCAATATGGTTAATGTTGGACTAACCTTTGGATTCTATGCTTCCCCTGTTTTTTATCCCTTAGATTGGGTTCGGCATGCATGTGAGAATCACTCTTTACCTTATTGGTTTTATTATTTATATCTCCTAAATCCTATGGCAGGAATATTAACAAATCTCCGTGAATGTATTCTTTATGGTCAGGCGCCTCAACCTTTTTTCTTATTTTACACCACAATAATCAGTATGCTTTGCTTTTTCACAGGAATTTATATTTTTAGAAAACAGTCGGCAACCTTTTCGGATTACCTGTAAATATGCAAGAACCTATTATAGAGTTAAAAAATGTAACAAAAGAATATCCTGTGCGTAAAGGTTTTCGCGACTTGCGTGGACAGGGAGGATTTCTTGACTGGATACGCGGGAAAAAAACTGAAAATTTCCGTGCGTTGGATAACATCAATTTCGATATCTATCGCGGAGAAACCGTTGGGATAATTGGGAAAAACGGCTCGGGAAAAAGTACTCTACTAAAAATTATTGCAGGGGTTACTCTTCCTACAGCTGGCCGAATCATAGTTTACGGTAGGGTTGCGTCTTTATTAGAATTAGGAGCCGGTTTCCATCCCTTACTGACTGGCAGAGAAAATATTTATTTGAATGCGGGGCTATTAGGCATGCGAAAAGCACAAGTCAATGAAGTAATCGAGCAAATTATTGACTTTTCGGGTATACGAGAATTTATAGACCAACCTGTAGACACATACAGTAGTGGAATGTATGTACGCATCGGGTTCGCAGTTGCCTCTTTTGTTAATCCTGAAATCTTTTTGGTAGATGAAGTATTATCTGTGGGAGATGAAGAGTTCCAAAGAAAATGCAGATATCGCATTGGGGAACTCCGTGAACAAGGGAAAACCATTGTTTTTGTATCACACGACCTTGGGACAGTCAACGCACTGTGCAACCGCGTTTTTCTACTTGACCATGGAAAATTGATAGACCGGGATTCGGTTTCAGCCACTATTGATTTTTACTTAAGGCAAATAGGAAGAGCCGAAGGAATCCATACCATAACTGACGAAACAAACAATTTTGAAGCCATTTTTAGCCACGGTAGAATCTCCCTTTTCCATTCTAAAAGAGAAATAACATCTCCATTAGGGATAGAAGGGATTGCTGTCCACCTTCAGCAGGGTCATATATCCTCTATGGGTGATTGGACTGTCACAAAAAGAGAAAAGGGGACATTACTCGCTCGTGGATCTTTATATAGACTTCCTCTTCAATGGGAATGGAAAACTGAGATTTCAAACAACACATTATGTTTGTATCCTTCTTATACTCTGTTAAAAGAATTACCTTTGCAAGCATTAGAATTTCAAATCTTTCTGCCAGAAATATATGACCGATTCTTTTACGCCGGAAATGAAGGAAATTTTTCTCCCATCCTTCCAGGAAATCTGGGATGGGTTACAATGACACCTCCAAAAATGGGTGAAAATTCTACTTTTATATTTTGTGAGCATGACAATTATCCATTTTTAAAAGTAGAATTCCAATCAGAAGACCCCGGAATATACATAAGAATTGGAAACACGGATTATATAAGTCGCTCTCGTTTTATTAGTTGTCATTTACTAATTCCCGAAACAAGCCATTTACAAAAAATAGGAAATCATTCCATAGGAATTCTTAAAATCTCACTTGTAACAAAGGAAGAATATAATAACTGGAAATTTTCATGGCTTCAACAGAGAACTATACAACTAAATTTCATTGAAGCAAGATTAAGAGAAGGCTTCATTGAATTTATTGACAAAAATACTATGAAGCCTATAACACAATCCGTACACTTTCATACTCAATTCCGTATACAAGGGATGTGGGTTCCTAGCCAAATATTCCTATGGAGGACTCCCTATCACGAAGGCCATTCGTGGATAATGGAGGGGGAATCACAACGATTTCCTATTAAATTAAAGTGGGAATTAACTCCGGCGTCTGAAATAGATTGTCTTCATATTAAAATTGGATGTGAGATTAAAGAAGAGATAAATATAGAGGAATATAATGTTTCTCTAGGACTGATTTATTCATACAATCAATGGGAAACAAGTTTAGAAAAAGGTGAATTTCCGGCTATCCCTCCTCAACAGGAAGAATATCTCCACATCAACAAAGATTATACACCTTCTAAATACATTTGTACAACGGGAATCAATTTGCCGGCGGTTTGTTTATTCACTAATCAAGAAAACCTGTTCCGTATGAGTGCAATTAATCCTGATTTCTCTTCAAGAGCCCGAATTATTCAATCTATAGCTACACCGGAACAAAAAGCGGTATTCCATCTAAAACCCGGTTATCATTTGATCTTTGATGGAGGTATTCAATTTCAACATGTGAACACTCATAAACAGGATATTTAGAATGAACCCTATTAAAGTTTCCATAATTATCCCTGCATATAACGACCATAAGCGATTACAACACCTTCTAAATTCCCTTGACACTTTGGAATACAATCAACCTTATGAAGTTATCATTGTTGATGACGCTTCTCCTGACGAAACACCAGAAATATGCCAGAATTGGGCGAAAAAGTGGCATCCTTATGAATTCAGATATATCCGTTTACAAAAAAATAGTGGCCCCGGCGTAGCCCGAAATACGGGTTTAGAAACAGCCCAAGGGGAAATTGTTGCATTTACAGATTCCGATTGTAGAGTTCATCCGCATTGGCTAAATCGTATTACTTCCCTTCTTAATTATGAAAAAAAGATAGTTGGTGTCGGTGGAAAAGTAAAAGCAGTATCTGAAAAATCAATGTTCGCCCGTCATTTTTTGTTTCATCGTGTCCTGGAACCTCCCGAGAACCTTCATTATCTTGTTACCTGTAACTGTGCCTTCATAAAAGGCCCACTGTTAGAAGTAGGTGGTTTTGCAGGAGATATACGAAACCCTGGTGGTGAAGACATTTCCGCAAGTATTCAACTATGGAAGAAAGGATGGCGGTTTGCCTATCAAGAAGATGCTATTGTTTATCATGATTTTGATACCAATTTACGATCTTTTATAAAAACATGGTATAACTATGGCTATGGTTGTAGTGTAGTTATCCATCGGAGTTTGAGCATCGATGAAATTTATCCCAATCCGGAACAAATGCCCAACTACGAAAACTACTGGCCCGGTTATCTTATGCTTCCCCCTATGACAGGGATTCGGAGTGGTATCCGAGATATGCAATACCAATGGAATAAATGTAGAAAAGAAAATCTATCATATAAGAACACCTTCGAGACTCTTATCCTTACATTCTTTCAGAGGCTATCTCATCTCTCAGGCTGGAATAAAGGCAAAAAACAATCCTAACAAACAGATAAATCTTTTCCCCTTTCTAAAAACTTAAACCTTACCCATTTTTATATAAAGCCATTCTTTTGTTCGTTTCCATGCTGAATAAAAACCCTCGTTTTGCAATCTTTTAAAAAATCGCATCACAAGAATAAGAGGATTTCGCGTAGTTCTCTCTCCCATCCTCTTTAATTCAGCCCGAATATTCTCACTTCGCTGACGAAGTTGAGAGGGACAATTCAAACAAACATTTGGAATACACATAGTAGAAAGTTGTTCCCGGATTTCTTTAAAAAATTCTCCATTCCATATTTTTTCTATTGAATATTCTTGTACGGATGGATTTCTATCCGTCCAGAACATACAACAGGGACTTGCCTTTCCATCTGCAGAAATAGTTAGAGATAGAAAAGGCTCAAAACAATAAGTTCCCAAAAAACTACTTGCCGAAAGGTTGTCCTTTGATATATTTTTTTGACCTAAATCAAATTGCTTAGTCTTTGATTTTTCAAAACTCTCCTGGACTGAATTAAAGGTATGGTAAAGTCCCAAAGACTCTGCTTTTACCAGGGCCTTCGCAAGAGCCTCTTTACATTTTTCAATATCACTATCTTCTAAAACAAACTGTTCGGCCTGCTTATTAAAAGGTTGGACCAATGTGGCGTGAATCCCTCCACAACCTGATTCAAATGCTAATTGAACCATGTCTTCCATATAGGAATAATTTGTATTGGTAATTGTAAAATTAATCCCTAAATCTGGAATCAAGTTTTTATTTTCGTCCTTTATCCGATTCTGACTAACATACATCAAATTTTGAATGGCCCTATTAAAATTCCCTTTTCCACGAATGGAATCATTTACTTCGGGGTTCGGACCATCCAAACTAAATATAATCTGGTCCCAGCACAATTCAATTAATCTATCCATCTGCTCTTTTCTAAATAAAGTTCCGTTTGTATGCAATACACAAAACATGTTATTCCCCTTAGCCAATTCTGCTAACCTCATTACCAGATCCCCACGAACCATAGGTTCTCCACCACCAACAATATAAAAATGTTTGGCTCCCATTAAAATAGCATCTTTCAATAACTGTGTCCACATGTCATCCGAAAGTTCTTTTCCTATTGATTTAAAATCATCCTCCCATTGCCAGCATGTTAAACATCGTTGATTACACCGGTTCGTCAGAAAAAACACTATTTCATAAAGTGGAAGAGAACCTTCCACACAATACCAAACTAAATTTGAGCATTCTCTTTCGTATGACATATCTAACCTTTATATATAAACCACACCTTTCAATTTATATTACACTCTTACTCAATGTTATACTTTAATATATTTCTATCACAATTTTCAGAACGAAATCACAGGTTATTTATGTCGAATACCTTTTACAATCTCGAACAAATCACTATTTGCATAACTTCATGCTGTAATTTGCAATGTCGAATGTGTCCAGTTATCACTCGGGACAAAAAAAGTCTATCACGGGAACAAACTCTACATATTGCCGATTTTGCGGTCCGAAAAAAGGTAAAACGCATTGTTATCGGTGGAGGAGAACCCACCCTTCTTCCCTATCTAAAGGAATTAATTGAACTCCTTTCAAAAAACTCCATAGAAATCTGGATTTTAACAAATGCCACCCGCATATCAGATGATGATATTCGTTATTACGCGGAACATCCGAATGTGATTATGAATATTTCTATTGATGGTATAGGCAAAGTTCATGATTATATTAGAGGCGAAGGAAATTTTGATAAAACAAACAAAGTGTTCTTGTCGTTAATTGAGAAAGGAGCTAAAGTTGCGGTAAACACAGTCATCCAAAAAAGCAACTATAATTGTTCTATTGATACCTACGAATATTTCAAACAGTTTCCCCTTGTCTGGCATGGGTTTTCTTTCGCAGAAACCTACCACCAAAAAGAACTGGTCCCTCCCGAAAATATGGAAGAAGCTATATCTCAATTATATAAAATTTTGGAAACAGACCAGAATGAAAACAAACATGTATCCTTATCCCGTGAGATGATAAGAGGGTTGGAATTAAGTTTTCGATACCCCAATTTTATCATGCACCCTGGTGAAAATTGTCCAATTCCTCAAACTCACCTCGGTATTGATGAGGAAGGATGGGTTTTACCTTGCTGGCATTATCCGGCATGGATAAAAAATGAAAATAGAAATATCAACAACAGAACATTAGATGAAATAATAGAAGACCCTGCGATAAAAAAGGAAGTTTCCTACGCAATCAGCAAAGAAGGCTGTAAAGGTTGTAGTACTGTTTGTTATTTCTGGAATGAAAAATTTAGAGAAAAAGCAATGTTTCCACAAGGCAAATGGAAATGGCAACGCCAATGGATGTTAACAAAAACAAATATACAGAATCACCTCCCCTTTTTATATAATTTAGTAAAAAAGACAAAATCTATTTTTTTGGTTAAACAGAAATAATAAAATGGAAAACATTCAACAAGAAACAAGAAAAATATTTCCGCCTACTCGTGGTTTTATATTTCATACTAATCTATCAGGTGAGACGATTCCGTTAGACGATTTAAAAAAATGGATTAGAGTTCAACATGACCTTTTCAATGTTGAAAAAATAGATTTTTACTCCAATATAGATGATGATTTTAAAACTCTATATAACCTTTCCCATTTTATAAAACAGGAAATTCAATGTGAACTATCATGGGGTACTTCCCTAAAAGAACCACCCCAAAATATAGAACAAATAAAAAGACTTGATATTTTAGATATCTTCTTAATTTTTAGTGAACATTCTCAATCTCAAATAGATAACTGGCTCGCAACATGCAAACAATTAAACATCCCATTAAGAATATTTTTACCCTTTTCGTCAATAATAGATACTTACAAAAATGCGAACTCGTTCGTAAAATCATTTCAACTCGCTTCATCAATCATTTTTTTTGAAAAATTCCCCTTTTCCCCCAATTTAACAAACTCAAATTATACATTTAATGAAGTAGTTCAATTCTTAAAACAAACTGTTCAAGAATTGAAAAGTCAAGACATACCTGTTCATATAATAGGTATCCCCTTCTGTTCTATGGAGAATTCATACCACCCCAATATTGTGAATATGGCTCAATTTTATACAGATTCTGAATTTTATTCTCAATCTGCTTTTGAGTTTGCACAAACATTGTGGGACCTAAAGGCATACAAAATCAGAAAAGTATTAGAAATAAAACTGCGCGAAAAAACTTCGTTCCATACTGGAATTGATTTTTTAGTTCTCCCGTGGATACTTAATCATCCCATATTTTATATTCCAATATGGGCACTCCATAAAATCACACGACATTTAAAGTGGAGGAGAAACTATCAAACACTCCCCGAAAATATAAGTCCAGTAGAATTTCAAACAATAGTAGAAAAAAGGAGAAGACAGAAAGAAAAAAAATGGGGTCTATGTACCAACTGTTCCCTGAAATATATATGTGATAAAGGAAATAATCCTTTTTTTACATCTTTATTCCGACCGAATCCCATTTCTGGCAACTTCATAAGAGACCCTCTTATGTTTCGGAAACTTACATTGAGATATTCTCACCGAGGGGACAAAGAAAAACAATCATTGTTTTCCGACTTACAAAGTTTATATGAAGAAGCCATCCATATTACCTATCACGATAAACCATGGAAAGAGGTGGCTCCGGAAGACTATAAAATTGAGAACCGTATGACACATTATATGCCCGGAGGGGTTCGTTGGTTCTCTTTCAACTGCGGAGAATTACAAAGCACTACTCTTTGCAGAACAGATCCACCCCTGACAATCTCAATTACATTTGGCGGAGGTTTTGCAGAACAAATCGGTTTTAGTTTTGGACCCCATATAAAAATAGTCTGTCCTATGATAGCCCAGAGTCATAAACTGACTCTTCACATTAACGAAAAAGGGCGTTATGTTCTTATCAGAGACAACGAATTTATCTATCCTACAGAATTCCTTAATGCCCCATTAGTCCCATCTCGCCTACCCGGAGTATTGGAACCCCGAATTTCTATATGGAATATTGATGGAGAGATTGTTACTCAGGGGATAACATTATGGAAAAGGGAAAAAGAGTTTCAACAGACCCAACCCACAAAACCAAAATTTTCCTTTCTATATGTATGTTCCCGATATTCTAATCGCTTAAGGGCTTCCTTATTAAGTATTGTCTACCAAAACCAATTTGATACCAGTCAAATTGAGATTGTCGTGGCTTATGTCCCCGGATGGGATGCCACAGATGATGTTCTAGACTGTTTTGAGTCTTCTTTTCCAAATATAAAAATTATTCGCTCACCATTTAGTCCAAGTTATTGGAAATCCAAAGGTTTTTTAATTAATGCTTCTCTCCCATTATGCTCTGCAGAGTGGATAATACTGATTGACGCTGATATTATACTTCACCCTGATTTTCTTTCAACAATGGATAAAATTGACCCTGATACCTACTTTGTGGCACCAGACGGAAGAAAAATGTTAACTTCAAAAACTACTTCAAAAATTTTGCTTGGACTCATTCGTCCCTGGGAACAATTCAATTCCTTATTACAAGAACCCGGGGAATGGAGAAGGAGAGAAGCCGATGGAATACCCATCGGATATTGTCAATGTTGCAGAAAAGAAATATTTAAAAAGATTAAATATCCAGAGTTTAATCATTTTGAAGGTGCCGACTGGTTCTTCGGAAGATCTGTATTACAAATGTTTGGCCCGGAACACCGATTACAAGGCATCCCTGTACTTCATCTTGATCATGGCGGTAGTCAGTGGTATGGATCCCAAAAACACCGGTAAAAGACAGCATCGGATTTTTATCTAATGAAAATCTGTTTCATAGACTTACTTTTCAACTGGCCTCCCCGAGGAGGTGCGGATGTAGATGTTTTCAATGTATTAAAGGAACTCACTAAAAACAAGCATGATGTCCTCCTTCTTTCTATCACCACTTCCAATCAAAATAGAGGTGTTTTTCAGCCCGAAGAACTCCCTTTCCCTGCTAAAAAAATAACATTGGATTATTCTTCAAATCAGTTTTTACTTATATTGAAAAATTTCCTTCTTTCTTCTGTATCCACTTTTCAACCTGATTGGATAATTATCGGTGATAGTTTTTTTCTAAAACCTGTTATTACTTTATTTTTTGAGAATGTATCCATTCCCATAATTTGGCGACAATATGCCTATGAACTCCTCTGCCAAAAAGACATTCTAAAATTTTTGCACAACAAACCTTGCCCTCTTGATTACCTTTCTACACATGACACCTGCCGAAAATGTGGGTTATATCACCAGAAAAGGAAAATTTTGAACTATGAAATAAATGCATGGTTGGAAGAATATCTAATTGCAGAGGCATATAAATCAAATTATTATGAAAAACTTATAAACGCTCTAAAAAAAGTCCAGAAAATTATAGTGTTCTCCGATGCAATGGCAAAGGTATGGAAATGTTATCACACACAAATTGTCATCATTCCTGGTGGAGTAGATACCAAAATTTTCCAAACAAAAAAACCGACAAAAAATGCTATAAAAAAAATTTTTATGGCAGGGAGAGTAGAGGATTTTTCAAAGGGTTTTCATACTTTATTTAAGGCCTGTAATAAATTGAGATTAAAAAGAGATGATTTTGAAATGATCTGTACAGGAGGGTGGATACAGGAATTTCCAGACTGGGTAAAGTTTATAGGCTGGCTTGATTATGAAGAATTACCTAATATCTACTCGAATATGGATATATGTATTGTTCCAAGTATTTGGGAAGAACCTTTTGGCTTAGTAGCATTAGAGTCCATGGCTGTAGGAAATCCAGTTATCGCCAGTAATATTGGAGGACTAAAAACAACCATTCTACATGGAGAAACAGGTTTTTTATTTCCACCAGGAGATACGGAAACACTCATGAACTATATAGATATTTTACTGTCAAATGATAACCTCAGAAATGAAATGGGCCACAAATCTCAAAAACATATTCTTGAAAATTATAGTTGGGAACAAATTGTCAAACAATACTATGAAAAGAACCTAATCAAATAAAATATATTATTAAAATATTAAAGGAATGTACTTGCTTAATAGAACAAAAAAAATTATCTTCATCGATTTTAACTTTTCCTGGCCTCCCAACGGTGGCGCTGATATTGATACTTATAATGTTTTAAAAGTTCTACATGAAAAAAAATATAATGTGATATTTTTAGGAATTGCTGAAGAACCCTCTTCAGATAGAGGGAATTTTAACCCTGCACACTTACCTTTTCCATCCTTTCGTATTTCAATACCTTCAAAGTACTGGAATATAAATTATATTTCAAAAAAAATATGTTCTTTCATCAAAGAAAACAACCCTTCCCTTATCTTTTTACAACATGGTTATCACATAAAAATCCCTATAAGTATTCATATAATATCATCATTTTCCAAAATCCCAATTGTTTCTCGAACCTTTGCCCATGAATTATTTTGCTTAAGGAATCCTTTACGATTTAAGGAGGGAAAACATTGTCCAAAAAATGTTTTTGAAACACTCAATTACTGCCGTCAGTGTTCTTTAAAAGGATTAAAAAAAGAATTATTATCGGGAGAATATAGCAGTTGGACAAAAGATTATATTCAAAGTGGGTGTTACCTTCCTATCTTTGAAGATTATTACATCAGCACAATAAAAAAATGGAAGAAAGTGATCGTTTACAATAAGGACCTTCAAAACGAATTGATAAAACATAAAATTGATGCTATTGTAATACCGGGAGGTATAGAAAAAGAGTTTATTTCTGAAGAAACAACAATAGACACAACTCAAAAAAAAGAAAATATTATATTAATGGCTGGACGATGTGACGATTCATCAAAAGGGATGAACATATTGTCCAAAGCGGGAAATATACTCTATCAAAAAAGAAAAGACTTCAAAATATATGCAACTTCGTTTAACCTCAATCTCTACAATAATTGGTTCATACCTTTATGTTGGCTTCCTCGCAGAGAATTGCTTGAGATATACCAAAAATCTGATATTTGCGTTATCCCAAGTATTTGGGCCGAACCTTTTGGGATTACTGCATTAGAAGCCATGGCCATGGGAAAAACTGTTGTTGCAAGTAATACAGGGGGATTAAAGGAAATTATAATAGATAAACAAACGGGTATATTATTTGAGCCGGGGAATTATAATGAACTATCAGAAATACTCAATAATTTGCTCGATAACCCAAAAATTAGGATCACAATAGGAAATAACGCTCGACAATCTGTTTTACAAAATTACACATGGGATAAAATTATTGAAAAGCATTATGAACCCCTTATTGAAAATTTGCTATTAGAGGAGGTTTAACAAATTATGAAAATCGGGTTATTTTACAGTTACGGTCCTCATTTCCTAAAAGCAATCCATTTTCTTTGTGAAAAATATCCCAAAGACCAGATCATTTTATTCATCCCCCAAGAATTCCCTTCTTACTATTTTGAAAAACTTCCCGTATCGCCCGTATTTCTACCATGGGATGGACAACACTTATCAACCTTAAAAGGAATTGGAACTTTTATAAATATTTTAAGAATAATTCGTTCTCAAAAATTAGACCAGTTTGTAATTCTCTTCGAAAGCCCACGACAGATTACATTGAGCACATTATCAGGAGCCCGACATACCTTTGTTTATTCGATACACAAAGAATACAAAAACCTCTCACAAGGTATATTTAAATCACTATCAAAGACTTTTGTAAATCGACTAAAAGGAATTCTCATGTATTCCTATATTTTCTTTCATATACATTTTTCTAAAACACGAAACAAGAGTAATTTTCATCATTAATGAATCTGTAAAGTTTTTTATCAGTTCAGTGTTAATATCCCATTTTTCATAACTAATATATATAAAGTATAATTGAAAAGAAAATAACCAAGTATCTTTTTTAAAAAACTATAAACACCAGGAGGAATGTACTATGTATTTGTCAAGGAAATTTTCTTTTTTTCTATTATTTTTTACTGCAATCATTATGTTTGCTACTTTTGTTGTAGCAGATGAAGATGATGATTTCGTAATGGGTAATTATCAGGGAACTATCTCTGGTAAAAATTGGGATGGAAAAAATCTCCGGGCTCAAGTAGTAGCCCAAGGAGGTGGCAGGTATCGTTGTGTATTATTATACACTCAGGGTTCAGCCCCCGAACAAAGGGTAGAGATAAAAGGGATGAAAGCCCCATCCGGACCTGCTGAAATAATGGAACAAGATAAAGAAAAAGCGAAAAGATTGGCCGAAATAAACTTTGAAGGGGATGCAGATTTCAAAGACAATTTTGGAGGAAAAGGCAAAATAGTAGGGCAAATTAAAAATGAAGTATTCAAAGGTACCATTCAGCAAGGAAAAGAAAAAGCAACTTTTGAACTAAAACGAGTTTTTTTACAACCACCTACATTAGGACAACAGCCTCCAGAAGGGGCTGTTATTCTTATGGATGGGAAAAGCCTTGATAAATGGGACACGAAACCTCATTGGCAAATCGCGGGGGATGGTTCTGCACAAACAGTTGGTAGCAACCTATGCACCAAAGAAGAATACGGAGATGGCTTGTATCATATTGAGTTTATGTGCCCATTCATGCCAAACGAAACGGGACAGGCAAGAGGAAATAGCGGTGTATATGTTTTCGGAAGATATGAAGTGCAAGTATTAGATAGTTTCGGTGATTTGCCAGCAGACAATTTGTGCGGAGGTATCTACAAATCGGCTACGCCTAAAGTTTGTGCATCCCTTCCCCCTCTCCAATGGCAAACTTATGATATAACTTTTACTGGACCCAAATTTGATGAAAATGGCAAAAAAATAAAGAATGCCTTTATCACCGTTCTTCACAACGGAATCGTAATTCACGATAATGTAGAATTAAAAGGACCGACACCCGGTGGTGTTAGCGACCAAGAATCGCCCAAAGGTGTTTTAATGTTTCAGGACCATGGAAATGCTGTTCGATTCAGAAATGTCTGGTTTAAACCAGCCAATTCTTAAAAAAGTCTAAAAATAACAAACACAGTTAAGGGGTACATAAGGAGTGTAATTTTGTTTTCTTTTTCTCTTATAATCCCCACATACAATGAAGAACATGAAATAAAATCCACATTAAAATATGTTCTTGACTACCTTCAGAGACAACCCTATTCATTTGAAATTGTTGTCGTAGATGATGGAAGCACGGATAATACAGTCCAAATTGTCCAAAAATGGTCTGAATTATATAATGGGGTAATCAAAATTATTCCATTTTCACAAAATAGGGGAAAAGGAAGTGTCGTTAAAGATGCCATGTTAAATCATACAAAAGGCAATATACGTTGCTTCTATGATGCCGATGCTTCAACTCCTATTGAAGAAGTTCAAAAACTTATAGATACAATCAATAATGGATATGATATTGCTATTGCCTCACGGGCTCTACCGGAATCTATTATAGAAATACCACAACCCTTTTATCGTCAAACAATGGGGAAAATCTATAACCTGATTCTTCATTTTTTCTTCCTCACGCATTTTAAAGATACACAATGCGGATGTAAATGCTTTAATGAAAAATCGGTAAGCATCGTCTTTCCAAGACAAACATTGAATCGATTCAGTTTTGATGCTGAAATACTTTTCATTGCTGAACAACATAACCTGAAAATAAAAGAGGTTCCAACCCGTTGGAGAAATCGTAAAGAATCTCGTGTGCATCCCATCAAAGACTCTTCCAAAATGTTCTGTGACCTCTTTAAAATTCGTTGGAATGCATTAACAGGCAAGTATAAATAATAAATAAACTACATAAAAATATTAGAGGGACTTCGTAAAGTCCCTCTAATATCTTTTTACTTACAAAAATACAGAAATTCTTTTACGCTTTTGCATCTGTCTTGGAATTATCAGGGGCTTCTGCCGGTATTGGAAGGTTCTTTTCATAATCACGATATTTCGGTGGCAAACCTTCATAAACATCAAATACTAACCAGCGATATTTTCCTTCCAATAATTTATCACCTACCTTGCGATACATGTAATTGTGATTATGCTTGACAGCCTTAAAGTTATTTTCAATTCTCTGACGAGCATTCTTACAGAACAAATCCGCAAGGTCCTGGGGTGTATCATCATTCGGATTCTTATTTAATAGATATTCAGCATAGGACAGACAGCAACCCATTACATATAAATCTACACCAATATCTACATAATTCCCTAAGATCAATTGTTCATATTCTAACTTCTGTCCATACTTCGCCATCGTATGGAAAATTCTACGGGCAAGTTTTTTACATGTCTTCGCTGTATATTTCAAATGGTCTTGATTTGCAGAATTAAGTTTCCTTACATTAAAGTTTGTTAGGGTAGGCAACCATAATTTTGGATACCATTTTACATAGAACTTCAATGCATTCAATATTAACTTAACCTTACTTTGCCCTTTTTGAGGTTTCATGATAGGCATAACCAAACTGAAATGCGTATCCAACGCTTCACGAGCCATGATCAGATGCATAATTTCTGAAGACCCCTCAAAAATTCTTCCAACACGCATATCACGCATTATACGTTCCACAAACACTGGTTTTTCACCTCGGTTATATAATGAATCCGCCATTTCATAACCACGCCCACCCAGAGTTTGCAACAATTCATCCATACCCTGCCAGCCTATTTCTGTGGCGAAATACTTCGCTGCTGCCGCTTCTAAACGAATATCCGCGTTTTTCTTATCTGCGAATGCGCATGTGATAAACACCATCGCTTGAGTAGCAAATGTATTCGCTGTAAAATTAGCAATTTTCTTGGCTATCTCCTGATGCTGTCCGATGGGTCTTCCCCACTGCACACGATTTTTCGCCCACCATTCTGCATCCTCAAGCATTCTTTTTCCCGCACCAACTCCTGCAGAAGGGACACCTAAACGACCTGTGTTTAATGTCGTCAAAGCAATCTTTAATCCCATTCCTGGTTTACCAATAATATTCTCTGCAGGAACCTTCACATTATTAAATCTTAACATACCATTAGAAATACCTTTAAGTCCCATGAATTTACAGCGTGTTACAACTTCCACACCCGGCCAATTTGTTTCAACAATAAACGCAGTAATCTGTGGGATTTCACGACCATTCTTTATTTTTGGCGGAGTTTTGGCCATCACAACAATCACATCGGCGTCAGGACCGTTCGTCGTCCACAATTTAACTCCATTTAACAAATAATAAGAACCATCGGGTGAAGGAGTAGCGGTTGTCTTCATCTGTGCAGGGTCTGAACCTACTTCAGGCTCTGTCAAAGCAAAAGCGGAAATTTCACCTTTTGCAACTCGTGGCAAATATTTTTTCTTTTGTTCTTCTGTCCCGAAGGTTCGCAGGGGCTCGGGAACACCGATACTTTGATGTGCAGATAACCATGTTATCGTACTCTGGCAATAACTACCAATAAATGAAAGTACGCGGGCATAGTTTGTTACAGATAAACCCAATCCACCATATTCGGGCTTTATCTTCATTCCAAACAAACCCATCTCCTTCATCTTATTCAACGCTTCCTGTGGATAGACACCTGTTTTATCAATTTCTATAGGGTCTACATTCTCATCGAGAAACTTCTTGATTTTCTCTAACAATTCATCCCCTATCTTTTTATCCTCTTCGGATTGTGCCGGATAGGGATGTAACAAATCCCAGCGAAAATTCCCACGAAACATTTCTGCAGTGAAACTTGGGAATTGCCATTCTGTTTCACGCGCCTCTTCTGCGAGTTCCATTGCCGCATCTTTTGCTTTTAAATCCTCTTTTGTAGCCATAGTCTTACCCTCATCTTGGTTAAGATTTTCAATTGTTTTATATACTTAATGATAAGTAAATAATAATTTACCACCATTTATACATAATTGTCAAAATAAAAATCAAATAATCTTTGAAATATGTTAAACTCTATCTTCATTTATATCTTAAAATAATATATCCGTTCTCGTCTTCATCGGATTATTTTGACGAATCACCTTTCGCGCCTAAAATAAAATTATAAATAGAAAATTTAAAACTTTCGTATATATAAAGTGATTATAATACACATAACCCTTGAAACATTACAAGATGAATATATGAATAAAAATATGTTAAAATTATATATTATACTTGGACTGGAAATGAAATTTGGTCAAACCCCTTAACAGTATAAACTAAAAATTTAGAAGGAGTTTATTATGAATTACACAAACAAAATTTACAATGTTCTCCCCTTATTTGGATTGATGCTTATATGTTTAATAACTTTACCTACTCTTTACGCAGATGACACTCCACCTGCAGGTAAAATAGAGTTAAAACTTGAACTTCCTGAACCATTCTTTGGTGGAACCCCGATTGATTACTACAGTCCAAATCTGGAAGAAGAAGATTACAAAGACCGTCCACCCTATTATGTCCCGGATGGAGTTGCTTTAATTTCCAAAGACAAACCTGTAACAAGCAGTGTTCCTCCAACTCGTGGACAATTGAAACAAATTACAGATGGCGACAAAGACTATGGCAAGAAAAGTGTTGTTGAACTTCCAGCGGGCTTACAATGGGTCCAGATTGAACTTGATAAAGAATATACCATTTATGCAATCGTCGTTTGGCATTTCCATGAGGGTAAACGGGTATATAAAGATTTCATCGTAACTGTTAGTAATGACTCTGAATTTAAAGATGGTGGAAAACAAGTCTACAATAATGACTATGATAATTCTGCAGGCTTAGGTATCGGGAAAGACAAAGAATTTATTGAAAATAACAAAGGAAGACTTATTGGAGTTGATGAAGGTGTAAAAGGGAAGTACATCCGTTTATACAGCAACGGAAATTCTTACAACGACATGAATCACTATATCGAAGTAGAAGTTTACGGCAAATAATTAAATTTTGGAATAAGTACTATTTTGTATGCCACCTTTAATTCATTAAAGGTGGCATATCCATTTTCTTTTAAAACAGAATTTGTCTTTTAAATTCCATTTGCCCATAATAGAATAAAAACTCTGGCATAATGTTTAAGAACTACTATTTCAAATATTATTTTTCTTTAATCTATCTACTATTTTTATTTATTGTACTTCTATCTCGTTTTTATGGAATTGCCATCCGCCCCATGCATTGCGATGAAGCCAACCAGGCTTACAAAACAGGAATATTACTAGAAAAAGGCGTTTATAAATATGACCCCCATGAACATCACGGACCTCTCCTCTATTATGCAACATTACCCGTCTTTTACCTATGCAAAGTTTACAAATTCCAGGACACCACTGAAGCAATGTACCGGTCTGTTCCAATACTTTTTAGCCTACTTATCTTTTTATCACTTCTTCCTATAAAAAAATACATCGGGTTCCCTGCATTTCTTGTTTCCTCTCTACTCCTTTCCGTATCTCATGCATTCTTCTTTTATAGTCGTTACTATGTACATGAAATCCCTTTTGTCCTATTTTCTTCCCTTTTTATTTTTTTTCTATGGGATTACATACACTACCAAAGAATACTCCCGATAATTCTTGCAGGGGTTGCTCTATCTCTTGCTTTTGTGACAAAAGAAACAAGTATCATTATCCTTTTTTCAACTTTTCTATCTTCGTTAATAGTCTTGGCTTATTTATCAAAGACCTCCCATTATCTCGAAACCACTTTTTTTGTTGAAAACTACTCTTTTTCATGGGTAAAAGGTCTTAAACATATACCCATTTTTCTTATAGTATTTTTTATCCCATGGTTCTTATTTTTCTCTTCATTTTTCACAAATGGAGAAGGTCTATTAGATTTTTTCCGTGCGTATCAAACCTACTTTTTTAGAGCAAGTGGAGAAGGATCTTCCGGTATTCACGATAAACCATGGTGGTATTACTTACAAATCCTAATATATTTCAACAAAACAGTAGGTCCTGTATGGACAGAAGGCTTTACAGTTCTGCTATGCAGTATAGGGATAGTTACTTCGTTTTATTCAGCTATCAAGATATTTAGACAAAAGCGATGTACCTTAAGAGAACAGGAACAATCTGCTCTTTGCATTTTTCTTTTCTTCTCCTTTTTTATAACCTTTACAATACTTTCTCTAATACCCTACAAAACCCCCTGGAACATCCTTTATCCCCTCTTAGGAATGATTCTCTTTGCTGGTATTGGATTCCAGGCACTATGGCAGAAATTCAGCAAAATATGGGCTCGATTCACTCTACTAATCGTTTTATTCATAGGAACATATTATTTGTCTTATCAAACATATCAGGGAAACTTCATTTACTTTGCAGATATTTCTAACCCCTATGTATATGCACATACAAGTACATCTCTTGTAAAAATGATGGACCGCATATATCAACTATCCGACATTCTTACCAAAGAAAACCAGGAACCTGTTGTCCTTGTAATTGACCCAATAAACGATTACTGGCCTATCCCGTGGTACCTACGCAAAATTCAAAAAAAAGGTTTTTGGTCTAAAATACCTCCCACAATAAACGGTGTCCCTTTCCTTATTGTCTCACCAGAATTATCAAAGGAATTTGAAAAGGTACTAACAAATAAGCCTTACATGAAAGAGATATATACAATCCGACCCGGTGTTTTTCGCTATCTTTATATCCAACAATCCCTATGGGACAAATTTATTGAAATACAATCTGTTCAGAAAAAATAAATATTACTAGGAAGCAATCCATTGTCTAAGTGTCATTTTATCAATCTTACCCGTTGCCAACATGGGCAAAACAGGGCGAATGTCAAACCGTCTTGGAATCTTAAAACCGGACAAATGGCGTTTGCAATATTCCCGTAAATCACCTTCATTAATAGTGGTTCCAGGCTTTGGTACAATAAATGCATGCCCAACCTCTCCATATAAACTGTCAGGGACACCAATTACTGCAGACATCAATACAGAAGGATGCATATCCAGCACATCCTCTATCTCTTTTGGAAAAACATTTTCTCCACCTGTTTTATACATTTCTGATTTTCGGCCACACACAAATAAATATCCCTGTTCATTAACCCAACCCAAATCCGATGTGTATAACCACCCATTATTATCCTTAACCAGTGAAGTAGCAATTGGATTATTCAAGTATTCTTTCATCACAACGGGTCCACGAAATGCAATCTCCCCAATTTTACCCAGAGGGACCTCTTTTCGTTCCTCATCAACAATTTTCACCTCATACGGGGGTACAATTCTTCCTGTTGAACTGAACAAAAGATCAACAGGGTCATCAGGTGTTGCAAAAGTAGTAAAACCACAAACTTCCGTTGAGCCATAGCCTGTCAATAGCAAAAAATTATATTTCTTAGACAAATCAGATAAAACCTTTACCATTCGTTCGCTCGCCGCATAGGCTCCCCATACCAAAACCTTCATTGAACTCCAATCCATAGAGCGAAACTTCGATGTACTCATCTGCATGAGATACATGGCTGGGACTTGCCCCAAATGAGTAATCTTTTCTTTCTCTATTTCTATTAAAGAGCCCTCCGGTAAAAAACGGTCCATAAGAACAATAGTAGCACCACTATATATAGCCGTATAACCCATTTCCACATCTGCCGCAACATGATTTATCGGGAAATGCAATAGTATCCGACTATCTGAGTCCCAAAACATATATTTGCTTTCAACCATTGCACTACACATAACCGCACGATGCGTATGTAATACTCCCTTAGGCTTACCCGTAGAACCCGAGGTGTACATCAATAAAACTTCGTCATTCTCATTAACTTCTGAAATTCTTTTATCTAATACTTTTTTTGAATTATCCGTTCTACGGTATAAAAATTCATTCAATTCAACAAGTCCACTCCCTCTTGGGTCTCCTATGATTACAACCTCGTGCAAAAACGGAAATTTTTCCTTAAACTCAAGTATCATTTCAAGTAAATCAATATTCATATAGTGGTCTAATGCCAAAAGCACTTTCGGCTGAGAGTCAGAAAGAAAATAATAGATCTCATCCCTCGAAAACTTCGGAGATATTCCTTGCCATATGGCTCCCACTTTAGATGCGGCCATATAAGAAGTTATAAACTCGGGACAGGCCATAGATAACAAAGCAACACGATCCCCTTTCTCAACACCTATTCCAACAAATGCCTCTGCTAATAAATCTACTTTTTCCTTCACCTGTTTCCATGTAAGACGAACATCGCCAAATACAACCGCTTCACTTTCAGGTTTCACTTCTGCCCAATAGTCAACACTATGCCATAACAATTTTCTTTCTTCACTTTTCATTTAAATTCATCCTCCTATAAATTGTTTATTTTATTTCGTACTACCTACCCTTCAAAGATAACGATGCCATTTTTTATAGCATAATCATTTCTTGGTGTCCTTACATCAAAATACAATTTATTACTATTTATATCACTTTCATTTTTACAAATCCTCACCGTTAATGTATCTCCTCCGTAAACATAAGACGAAAAACGGGCATATAAATATTTAATCCTTCTTTGAGGAGGAGCATAACCATGTTCAAATATCCTACGAACTGCTTGAGACAAGGTAGCTGTTCCTTGATATACAGGTGCGGGTAGTCCAACTTTCTGAGAAAAAGCCCATGATGTATGTATAGGAAAATGAATATCACTACAAGCATCATAAATAATAGGGTCCATAGGTTGAACGCAGATATTCTCTTCCCATTGAACTATCTCATCGCTTTTGTTAATCTTCATATCCCTAAAAAATAATTCTTTCCCCTTTCCTTCATCTTCACAGGAAATATCCCTTAAAAGAGTACCCAATCCTTCAATAAAAACCGTTTCCTCTTTTTCATTTACTGCTGTATAGTCTATCCAGAACAAAGTACCTGACAGATGCGGAATTATGGCTTTTACCTCCCCCTGTATCTTCAAAGTCGCTCCAGCATAGAGAGGTTGATACCAATGAAGTTCTTCAAGGTAATGCACCTGTCGTTCTAATACATCCAGGGGGAAACCTGCTGTCTCCCAATACTCTTCAAAATGAGATGAGATTTTCCATGTTAATGCTACCGCATACATAGGATGAACTAATAAAGGATAAGCACGGTCATCGTAAAAAACAGAATGTGTTTCATATATTCCAGCGGAATATTGCATTGCTTCACGGGGAGAAATTTCAACCGTTAAGGTTCTACTTTTTCTTCCCACAAACAAAGAATTCAGTTTATTTGTCATGTTTTATCTATCCTACTATTGGTCTACCAATACTATAATAGCGGAAACCATAAGAGGCCATTGTCTTCGGTGTGTAAAGATTCCGCCCGTCAAATATCACTTTCTCTTTCATTAATTGAGCCATGCGTTCATAGTCAGGACGACGAAATTCGTTCCATTCCGTAAGAACCAAAAGCCCTTCGCTCCCTTCCAAAGGGGGATATTGTTTTGAAGCAACTTCAATCTGATTTCCAAATTTTTCTTTTAACTTTGGTCCTGCCAGGGGGTCAAAAACCCTTAATTTTGCTTTTCTCTTTAACAATTGCTCTATGATAAAAATAGAAGGGGCTTCACGAATATCATCTGTTCTTGCCTTAAAAGAAGCACCCCATATTGTAAGAATTTTATCTTCGACACTATTTTTATAATGCTCTAAAACGGTTAATAAAAACTTCTCACATCGTTCTTTATTGACCTTCTGGATCGCATCGAAAAGATAGCCAGATAGGCCCTTCTCTTTTGCAAAAAGCACACACAAATCCAAATCCCGGGGTAACCATATTCCACCATATCCTATACCGGGAAATAGAAAAGTCTGTCCAATACGACTATCTGTTCCAACTGCTTCTCGCACCTCACTAATGTTGGCACCCCAAACTGCACATAAATCTGCTATCTGATTTATAATCGATATACGTCCAGCTAACATAATTGCTGTCGCATATTTACTTAATTCCGCACTACGCAAACTCATCAACAACAAAGGTTTTCCTGTCCGTAGAAAAGGACTATATATCTCCTTCATTATCTCTTGAACGCGAACATCTTCACTTCCTATAACGACACGGTCAGGACGAAGAAAATCATCAACGGCGGTACCTTGTTTCAAAAAATCAGGATTAACTACTATATCAAATGGATGAGTTGTATTTTCCTTTAATATTTCCTTAATCCTATCGGCTGTCCCTGGAGGTAATGTCATTTTATTCACAAGAATTCTATATCCTGTCATCACCCGTCCTATAACTTTTACAACATCCAGAACGGGTCTAACAATATCATCAATCGATGAATACGAAAGCACAGGATCCAAACATAAAAATATAAGTAGACAATTCTGAATAGCCTCTTCCAGAGAGTCTGTAAAAAAAAGACGTTCCTCCTCGATATTACGGGAAACCAGTTCACTCAATCCCGGTTCATAGATAGGAATCTCACCTTTCCTTAATTGAGCAATTCTTTCTTTATCCCAATCTACACAGGTTACAACATGCCCACTTTCTGCAAAACAGGTACCCACCACCAGGCCCTGGTACCCTGTTCCAATAACAGTCATTTTCATAATTTTATTATCCTACATCCATTTTGTTATCGTAATTCAAATAAAAATAAACTTATCCGAGTATATATAATACATCATCCAATGCTAACCAAAAATCTATCAAATATTCATATTTCCTGACAAATCAACCTAACTCAAAAGGAAATTTATAACCATGAAAAACCAATGGATTCTACCCACAATAATCTGTTTATTATTTTCATTAAATTCTATCTCCGAAGATTATATCTTACCGGAAAACTTTACCCGCTTTGAAATTTCAGATGATAATGAAGTAGGAACCGTAATAACAGAATTCCTCTGGTACCATCTTGCTAAAAGACCCGGAAACGGACCTACCCTATTCAACAAAGAATATCTACTCTGTGCGGACACCTGGGTAAATGATTTCATAGAATCTTACCGGAAAAAAACAATACAAGAAGTTCACCGTGAAGACCTTTTATCTATTTGTATAGACGATGAGGGATATATAGAAACACACCAGCACTTTTCGCAGGCACATGATGCTGGCTGGCCCTTTCCCCTATGGACCCAAACCATGGGACAGAAAGACAAAGGTATCGGTTGGCATTTTCAACCTTTAGAGCATGTCCCGGGTTGGGTTGGAGAAAACTTACGCCATAAGAAAGACGATTCCCACTGTGGTGAAAATGCTATAAAACAATGGGAATTGCAAAATTTAGTTTCTCATGGAATAGTAGAAAATCAATGGAAGTTAGAGGTCATTGGAGAGGGTTCCCCAACAATCACCTCGACTCCTAATTTAAATCTGTCCGCAGAAGATATTCCATTTTTCCAGTTGCGATGGAAAAAAGACATACAGACAAACAATCATCTTCTTCCCTACATAGAATGGAAAAGGATTGAGGATAAGGAATTTTCTCCTAAAAGAAGGTTCTATTTTTATTACCAGAATACAGCACTTGCTCCAACGGGATGGGCTCATTCTCACATTCCTGTATATAAACATCCGAACTGGAATGGAACTATTGACCAAATCCGCATTTGCTTAGCCCCCGGAAAGTCTTCCGGTTCTTTTTTAATTGATTCCTTCTTTTCTTTATTTGATACCCGCCATACGATTAACAACCCTATCTACATCCTTTCTTGTAAATGCTATTTCAACTGGACGGGAGATATTGATTTTCTACGGCAAGTCATCAATAAAATGCGATTAGCTCTACTCTACCAACGAAAAGAATTGGGTGGAGATAAATATTTCTGTATTGTAAACCCCTGGGTCGGTCATGATGGCTTACCCGGTTTCAAAATTACGAATAAAGAAAAAGAATACAATATCGGCCATGGAATTGGGAACAATTATTGGGACCTATTGCCTTTCGGTGGATATGACTGCTACTCTACAAATCAATACTATGCTTCAATACTCGCCATGGCAGAAATTGAAAAGTCTATTTTAGAACATCCCGAATGGAATATACCCCGTTCTGCATTATCATTTGACCCTAACGAATTACAGGAACATGCAAAAAAAGTTCGTGAAAAAGCACAATCCTTATTCTGGGACAATGAAAAGAAACGATTTATTGCATGCATCGACCGTAATAGAAACAAACATGATTACGGATTTACTTTTCTAAACCTTGATTGCATCTGGTATGGAATAGCCTCTAATAAACAGGCAACAGATATTCTAAAATGGCTCGATGGAGAACGAATCCTTGAATCAGACACCTCCAGAGGTAAAGATATTTATTACTGGCGCTTTGGTCCCCGGGCTACTACACTCCGTAATATTGACTGGTATACCTTTTGTTGGACAAACCCAGAAAAAATTCCTTGGGGCGGACAAGTGCAAGACGGTGGAGCAGTTTTAGGCTTCTCTTTCTACGACCTCTGGGCAAGATTACATCACTTAGGACCCGATAACGCATGGCAACGGCTCAAAGAAATCGTTGCCTGGGAAAAAGAAGTCCGAGAAGCAGGCGGGTATCGAAAATATTATGAAGATGGAAAACATGGCACGACCTTACAAGGCTGTGGCACACCGGGAGGACTCGGCATTGACTGCGAATTTTTTGAAAGCAGTTTATTGCCTTCCATTTTGGTATATGGTTTTATAGGTATTAATCCCAAACCTGAAAAACTGGAAATAGCGCCCTTTTTGCCCTCTCATATAAACAAATTTACCATTAGAAATCTAAAATACCGTGAATCTGTTCTGCATATTACCGCTACACACAACACTTTGAGTATCGATGTTATTAATCTCTTCCCTCAATATCCGCTATCCATCCTATACAGAAACAACAAACAACAACCCCCTCATGAAGTTGAGAAAACCCTTTCTACTACCGGACTCTACGAATTTAACTAAAAACTTATCTTCAGCAAATAAATAGAATCTCATAAAAATACCTGATTTATCGGAATAAAAAAAATTAAAATATTGAAATTACCTCTTTAATATAAATTATATGATAAAATTTAAACAATATTATATAATAATAAATTGAATATCTTAGAAAAATAACTATAAATAAAGAAATAAAAGGAAAAAATATGAGTTATTATCGCATTTTTATGATACTAATCATCAATATTCTGTTTATACTTACACACTTGTCCGCAGAACGAATCCCGATAAGCAATATTTACCAACTCGCTAATATTGGTAAAATTCCCGAATATCCGTTAACCGGGGAATACGAATTAACGAACGATATTGACGCCACAGTCACAAGAGAATGGACTGATGATGACGGAGAGGGCTTTCAACCTATTGGTCCTTATACACAAGGATTTAATGGCAAATTTTACGGGAATGGATATAAAATCTATAATCTTTACATAAAAAGAATTTCATCATCTTATTTAGGGCTATTCGGTGAAATTGGTAATACAGGAGAAATTTACGATTTAGGTTTGGAGGATTGCTATATTGTTGGTTTGAGTCCATTAGGAGGAATTTGCGGGATATGTTTGGGAAAGATAACAAATTGCTATACCACTGGATATATATACGGGACTTCAAATCAAGGTACCGGAGGTATTGCGGGTGCAATTAGTTCTAGTTCTGTAATTTCCAAATGTTATAGTCTTGCAGATGTTTTTGGTAACTCCAAAATTGGAGGCATTATAGGACTCTGTGAGGGAAATATTAACAAGTGCTACTTTTTAGGAACTGTTCAGGGGAATGGAAATGAAATTGGAGGTATTATTGGTAAGTTTGGGTATGAAGATGATAAATCACTTACTTGTGAAAATTGTTTTAATATGGGAACAGTTAGGGGATCTGAAAGTGTAGGAGGTTTAATTGGTTTTTTAGTTCCAACAGATAAAGTAGTAAACTGTTATAGTATGGGGAGAGTTATAGGAAAAAATCCCTTAATGGTAGGCGGACTTATTGGATATGGTACATCTAGTAATCTGGTAACCTCCAGTTATTGGGATATAGAAACTTCGGGACAGACCACCTCTGCGGGTGGAGTGGGAAAAACTACTGCTCAAATGAAACAAAAAGCAACCTTTACAGGGTGGGATTTTACAAATATCTGGGATATTATCGAGGGCTCTTCTTATCCTTTCCTTAGAGGATTTTTATACTATCCCAAACTTGTTATTTTGGGGGACTCTGAACTTATTGTGGAATGCTCTTATCCTTACAATGAGCCGGGGGCAACAGCATATGATATACCGGATGGAGACTTAACAAACCAAATCCAAATAACCCATAACATAGATATCAATACTCCCGGCACATATATAGTTACATACAGTGTAACGGATAGCAACTCACATACTACCACAAAAACACGAACAGTAAGAATTGTGGATACAACCCCGCCTCAATTATCATTAAATGGAGATAACCCATATGTTTTGATTTTGGATGAAACCTTTGAAGACCCAGGCATAACTACATCAGATTTATGTGATACAGAGGTTGAAATAACCATAAATTCCAATGTTGATAATTCTACCATCGGTGCATATGAAATTGTTTATAGAGTAACAGATGATTCCTCCAATTTATCTGAAGTAACACGAGCTGTTTGGGTCGTTGGGAAAATAGAAACTGTTATAGATTTGCAAAATATAGGAAATATACCAAGATTCCCCTTGTACGGTATTTATCGGCTTGTAGGAAATATTGATGCCTATGAAACAAGAAACTGGAATGAAGGGAAAGGGTTTCAGCCTATTGGAACGGGATCCAATCCATTTGCGGGGAAATTGCTCGGATTTGGACATACCATCTCTAATCTGTATATAAACAGAGCAAACGAATCTAATATAGGGATTTTTGGCTTTACAGCACAAAGTGCATCAATAACTGATGTAGTAATTCAAAATAGTTATATAGTAGGAGATTCTTATGTAGGGACAATTGCAGGTGAAAATCAGGGTAGCATAATAAGATGTGGAGGTGTCAATTATGTAAGAGGAACTACTCTTTATACTGGCGGTTTAGTAGGTCATAATATCGGCAATCTTATTAAAAATTATACAATGGGTGAGGTTCAGGGAAACATTTTTGTCGGGGGTATCTCAGGCTATAACGGATTTATAGGCACGGTAATTGATTGTTTTTCTCTGGCAAATATCCAAGGATACAGTTATGTAGGTGGGTTAATTGGGGCTAACTATGCAGAAGTAAGAAATTCTTACAGCGCCGGATTAGTAACGGGTAATTCATTAATAGGAGGTCTAATTGGTGAATCAGCAGAATGGGCCGTAATAACTTCTTGTTATTGGGATATAGAGAGCTCAGGGCAAAGTAATTCCCGTGGAGGCATCGGCAAGACTACGGCAGAAATGAGAAAGCAAGAAACTTTTGAAGATTGGGATTTTGAAAATACATGGAATATTGTAGAAGATGTAACCTATCCGTTCCTACGAACTCATCAATATGCCCCAATTTTAAAACTTCTTGGGGATAAAAGTATAACCTTAGAATGTAAATCTGAATACATAGAAGCGGGCGCCGTCGCTTATGATTTTCCGGACGGGGATTTGACAGATTTCATTGAGATAACCACAAATCTGAACACCTCTGTGCCGGGCAATTACACAGTAGAGTATATCGTTGTGGACAGTTCCAATAATGTTACCACAGAAACTCGTTATATAACGGTTCAGGATACAATCTCTCCGGAAATTTCCTTATTAGGAGATAACTCTGTATTTATTCCGCTGGGTGCAATCTATCAGGATGCGGGAGCTACTGCCACGGATTCCTGTGATGGGGAACTCTCCCCACAAATTATTTTTAACAATGTAAACACAGCGATTCCCGGCAAATACACGGTGGTATATGAAGCCGTGGATGGTTCAAATAATTCGGCTCAAATTACCCGAGATGTCTATGTTTGCCTTGAAATAAGCACCATCCAGGAATTCCAAAAGATTGGGACAGAATATCCGCGAGATGGAGTATACATCATTACTCAAGATATTGATGCAGAAGAAACAAGAACTTGGAATAATGGAAAAGGTTTTACACCCATTGGGAAATTTGCTTCTCCATTCATCGGGATAATCTTTGGAAATCATCACCGCATTCGGAATTTATACATTAATCAACCTGGATTTAACTATATAAGTCTTTTCGGGAGAACAGGTCCGAGTGCGGAGATTCGTGATTTGGGTATAGAAAATGCGAGTATTACAGGGGGAAATTATTATGTGGCAGGATTGGTTGCTTATAACGAGGGCACCATCGCAGGATGTTATACGACAGGGACGATTCAAGGAGGAAACACGATTGGCGGACTCGTAGCCTTTAACGGAGAGAAAAACATTACAAATTCATATAGCACGGCGAATGTAACAGGAACCGGGAATGTAGGTGGACTTATAGGTTATAACGCCAGAGGGAACATAAGGTATTGTTATAGTGCCGGAAGGGTAATAGGGAATAATTATGTAGGCGGACTCATTGGCTACAATAACATGGGGACAGTAACTTCCTGTTATTGGGATACAGAAACCTCGGGACAATCGAACTCATCCGGAGGTATCGGAAAAACTACCGTAGAGATGAAACAACAAAGCACTTATGTGAACTGGGACTTTGAAAATATTTGGTTCATCATTGAAAATGAAATGTATCCCATTTTTAGAAAATTTACTTATCCGCCACAAATCACGCTTATCGGAGAGAGTGAAATAACTTTAGAATGTGGTTCGGAGTATGTGGAATTAGGAGCAACGGCATATGACATACCGGATGGGGACTTGACTTCCTATATTCAAATCACGGGAGAGGTCAACACCTCCAAACCGGGACAATATGCGGTTGAGTACTCGGTTACCGATTCATCCAATGCTACCACTACAGTAATACGCGCGGTCCGCATTGTAGATACCACACTTCCAACACTTATCGTTTATAGTGAACCGCTGATTATATTAGAGTGTCAAAGTGACTTCGTGCCCCCTAATGCGGAGGCCAACGATTCTTGCGATGAAGAGGTTCAAGTAGAAATTAGTGGGAATGTAAATACCCAATCGCCAGGGGAATATTTGTTGACTTATTCGGCTACTGATTCTTCTCAAAATACTTCCTCGCAAGTAATAACGGTCAGAGTTGTAGATACAACTCCGCCGAGTTTGACATTATTAGGGGATAACCCACTTATCGTAGAATGCAATACCCTTTTCATTGACCCGGGAATCCGTGCGGAAGATGATTGTGACGGAGACCTGAGTTCCCGAGTGCAGGTGGATTCTAATGTGGATATATCCGTGCTCGGAGAATACTCCATCCAATACACGGTCAGCGATTTATCGAATAATACATCCCGGGTAATGAGAACGGTTCAGGTTGTAGATAGAACCCCTCCGGTAATAACAGTGGAGACTCCTAATCCATTGACTATCTATCTACACGAGTCATTTGAACCACCTCAAGCAAGTGCAGAAGATTTGTGTGTAGGAACAGTAAATGTAGCGGTGATATTTAACAATGTGAACCCTGAAGTAATAGGAAATTACCAAGTTATTTATCGGGCAAGTGATAATCAAGGGAATAATTCTGAGTATGTTTTGGAGGTTATTGTAGTAGAATCTCAGGATGGCGAAGGAACAGCCGAAGGGGAAGGTGAGAAACCACCTCATAGTGCAGACCAAAATCAAGACGGCAAAATTAATCTTGGCGAATTACTACGAGTCATACAATTCTTCAATATGCAAGGATATCATTGTGCGGTAGAAGGAGAAATATCCGAAGACGGATATATCCCCGGCTATGAAGGAGATAAAAATTGTCAGCCTCATGCCTCGGACTACAATCCACAAGATTGGAAAATTAATTTAGGCGAATTACTGCGATTAATTCAGTTCTTTAACATGAATGGGTATTACCCCTGCGAATTCTCAGAAGATGGATATTGCCCCGGAACTCCACCTCTACCCAAAGGAGCGTTATAAACTCTTGTAATTTTTTATTGTTATTAAGAAAACCAGAAAAATTAAACTGCACAAAAATCTTTCTAACTCTTTTGTTAAAAAAAAAGAAAGAGCGGAATAACAAATATTCCGCTCTTTTTATATTCGCAATAAATTTTATAAAAATTAACGCTTTGAAAATTGGAAACGTTTGCGAGCTCCAGGTTTTCCGTATTTCTTCCGTTCCACTTCCCTTGGGTCGCGGGTTAATAGTCCATAATTCCTCAATGTAGTGCGTAAATTTTCATTTGCTTCTAACAGAGCACGGGCTATACCATGTCGTAAGGCTCCAGCCTGTCCAGCAAGTCCTCCTCCATCACAAAGAGCTCGTATATCATACATCCCTTCCATTCCGGTTACCACAAGGGCTCTTTTTGCAATTCGAACTAAAACTTCCCTCGCTAAATATTCTTCTATTGGTTTTCCATTAACAGTAAATTTACCAGAGCCCGGTTTAATCCGTACACGAGCGACCGCTCTTTTTCTTCTTCCTGTTGCTACAATTTCTTTTGTATTTGGATCTATCACGGTTTTCTTATCCTCCTGTATTAATTTTTAATTTCCCAAATTTCTGGGTTTTGTGCTTGATGTTTATGTTCACTACCAGCGTAAACTTTAAGGTGTTTCGCTATTTTTCTTCCTAATCGATTGTGAGGAAGCATACCAACTACAGCCAATTCCATGGCACGAGTAGGGTGTTTCGCTATCATTTGTGTATAGGTAAATTCTCTTAAGCCCCCCTTATAGCCGGAGTGCCTGTAATATTTCTTTTGTTCAGTCTTATTTCCAGTAACCACAGCCTTTTCGGCATTTATGATGATTACATAGTCACCACAATCCATAAAGGGAGTAAAACAAGGTTTATGCTTACCACGCAACAATTTTGCTGCCTCTGTAGCAATTCTGCCTAACACCTTACCTTCCGCATCAATTAAATACCATTTTTTTTCAATCTCATTTATTTTTGGTATATAAGTTTTCACAAATATTCTCCTTTTAATAAAAACAAAAAGATACAATCATCTAAAAAAATAATTACTTCTGGAAATGTAACGGGATAACAATTATAACAAAAAAATTTTCCGACTATCAAGTCGCTTTATTAAAAAACATTGTGGGTTTTAAAATAAATTGAAAAAAAACATTCTTTATGATATGATGAATATGAATAAGAGAGAATCTAAGTAATTTTAAGTAATTTAAAAAAAAGTTTCTCAAATTCCTGCGGTGCTCGATATGGACTGAGAAACGTGGTTCCTTAAAACTAATTTTAGGGAGTTCAAAGCCGAGTGCAATATCCGTGTAGTCTACAACAGGCCTTCATAGTAAAGGAAGTTGGATGACTACCGTGAGAACACCCACTTATAAAAAGTTAGGTTCACAACGTTTCCAAAAAGTCCGACGACACACGCGGGATTTTTTTTATAAAAAAATAAAAAAAATTAAACAGTTTATTCTTGACAAATGATTTTTAATATGATATTATTAATAACAATAAACAGTCTCGTAAATTATTAGTATTGTAAATAAAGGTTTATTTTGTTATAATGGTTGACATTATTAAATAAAATGATAAAAAATAAGGACAGAAAAAGTGCCATCATTTTCAAGACCTAAGAAAGCAATAGGAATAGACCTGGGTGCTCATTCTGTAAAAGCATTACAAATGTCTAAACAGGGAAGAAAAATTTACATTGAAGAAGTAGGTTATGCCGAGATAGATAGCGAACTAGTAATCGCAGATCCCATCAAAACCAATGCGGATGCTGTGTTAACTGCACTTGCAGGTCTAACACCGAATCAAAGTTATATTGTTGCAGCACTACCGGGAAACACTGCTGTCGTTCGTTACCCTAAAATTACACTCAAACCAAATGAAACACTCACAAGTGCGGTTGAAAGGGACTCTGCACAACATATTCCATTTGACTTAAACGAAGTATTCCTTTCCTGGGATGTGATTACAAAAGTTCCAGAAGAACAAAAGGTTCAGATACTTCTTGTTGCGGCGAAAAACGATTCAATAAATAGCCGACTTCGCATATTCCAATCATGCAATATATCATGTTCCGTATTTGACATCGATTCCATTGCGGTATTCAATTCAATAGAACGGTGTCATCTCTTACATCCCAATGAAAGTGTTGCCATCTTTGATATTGGATATTCTTCTTCAAGTATCCATTTTGTTCGTGATATGAAATCTGTGTTCATAAGGGATTTAATGTGGGGGGCTAAAGATATCCTCGATGCCATTGTAAAAGAGAGAAGATCTGATTTTAAACAAGCAGAAAAAGACTTAATATCCATGAGTAAAGAGGCTAAAACAGAACATCCCGAAGCTGTTGAAGTTGCTACCCCTGAAGCAGAAGAAATAGAAGAAACTGTAACTGCCGAACCCGTTTCCCCCCTTGAGCCTTTAGATGAAGAATTTGATATTGATAAACCTTCTCCTGAGTTTATAAGTTTTGCTTCCAAAAGTATCCGTGAAATTATGGTATCCCCTATGAATCGAATGGTAAGTGAAGTACGCCGTTCCTTTGATTTCTTTGAACATCAACTTTATGAGAAACCTGTCCAACGGATTATCTTATGTGGTGGGGTATCATGTTGTCCTTTGATTGGTGAAACATTAGTGGAAGAGTTTAATGTGGATTCAGTCGAAGTTGCAGATTTTATCACACCCGAAGTTATACTTTCTAACTCTAAATCATTAGATATTTTTAAAGAACATTCAGCAAAATTTGCTGTTGCTTTTGGCTTAGCAGCACGAGGATTATCAGAAATATGATAAGAATTAATTTATTACCCGAACAATTTAGACCCGAAAAGAAATCAATACTCCCTTATTTCTTAGCCGTAGTTGTATTTGTACTAGGATTGATATTAATCTCATACTTCTATTTTTCCTTATATCAAAAAAATCTTCAAATTGAAGTGCAAAAAGACAAACTTCAAAAAGAATATGACTCCCCTACAAATCTCAGGAATGAAGATGGAGAGTTTATTACGCTCTCGGGCATTGTAAATGAATACCGAAAATTAGATAGAAAAAAACAAGAATTGGAAAAAAGGGTTGCCGTTATTCAGGAAATCTTAAGTGATCGAATCATCTGGTCTGAAAATCTTTTCCTTCTTGCTAATTTAACACCCGAAAATGTATGGTACGATAGAATCCGCGTAACATGGCAAACATTCCGGGAAAAAGTTATCAAATTAGACCCAAAAACAGGAAAACCTGTTCTTGACCCTAAAATAAAAGAACCCCAATTTGAACAAAAAAGTGTAAAAAAACCTATTCTTGAAATAACAGGATATGTAATTAGTGGTGAACAGGGAGAACGGCAAATATCACCCCTTATTGAAAATACTACAGACCCTGAAAAAGCATCCTATTTTGTAAAGCAGTTCACTTTATTGAGACCCCAAATTGAAGATACAGAATTTAATGGTTTTTCTGTCCGCAAATTTACATTGGAATATTTAATCGAAGCAAAACCGGGAGTAAAAAATGATTGACCTATTTCGTGGAAAGATAACAGTAAAAGACTGGGCAATTTTTGGGTTAGTAGTTGTCATTGTTATTGGTTTGTTTATTTCAGCCTATATATTACTCTTTGTCCCAAAACAAAACAAAATCGCTCAATTACAAACGGATATTCAAGATTTGCAAAAGAAAATATCTGATGCAAAAAAAACAGTTGAAAACTACGATAAGTTACAAAATCAAGCCCAAAAGATGGATAACCTTGTAACAATGTTCAATGAACGACTTCCTGAAAAAAGGGAAGTTCCTAAACTTATGAAACAATTTGAAAGCATGGGAGATAGTCTCGGGGTCAAAACACAGCTTACTCCTCTTCCAACAACAGTTGATGCTTCAAAAGAAGTAATTCCTTATCAGGTCGTAGCAAAAGGTTCTTTCCATCAAATTGTGGCCTTCATTAATCTATTAGAAAAAGATCAACGATATCTTAAAATATCAGACATCGACATTGGCCCTGAAAAAGCAGGGATTTGCGAAGCAAAATTTGTTCTTAGTACATTCCGATTTGTTGAACAAGAAGATATAGGAACCCAACAACAGAAGAAGTCATAACTATGGATAACAACAGAAGACAATTTATTATAGCAGGTGCTTTATTGGTCATACTTGTAGGTGTTCTCTTTTATCAATTTGTTTTGGCAAAACCAAAACCACCATCTCCACCTGCGACACAAAAATCCCAGACCACCCCTGCAACCCAAGCAAAAACAACTACTCCGTTACAAATGACATCAACAAGCACAATCGGAACAATAGCTCCTACTATTGAAACATTAGAACAAAACATCGATGAGATTATTGAAAACCTTCTCACCGCAATTAAAATAGTTCAATTCAATTATCAAGAAATTGTTCCTCCACGGAATCCAATGGCACCCTTAGTTGGAGTAATACAAACTACTATGTTCGAAGCAGAAACACCCGTCCCAAGCACAGAAGTAACCCCGGGACAGGTTCTGAGTAAAAAGATTTCCGCAATTATCTGGGATGAGTTTCAACCTTTAGCTATTATTGACAATAAAATTGTAGCAGAGGGTTACACTTTTCCAGACCAGATACAAGTTTTTCGAATTGAACCCACAAGAATTGTATTTAAACTCGAAGACACAATTTTTCCGGTAAGATTGAAGGAGCAATAAAATGCAAAAAAGAAAAGATAACAGTATCACTTTACATCAATCTGCTTTAACCGCTTTAAAGGGAAAGGGGTATTTTATCTCTGGTCTCCTGCTGTTTATTTCTATATTTTCTTTAGTTTCTCCTTCATTTTCACAAAGTAACAAGATACAATATTCTATATGGAAGCATGAAGGAAGTACATGGATTTTCCATATTAATTCCAATCCTGATATTTCATACTTCATAGTGGAAGATAGGGAAAATAATAAAATAAAACTTTCAATAGATTATGCCAATGAAGGAACTTCTCTCTCACAAGAAATAATACATAACAAGCCCGAATTCATAGACATAGCATACCAGAAATCAAATAGCAATAGTACAGAATACATTTTTTCTATTCCTCCTAATCAATCTTATCATATCCAAAAAAATGAAAAGGGTTTATCTATATTTTTCAGAAACAAAGAGAGAAACAACCATGATATAGACAAAATCGCCTCCGAACTTCAATCCCTAATAAGTCTTCCAGACAAAACAAAAATTTCCCAAAACGATGAAAAGATAAATTCACTGGATACGACTATTTCCAAACTTCGCATCGAAAACGACCTTAAACTCGCAAAACAGATAACACCTGAATTAGTAATTCAAGAACCCAAACAGGTCTTTGCTCAAGATATAACGGGGGGACAATCCCTCTCTGTGGGAAATGTTGGAAACCCTGATAGAAAAATTGAAATTCGTGAAGCGGAACCCGTAGACACAACTCCATCCCCTGCAGAAAACACTGCTACCCCGGATGATACTTCTGTCTCCACGACTGAACCACAAAATAAGCAACCCACTACACAATCAACCCCATCTCATGAAACTCCACCAGAAGAAGAAATACAACCCCCTATGCCCCGTGAAACAACTCCCGAACAGGCAATTGATGCTACAGCAGAGATAACGAGAGAATTAAGAGAACTTCAAAATTTAAATGAAGAAGATAAAAAACAATTAGTTCCGATAACACCACAAGAACAAAAAACCACAGAAACTACAAAGGGAGAAAAAACCAAACAAGAACCCTCAACTGATGTATTGATCAAACCTTCCCCAAAAGGTTTGGATACAATTACTGATTTTGAATGTGAACAAATGCCATTAGCAAAGGTTGTTCCCTTGTTAGCCTATAAAGCAGGTATCAATGTGATTGCAGGGGCTGACCTCAAGGGCAATGTTACAATGAGCCTAAAACGGGTAACACTTCGGAGAGCAATTGAAGCAGCTTTAAGAATGAACGGACTTGGAATAATTCAAGAAGAAAACATTTTTAGAATAGTTCCTTACGAAGAGGCCTTATCTAGTGATAGAAGCACTATTGTTGTTCGACTTGAAAATGCAAAGGCATCTGAAATTAAAAAAGTTCTTGAAGAAATTTCAAAAGGTACCAAGGGCCGTGAATATATAAACATCAGTGCCAATGATACAACAAATGTTGTTATCGTTTCCGGACCTGAAGAGAATATTCAGGGGCTTGCACAAATGGCAAAAGAATTAGATATAGCCAAACCTATCATCCCAACAGTAACAACTACTATCAAACTAAACTATGCTGACCCCGATGAATTATCTAAATCGATTCAAAAAATTCTTACTCCAAAAACAGGAAATGTATCCGCAGATGCACGGGCAAGAAATATCATTGTAACTGATATTCCCGTGGTTGTCGAACAGGTAAAAGAAATTGTCAAAACACTCGATATTCCTGTAAAACAAGTTCTCATCGATACAATGGTAGTAGATGCCACTTTAGGTGATGAATCACAAACAGGTATTGACTGGTTATTAAAATCAGTCCGTAACCAGAGCTGGAGAGACTTTGTAATGTACGGTCCTGAAGGAAGGAAAGTGGGGAATGTCCAACAACTTGATTTAGGTGGAGCATCCACTATTGGTGATACCATAGGTAACCTTACCTTTAATATTCTTACTCGTGAAATTGATTGGAAAGGTGTAATTCAGGCAGAAATCCGTAATCGTAATGGACATCTTATTTCAAATCCTGTTGTAGCAACTATTGAAAACAAACCGGCTACAATAACTATATCACAAGAAATTCCGTATATTGACCTTTCACAAACAAGTCAAGGAGGGGCTTTAACAAATACCCGTTTCAAACAAATCGGTACTGTCCTTGAAGTAACTCCCCGTGTTACTCATGATAATCATGTTATTGTCGATATAAAGGGTAAAGAAAGTACTGTTGTAGGGGAATTTAATGGGATTCCTATCGAAGATATGAGACAGGTTACAAGCACACTACACATCAATAGTGGTCAAACTATTTTTGTTGGTGGTTTGAGAAAACGCAACGATAGCGTAACTTCTCAAAAAATGCCCATACTCGGTGACATTCCCGTGTTAAATGTTGTTTTCAGATCTAATCAACGGAAAGCACAAATAAATGAGTTATTAATTTTCCTTACCTGTTCTGTGTTAGATCAAGAATTACCAGAACTTACAGAAGAACAAAAGAGAACCTATGAAGACGCCAAACAAGCCCCAATGGATGCAAACCTTGGGGAATACATGGGACATGATATTGTCCATCCCAAAGATTTAGCCGTTCCCCCCTATAAATGGAAAAGAGTTAAAAAGGACCAATAATCTCGTTATATAGAACAAATAACTGCTCTCATATTATAATATCACCTATTTTTTACTAATGGAAATTCGTTACAGTTTAATTATTTAAATTTTCTACTTAGAATCATATCCTCATATTTGAAAAAACAAAACTATATATTATATAATTTATTGTATTTATTGATTAATATTAAGAATATAAGGTTCATAAAATGGAAATAATTAACTTGGAAAATTTTAATTCTACAATAAAATTATTACTATTGATGAGAAAAAAATCTGATTTAAAAAATCTACTTTCCCCTCCTCCCATTCAGATTTATTCTTCACAACTAAATATCCCGCTAATAAAATTTGAAAATTATTTAAAACTATTCGATTTCCCCTCTAATAATTACTTGCCAATATCTTATCCATTTGTTTTAACAATGCCTATGCAAATCCAATTATTTGACCACCCATCAATATTAATAAATCCTCTGGGTTTCCTACATGTAAGTAACAATATTTCTCAATACAAACCAATTCCGAAGAATGAAAAATTGGAAGCCTATTGTTATATAGATTCTACCCGATTGGCAAAAAAAGGACTTGAAATCACAGTAAAAATCATAATCAAGGCAAATTCAGAACTAATATGGGAATGCAAGAGTACTTACCTTAAATTCTCAAAGAAATATAGAGATGAAGAAGGAAATGGTAAAAAACAATTCTTTTTTGAATCTTATGAAAAATATGATGAGGAATATAGTTGGCATGTATCAAAAAAAGACGCGTTCTCTTATGCTCGTGTTTCAGGAGATTTTAATTTGATACATCTTTCTAAAATTTTTGCCCGTATAACAGGTCTTCCGAAACCCATCATTCACGGAATGTGGTCTATTGGAAAATGCTTACATTACTTGAACATGAATACAAAAGATACCTTGTATTTTTATCATACATTCAAGGGGCCTATACTGTTAAATACTTCTTGTAAATTATGTATCAAAAATATTAGCAATGGAAAACGATTCGATTTATTTGCAGAAAACAATCCCCGCCCGTGCATACAAGGAATCCTTTCAGAATATCCTATTGAAGGATAAAACAGACTACTCAAAAAAACTCTCTAATATTATAATCATATAAATTTTCTGTATATATATTCCCCTTACTACTAATAAGTGCTATTATTTCCCTTTCCAACTACTATAGTTTAACAATTTTTAAAAAAGAGTTATTTTAGTTTTTATCGTATATAAAGCAATAGGCACAGGAAAATATCTTTATATCTTCCTGTGCCTAAATCCACTCTTAAGCAATCAGTTTATTCTATACAAATAGTGGAGCTAATACTAAAGCAATTACACACATTAACTTAATTAAAATATTAATAGATGGTCCCGCCGTATCCTTTAATGGGTCACCGACAGTATCACCTACAACAGCTGCTTTATGTGCTTCAGAACCTTTCCCACCAAAATGTCCTTCCTCAATGTACTTTTTAGCATTATCCATAGCACCACCGCTATTCGCCATTTGAATACCCAACATAACACCGGTTGTGATAGAACCCACAAGGAATCCTGCCAGTGCAGGGGCACCTAACCCAAAACCAATTATTACCGGGAGTAAAACAGCTAATATACCGGGTATCATCATCCCTTTTATAGCAGACTGTGTAGCTATATCCACACACTTCCTACTGTCGGGCATAACATCTTCTTTTCCTTCTTTAAGTCCTGGTATCTCTTTGAATTGCCGTCTTACTTCTGCAATGATAGCATAGGCATTTTTGCCCACTGCATTAAAAAGCAACGAACAAAAGACAAAAGGAATCATACCACCAATCAAGCACCCTGCAAGAATTTTTGGATCTACTAATGTTACCTTTGAGGGGTCTAATTTTGCTGACATCATAAAAGCACTCAACAAACCAATAGCAGCAAACGCAGCACTACCAATGGCAAAACCTTTTCCAATAGCCGCGGTGGTATTTCCAACTGCATCTAAATTATCTGTAATTTTACGGACACTGGGGTCAAGACCAGACATCTCTGCAATCCCCCCTGCATTATCCGCAATAGGTCCATAACCATCCACAGATAAGACCATACCTGTAGTTGCAAGCATACCTAAAGAAGCAAGGGCAATACCATACATCCCCCCAACTTTATATGCAATAACCACTGCAATAGCAAGAACTACCACAGGGACAGAAGTACTCAACATACCCACAGATGTTCCACCTACAACTGCCACTGCAGGTCCCGATTGAGCCTCTTCTGCTAACTTCTGAACAGGTTTATATTTCGCAGAGGTAAAATATTCACTCGTAAATCCAACTACAATTCCAGAAATAATACCAATTACACATGCAGACGGAGGTCCCCACCAACTATATAATGTCCCATCCAGTTTGAAATCAGAACCCATCATTTTTCCAACTAAAAGAACACCAATAATTGTTAATCCCGCAGATACATATGTTCCCCACATCAAAGCACTTTGTGGGTCATTCTTCGCAAAAAGTTTGACATAAAAAACACCAATGATAGACGCAATAATACCGATAGTTACTGTCATAAACGGGAAGGAAATTACATAATTTGAACCGCTGGAAGCCGTTGCTGTAATCAACCCTGCTATCGCCAGACTTGCGATAATAGATTCCACATAAGATTCTAATAGGTCAGCACCTAAACCTGCAATATCCCCGACATTATCTCCTACATTATCCGCAATAACCGCCGGGTTTCTCGGGTCATCTTCAGGAATGCCTGCCTCTACTTTACCAACCAGGTCAGCACCCATATCTGCTCCTTTTGTATATATACCTCCGCCGGACCTTGCAAATAAAGCAACTAATGAAGCACCCATTGCGTAACCATTTACAATCTGCGATTCGCCATTAAACAACTTATAAACAACAACCAGTAACAAAGAAGCAATTCCAACAACACCCAATCCCATAACAGAACCACCACTCACAGCAACATCGACAGCCGCTTTTACGCCTCCGGAACGAGCCGCCTCTGTCGTCCGAGCATTAGAACGAGTTGCAATATACATTCCTAAAAAGCCGGCCATTGCACTTGCAACCGCACCAATAACAAAAGCGATAGAAGTTTTCCATCCCAAAGGCAAATCAGGACGCATACCTCCTATAATTGCTATTAGTACTGCTATTATAAGCACTGTTGCCATCACATAACGGTATTCACGCAGTAGAAAAGCCATTGCACCTTCTTGAACTGCTCTTGATATTCGTGCCATTTTTTCATTGCCTTGTGATTTCGAGAGCACATATTGAATCATATAGGCAACCACAAGTATCGCAAGAACAGAGGCCGCTCCTGCAATTTTTAAATAACCTAATCCCATCATAACATTACTCCTTTCATTAAATTTATTGTTTAAGTGTACTCAATTTTATTTACATTTACCTTATTAAAAAGATCATAATTCTTACTATCATTATCTCAATCTCAACTTTGAATCTTTCTTCGGAGGAGGGATAATGCTTTTTTAGCGGCGATTTGAGAGGCACTCTTTTTCGTCTTACCCTCCCCTGCTGAAATAAATTCATCACTTATAAAAACACCCATTCGAAATATCTTTTGATGGTCTGGACCTTCTTCTCCAATCAAACGATATTCCGGTAATGGGAATAGGTTTTTCTGACACCATTCTTGCAATTCCGATTTGGAGTCTTTCTCTATGGT
>Ga0116210_1000095_pt1 | contig 86579 bp, 76 predicted proteins | sample TshhotsprinmetaG_FD_94483 | JGI IMG/M metagenome (GOLD analysis project Ga0116210, IMG submission 94483) | Hot spring microbial communities from South Africa to study Microbial Dark Matter (Phase II) - Tshipise hot spring metaG | ecosystem: Environmental > Aquatic > Thermal springs > Hot... | reverse complement strand
CTGTTGCTGGTTGGGAAACTATCGGATTGAGGGGATCTCGGGACTGGGACGTTAAGGTGAGGGGCGGACCATCTAGGTCCGCCCCTCACCTCCTTCAGCGACCCGTTAAGTTACATTGGGTTCATCAGCCGCCACTTATCATGTGAACCACCTGTACCTTGGCCCCCTTGGGTATGGGGGTGGAGTCGAATCGATCCCGCTCCACGGGTCGATCGTCGATCCATACGGCGATCATTCGGAAGGTGAACCGCTTCTCGTCCAGCAGGTCCTTGACGGTCATCCCCTCTCTCCAGGGGTGCCGATCTCCGTTGACGGTGATGAAGCTATCCATCAGTTGTCCCACTCGTCCTCCGGGCGCAGGTGCTTCTTCAGCACCTCCACCACCTCGGGGGTGTCTATGCCGAGGCGCTTTACGGTCTCAAGGGTGGGGATGCCGTTCTTGTTCCATCCCCTGCGCTTGTAGACCGCATCAACCAGCTTCTCCCACTGGGCCCTGCGGTGGGCTTGGAGCTTCTCGATCTTTTCCTTGACCGAGAGCCCCTGGGGGTCTATGCCCGCCTCCCGGAGCTTATCGTCGAAGTAGTCCGGCCTTGCCATGTACTCGTCCTCGAAGACGGGTCCAAGGCCCCTGGCGGGGATGTTGTGCCACTCCCTGGTCCCCTTGCCCATCCGGAGGTTGAAGACCCGCTCGAAGTTGTAGACCTTCTCGGACTGGGTGATTATGTCCTCCTTGGTTATGTTCTTGCCCGTGACGGCGTTGAAGATGTCCACGTAGTTCTGCACGTGCTCGGGCACCTTGGCGGCCTCGATGCCCTTGTAGCGGATGTGGTTGTCCGCCGGCTCGATGTCGTTCCAGGGTAGCTTGCAGAGGCCCACCAGGGAGAACCAGAGCCGGAAGTTGGGGAAGTAGTAGAGGGCCTCCGCCTTGTCCTCGAAGGTGGGGAGCTGCTTGTTGACCATGTCCATGAAGATGAGCCACGCCTCGTCGTGCTGGGGACCCTTGAGGGTGAGGAAGTAGCCTCCCCACTGGGCGATGGACTCCTGGCACCGGTACTGGGAGACCTCCAGGCCCTGTCCCTCCATGCCGATGTCCTCCATCACCTTGCGGTCCGCCCCGTACTTCTCGCTGAGGAAGTCCTTGAGGTACCTTATGCCCCGGCTGGCCGCCACGGCGAACTCGTCGGTGCCCTCCGCCATCCGGTGGATCATCTCCATCATGGCGTCCTTGTTGCCGAAGGTGAGCTCAAGGCCGCCGGTGTGGTCCTTGTTGATGAGCCCCAGCTCGTAGCACTCTGCCAGGAAGGCCAGGATGGTGCCCAGGGATATGGTGTCGAACCCGTAGTGGTCCGCGTAGAAGTTGGCCTCTATGGTCCACTTGGGATCGAATATGCCAATGACCGATCCGAGGGATGCGGCGGTCTCGTACTCGGGGCCGTCGACGGTCACCTTCTTGCCCTTCCAAGGTCCGGTCTTCAGCTCGAAGTTGTCCGCCGCCTTGGCGCAGGAGAGGGAACAGCCGTACCAGCACCCGTCGGGGAGCCCCTGGGTGAAGAGGCTGGTGTAGACGTCCGAGTGGATGTTGTTTATGTCCGGATGCTGGCCGAACTTGTAGTTGTTGACCGGCAACAGGTGGTAGTCGTTCATGACCTCGTTGAGGTGGGCGGTGCCGACCTTGCGCATCTTGCACTGCACGTCATCGTAGTCGTGGATCTCTTTGTGGAGCTTTATGCCCACCTGCTGGAGGGTGGCCAGGTCCGCCGGGTCGTTCTCCACGCCGGTCACCTTGCGCTTCTTGACCACTAGGGCGTGGACCCCCTTGTGGCGGAGCACCGTGCCGCCGCCACCCCTGCCCGCCTGCTTCAGCCTGGCCACCTTGCGGCGCAGGTCGTAGAAGCTGAAGTTCATGCCGCAGATGTAGCTGTGGGCCGCCGCCTGGCCAGTGGAGACCACCGATATGGCCCTCTTGCCGTTCTCCCTATCCTCATCCTCTGCGGAGAAGTAGTCGTGGAGCTCATCGGTTATGGTGTAGGAGTTGTCCTTGGGGCTGAAGGGGGACTCGTATATCTCCACCTTGCCCTGGTCCCCGTCCACGAAGATGATCACGTTACGGTCCGCGATGCCCCTCAGCTCGAAGGAGTCGAAGCCGGAGAACTTGATCAGGGGACCGAAGTACCCCCCCGCGTTGCTGGCGTAGGTCTGCTTGGTGGCGGGGGAGAGGAAGACCGAGTAGCACTTGCCCGCCCCGGGGTACTGGGTTATGCCGCAGAGGGGGCCGCCGGATATGATGATCTCGTTCTCCGGGTCATCCCACTTGGTGTTCTCGTTGACCGCCTCCCAGAGGAGGCCCAGGCCGAACCCCCTTCCGCCGGTGAAGCGCTCCACGAACTCATCGGACAGGGTCTTGGTCTCGAAACGGTACTTGCCGTCCCGGTTGCCCAGGTCAACGAGGCAGACCTCCTTGGTGTAGCCCCGGTGAATGGGCTTGGGCGTGTAGGTCCACTGGGCGAGAAGCTTCATCTTCTCCATCTCGTTACGCTCCTTTCGTGAGGACGTCTATGGTTAACCCTAGGCTTGCTGGCGGATCTAGCCTATGATCTCCAAGGCACCGGTGGGGCATGCCTTGGCGCAGAGTCCGCAGGCGATGCACTTGAAGGGCTGGCTCTGCTTCTTGGCGTTGAAGAACATGCTAGCGGTGGGGCAGTAACCTACGCACATCATGCAGGAGGTGCACTTGTCCTTCCTGAGCTGGACCACCCCGTTCTTGTCCCTCTCCAGCGCCTGGGTGGGACACACCTCTATACAGGCGCCGCACTGGTTGCATACGTTCAGGTTGGGCATGTTGCCCACGTCGGACACCCTTATCCTGGAAAGCTCCGGGTCCTCCTCCTTAAAGTAGGCCTTGGCGCAGGCGGCCATGCAGGCGCCGCACCGGACGCACTTCTCCGCATAGGTCTTGAGGAGCTTCACTTCCATCCCTCCCTTGGATGATCGAAGCTACGGGTTCCCCCTCCCGCTTCTTGTGTACATGATACCATATGCATGTTTGACGCAAGAAGTCCCGAAGTTCGAATAGGCGAAAAATTCCCCCCCCCGATCTCTCCGTATTTTAATGGATATATTATGCAACTCCTCTCCTGTGGATGGTAGAATCTTTGGCAAGTTCCGCATCTTCATTTGGGAGGTGTTGTGGAGTGAGGAAGAAGTTTGGGATCCTGGCGGTTGCCGTGGCTCTAGTGGCCCTGTTCGTGGGGTCCGCCATGGCGGGGGAGATCAAGATTGGCTACCTGGCGGCCCTCACGGGGGACTATGCGGGGTACGGCCAGACGGAGCTTAGGGCGGCCCAGCTGGCGGTGGAGGAGATCAACGCCAAGGGTGGGGTCCTGGGGCACAAGCTGGTCCTGGTTCCCTATGACTGGCGCACCAGGGCGGAGGACGCGGTCAACGCGGTGCGCCGCATGATCGATCAGGACAAGGTGGTGGCCATAATAGGGGCCAACGCCTCCGGGGCCAACATAGCCACCGCCCCAATCGTCAACAAGGCCAAGGTCCCCCAGATAGGAACCGTCTCCACCAACCCCCTGGTCACCGTGGATGAGAAGGGCAAGGTTCGCCCCTACTCCTTCCGGATCTGCTTCACCGATCCCTACCAGGGGAAGGTGCTGGCCAACCTGGCGGCGGTGAAGCTGGGCAAGAAGAAGGGCGCCATGCTCTACGATGTGGCCTCCGACTACTCCCAGGGGCTTAGGGAGTTCTGCATCAAGGAGTTCGAGAAGCTGGGCGGCAAGATAGTGGCTGACGAGGCCTACAAGGGCACCGACACAGACTTCAGGGCCCAGCTCACCAACGTTCGCAACTCCGGCGCCGACGTGCTCTTCCTGCCCGGCATGGGCAAGGACATGGCCCTCATTATCAAGCAGGCCCGGGAGCTGGGGATGAAGGACCTGGTCATAATGGGCGGCGACGGATACGCGGACTTCATGTACGAGATAGCCGGTAACGCCCTGGTTGGGACCTACTGGGTGAACCACACCTCCCTGGAGGACCCGGGGATGCAGCCATTCTTCAAGGCTTACAAGGAGAAGTACAAGGACGAGTGCAAGGAGTTCGTCAACGGCGTTCTAGCCTACGACTCGGTCTACTGGCTGGCGGACGCCATAAAGCGGGCCGGCAAGGTGGACGGCACCGCCATAGCCCAGGCGCTGGAGAAGACCAAGGACCTGAAGCTCCACCACGCGGTCCTCTCCATAGATCCTAAGGATCACAACCCCCTCAACAAGACGGCGGTCATCCTCCGGGTCGAGAAGGACGGGAAGGCTCACTTCTTTACCAGGATACAGCCCAAGTAGGCATCCATACGGCTCCGATTTGACGGGGCGTGAAAGGGGTGCTAAAATCTCCTCCGTTCGGGGCGTAGCGCAGTCTGGTTAGCGCGCTTGGTTCGGGACCAAGAGGTCGGAAGTTCAAATCTTCTCGCCCCGACCATGAGATCGCAAGGGGGCCCAATGGGCCCCCTTTTATCGTATGGTTTTGGGCAACGCGAGTTGACTATAGATGACTTTGCGTTTAGAATCTGGTTTGAACGGAGGTGTTAGGGTGGGGGAAGACAGGGTAGTGGCCCAGAACCGGAAGGCTCGCCACGACTACTTCATCCTGGACACCTTGGAGGTGGGGATGGTCCTCACCGGCACGGAGATAAAGTCCTTGCGGGAGGGTAGGGTTAACCTAAAGGACGGTTACGCCACCGTCAAGGACGGGGAGCTCTGGTTGTTGGGGGTGCACATAGCCCCCTACGAGAAGGGGAGCTACTACAACGTGGATCCCGAGCGTCCAAGGAAGCTTCTGGCCTCCAAGGGGGAGATACTCAAGCTCTCCCAGCGGATAAGGGAGAAGGGGCTTACCTTAGTTCCCCTTAAGATATACATAAAGGGCAACCGTTGGGCCAAGGTGGAGCTGGGGATAGCCAAGGGTAAGGCACTTCATGACAAGAGGGACGCGTTGGCGGAGAAGCAGGCCAAGAGGGAGATGGAGCGAGCCATCAAATCTCGATGATTCGGTTTTAGAGGGGGCGACAGGTTTCGACGGCAACAGGAGGGTTTAGGAGAGCGGGCCGAGGTTGGGACTTCCTCGCTAATCTGGGTCCCGAAAAGAAAAACGCCAACGATAACTACGCTCTGGCTGCTTAGTTAGCGGCCACGCTCCTTGGGATCGCGCCGCCGGATCTCAAGAGGGCGTCACTTAGGCGGCTGGATGGGTGGTTTAGCCTTTCGGTCACCTGTCGAGACTCTAGGAAGGCCCGGGTAAGGGGATCCCGCCCGTGGGAGCCTCTGGCCTTAAACTAAAACGCGGGATACGCCCGTAGCGCTTCTAGGCTGGCCGTTGTCGGACGGGGGTTCGATTCCCCCCGCCTCCACCATTGAGTAAAAACTTAGTTTAAAACGAGGGGGGACGCCGTTGGGCATCCCCCCGTTTTATATCCTCCAGCCTAGGCTCAGCTCCTGCCCATCCCGTTCAGCTGGGCCACTATACCTGCAAGCCAGGAGAGCTGCTGGTTCATCCTGGATATGGTCTTCTCCATGGCCACGAACTGGTTGTAGTAAGACTGCTGCATTATCTTCAGTCGTACCTCGAAGTCCGATATCCTCTTGTCTATGGTCTTTATCTGGTCGTCTATGGACTTTATCCGGCCGGATATGCGACCCTTGACTACCGCCTCGTTGCCCACGCTGACCTGGGTTGAGTCCACCATGTTGCCCAGGAAGTCGTCCAGCTTGGACATCATGGAGGACATGAGGTTAGCCATCCCGTCGTTGTCGCTCCCCATCCTGTTCATGAAGGTTTGAACGTCGAACTCCAGCTTTCCGCTCTTCCCGTAGTTGGCCTTCTCGGTGGTTATTCCCCCGTAGGATATGGAGCTCCTCGAGTTGTCCTGAGAGAGCCCCAGGTTCGTTAGGTTGCCCGTGGTGGCTATGGATACCTTCCCGGAGTGGTAGGTGTAGGCCACGTTGTAGCTCCCGGTGGGCCTCCTACCCCCATCCAGCCAGACAACCCGGCTCTCCAGGGCCCCGTTCGAGTTCTCTACCGTCTGGATGGTGTAGTCCACGTTCTCCGCGTAGGTGGTGGAGCCGCTCCTTATCACCATCTTGCCCGATATTGGCGGGTTGAAGTTGGGGGTGTAGGGGAGCCGGTCCCAGTTGGACGAGGTGTTCCGGGTGATGGTGTCCGACACGGTCATCGCCCCGGTGTTCTTGGACTTGGACCTGACCACCAATCGGCCGTTCTCGATGGAGACGTCCAATGGGACCGTGGACCCCTTGGCGGATCCGCCGCTACCGGCGGTCATGTCCGTCAGGTTGGTCAGCTTGGTCTTTATGGCCTCCAGGGAGTCCGAGGGGGACACGGTGATCTTGGCCCTCATGCCCTCAACGTCAATCACCATTTCCCCCGACAGGTTGAGGGGTGACGTGGTTGAAAGGTAGCCCCGGGAAGTGTACGCATTTGGAAGGTTGGAGAGGGGATAGGAGAACATCTGCCTCATCTGGTCCTTTATCTGCCAGAGGAGCGAGTCCCCGTGGAGCAGCCCGAACTTCTTGTAGAAGTCATCGTTCTTGTTGGAGCTAGAGCTATTCTGGGTCTTGCTCTCCTCCGACAGGCGGATGTTTATCCAGTCCATCACGTCGTTGTAGGCGGTGACGAAGTTCTGTAGCCCCTCCACCGCCTCCTTGGCGTCAACGGTGACGTCCATCTTGACGGTCCCAGTCCCCACCAGGTTCAGCTTCACCCCGGCGATCAGGTCCTCGATGGTGTTGCTGTCCTGCTCTATCTGCTGGCCGTCCACCTCCAGGATGGCTTTCTGGGCCGCCACGTGCCTCGAAGGGTCCATGAGGCCCAATCCGGTGCCCGCCAGACGGTTCCCGGACACCAAGGTCCCCGACACGTCCTCCAGGTAGAAGGGGTTGTTGTTCGAATAGTAGAGGTACTTGACGGTGTAATCGGTCCCGTCCGCCGGCTTTGACGAGGATGTCCACGTTACGGTCCCGGTGGAGGAGTCGTAGGTGAAGTGCTGTCCCTCCACGTAGGTGGTGCTACCTTGATTTATGATGATGGCTGATGGCCTCGGGGCTCCGATGGATAGGGTGTCGCTGGCCCCCGTTCCCCTGGTCACCGTCTCGGTGTCCTGGGAGTAGGTGACGGTGAACTCCGCCCCCTGCGCGGGCTTGTTGGAGCCCAGCCAAGTTATGGATCCCTTTGTGGGATCGTAGGAGAAGTCGGTCCCCGCGGTGTAGGTAACCGAGCCGGACTTGACGGTAACCGAGCTTGGGTACCAGCCGTTCGCCTCCCTGGGTAGGTAGACCACGTCGGAGCTACCCATGGTGAAGTTCTCGGAGGCCTTGGGCCCCAAGGTCCCAAGGCCTGTGGAAGAGCTCTCCAGGACTATCCGGTTGTCCAATATCTTGCTGGTGATGGCCAGCGGCTTACCGGAGCTGTCCAGTGCCTTCTGGATCTTGTAGTTTATCTCCCTGAGGGAGTCGGAGTTGTTGACCGTAACCTCCGCCCACTGCTGCCCCACGTATATCCTGAAGGTACCAGACAGGTTCAACGCCTCGCTCACGCTGTCGAACCTGTCGGAGGTCCTGCGCTCCGCCTTGGCTATCTGGTTCACCTTCAACGTCCACTGGTTTATGGCGGCGGAGGTGTCCGCCGTGGCGGTTAGGATGGAGTTGGCGGACTTGCCCGCCTCCAGGCTCACCAGCTCCGCCTGTTTCTTGTTGTAGGTGGACGCCAGCTTGAGGGACGTTATGCTGTTCCTAAGCTGCTTCATGCTGGCGGAGAGCTCTTCGTAGAGCCCCTTCTTGAGCTCCAGCTTGTCCTTCTGCTCCTCCCAGATCTTCTCCGGCTTCCGGGCGTTCTCCATTATCTTGTCCAGCATGGTCCCCCAGTCTATCTGGGAACCTACGCCGGTGAACTGAAACAGGGGATCCCCCATGGGCGGAACCTCCCTCCAGGTTTATTTGCATTTAGGACCCAACAGCCCCGCTCAAGGATGTTTTCGGAACCGTGGCCGCCCCCCTTTAGGGGCGGTCTAAACTGACGAGGGACGGCCCATTGAGCCATCCCCCGTTTGCTGCCTAGCTCTGATCTACCTTCCGTCGGCCCTCCCGTCGGTCCACGCGGTCCTGCCGAAGCAACCGGGTCTCGTGGCCAATGGTACCTCGGTCCACCCCCAGGGGGTCACCACCACCGCCCTTATGTCTATCCCCTGATCCCTTAGGACCTTGATGTGCTCCAGGTAGGCGCAGACCTCGGCGGTGATCCAACTGTCGGTGACCAGCCATATGCGGGAGCAACGGCCCCTGCCGAAGATGGCCCCGTGGTCTATGGCCATCCGAAGGGCGTTCTCGAAATCAATGTACCCCACCCCCAGGACCACCGCCTCCCGGTGCCCCTTTAGCTCCCCGTTGGAGGGCATCAGATCCGCGAAGGCCTCGACCCAGGAGATCTGGGGGAGAAGGGCCTCCCCTTCGTAGTCCCCGTTGCCCCAGTATAGTTCATCGATGAACGTGGGATACTTCTTCTCCGCCAGGTAAGTAAGCCACTGCTGGATCTGCTGTAGAAGCTTTTCCAGGTAGCCGGGATAACCGTCCATGGCGCTCAGTATCTGACCCACCGTGACCGGCTTGTCCGGAAGGTCATCGGGGTGTAGCCTGTTCATTTGATATCACCTCCCACCCCTTCTTATCGCTCAAAGCATAGCACAGCCTCCAAATTAAGCATATACTTCTACCACATCCCAGCCATTTTATGAAGGGGGGAGGAGCCACGCCAACGTCATCGATCTACCCCGGGAACTTCTTGCGCTTTCTTGGTACCTCCGGCGCGAGGTTCTGTACCATGCACCAGATCAGGTCCAGCGGGGGGATCTTCTTCCGATACGGAGGGTTCGCAGGGGTCCTGGACCCTGGGCCGGGTAGCCTGCATCATATATGCAGGGCCGTTCCCGAGCTGGATCCCACCGAGCTGGATGGGGTGATAATATCCCACCGGCACTTGGACCACTGCGGCGATGCCAACGCGGTGGTGGAGGCCATGGTGGGGGGCGGCTTCAACGAGAGGGGGAGCATTTTCTTACCAAAGGACGCCCTCTCCGACGAGCCGGTGGTATTCGGGTACCTGCGACGAAAGGTTGGAAGGCGGGTGCTGCTCGAGGATGGGGGCTCTTACCCCCTGGGAGAGGGACAGACCCTTAGGGCCCTGGGGCTTAAGCATCACGGGGTGACGACCTTCGGCTTCGTCCTCTCCGGCCGGGGTTTGAGGTCCGTTGGGATAGTCAGCGATACCTCCCTGGTCCCACAGGTTTTCCAGATAGCCAGAAGCTGTCAGGTTATGGTTGTCAACGTGACGCTGGAGAGGCGGAGGCCAAACCTGGATCACCTGTCCTTGGAGGACTTGAAGGAGCTGCTGAGTGAGATCCCGGTCCCCCTGGTGCTCCTGACCCATATGGGGCGAGGGGTGCTTAGGCTGGGACCCGATGCGGTGGCGTCCATGTTCAACCATCTAAGCTCCCGGGTGATCTGCGGGGAGGATGGAATGGTGGTAGACCTGGACTCCCTGGAGGTGGCCATGATGGATCCCCGGGAGCCTAGGGAGGGGAGCCACTCTTGGAACCAGCGGTTTCAGGACTTGTGATGGACTAAAGGGGGTTGTGACCGTGACGGTTGATAAGGTGAGGGCCCTGGAGATCCATCGAAGGGCCAAGGGCAAGATAAAGATCTACCCCACTGTGAACATAAGGAACCAGGAGGACCTGGCACTGGCCTACGTGCCCGGGAGCGTCCACCCCGCCATGGCCATAGCGGAGGACCCCTCCTGCAGCTTCGATTACACCGGCAGGGGAAACCGGGTGGCGGTGGTGACCGATGGGTCCGCCGTTTTAGGATTGGGGGACGTGGGACCCGCGGCAGCCCTGCCGGTCATGGAGGGGAAGTGCCTCCTTTTCAAGCTCTTCGGCGACATCAACGCCTTCCCGATGTGCCTGGACACGAACGATCCCGATGAGGTGGTCCATTGCGTTAGGCTGATGGCTCCAACCCTAGGGGGGGTCAACGTGGAGGACATATCCAGCCCCAACACCTTCACCGTGGTGAGGAAGTTGAGGTCCACGTTGGACATCCCGGTCCTGTGTGACGATCAACACGGGACCAGCGTCCTCATGTTGGCGGCCCTTAAGAACTCGTTGAAGCTGGTGGAGAAGCGGTTGGAGGACGTGAGGATCGTGATAATAGGCGCCGGTGCCGCCGGGGTTGCCACCGTGGAGCTCCTCCTGGCCGCCGGGGCCAGGAATGTGGTCTGCCTCAATAGCTCTGGCGTCCTTGGGGAGGAGAACCCCAGGATGGACCACATCCAGGCGGAGCTTGCCCAGAGGACCAACCCGGAGGGGATCCGGGGGGGCATCGCCGAGGCCCTCAAGGGGGCGGACGTGATGATAGGCCTCTCCAGGGGGGGATTGGTTAGCCCTAACCACGTGGCCTCCATGTCCAAAGGGGCGGTGGTCTTCGCAATGGCGCTCCCCGATCCGGAGATATCCTACGAGGAGGCCGTATCCGCCGGAGCCGCGGTGGTGGCCACCGGCAGCGTGGAGCACCCGAACCCGCTACTCAACCTCCAGGCCTTCCCAGGGATCATGAGGGGGGCCTTGGACGTCAGAGCCACCGCCATAAGCGATTCGATGCTGATCGCTGCAGCGGATGCGCTGGCATCGGTCACCGAGGACCACGAGCTGTCCCCTCAAAACGTCCTGGCGGATCCGTTCTGCGACGAGACTGCACCCAGGGTGGCGGAGGCGGTGGCCCAGGCGGCAATCCGGGAGGGCCTGGTGTCCAACATTCTGCCCCCCGGCCAGGTCTACAACGAGACCTGGCAGAGGATATACGGGGGCTCCCTGATGAGAATATGAGGGATATCTGGAAGTAGAAAGGCGGGGGAGGGGTTACTCCACCAGAACCTTCCCCTCCCCCTTGATGAACCTCCCAACCGTTGCGGCCCTGTGGAAGCCAAGCTCCCACAGCTGACTGAGCACCTCTTTCTCCGACCCCGGGGCCACCGCCAGCAGGAGTCCCCCGGAGGTCTGAGGATCGAAGAGGATATCTTGGACCGCCAACGGTACGTTTGGGGACATTAGCACCCGATGCTCCACATGACCCCGGTTAGAATAGGCCCCGGCGGGGACCATCCCCATGGAGGCCATCTGGAACGCCCCATCCATAAACGGTACCTGGTCATGGTGGATCACCAGGTCCAGTTCCCGATGGCTCAGCATGTCCATGCAGTGCCCCAAAAGCCCAAAGCCGGTCACATCGGTGGCGGCCCGGACGTTCCCAAGCAGGGACCGATCCATCCTACCCGGCACGTTGTTCAGCATCCTCATCCATCGGACCGCCTGATCCAGCCAATCTCCCTCGGCCAACCCCCCCTTGGAGGCGGTGGTTATTATCCCGCTTCCCACAGGCTTGGTGAGGATGAGCGCGTCCCCCTCCCTGGCGCCGGTCACCCGCCAAAGTCCACCTTCATCCACCTCTCCGTAGACGGAGAGGCCGTACTTGGGTTCCTCGTCCTGGACGCTATGCCCCCCCGCAAGGCAGGCCCCGGCCTCCATCACCTTCCTGGCCCCCCCCTCTAGGATCTGGCTCAACACCTCCAGGGGTTCGCAGGAGGTGGGGAAGGCCACAAGGTTCAGCGCCACCTTGGGTGATCCCCCCATGGCGAAGACGTCGCTTAACGAGTTGGCGGCGGCGATCTCCCCGAACGTCAATGGATCGTCCACTATGGGGGTGATGAAGTCCACGGTTAGTATGGCCAGCCGTCCCTCTCCGATCCTCCACAGGGCCGCGTCCTCCCCGTTGTCCCACCCGGATAGGAGGTTAGGGTCCCTGCGGGAGGGCAACCCCCTCAATATGGTGTCCAGCTCCGCTGGACCTATCTTGGCGGCTCAGCCGCTGGTCTTGGCCCTCTCGGTCAGTCTCATTCCCCTTCACCTCCTTTGATTGGTCTAACGTGCCTCACGTCGCCGGCGGAGAACCTGAGAAGCCCGGTTGAGGTGCGGATCAAAAGGGATCCTTCATCCTCCACGTCCTCCGCCAGGCCCTCCAAGGTCCCGGAATCGGATGATACCACGATCCGACGACCCAGGGTGGAGCACCTTCCGCGATAGGAATTTATGAAGGCCTTTCGGTCTTCGCAAAGGATCCCTATGTGGTGTTTGAGGCTCCTCAGGAAGGAGGCCAGAAGATCATGTCTTGCCACCAAGGTGCCCCCCTCCTCCGCGATGGACGTCACGTCTTGGGGGGAGTCCTGGATGGTTGGGGAGCCCTTGATGTTGACACCTATGCCCGCCACTATGTGGTGAACCCGGTCTGCCTCCACAGCCCCCTCGCTGAGCATGCCGCAGAGCTTTCTACTCCCAACTAGGAGGTCGTTGGGCCACTTTATGTCCACCTTGATGCCGCAGTGGGCCTCTATGGCGTCCCCCATGGCCATGGCGCAGGCCAGGTTGACCATCTGGACGTGTCCCGGCAGGATCGGGGGCCTCAAGAGCACCGAGGCGTAAAGCCCCCCCTCCGGCGACTCCCACCTACGGTCCCGCCTTCCCCTTCCCATGGTCTGCCGGTCCGCCACGGCGGTCACTCCCTCCGGATGCCCCTTCTGGGCCAGATCCTTCACCGGATTCTGGGTCGATTCGATCCGTTCGAAGTGGAGGATCGGGTGCCCCAGGGGACAGTCCCACAGGAGCATCTCCGCCCAAGAGGGGGAGAAGCGGTCCTCCTCAGGGGGGCCCTCCAGCACGTACCCCTTGTGGGGGACGGAGGATATGGGTATCCCCTCGTCCCTCAGGATGCCCACCATCTTGGAGATACCCTGCCTTGTCACTCCCAGCTCCCCCGCGATGGCGGAGCTGGGGGTTAGCTTCCCCAGGTTGTCGAAGAGCATCTTCAGAGCCATTACCCGATTGTCAAGCCTCACGTGTTCACCCATCCCCTTCTGCTCAGCTCCCCGCCCACCCCTTAGGTGGTATAATCTTGCACCGTCCAATATAGCAACTCTTAGGAGGGGTGTACATGGTCGTTCTCCCGGTGAGCACGGTCATGGGCAACTTGCGTTCGCGGATGTGCGAGCTGCGTGACAGCCTTTGACCTGGAGGGACTGGATCGAAAGATAGGGGAGCTCATGGAGCGGGTCTCCTCCGATGGGTTCTGGGAGAGGGAGGACTCGGCAGAAGTGGCCCGGGAACTATCTCAGCTTCAGCAGCGGAGGGAGTCGTTCAGCGCACTGGAGCGGGAGATGGAGGACCTGGAGACCCTGGCGGAGTTGCTTCAGGCCGGGGAGGACGAGGATCTGTCCCGGGAGTTTTACGATAGGGCCGCGGAGATGGAGCGTAGGCTGGAGAGGACCCAGGTGCTGACCCTGTTGGACGAGGAGTACGACAGGTCCGATGCCATAGTGGGGATCCATGCGGGAGCCGGCGGCCTAGACTCCCAAGACTGGGCGGAGATGCTCTATCGCATGTACGTCCGCTGGGCCGAGCGGAACGGCTTCAAGGTCCGGGTCCTGGACGAGCTACCCGATCAGGAGGCGGGGATAAAGAGCGTGACCTTCCAGGTGTCGGGGGAGTACGCCTATGGATACCTCAAAGGTGAAAGAGGGGTCCACCGGCTGGTGAGGATATCCCCCTTCGATGCCGCCAAGCGGAGGCACACCAGCTTCGCCTCCGTGGAGGTGATGCCCGTTCTCCCCGACGACGTGGAGATCGAGATAAGGCCCGAGGACATAAAGATGGATACCTTCCGGGCCAGCGGCGCCGGAGGTCAGTACGTTAACATGACCGACTCGGCGGTGAGGATAACCCACATCCCCACCGGCATAGTGGTGAGTTGCCAGGTGGAGAGATCCCAGCACATGAACAGGGCCACTGCTCTCCAGATGCTCAAGTCCAAACTCTTCGAGCGACAGCTAAGGGAGAGGCAGGAACAACTGGAGGCCATCCAGGGGGAGAAGAGGGCCATATCCTGGGGTAGCCAGATAAGGTCCTACACCCTTCAGCCCTTTCAGCTGGTTAAGGACCATCGAAGCGGGTGCGAGATAGGGAACGTCCAGGCGGTGTTGGATGGGGACCTGGACGACCTCATGATGGCGTACCTGAAGTTCTACAAGACCGGCAGGCTTTGGAGGGATTCGGATTCGTAGGATGACGCGCCCCCTGTTGGGGTTTCTTGTGGCGGGGTTTCTTGTGGCGGTGTTTATCTCCTCCTGCCCCTCCTTGGCCTTGGCGGATACGTTCAACGTCAAGGGGGGCATATTAAGGGTTGGTGACATCAAGCCTAGCCTGAAAGGTGTTGGCTTAACGGTCTTCCAGGGGCGGGACATCAAACCCTTTGACCTTGATATCCTGGGTGTCTTGGACCAGCATGAGGCCCCAAGGAGGCTTGTGCTGGTTAGGGCCAAGGGGGACCTGATCGGCAGATCTGGAGGGATCGCCGCCGGGATGAGCGGATCTCCGGTCTACGTGGGGGGTCGCCTGGTGGGCGCAGTAGGCTTCGGATGGGAGTTCGGAGACCACCGTATGGGACTGGTGACCCCCATGGAGGAGATGTTGAAGATACCCCCCATGGAGCGGGGGGAGACCCCCGGGGTGGAAAGGCTGGAGGGCCCGATGGACGAGGAAGATGGGGGGGCGAGGGACGTTGCCCCCGAATCCCAGGATTTGGCCCTGTACTCCCCTCTCATGATAGGGGGAGTGAGTGGCCGGTTCGCCAAACGGATAGCCGGCGGCCTATCCGCTCGGCAGATCCTCCCCTCGGGTCGCAATGACACCCAACTGTCCCGAGGACCAGGCTTTGAGCCCGGTTCCGCATTGGGGGTGGCCCTTGCGGTGGGGGATGTGACGGTGGGCTCCATCGGCACCGTGACGGCGGTGGACGGGGACAAGTTCCTGGCCTTCGGACACCCTTTCCTCAACAGGGGGACCGTCCGCTTTTTCGCCACCGACGCATCGGTTGTGGGGGTCATCCCCAGCCTTCAGACCCCCTTCAAGCTTGGATCCCTGGGGGCGGTGGTGGGCACCGTGATGCAGGACAGGCCCCAGGGGATCTACGGCAGGGTGGGGGTCTTCCCCCCCTTCAACGAGTACCACATCCACTTCACTGACGTGGACTCAGGGAAAAGTGCGGTTCGCCGGTTCAGGGCGGTGACAGATCCCTTCGTGGCATCTAGCGTGATCACCCCCGCCGTGGCGGGGTGCGTGGAGGACCTCTGGGGTCGATCCGGCCAGGGCACCGGTGAGGTGAGTATGACCATAGAGGGAGGAGGCCTCAAGGAGCCCTGGAGCAGGACCAACTTCTTCTCCTCCCCATCGGACCTGGTGGAGGCCATGTTCAAGGAGTTCGACGTGATCCACACCCTGCTGCCCGTCAACCCCTTCCGGAAGATCTCCCCCATGACGGTCAAGCTGGACGTGAAGGTCACGGAGCTACCGAAGGTGCTCTACCTGGAGAGGGTAGAGGTGCCCAAGGATAGGACCTTTAATCCCGGGGAGCTCATCGGGGTGGACGTTTGGCTTAGGCCCTGGCGTGGCAAGCCTCAGAAGAGGACCTTCAACGTAAAGATCCCCGCGGACGCCAAGGGGCCCGTTGAGGTGGTTGTCCGGGGGGGCGGGATTGGGGAGAGGGAGCAGGAGTCCATCAAGATGGGCCGCAGGAGCATAGACAGCCTCGACGCGCTTCTTCGGGAGATATCTGCCCTGGAGGCCAACAACGAGATAGTGGTGGAGGTCCTGTCCGGCAGGGAGAAAGACCGGGAGGAGGAGACCCGCCTGCTCAGCGAGATAAAGGCGGACCTCACCAAGGAGGGCTCCATGAGGGTCCTCAAGACCAACTACTACGTGGACGGGTTCCTTAGGGTCCCCCTCAAGATGGGGACCAAGGATGGGGAGGACGCGGGGGATTGATCGGCCCCCCGCCTCATGGTTGCCTAATCAGTAGCCACAGGGCCACCCCGTAGCAGGATACCAGACTGACGAAGACCGAGGCGGACAGCATGTCCTTGGTCCGCCGGATGTCCTCCCGGTAGGTCTGTCCTATGTGGCAGTCGATCAGGATCTCCACCGCGGAGTTGACCAACTCGAGGGAGAGGGGGAGAAGGGAGATCAGGAAGGCGGGGATCGTCCGATCCAACGGTCTCTTCATGGCTATCCCCAGGAGTAGCACCGTGGCGGAGGAGCAAACCTCGTAGCATACCGCCCTCTCCATGGTGAACGCCACCTTGAGGCCGTTGCACGAGAACAGAAACTTCCTAAGTAAGCTTGTGTTCTTCCACTGACCCAAGCGAATCCCCTCCAGGTGGATAGTATATTGCGACCTGCCCCCCAAGCTAACTGGACCCTAGGATTATATCAGACCGACGGTTACGGGCGGGTCGGATGTTTTAGATGTTTTGTTGATGTATAATAGACGCATAGACCAACCGAGGGAGGGGTAGAAGTGTTGTCGGACATCGAGATCGCCCAGGCGGCGCAGTGCAAGCCAATAGGGGAGATAGGCGCGGAGCTAGGCATACCGGAGGAGTTCCTGGTCCCCTACGGTCGCAACAAGGCCAAGGTGGATCTGAACTTCTATAAGGCCATACAGGATAGGCCCCAGGGTAAGCTGATCCTTGTGACCGCCACGACCCCCACCGCTGCCGGAGAGGGGAAGACCACGGTCACCATAGGTCTCACTCAGGCGCTGGTCAAAAAGGGTAAGAAGGCCATGCTGTGCCTCCGGGAGCCCTCCCTTGGCCCCTGCTTCGGCGTAAAGGGGGGCGCCGCTGGGGGCGGCTACTCCCAGGTTCTTCCGATGGAGGAGATAAACCTCCATTTCACCGGGGACATCCACGCGGTGGGCGTGGCCCACAACCTGTTGGCCGCCATGATCGACAACCACATTCACCAGGGCAACCAGCTCAACATAGATCCCCGCACGGTCACCTGGCGCAGGGTGGTGGATATGAACGACCGAGCCCTCAGGAACGTGGTGATAGGCCTTGGGGGCAAGGCGGACGGGGTCCCCAGGGAGACCGGGTTCGACATAACAGTCGCCTCGGAGGTGATGGCCATCCTGTGTCTGGCCGAGAGCCTATCGGATCTGAAGGATAGGCTGGGGCGGATAGTGGTGGCCAGGACCTACGATGGCAAGCCGGTCACCGCCGCCCAGTTGAAGGCCAACGGTGCCATGGCGGCGTTGCTCAAGGAGGCCATCCGTCCCAATCTGGTGCAGACCATAGAGCACGTGCCCGCCTTCGTCCACGGGGGGCCCTTCGCCAACATAGCCCACGGGACCAACTCGGTGGTGGCCACCAAGATGGCCCTCAAGCTGAGGGACTACGTGGTGGTTGAGGCGGGCTTCGCATCGGACCTGGGGGCGGAGAAGTTCATGGACATAGTCTCCCCCTACGGGGGTTTCCACCCCGATGCGGTGGTGGTGGTCACCACCGTGAGGGCCCTTAAGCTTCACGGCGGGGTCCCCAAGGACAGGCTCTCGGAGGAGAACCTCGAGGCTCTCAGGGCGGGTATACCCAACTTGGAGGCCCATGTGGAGAACATGCGGCAGTTCGGCGTGCCGGTGGTGGTGGCCCTCAACCGCTTCGTGGCGGACACCGATGATGAGATCCAGCTGGTGAGGGAGGCGGTCCTGTCCAAGGGGGCCCGGATGGCCTTGGCGGAGGTCTGGGCCAAGGGGGGAGACGGTGGGCTGGAGCTGGCTCAGATGGTCCTGGAGGCCCTCGATGAGGGGGCAAATTACCACAAGCTGTACGATTGGGATCTGCCCCTGAAGGACAAGATATCCACCATAGCCACCAAGGTCTACGGGGCCGATGGGGTTGACTTCTCCCCCGCCGCGTCCAAGGCCCTGGCGGAGCTAGAGGAAATGGGGTACGGAAAGTTGCCGGTTTGCATGGCCAAGACTCAGATGTCCCTTTCGGACCAGCCGGAGCTCAAGGGACGCCCCAGGGGCTTCCGGCTGAACGTGAGGGAGGTCCGCCTGTCCGCCGGAGCTGGGTTCGTGGTGGCCATATGCGGCTCCATCATGACCATGCCTGGACTTCCGAAGTCGCCGGCGGCGGAGAGGATAGACATCGACGACCAGGGCAGGATAACCGGTCTTTTCTAGACCGCGTCTTGCCCCTTGAAAACCATAGGGGGTGGGCCGAATGCCCACCCCCTATGATCACATTAGGAGCCTCGCCGAAGCTCCTACTTGGGGAGTTTCATGCCCTTCTCCTGGTAATACTTGGCGGCCCCAGGATGCAGGGGAACGGTGACCCCGTCCAGGGCGGTCTTGAGGGTTATCTCCTTGCCCTTGGCGTGGGCCTTGTGGACCACGTCGATGTTCTCCCAGAGGGCCTTGGTGAACTTGTAGACCACGTCCGCGGGGACCTTCTCGTCCACCACTAGCAGGGCCATCACCGCCGGGGTCTTGACCGCTGAGGTTACCCCCTTGTAAGTGTTGGCGGGGATGGAGCTCTTTACGAAGTAGGGGAAGTCCTTGGTGAGCTTGCCCAGGGTGGCGTCATCGAAGCTCACCAGATTTATCTCCTTGGTGGTGGCCAGGTCCATTATGGATGACACCGGGTACCCCGCCACCACGAAGCCCGCATCAAGCTGGTTGTCCTTGAAGCGCTGGGTGGTGGTCCCGAAGTCCAGGAAGTCGGTCTTCATGTCCGAGTACTTGAGCCCCACGGTCTGGAAGATGGCCCTCACGTCCGCCTCCACGCCGGATCCGGGGGCGCCGACGGAGACCCGCTTCCCCTTGAGGTCCTGGATGCTCTTAACATTGGAGTTCTTGAGGGTGATCAGGTGAACGTGCTCCGGATAGAGGGCGGCGATGACACGCACGTTCTTGATGGGGGTCTTGAACATCATCTTGCCGTTGTAGGCCCAGTAGGCGGTGTCGTTCTGGGCGAAGGCTATCTCTATGTCGTGGGCCCCTATGAGGTTCAGGTTTGCCACAGAAGCGTTGCCGGTCTCGGCGGTCACCTGCAGATCCGGCGCCCCCTTGTTTACCGCCTGCGCTATGGCGCCCCCTAGCGGATAGTAGGTTCCGGAGGTACCCCCGGTGGCTATGGAAAGGAACGTCTTGGCGCTGGCTACCCCCGCCAGCGACGCTACCATGAAGGCCGCCAGGATCAGCTTAGCTATTCGCTTGGTCATATCTCTGTTCCCCCTTCTTTTTCATCTTAAAAAGTTCCGTGCCAATCAACCCCCTGATGCCCCCGCGGATCTCCTCGCCCACTCACCCCCCGCTCGCTAAGATTCTGTATGGTCTGTATGGTGATTATATTGCACCTCTTCCAAATGCTCAATGTTAACCTCTGACAGTGCCAGGGACATCATCTGATCCGGGCGTCAAAACCCTCAGATCGTTGCGCCCCGGGTGGAAATGTGATAAATTCAGTCGGTATGTGTGCAACCATGAAATCTTTCCGGAGGTGCTAGATATATGAAGAAGGACATCCATCCCAAGTATGACGTGTGTAAGGTGACCTGCGCTTGCGGCAACAGCTTTGAGACCCGGTCCACCCTGGAGGAGATAAAGGTGACCGTGTGCAACGCCTGTCATCCCTTCTACACCGGCAAGAAGGGCGGCCGGGTGGCCGAGGCGGGCCGCCTTGAGAAGTTCCGTCAGAAGTACGCGGGGGTTGACTACGGTCAGAGGAAGGTCTCTGAGTAGGTCAATTCCTTGCGGATCCGCTGGATTCTCACTTCAGGGGGAGCTAAGCTCCCCCTGAAGCTTATGATGCGTTGAGGGGAGGTGCCCCCTTGTCCTTGGATGTAAGGTTGATCTCCCATTCCCCCGATCCGGTGAGGTTGGTGGCCGCCGCCGCCCGGCTCTGCTATAGCCCCGTGGGGGCCAGCGATATCTTGATGGCACTGGATGACAGGCAGGCATCGAGCCTGATAGATCGGCTCCACAGGAGCGGCCACATGTCGCCCTTCGAGCACGCATCCTTTACCTTCTCGGTGGATGGACTTAGCCGGGTGGCGTCCCATCAGCTGGTGCGTCACCGGATAGCCAGCTTCTCCCAGCAGAGCCAGAGGTACGTTGACTCCTCGGGTGGGGGGTGCGTGATGCCCCCGTCGGTGGCGGCATCCCCGGAGGCGGCCAAGGTGTTCAGCGATTCGGTCAGGGCTTCCATGGAGGCCTACAGGGCCCTCTGCTCCATGGGGATCCCCAGGGAGGATGCCCGATTCCTCCTGCCCCATGGCTTCGAGACCAGGATGGTGTTCACCATGAACGCCCGGGAGCTACATCACTTCTTCTCCCTTAGGCTCTGCAGGAGGGCCCAGTGGGAGATAAGGGCCTTGGCGCTAGAGATGCTACGGCTCGTTCGGGGGGTCGCCATGGAGCTCTTCCGCCTGGCGGGCCCCTCCTGTGTGGTGAACGGAAGGTGTGACGAGGAGCGTCCCTGCGGACGACCGTTCTCTTCCGTGGAGGATCTGCTTTGTTCCAGCTGAAGAGGATCTGCTCATCTGCCCTTGGGGCCTTAGATCTAGCCGTCTTGGCTGTGGCGTCTCAGGAGGGGGGGAGGTCCCTGCCCGTTGGGGGCCAGGCGGTGATAGAGGGGGTCATGATGAGGGGCCACTCCGCCTGGGGGCTGGCGATCCGCTCCCCTGGGGGTGAGGTCGCCAAATATCGCTGGGACACATCCTCCTGGGTGGCCTCCTCCCCCTGGAATTGGCCCATATTGAGGGGCTTCTGCTCCATGTTGGATATGATAAGGGAGGGCTATAGGGGGCTATCCATCTCCGCCTCTGTGGTCTCGGCGGAGGGCCAGCCGTCCCGCTGGGAGGCCTTGCTTTCGGTGGCCTTGGCGTTGGTGATGGTGGTGGGGCTCTTCCTTCTCCTGCCCCTGTGGCTATCGGAGCTCCTGGGCCGCAGGGCTCACGTGGGGGGAGTGGGCCTCAAGCTGCTGGAGGGGCTGGTCAGGTGCGCCGTCTTCGTGGCCTACATAGGGCTCATGGGGCTCATAGGGGACATGAGGCGGGTCTTCGCCTATCACGGGGCGGAGCACAAGACGATAAACGCCTACGAATCCGGGGCGGATTTGACGGCGGACTCGGTCCTCCGGTTCTCGAGGATTCATGTGAGATGCGGTACCTCCTTCCTGGTGGTGGTGGTGCTGGTCAGCGTCCTGGTCTTCGGCACCCTTGGCAACGGGGGCCTGGTCTGGAGGATATCGAGCCGGGTGGTTTTGCTTCCCTTGGTGGTTGGCATCTCATACGAGATAATAAAGTGGGCCTCCCGGGGAGGTGCCCTGGGGAGGGGGCTGATCTTCCCCGCCCTTGGGCTTCAGCTTCTCACCACCCGGGAACCATCATCGGATCAGGTGGAGGTGGCCCTGAGCGCCCTTCGCCTCGCCTTGGGCGACGAGGATGGCCATGTGGATCCGTGGTCACAAAAACTAGATCAGGGGTGAAGATGCTTTGGACTTTCTGAAGAAGCTAGAGGAGATAGAGTCCGCCTTCCAGGACATCGAATCCAGGATGGCGGATCCTGAGATCTCCAACAATGTGCAGGAGATGCAGTCCCTTAGCAGGAGGCACTCGGAGCTCTATCCGGTGGTTCAGGCCTTCAGGGAGTACCGCAAGGTTATGAGATCCCTTGAGGAGGCCCGGGAGCTTCTGGAGCAGGACGATGAGGAGATGCGGCAGCTGGCCAAGGAGGAGGTCCAGAGGCTTTCTGACATGTTGCCGGGGCTGGAGCAGGACCTCAAGGTGCTCCTGTTGCCCCGGGATCCCAACGATCACAAGAACGTGATAATAGAGATAAGGGCCGGCGCTGGGGGGGACGAGGCGGCCCTGTTCGCCGCCGACCTGTTCCGGATGTACACCCGGTACACCGAGAGGCAGGGGTGGCGCTACGAGATAATGGAGATGAACGAGACCGGCATCGGGGGCTATAAGGAAGTGGTCTTCCTCGTCAAGGGTGAGGGGGCCTACAGCAAGCTCAAGTTCGAGAGCGGGGTCCACCGGGTGCAGCGGATCCCGGTCACCGAGGCAAGCGGCAGGATTCACACCTCCACCGCCACCGTGGCGGTGTTGCCCGAGGCGGAGGACGTGGACGTCCAGATAAGGCCCGAGGATCTGAAGATAGACACCTACCGGGCCAGCGGTGCCGGAGGCCAGTACGTCAACATGACCGATTCGGCGGTCAGGATAACCCACATCCCCACCGGTCTGGTGGTGACCTGCCAGGATGAGAGGTCCCAGCTCAAGAACCGGGCCAAGGCCATGCAGCTTCTGAGGGCCAGGCTCTACGACCAGGAGCTTCAAAAGCAGCAGGCCCAGATGGCGGCGGAGCGCAAGGGGCAGGTTGGAACCGGGGATAGGTCCGAGCGCATAAGGACCTACAACTACCCCCAGAACAGGCTTACGGACCATCGGATCGGTTTCACCCTCTACAAGCTGGACCAGGTGCTGGACGGGGATCTCTACGAGCTTATCGAGGCCCTGAGGGTGGCGGATCAGGCGGAGAAGCTCAAGACCCTGGCCCTGTAGGAGATAGAACTTGAAGCTTAGGGATCTTAAACAGGAGATCATCAAGACCCTGTCCGGGACGGACGGGGTCTTGCGTCCATCTTGGGAGGCGTCCCTCATATTGGCCACTTGCCTCGGTGTGGGGCGAGAGAAGCTTGTGTCCATGGGGGAGGAGGATGTATCCCTCCATGGGGCCCTGGAGATGACCGCGAGGAGGGCCAAAGGGGAGCCGTTGGCGTATGTGTTGGGAACCATGGACTTCCTTCAATGGAACTTCCTGGTGGGACCTGGCTGTCTCATCCCAAGGCCGGAGACGGAGGTTCTGGCCTCACTTGCGGCGGAGACGTTGGGCCCCCGGGGCCGTTTCCTGGACTGGGGGACCGGAAGCGGGTGCATCGCCTGTTCCCTGGCGATGATGGTGGACGGAAGCCAGGGGGTGGCCATGGACGCTAGCCCCGGGGCCCTCAAGTGGGCCTGGAGGAACGTCCAGCGACACCGCCTGTCGAACCGGGTCCTTTTGGTCCATGGATCTTCCGCTCACTTCATATCCCAAGACCTCACTCCCTTCGACCTGGTGGTGGCCAACCCTCCCTACATACCGTCGGAGCACATGGGAGAGCTGGACGGCTCGGTATCCCGGTTTGAGCCCCACCTGGCTCTGAACGGGGGTGATGGGGGTATCCAGGTCCCAGTGGAGTGGCTGAGGGGAGCGGTCCGCCTGTTGCGGGCTGGGGGGCAGGTCCTGATGGAGACCGCCGGGGATTGGCAGCTCTCCATCCTTGAGGCCCTTGAGATAGAGGGGCTCTCCTTCGTGGGGTCTCATCAGGATCAGTTCGGGGTTCGAAGAGTTGGCCGGTGGAAAAGGGTGGCGGATGAGATAGAATAACAGATGAACGCTTAAATCCTTCTGTCGGGGGTGTTCTCGGATGGAGAGACGTGAACTGGTCATACTGGGCGCCGGACCTGCCGGCCTTACCGCCGCCATATATGGGCGAAGGGCGGGGCTAGACGTCCTCATAATAGAGAGGGGAATGCCCGGGGGGCAGATAACAATAACCGATGAGATAGAGAACTGGCCGGGGGTTCAGCACGCATCGGGCCAGGAGCTTGCGGACAGCTTCAGGAGGCACGCGGAGAAGTTCTCCCCAGAGTTCAGGGATGCCACCGTCACCTCCCTTGAGGTTCGGGACGGTAGGAAGGTGGTGGTGACCGACAAGGGGGAGGTGGAGGCCGAGGCGGTGATAATAGCCACTGGGGCCAACTTCAAGCGTCTCGGGTGCCCCGGGGAGGCGGAGTACACCGGCAGGGGCGTCAGCTACTGCGCGGTTTGTGACGGAGCCTTCTTCGAGGGGGAGGAGGTGGCGGTCATAGGGGGTGGTAACACCGCCGTGGAGGAGGCCTGCTACCTCACCCAGTTCGCCAGCAAGGTCTACGTAGTCCACCGGAGGGACTCCTTCCGGGCCGACAAGGTGCCGGTGGAGAGGGCCATGAGCAACCCCAAGATAGTGCCGATCTTCGACTCGGTGGTGGAGGCCATCGAGGGCGGGGATATGGTGGAGCGGCTGGTGCTTCGGAACGTGAAGACCCAGGAGGTCTCCACCCTTCCGGTGTCCGGGGTGTTCATCTTCGTGGGCACCGCTCCTAACAGCGGCTTCGCCTCCTCCCTGGTGGAGACGTCCCCCGGGGGATGGATAAAGACCAACTCCCGGATGGAGACCTCAGTGGAGGGGATCTTCGCCGCCGGGGACGTGAGGGACACGTTCCTCCGGCAGGTGGTGACCGCCGCTGGGGACGGGGCGGTGGCCGCCATGTCCGCCTACTCTTACATAACCGAGCAGCTCCACCTGCAGAAGATCCTGTTGGAGCCCCCTCGGGTGAACGCACTCTTCTATTCCAGCATAGATCAGGAGCAGGTCCGTCTAGTGGGACGGGTGGAGGAGTGGGCCTCGTCCAAGAACGTACAGGTCACCTTGGTGGATGGCTACAGGAACCTTAGGATGATGGAGAAACTGGGGGTCAGGGAGCTGCCCACCGCCATGGTACTCAAGGAAGGCAGGGAGGTGAGCAGGGCCTCGGTGACCTCGGAGGAGGACCTGGGGCTGTTCCTTGAGCTCTAACGCCCTGCGGGTCTATCCTGGGAAGGGGGGTTCGTGTGATCCTCACCGTAACTTTAAACCCCGCGGTGGATGAGGAGTACGTGGTTCCGGAGTTCAGACCCGGGGGATGGTTTCGTGCCTCCCAGGTGAACAGGTCACCGGGGGGTAAGGGTATTAACGTCTCCATCATCTTGAAACAGATGGGGGTAGACTCGGTGGCCATGGGCTTCCTGGGGGGCTATAACGGAGGCTACATCCGGGATCAGCTGGCCAAGCTGGGCATATCGACCAGCTTCGTTCATCTGAGGGGCGAGACCCGAACGACCACCTACGTGGTGGACGAGATAGGTAGGGTTGAGACCGGGATAGTGGAGGCGGGACCCTACGTTCCCGAATCGGCCCTTGCCAGGTTCCTCAAGGCCTACTACAGGATGCTAGGAAGGTGCAGTTCCGTCATGATAGGCGGATCTCTGCCCCCAGGGGTGCCTCAGGACATATACCGGGACCTGGTTCACATGGCGTCCGTGAGGGGCAAGGACGTGTTCGTCGACGCCTCCTCGGGGGCCTTGCTGTCCGCTGTTGACGGGGGGCCCAAGGTGGTGAAGGTGGACCACCGCTTCATGTCCATGGTGATGGACGTTCCCCTCCTGTCCCTGGACAACCTTAAGTCGGTGGCGGCCAAGCTTCACGACGAAGGGGTTCCTTGGGTGGTCACCTCCTATCGGGGCTATGGGGACCTCTTCTCCACCCCCGAGGGGGTCTACATAGGGGAGGTCCCCAAGAGCAGGGTGGTCTCCCTCTTCGGCGCCGGAGATGCCCTCATGGCGGGTCTCGTTTTAGCCTTCCAGGAGGGGATGGGGACCGAGGACTCGATCCGCTTCGCCATGGGTTGCGCCCTGGAGGACTCCCTCCACCTGGAGAAGGGCGTCCAATCCCGGGAGGCGGTGGATGAGGCGGCCCGGAACGTCAAGGTTACCAGAGTTGGGTGAGGGGGGCTTGCCATGAAGGTTGCGGACGTGATGGAGCGAGACCTTACCGCCCTTTGGGAGGACTCCACCCTCTTGGATGCGGTGGAGGTCATGTTCAGCCACGGCCTTTCGGGGGTCCCGGTGGTGGATGAGGATTACCGGGTCATAGGCTTCATAAGCGAGAAGGACGTGGTTAGGGCCGCCCTGCCGGGCTACGTGGACTACCTTCAGGATGCCCTGGTCATCCCTGACTTCGGCCAGTTCCAGGTGAGGCTTAGGAGGGCAGGCAAGGAGATGGTGAGCAAGTACATGGCAAAGGACGTAATATCCTTCCAGGAGGACGACAGCGACCTCTATGTGGCCATGACCATGATCCGTCACAACATCAAGCGGGCGCCGGTGGTGAGGGGCGGAGTTCTCATCGGGGCCGTGACTCGAGCGGCCCTAATGGGCAGGATGATGGAGGAGGTGTCCTCCTGAGGATGCGCAAGGTCCTCTTCGTTTGCACCGGCAACACCTGCAGGAGCCCCATGGCGGAGGCCTTCTTGAGGTCTCTATGCGGCTCCTCCGTGGAGGTGGCCTCCGCGGGGCTCTTGACCGTGGACGGCCTGTCCGCCAGCCCCCTGGCGGTGGAGGTATCAAGGGAGTTCGGCGTTGACATATCCGGTCATAGGTCCTCATGCCTCCGGGATGAATTGGTGGACGGGGACACCCTTTTGGTGGGCATGTCCAGGTCCCACGTTGACGTGTTGCTGCAGAGGGGTTACGGAATTACCGCCCTGGGAGTCCATCTCTTCGGGGAGCTGGTGGGAAGGGGACAGGTGGATGTGCCCGACCCGTTCGGTTGGGGGGAGAAAGAGTACAGGTCCGTGGCGGCCTTGATATGGGACTGGAGTAATGAACTGGCCAGGCTTAAGCCCTGGGAGGGAATGGGGTCTTAAGTTCAACCCCGCCGGGATCCGATACAGACAGGGAGGGGTGATGAACCATGGATGCCAACGTTGCCCGCAGGGCTCAGGACATGTACAGGGCGAACCAGATCCAGACCGCCACCAGGGAACAGCTACTGCTTCTGACTTACGACATAGGGATAAAGGCGTGCAACGGCGCCATAGACGCCATGGAGAGGGCCCAGGTAGAGAGGGCAAACGAGGAGCTCAAGAGAGCCCAGGCGGTGGTGAGGGAGCTGATGGTCACCCTGAACATGGAGCAGGGGGGCGACGTTGCCAAGGCCCTCCTCAGCCTCTACGACTTCTTCTACAACCGATTGGTGGAGGCGAACGTAAAGAAGGATCCTTCCATAGTGAGGGAGGTCCTGGCCATGCTGGAGGAGCTTCGAAGGACCTGGGTCGAGGCCATGGAGAAGATCCGGGAGGAGCAGACGCCTAAACAGCCGGAGCACGTGGCAACTCCATCCGGATCCGGTCTTGGAGGTGTTAACATTGCGGGCTGATCCGGATGCCCTCAAGTCTAGAGTGGAGGGGCTCATAGACCAGGAGATGGCCATATACTCCGCCCTGGGGGGACTCATAGACCGGGAGGCCCAGTGCGTATCCGACCGGGACATGGAGGGCCTCATGGAGGTCCTGAAGGAGAAGCAGTCCTACATATCTCGCCAAGAGGAGCTTTTGGATCTGTGGCGAGAGGTGGCGGTGTCGCTTGGGGTCTCCGGCGGAAGGGAGAGCTCCGCCTTCTGGGCCGCCATATCCTCCAAGGTTGGGGAGAGGGGCTTCAACGATCTGGTTCTAAAGGTCAACCAGGTGAGGCAGATGGCCGTCTCCCTCCTGGACAGGGAGAGAGAGGTTCAGGGGGAGCTGGAGTCCCACCTGTCGGAGCTAAGAGCCAAGCTGATCCAGATGAGGAACGGCAGACAGGTGATAAGGGGATATGGCGGATAGGCGTTCAAATCCCAATGCCCCCCTCCGCAGGGGGGCATTGCTTTCCTTGCTTCTAGCCGGTCTGATCCTCCTGGCCCCCCTGTGCTCCCCCAGCGGGGCCGCGGTTCCCTCCAGTGATCCCAAGGACCTGGAGAGGGAGATCAAGATCGGAGACCAGGTGTCCAAGGAGGTGGAGGAGCGTTTCCGGCTTGTCTCTGACCCGGTGGTGCTCTCCCGATTGGATGCCATAGTTGCAAGGCTGGAGAAGGGGGTCCTTCGTCCCATGCCCTACAGGTTCAAGGTGGTGGAGGAGCGGTGGCCCAACGCCTTTGCCCTCCCGGGAGGCAGGTGTTACGTCACCACCGGCCTTCTGGACCTGCTTCGGTCCGATTCGGAGCTGGCGGCCATAATGGCCCATGAGATGGTGCACGCCGACCGGGCGCATGGGATCATCCAGGCGGCCAGGAATCAGAGGCTGTCCCTGGTATCCCTTGGGATAGCCCTGGCAACCAGGGGACATGGGGCCGCCATGATCCTCTCCAATGTGGCCCAGGTGGCCATAATGAACCAGTACAGCAAAGACTTGGAGAGGGAGGCGGACCTGGAGGGGCTGAACCTGATGATCGAGGCCGGATACGATCCATCCGGCATGGTGACAGCCCTGGAGAAGCTCCTGGATCATCAGATCAGGAGGCCCCAGGTGGATCTTGGGGTTTACATGAGCCACCCGGAGCTGCGAGATAGGATAGATTACGTGACCAGGTCCATGGAGAAGAAGGGGCTCAAGGTTTCCAGGAGGGGGCCTCTGGGGGTCCTCAGGTTGAGCTTGAGGCGCTCCGATGACTCGGTTGAGCTTTGGATGGATCGGGTGAAGCTCATCTCCGCACCACCATCCATGGAGCCCGTGCTGAGACGCCTGTCCCAATCGCTGGATAGGACCATACGCTTCGAGACCATGCCCCAGGACGTGCTGGTATCCCCCGACGGCGGCCTTTGGGTCGATGGGGTGAGGGTTCTAACCAGCTCCGAATTGCCGGAGGCCAACCTCGACTCACTTCGGGACGCTCTTGTAAAATCCCTATCGGAGGCGAGGTCCAGGCATCCATTGGCCAAGATATACTGATCGCCCGCGGAGATGTAACGATAGATTGACCACGGAGGCGAAGCCATGTACCTGTCTTTGTATCGCAAGTATAGACCCTCCCGTTTCTCCGAGATATCGGGGCAGAGGGGGGTCGTGGAGGCCTTGGTGGGCTCCCTCCGAAGCGGCAGGATCCCCCACGCCTTTCTCTTTTCTGGTCCCAGGGGCTGCGGCAAGACCAGCGCCGCCAGGCTATTGGCCAAGCGCTTGAACTGTGCCTCCCCCGCGGAGGACGGGGAGAGCTGCGGCACCTGCGTCAACTGCGAGGCCATCCAGAGGGGGGACCATCTGGACGTGGTGGAGATCGACGGGGCCTCTAACCGGGGAATCGAGGAGATCCGGTCCCTGAAGGACCAGGTGGCTCTCGCCCCATTCCAGGCTCCCAACAAGGTCTACATAATAGACGAGGTCCACATGCTGACCGAGGCGGCCTTCAACGCCCTGTTAAAGACCCTGGAGGAACCCCCAAGCCGGGTCTACTTCGTGCTGGCCACCACGGAGCCCCAGAAGGTGCCGGTCACCATAAGATCCCGTTGCGTTCACTTCCCCTTTCAGAGGATCTCCACCGAGGACATCAAGGACCGGATATCCCACGTGGTCCAGATGGAGGGTATAGAGGCGGAGGACCAGGCCCTCTGGGAACTGGCCAGGAGCGCCGACGGGGCCTTGAGGGACGCCCTATCGTTGCTCGAGCAGGCCATATCGGTTGGGGGAGGCATGGTCACCACCGCTGCCATGGAGGGGATCCTGGGCGGGTTCAGCCGGGAGAGCCTCCAAAGATGGGTCCGCCAGCTGAGGGAGGACCCCCCTGGGGCCTTCCAGGGGCTTGCCCAGATTGTGAGGGGGGGGAGCAACCTGGAGCGGATCTCCGAGGGCTTGTTCTTGCTCTTCCGGGACCTGCTTTTCGTGGGCCGATGGGGGGAGGGGGTGTTGAGCGCCCTTGGCATATCCTCCTCCGAAGGGGCCTTCCTGCTGTCCGAGGCGCCTAATTGGGATCTGGGGGTGCTTGAGGTCCTCTGTGCCACCCTGTCGGAGCTCATGCCCAGGACCAGGCAGGGGATGAGGTCCGATGTGTTCGTGGGGCTGCTACAGTGCGGCATCGACGGGGCCCTAGGACGGGCCGGATCCTCACCACCCGCCAGCAGGGCGCCTAAGGCAGGCCATGAGGCTCATCGATCCGCAATGACCGCCCCGCAAACCGTGGTGGTAGCCCAGACGGAGGGCAAACCGGGTCAAATCGATCCATCCATCGCGGTTGAGGATAAGCCTGATACCCCTAGCGAACCGTCTTTGGCGGGCTCGGAGACCCCCAAGGGGCGTCCCCTGGACGGGGGGGAGAGGTTCTCGGTGTTCCAGCATCTGGCGGATGTGAACGCCGCGGTGGCCTGCGTGGCGGCCCACTGCCGTATCCTGGTGGGGGAGGAAGGGGTGCACGTGTCGGTCCCCGAGGACCCACTGATATCCTCCATCCTGTCCCAGTGGAGGTCCATGGATATGATCCTGGATGCGGTCCGATCCACGTTGGGGTTGCCACCGGGGGAGTTGCCCCCGGGTGTTTGCGAGGAGGATCCTCCCAAGGAAGACAAGGATCTGCCATCGGGGCGTTGGCGCAGGATGGCGGAGCCTGATCGGGAGGGAGGCGGGGACTCACCGGGCTACAACGACGGGATCCGAGAGGCCCTGTCCTGGCTTGACGGTGAGGTGCTTTACGTCAGGTCCCAGGGGGACGTTGGAGAAGAGGAAGATCAGCAGGAGGATTACGAGGAATGAGCGTGGAGTTTGTGCACCTTCACGTCCACAGCGAGTACAGCCTTCTGGATGGGGCCATAAGGTGCGGTGAGCTGGTGGACACGGTGGCCTCCATGGGCATGGGGGCGGTGGCGATAACGGATCACGGGGTCATGTACGGTTGCGAGGAGTTCTACGAGAAGTGCGTGGCCAAGGGGATCAAACCCATCATCGGTTGCGAGGTCTACGTGGATCCCAACGGCATGGACTCCCGGGACGGCAAGGGCAGGAACAACCACCTGGTTCTGTGGGCGGAGGATCAGGTGGGGTACAAGAACCTCATCAAGCTGGTCTCCATAGCCAACACCGACGGCTTCTACTACAAGCCCCGGGTGGATCATCGGGTGTTATCCCAGCACTCCAAGGGGATAATAGCTTCATCCGCCTGCCTGGCGGGGGAGATACCCCAGCTGCTGATGGACGGCGACTTTGATGGGGCGGTGAGCAGGGCCAACCTCTACCGGGACATCTTCGGGGAGGGCAACTTCTTCATAGAGATAATGTACAACCAGTTACCAGAGCAGGCCATGGCCAACGCGGAGCTCATAAGGCTGGCCAAGCGATGTTCCCTTCCTCTGATAGCCACTAACGACGCCCACTACCTTAGGAGGGAGGATGCGTCGTGGCATGATGTCCTTCTCTGCGTCCAGACCAACAGTACGGTGGACACCCCGGATAGGTATCGTTTCGGCTCCGACGACTTCTACCTGAGGACCCCGGAGGAGATGTGGTCCCTTTTGGGGGGAGAGGTGCCCGAGGCGTTGAGGAACACCCTGTTGGTTGCGGAGAGGTGCAACGTGGAGCTTCAGCTGGGTCACTACATGTTGCCCGAGTTTCCCCTTCCCGAGGGGGAGACCCTCGATTCCCATCTTGAGAAGATGGCCCGAGAGGGGCTGAGGGCCCGGGTAGGGGAGCCGATTCCCCAGGAGTACCGAGACAGGCTGGAGTACGAGCTGGGGGTAATAAAGCAGATGGGCTTCCCGGGCTACTTCTGCATAGTGGCGGACATAATAACCGCAGCCAAGTCCAGGGGCATACCCATAGGTCCGGGGCGAGGCTCCGCCGCGGGATCCCTGGTTGCCTGGTGTCTTGGAATAACCGAGCTGGATCCCATAAAGTACAAGCTCCTGTTCGAGCGGTTTCTGAATCCGGAGAGGATAAGCATGCCGGATATAGATACCGACGTTTCGGATAAGCGGCGGGACGAGGTCCTTGCCTACATAGTGGAGAAGTACGGCATAGACCGGGTGTCCCAGATCATCACCTTCGATAGGATGAAGAGCAAGGCGGCCATAAGGGACGTGGGAAGGGCCCTCGCCATGCCCTACCCGGAGGTGGACCGGGTGGCCAAGCTGGTCCCCGATGGGGTGAAGTCCCTGAAGGAGGCGCTGGAGAAGTCCCCGGATCTAAAAGAGGTTCACTCCTCGGATCCGAAGGTCAGGAGGCTGGTTGACACCGCCTCCCACATAGAGGGTATAGCCAGGCACTGTTCCCAGCACGCGGCCGGGGTGGTCATAACCCCGGTTCCCCTGGTGGAGATGGTCCCGGTGAGGAAGATAGGAGAGAACCAGGTGGTCACCCAGTACTCCATGGAGCCCCTTGAGCACCTGGGTCTGGTGAAGATGGACTTTCTGGGGCTGAGGACCCTCTCGGTAATAGAGGGGGCCTTGAGGAACGTGGAGGCCAACCGGGGCCTTAAGATCGATCTTAGGGCCATCCCTTTGGACGACCCCAAGACCTTCGACATGCTCCAGCGGGCGGACACTCTGGGCGTATTCCAGCTCGAGTCCTCGGGGATGCAGGACCTGCTTAGGCGGCTTCGCCCTGACTGTTTCGAGGATCTGATAGCGGTGCTGGCCCTTTACCGACCTGGTCCCCTGGGCAGTGGGATGGTGGACGACTACATCGAGAGGAAGCACGGAAGGAGCCCGGTGACCTACCCCCACCCTTGCCTCGAGGAGGCCCTGAAGGAGACCTATGGGGTGATCCTCTACCAGGAGCAGGTCATGCAGTGCGCCGCCGAGCTGGCGGGTTACACCCTGGGGGAGGCGGATCTGCTCCGACGGGCGATGGGCAAGAAGAAGGCGGACGTGATGGAGAAGCAACGCTCCAAGTTCGTCGAGGGGGCCAAGGCCAGGGGGGTTGACCCCAAGATGGCGGAGGACATCTTCAACAGCATAGAGAAGTTCGCCGAGTACGGCTTCAACAAGTCCCACAGCGCCGCCTACGCGCTGATAAGCTATCAAACCGCTTATCTGAAGGCCCACTACGGTCCGGAGTTCCTGGCCTCTTACCTGTCCAGCATAGTGGGTTCCAGGATGGACATCCTGGGTAGGTACATAAAGGAGGTTCGCAACCTAGGGTACTCGGTCCTTCCGCCGGACATAAACGAGTCCCAGAGCGACTTCGTGGCGGTGGGGGAGGTCATAAGGCTCGGGCTCTCCGCGGTGGCCAAAGTGGGGGATTCGGCGGTGGATGCCATACTGAGGGCCAGGTCCGAGGGGCCGTTTCGTTCCTTCTGGGACTTCCTCTGCAGGGTGGACCTGAGGACCGTTAACCGTGGTGTCATTGAGAACCTGATAAAGGCCGGGGCTTTCGACGTCCTATGCCCCAATCGCAGGATGTTGCTGGATAACCTGGAGGGTCTATTGGAGATGGCCCAGCGACGGTGTGATCCCAGCAAGCAGGTTAGCCTCTTCGACGGGGACGAGGAGGAAGAGGATGAGCCCAAGATGGATGTGGTGGACGATGTGGACATCCATCAGCGGTTGGAGTGGGAGCGGGAGGTGTTGGGCCTTTACATATCGGGACACCCCTTCGAGCAGGTCGAAGGGGAGCTGGCCCCCTTCCTGGTGTGCAAGATATCGGACCTTAGGTCCTGGCGGTCCTCCAACGTGGCCCCCGTTACCGCCGGCTTGCTGGCGGGGATCAGGGAGAGGTACACCAAGCGGGGGGATCCGATGGGTATACTGGAGATGGAGGACGGGGACGACAAGGTGGAGGCGGTCTGCTTCCCCAAGGTGTGGCAGAAGGTTAAGCCCATGCTTAGGACCGGCGGCATATACGTCTTCTCCGGCATGGTGAAGGACGATGGCAGGTTATCGGTGCTGATAGATGAGATAATGGAGGCCAGGGAGTGGATCCGAGAGAAGGTCCCGGTGGCCAAGTTGAGGGTTTTGTCCAAGAGGGCTGGCCTTTTTAGAGATCTTGCAAGAGAATTAAAGGGGCACTCCGGCCCCAGCCCGCTCCTCATATATGTGGAGGAAGGGGGTATCATTACGGCCCTGTGGTCCAGATCTATAAAGGTTAGGGTTGATGATTCCTTGAGGAGGAGCTTGGAGGACGCCTTCCTTGGCCAGGTGGCGTTGGACTTCTAGCTCGGCTAGGAGAGCGGGGGTGGTGAGTTTGGAGGGAGGCAATCAGCAGAGGACGTCCGTTTTGAGCGACTACATAGTCATCAAGGCCCTGGAGGACGGTGTGACGGTGATAGGGCTTACCAGGGGGCAGGAGACCAAGTTCTCCCACACGGAGAAGCTCGATCGTGGTGAGGTCTGGATAGCCCAGTTCACCGAGCACACCTCCGCCATAAAGGTGAGGGGGCATAGCGAGATACACTGCAAGCACGGTAAGATAGAGAGCGGGAGGTGAGGCGATTGAGGCACGTCAAGATAGTTTGTACCCTGGGACCCGCGTGCAGCGATTACGACGTACTTCGGGCCATGGCGGAGGCGGGGATGAACGTGGCCCGTTTCAATTTCAGCCACGGGGAGTACGAGACCCACGAGCTCAACCTTAAGCTGGTCCGTCAGGTGGAGCAGGAGATAAGGCGTCCCATAGCGACCCTTCTGGATACCAAGGGTCCGGAGATAAGAACCGGGCTCCTGAAGGACCATGCGCCGGTGATCCTACATCAAGGTAAGCCCTTCGACCTGGTGGTTCCCCAGATTGATGGGGACGAGCGGGGGGTGTCCATAAGCTATCCCAACATAACCTCTGAGGTCTCTCCCGGAATGGACGTCTTCATCGACGATGGGACCATCCATCTCCGGGTAGAGAGGGTCTACGAGGACCGGGTATCCTGCAAGGTTTTGGTGGGAGGCGAGCTGGGGGAGAGGAAGGGTGTCAACATCCCCGAGGCTACCCTCTCGGTTCCGACCCTCACGTCCAAGGACATAGAGGACATCCGCTGGGGCGTTGAGAAGGGGATGGACTACATAGCGGTCTCCTTCGTTAGGACCCGGGACGACATAATCCAGGTTCGGCGGGTTCTGGAGGAGCTGGGTGGCACCATGAAGATCATAGCCAAGATAGAGACCCGGCAGGCGTTCCAGAACCTGGAGGAGATAGCCCAGGTGGTGGATGGGATGATGGTGGCCCGGGGTGACCTGGGGGTTGAGATGCCCACCGAGGACGTGCCGCTGGCGCAGAAGAGGATCGTGGACATCTGCCGCCTACAGGGGAAGCCGGTCATCGTGGCCACCCAGATGCTGGACTCCATGATACGGAACCCTCGCCCCACCAGGGCGGAGGCCAACGACGTGGCAAACGCGGTGTTGGACGGGGCGGACGCGGTGATGCTCTCCGGTGAGACCGCCAAGGGCAAGTATCCGGTCCAGGCGGTGGAGACCATGAGCCGCATAGTTAACCGGGCGGAGAAGGAGATGCGCCTGTGGCAGCGCTACCAGCAGGTGCAGGTGGCCAACCATGTGGCGGATGCGGTTAGCCATGCGGCCATGACCATAGCGGAGGACATGAAGGCGGCGGCCATCATATCCCTCACCAGGAGCGGAAGCACCGCCAGGATGGTGAGCAAGTACCGTCCCCAGTGTCCCATAGTGGCCGCCACTCCATCCAAGAACACCTGGAGGGAGCTGGCCCTGATGTGGGGGGTATACCCGGTCATGAGGGACGAGGCTAGCAACGCTGAGGAGGCGGTGGAGGCCGCCATGGCGGCCGCCCTGGAGGAGGGGTTCGTCTCTGAGGGAGACCTGGTGGTGATAACCGCCGGTGTGCCGGTGGGCATACCGGGGACCACCAACATGGTCCAGGTTTACACCATAGGCCAGATCCTCGTTAAGGGGCTGTCCCTGATCAAGCGGGAGGCCTCGGGCTTCGTGTGCCGTTGCCGGTCCGCCAAGGAGGCCCTGGAGAAGATGAGGCCCGGGGACGTGTTGGTGGTGGAGCAGACCGACAAGGACTACGTGCCCGCCATGAAGAAGGCTGCGGCCATAATAACCGAGGAGGGGGGGCTCACCAGCCACGCGGCCATCGTTGCCCTGGAGCTTGGGATCCCCTGCGTGGTCAGCGCCAAGGACTGCATGAAGCTTCTTCAGGACGGAATGCTGATCACCGTGGACGGTACCCGGGGAGTCGTATACCAGGGGAGGGTCAAGCTACGCTGAGGATAGAGGGGGCCATGCCCCCCTTTTTCGCTTTCCTGTGCGGTGGTCCCGGCGGGGGATTGGATGAATGCCGGGACCACCCATCGTGGAGTGACTACCCGGCGGACCGCCTGTGGGGGGCGGTTTGGGTTCCCCTCTGGGTGGGGGATGGGGGCTTTATGACCCTGCTGATGAGGCGTTCCACCTCTCTTCGAAGGCACCCGGGGCAGATATCCTTCCCGGGTGGCGCCCGGGATCCGTTGGATCCCGGGCCGGTGGATACCGCCATGAGGGAGGCCATGGAGGAGGTGTCCCCCGGTGGCCGCTGGGAACCCCTGGGTCTAATGAGGCCTCAGCGAGCCCTGTCCAGCGGTTTCAGCGTGGTCCCGGTGGTGTTCGTCTCCCCCGATAGGGCCCCCTACTTCTCCCCCAGCTCTCCGGAGGTGGACATCCTGTCCCCTGTGAAGGTGCCCCCTAAGGGGGAGTTCGCGCCGAGGCCCGACGGTGAGTTCCAGTTGCCAGTGCCGCCCCTGGGGACCGTATGGGGCATGACCGCCAGGGTCTTGATGGACCTGGCGAAGCTGGTGGGAGAGCTGAGTTGGCCCTTCTAGGCTGCCACGTATCCATAGAGGGTGGGGTATGGAGGGCCATCGAACGGGGGGATTCTCTTGGCTGCAGGGCCATACAGATCTTCACCAAGAACCAGCTCCAGTGGATGTCGTCACCGATTCCCCTGGACGTGGCGGAGCGCTTCTACAGGGCCTGGAGGGCAAGCGGCATCGTCGAGGTGGTGTCCCATGCCTCCTACCTGATAAACCTGGCATCCCATGATCCGGTGCTTTGGAAGAGGAGCGTGGAAGCCCTGACATACGAGGCCCAGCGTTGCCTTGATTTGGGCATAGGGCTCCTGGTCTTTCACCCGGGCCATCACGGGGGGGCAGGCTACCAGGTGGGGATGGAATGGCTCGAGAGGGGCATCCAGCAGGTGCTTGAGGCAATCCCCCTTGGGGTCAGGTTGCTTTTGGAGCCCTCGGCGGGCCAGGGCACATCGGTTGGTTTCGTTCTGAAGGACTGTGTCGAGCTGTGTCATCGAATTGGGTACGAGAGGCTGGGGCTTTGTCTCGATACCTGCCACCTGTTCGCCGCCGGGTATGATTTTAGGACCCCGGGTGGGTACGACCGGTTGTTGAGATCTCTTGGGGACCGGGGGACGCGGCTGGTGGGATGCTGGCATCTGAACGATTCCAAGGACCCCAAGGGATCCAGGAAGGACAGGCACCAGCGGGTGGGGATCGGCACCATCGGTCTTGCCCCATTCCAGATGATCCTGTCGGACCCCAGGTTTCATGCGGTGCCCGCCATAGTGGAGGCTCCGCCTTCGACGGTGGCGGAGGACCTGGCCCTCTTGAACAAGCTGATGGGGCTGGGCTAGGGGGGAATCCCTAAAGGTGGCCTTGATTGGGAGGTGTGCCTAATGAACTGTGCTCCCGTGATGTCCGTTTGCTTGGAGACGGTACGCTTCAACGCTTCCCAGGTGGCCTCCCTGGCTGGAAGGGTTGGAGTCTCCATCTGGGGGGTCACCAAGGGGCTATGCGGTGAGCCGTCCCTGGCCAGGGCCATGGTGGACGGGGGTTGCGAGGCCATAGGGGACAGCCGGGTCCGCAACTTGGCCCATATGAAGGCCGCCGGGGTAGATGCTCCCATGTATCTTATCCGGATTCCCATGTTGAGCGAGATCCCCTGGATGCTGGAGGTGGCCGATGGTTGCCTGGTGTCCTCTCTGGAGACCCTGGAGGTGATAGAGGGACACTGTGCCGCCCAAAGACGGGTTTTTCAAGTGGTCCTCATGTTCGATCTGGGAGATCTAAGGGAGGGTTTCATGCCCCAGATGGCGGAGGATGTGGGGCGTTTCTGTTCTTCCCTATCTTGGGTTAGGGTCATTGGGGTTGGCACTAACCTGGGATGCTTCGGCGGGGTTTTGGCCACCAGGGTTAATCAGCTGGAGCTGTTGGATGTGGCCTCGGTGGTCCGGCGGGAGTCGGGTTTCGATGTCCCTCTGGTCTCCGGGGGAGGTACTTTGGCCCTGCCCCTTCTGGAGACCGGCCAGATGCCCCAAGGGGTCAATAACCTGAGGGTAGGTGAGGGTATCATCCTGGGAACAGACTCCACCAACGGGCGAGACGTCCCCTATCTCCGCCAGGATGGGGTTGAGCTGGCTGCCCAGGTGGTGGAGCTGCGCAGGAAACCATCGGTTCCCAGGGGTGAGTTGGGCCGAGATGCCTTCGGCCAAGTTCCATCCTTCGTCGATAGGGGAGAACGGCTCCGGGCCATACTTGCGTTGGGGCGTCAAGACACCCGGCCCGAGGGGCTTACCCCTCTGAATGATGGGGTCCTAATACTGGGGGCCTCCAGCGATCACATGATATGCGATGTGGAGGACGCCTCCCATGTGTCCCTGGGGGGGACCTTGCGGTTCAGGCCGAACTACGGGGCCATGCTCCAGGGGGCCACGTCTCCCTACGTTAGGAAGGAGTTCCTAGATGGGGCTGGTGGCCTTGAGGCCCCTTGATTCAAGCTGGAGGTAGGCTGGTTTGTTCATACCAAAGCTCAGGTGGCAAGACGTACTGGACATCTTCATAATCGCCTTCATAGTTTACAAGCTACTGATCCTGGTGGTGGGAACCAGGGCGGTGCAGTTGCTGAAGGGGCTGATGGTCCTTGGGTTGACCGCCGCCATGGCGAACCTGTTGGAGCTCAAGGCCCTCACGTGGTTGCTCTCCAGGCTCTTTCAGGCCATGTTGATAGCCATACCGATCCTTTTCCAGCCGGAGCTCCGTCGGGTCCTGGAGGAGCTTGGCAGGGGGCATCTGTGGAAGATGAGGAAGGGGCAGGAGCGGCTGGAGACCCTGGCGGAGGAAGTGTTGAGGGCCATCCTCTACCTGGCCAGCGAGAGGATAGGGGCCCTGCTGGTCCTTCAGCGGGAGACGGGACTCAAGGAGATATGGAGGTCCGCGGTTCCCATAAAGGCCCAACCCTCCCAGGAGCTGTTGGTGTCCCTCTTCTGGCCCGGGAACCCGCTCCACGATGGGGCGGTGATTTTGGACCGGGGAACGGTCATAGCCGCCTCCTGCTACCTTCCGTTGACGGAGAAGAGCGACCTGTCCCGCTGGTACGGGACCCGACACCGGGCGGCCCTGGGCGTCACGGAGATATCGGACGCCATAGCCATAGTGGTCTCCGAGGAGCGTGGGGAGGTATCCTTGGCGGTCAGCGGTAGGCTATCCAAGCCCCTCAAGGAGGATCAGTTGAGGAAGCTCCTCATACACTACTTCCGCGGCAAGGAGGAACCCAAGTCCTTCTTCGATCGCTTCCGGCAGAGCCTAAATGACGAGGAACTGGTGGTGGAGGATGAAGATTAAAACTGGAAGGGCCAAACAGTGGTTCTACTCCCGGCTGTCGATTCAGATCCTATCACTAATAATCGCCGTGGCGGTGTGGTTCTTCGTATCCTGGGATCACAGCTCAAAGGGGTATAGGACCATGAACCTGCCCATTAGGGTGGTGGGGGCAGGGGAGGCCCTTGTGGTGAGCCCCAGCGCTACCACCATTGAGGCCCGTCTCTTCGGCGACATGACGGTTCTTTCCCAACTGGACTCGGGGGCCCTGGACTGTGTCATCGACGTCTCCGGCCTTCCTCAGGGGAGCTACCAACTCACCCCCAGGATCGATCTGCCCAAGGGGGTGGACAGCGTGTCCTTCCGTCCCCAGTTCGTGGTAGTTCGGATATTGAAAAGATCGTCCAGGAGCCTTCCGGTGAGGATAGACTTCGGCAGGGACTTCCCGAACGGTTTAAACCTATCTACCGCTTCGGTGAACCCCAAACGGGTGTTGGTCACCGGCACCGATGAGGAGCTATCCGCGGTGGACTTCGCCCGGGTGGTGGTACCCTACGAGGATTTTGCATCTGGTAGGCGGATATTCCCGGTGGAGCTCATCTTCAAGGAGGGAATGAAGCCTGAGCGGGATCTTGAGGTATCCCCCCGGGAGGTCACTTTGGACCTAATGGCCAGCTCTGATAAAATGGTTCGTCGAGTGCCCGTCAAGGCATCGGTGGAAGGGATACCTGATTGGGGGCTTTCGGTGGAGTCCGTAAAGGTCCAGCCCGAGTCGGTCCTCTTAGCCGGGCCCGAGGAGGCGTTGGCCAAGGTGGGGGAGATCTCGTTGCCACCGGTGAACGTGGACGGCGCCACCGGCGACTTCTCATCTTGGGTGCCGGTGGACCCCCAGGTGGAGGGGGTGTCGGTCCTGGGGACCGGCTTGGTCCAGGTTCAGGTCCGGTTCAGCAAGAGGTCCTCCAAGAAGGTCCTGAAGGGGGTCCCGGTTAGTATAAGGGGGGCTGAACCCGGTAGGTCCTGGTCGGTCCACCCCGAAGTGGTGGATGTGACCTTGGACGTGGGGAACGCGGATCAGTCGACTCTGGATGGTCTACCCTCCGACCTGGTGGAGGCCTACGTGGACGCCAGCAACGTGGTGGCCAGCCGCATATCTCTGCCGGTGCTGGTGAAGGTGAAGAGGGATTCCATATCACTCTCCTCCGTGGACCCCCAGATGGTCCAACTGGTGGAGAAGAGATAGGTTTTTAGGAGTGATTGAATTGTCCGAGAGACGTTACTTCGGTACCGACGGTGTCAGAGACGTGGCCAACCGGGGGGCCATGACCCCCGAGATGGCCATGCGCCTTGGGATGGCCTACGTCAGGTTCCTCAAGGACAACGGAGTAAGTAGCCCCAGGGTGGTGGTGGGGAGGGACACCCGGATATCGGGGCAGATGCTAGAGCTGGCCCTCTCAGCGGGGGTCGCGTCCATGGGGGCTTCGGTGATCTCCTTGGGGGTGATGCCCACCCCGGGGGTGAGCTTCGCCCTGACGCAGGGGATGGGGGACGGTGGGGCGGTGGTCAGCGCGTCCCACAACCCGGCAGAGTACAACGGCATTAAGTTCTTCGGCACCGACGGCAGGAAGTTGCCGGATGAGCAAGAGGCCGCCATAGAGTCGTACCTGGAGGGGGATCTTGAGGACAGGCCAGTGGGGGTTGGCATGGGATCCTACCGGGAGGACGTCACCCTGGTGGAGGGCTACGCCAAGTGGTTGGTCTCCTGTTCAGGCGAGGCGAAGCCGCTAGGTAGGGGGGTCATCGATTGCGCCAACGGGGCCATCTGCCGGGTGGCCTCCAGGGTGTTCGACGGTTGGGACGTGACCTTCACCGGCAACGCCCCGGATGGGAACAACATAAACGACGGATGCGGGGTCATGCACATGGAGAACCTCTCCCGCCTCGTTCGGGAAAGGAAGGCCCGGTTCGGCGTGGCCTTTGACGGGGACGCGGACAGGACCCTCCTCTGCGACTCCAAGGGCAGGGTTATAGACGGGGATCTGATGCTATGGGTGCTGGCCCGCTGGCTTCGGGCCCGGGGACAGTTGGGATCCGGTGTGGTGGCCACCGTGATGAGCAACATGGTCCTGGAGGAGAAGCTGCGTCAGGAGGGGATAGCTCTCTTCCGTTGCCCCGTGGGTGACAGGTACGTCCTGGAGACCATGACGAGGGAGGGGGCCATGTTGGGTGGTGAGCAGTCGGGGCACGTGATCGTGTCCCCCTGGGTGGTAACCGGGGACGGGCTCTGCACCGCCCTCCTGTTCCTCCGGGCCTGCGTGGAGATGGGGGAGGACCTGGACTCCCTCTGCGATAGGTTCAAACCCTATCCCCAGAGGCTGATAAACATGAGGGTAAGGGACAAGGGGGAGGTGCTGGATTCCCCCTTGCTCAGGACCGCGGTGAGCTCCGCGGAGGAGATCCTCGGCTCCTTGGGCCGGGTGTTCGTGAGGCCCTCGGGCACCGAGCCACTGGTGAGGATCCTGTTGGAGGCCAGGGATGAGGCCCTCCTGGAGTCCTCCTCCCAGGTCTTCATGGGAGTGTTGGATAGGTTCCACGTCTCCGCCCACCGATGATCGAGGAGGAGGTTTCAGATGATGGGATGTTCTAGCGCTCCGTTGAGGCACTGCCTTTTCCCGGTTGCTGGTCTAGGTACCCGGTTCCTTCCCGCAACCAAGGAGACCCCCAAGGAGATGCTGCCTCTTATAGATCGACCCCTGATCCACTACGGGGTGGAGGAGGCGTGTGGCGCCGGGTGCAGGGACGTGGTGTTCGTGACCGGCAGGGGCAAGCGGTCCATCGAGGACTACTTCGACAGGTCCCCGGACCTGGAGGGGCTCCTTGAGACCAGGGGAAAGTTGGACCTGGCGGAGATGGTTAGGGGCATAAGCGAGATGGCCCGGTTCTCCTATGTCAGGCAGTCGGAGCCCCTGGGGCTAGGTCACGCGGTGCTCTGCGGAAGGACCTGTTGCAACGGGGATCACTTCGGCGTCATACTTCCCGACGACGTGATCCTCTCCCATGTCCCAGTCCTGGCTCAGCTGGACCAGGTCAGGCTCCGGTTCGGCGGCTCCGTGCTTGCCCTTGAGGAGGTTTCGGAGGAGGACACCTCCAGGTACGGCATCGTTGACGCGGAGGACCTGGGGGGAGGGGTTTTCAGGATAAGGGACCTGGTGGAGAAGCCGGATCCCAAGGATGCCCCCAGCAGGTTGGCCATAATGGGACGGTACGTGCTGTCCAGCCGGATCTTCGATCACTTGGAGCGGGTCTTACCCGGTTCCGGCGGAGAGATACAGCTGACCGACGGTCTGAAATCGCTCCTCTCGGAGGAGCCCATCTATGGGTACATCTATCAGGGAGAGCGACTTGACTGCGGTACCAAGGAGGGGTGGCTCAAGGCCACGGTCACCATGGCCCTGAGGGATCGGGGGTTGCGGGAGATAGTGATGGATGTCCTCCGATCGGAGGGGGTGATTTAAGGGCTTTCATAGGAGGGTGTATCTGATATACCAGCTGGCGGCCTTGGTTAAGCGCCTGATCCCCTTGCGGGGATGACGAGGTCGGGGTTGATCGATCCTTCGGCGGATACCCCGGGGTCCCGGGATGGGCCCTCAATCGCCGCCACAAAACCGGGGAGCGATTCCCGGCACAAAGGGCGGCGAAGTCCCGATGGTTTCTTGTGGTTGAGAAAGGAGAACGACTGCATGTGTGGCGTGGTCGGTTACGTGGGGCCCCGCAAGGTTGTTGGTGTGATCTTGGAGGGGCTTCGTCGGTTGGAGTACAGGGGATACGACTCGGCGGGCATGGCGGTTCACGATGGCTCCTCCATAAGGGTGGAGAAGGTGGTTGGCAAGGTATCGGACCTGGCGTCCCGGGTGGAGGGGATCAACCTGGATGGCACCCTTGGGGTTGGGCACACCCGATGGGCCACCCATGGCGGCGTAACCGGTGAGAACGCCCATCCCCACCGGGATCAGGACGGCAGGTTCGTCCTGGTTCACAACGGGATAGTGGAGAACTACCTGGACATAAGGGACCAGCTCGAGTCCCGGGGGGTGTCCTTCTATTCCCAGACGGACTCCGAGGTGGTGGTGAAGCTCCTGTCCCAGATATACGACGGGGACATGCTGAGATCCCTGACCGAGCTGGGAAGGCGTCTCGAGGGCTCCTACGCGCTGGTGATCCTCTCTAAGGATGACCCCGGCGGGTTCTACTGCGTCAGGAAGGGCTCCCCCCTGGTCCTCGGGCTTACGGAGGGGGAGGGGTTCTGTGCCTCCGACGTGCCTCCGTTGCTTCCTTACACCAAGGACGTGATATATCTGGAGGAGGGAGATATCGCGGAGGTCCGCCCCGGATCGGTTAGGATATGGGATAAGGACGGGCGGCCGGTGGAGAGGCCCGTCCATAGGATTGATTGGGACGTATCCATGGCGGAGAAGGACGGGTACCCCCACTACATGGCCAAGGAGATCCACGAGCAGGGCACGGTGCTCAGGAGCACCCTGAAGGGCAGGCTATCCGAGTCGGGGGTGGATCTGGGGGATGACGTTCACTGGGATGGGGATTTCCTTCGCTCCCTGAGGCGGATCAATCTGGTTGCCTGTGGGACCTCCTACTATGCCTGCCTGGTGGCTGAGCGGGTCCTGGAGCGGTGGACTTCGTTGGACGTTAAGGTGGACATAGCCTCCGAGTACCGGTACCGGGACGTCAAGATAGGTGCCGACACGCTGGCGGTGTTCGTATCCCAGTCGGGGGAGACGGCGGACACCCTGGCGGCCCAGCGGAAGGTGAGGTCCTTGGGTGGAAGGTGCCTGGGGATAACGAACGTAAGGGGGTCCACCCTTGCCAGGGAGGTCCACGATCTCCTGCTCCTCAAGGCGGGGCCGGAGATAGGGGTGGCGGCCACCAAGACCTTCATGGGGCAGCTGGGGGCCCTGTACCTCCTGGCCCTGAAGTTGGGCTGGGAGAGGGGGGACCTGAATCCAGTTGAGGCCAGCAGGCTGGCCTACGGGTTGCTAAAGCTACCCTATGAGGTGGAGAGGGTCCTTGAGAGGGATGGGGATGTCAAGGCGGCGGCGGAGAGGTTCTGCGGTTACGACGACTTCCTTTTCCTGGGTAGGGGCTTCTCCTATCCGATCGCCCTTGAGGGGGCCCTGAAGCTCAAGGAGATATCCTACGTCCACGCAGAGGCCTATGCGGCGGGGGAGATGAAGCACGGTCCCATAGCGCTGTTGGAGCCAAACGTTCCGGTTATGGTGGTGATCCCCAAGGACGGGCTCTACGAGAAGACCCTTTCTAACGTGCAGGAGGCCAGGGCTAGGAAGTCTCCCATAGTGGCGGTGGCCTCCGATGGGGACGATCTGATAGATCAGATGGCGGATTGGGTGATCCGGATACCCAGATGTGAGGAGTGCTTCTCACCCTTCATCTCGGTGATCCCCCTGCAGCAGTTTGCTTACCACGTGGCCCAGTTGAGGGGTTGCGAGATAGATCAGCCCAGGAACCTGGCCAAGAGCGTCACAGTGGAGTAGAGGGGAAGCTGGTTGAGATAGAGGGGGGCCGATGTACGGCCCCCCTCTCAGTTGGACAGGGGTTCCTGGTGGGTCGGGAAGTATATCCTGATGTGAGTCAGATCCTTGAGGGCCAGGTCATCCCTGCCGGTTGCAACCGGCAACCTCACCCAGGGGCCCCCGTTAAGGCGGCACATCACCAGGGGCCTTCTGCCGTAGGTGGACCATATATCCCAGAGGCTTTCGGATGATGCGGGTCCCGGGACCAGCCCCCCCTGGAAGAGGGGAGGGGTGCCCCCCAGGGGGGACTCACCGTCCTCGGGGGCTATCACCATCCATTGGGTCATGTTCCAAAGGTTGAGCATCTCCGGTGACCTGGAGTGCTCCCAGGGGACGATCTGAAAACCGCCGATCTGCCCATCCGGGGAGGTGCTAACGTCTATGACCCCCGGGTGGTTGGCCCTTATCCTCCCCACCTCCTGGAACAGGGTGCCTTCGAACCGGCCCACCCCTTGGACGGGTCTCAAAACCCGACCTATCACCTCGGTCCTGTAGGAGGAGTAGTAGGCGAAGACCCGGCCCCCGGGCCTGTTCTCGATCTCCACCAAGTACGGCATGGAGCTGCTGGTGACACTTATTTCCAGGGTGTCCCCCGGTGAAGGCAGGTTGCCGTTCGACAAGGGGGCGATATCGCCCCCGGGCCTCACAACGAAGACTGGATTGCCCACCGCCGGGGCCCATGCACCGAAGATTCCCTCCCCCGCAGGGCTGTCAATCACCACGCTGGCCCCGGGGCCAGCGGCGGGGGCTATGGTGTTGGCGGGGGTGAGGCTCATGGTCCTGCCCTTGCCGTTCTCCAGACCCACCAGAAGGTGTATGGCGTTTACCGCCGAGGCCGCCACCGTGCCGGGCCTGCCCCACTTGGTGGCGGTGTAGGAGGGCCAACGAGTCCGATCCGGGAGGGCCACCACCCGCCCCACCTGCTTGATCTTGCCGTCCGGGCTGGCCACGGTGACCGTGTCGCCCACCTCCAGTGGGATCCTGATGGAGAATAGGACCTCATCCTCCGATCCGAGGGCTGGGCCTGGGGTGAACGATAGGCAGACAAACGAGAGCAGCCCGACGATGATCGCCGTCGGTGCTGGAAGGTGTTTCAAACCCATCTCATGACCTCCTTTGCTTGGTAGGTTGTAGTAGGTTCCGGGAGGTCACGACAGCTTAAGGTGTCTTCTCACCTTGTCCTTGACCACCTCGGGACGGAAGGGCTTTACGATGAAGTCGTTGGCCCCGGACCGCAATGCCTTAACTAGCCTTGGCTTGTCTCCGTAGCTGGATACCACGATTATGGGTCGCTTCGAGGTGGCAGGGTTTCCCCTGAAGCGGCTCATTAGGGCGAAGCCGTCCATGCCGGGCATTATTAGATCCGTGATCAGCATGTCCGGTGGGCTGGAGAGGAAGATGTTGTATGCCTCGTTACCGTTGGACGCCTCCAAAACCTTTATCCCCATCTCGGTGAGGATGTACTTGAGTCCAGTCCGGATTATGGACGCATCGTCCACCACGAGCACTGTCTTGGCCTGTTGGGCCGATGGATCCGTTCCCGCCGCCCCCTGAACCGGTGATGGCTGAGGCGCAGCGTCCTTGCCGGGGCCGCTGAGCGGAGGCATGCCAAGGGCCTGTCTGAACTGGTCCTCGGTGGGAGGCATGGGGAGCACGTCGGTGCATCCGGCGGACCTGGCGGTCATCCGGACCTTCATCTTCTCCCAGTCGTTGTGTAGCGCCAGGATCTTGGACTGTTCCCCCCCTTGGGCGTTTCGGATGGCCTGGATGACGTTGGATATCTCGTCCGGCTTGGCATCCTCAAGGGACAGAAATAGGGCCACGGGGGCCTGGGGCCCCATGGAGGCCACCATGGATGCGAAGTCCTCAAAGGACGCCACCTGGAAGCCCGCCCCGGAGGCCATGGACTCCAGCAGGATCCTAACCTTGGAGAGGGTCTCGGGCAGAACCAGAGTTACAGTCTTGATATCGTCCAGGGGAAGCCCACCTCCTCTGCGGATCCTATTTTCTTCCCTGGTGGACCGCCAGATAAGTTTAGCAGAAGAGGCACGGGAGGTTAAGGATCTTACTATTGGGAAACAGTTAAAGGCCTAATAAAGGAACGTATAGTAAATTTTAATCCAGGTGCCTTTCTTTTAGTTTTTCCCCCGCTTGGCAGGAAGAGCAGATGCCGTAGGCGAACAGCTCGAACCGGAGGACCGAAGAATGGTCGTCGGGGGAGAGCCTGATGGTCTTGAGGTCGCTTGCGTCTATGTGGTCCAGGTCGAACAGTCGGCCGCATTTCTCGCAGAGGTAGTGACCGTGGTTATTCGTGTTGGGATCGAAGTAGACCCTCCGGTCGTCGATGGATAGCACCTTTACGAGGTTGACCTTTGCCATCATCTTAAGGGTGCCGTATATGGTGGCTATGGACATGGAGGGGTGTAGCCTCAGGACCTCACCATAGATGGTCTCCGCGGAGGGGTGGTCTTTGCGGCCCTCCAGGGCTCTCACTATGGCTATCCTCTGGCTGGTGATCTTACAGCCCGCCTCCCTTAAGCGATCTATCCCCTGTTCCGTGGTCCACATGTCAGGCCCTCCCGAGCTGGCTAGTTTGAAATCAGTTTATATTATACCCCCATGTTGGCGCTTGACAAGCGGCGGAAGGATGATTAGAATGCTCCACGTGGTTTGGGGCTGTAGCGCAGAGGGAGCGCGTTTCCTTCGCACGGAAAAGGTCGGGGGTTCGAGTCCCCCCAGCTCCACCAGTTAGATGATATCGGGGCGTGGCGCAGTTTGGCTAGCGCACCTGCTTTGGGAGCAGGGGGTCGAAGGTTCGAATCCTTTCGCCCCGACCAGGGTAAATAGGATGCGGGAATAGCTCAGTTGGCTAGAGCGACGGCCTTCCAAGCCGTAGGTCGCGGGTTCGAATCCCGTTTCCCGCTCCAGCGAATTCGGTTTGCATGCGCCTGTAGCTCAATTGGACAGAGCAACGGACTTCTAATCCGTGGGTTGGAGGTTCGAGTCCTCTCAGGCGCGCCAGTAGGGTGGCGTGGTGAGCGTAGCTCAATCGGTCAGAGCACTGGACTGTGGCTCCAGGGGTTGGGGGTTCAAGTCCCCTCGCTCACCCCAGTTTTCCGAACCTTGAGTTGGCGCCCGTAGCTCAGTGGATAGAGCGGCAGACTTCGGATCTGTTGGTCGCGGGTTCAAATCCTGCCGGGCGCGCCATGAGGTAGTCGTTGATGGACCGTTAGCTCAACTGGCAGAGCACCTGACTCTTAATCAGGGGGTTACAGGTTCGATTCCTGTACGGTCCACCAAGATCTCAGGTCTCGTTGCGAGAGTGGTGGAACTGGTAGACACGCGGGACTTAGGATCCCGTGCCTATGGCGTGGGGGTTCGAGTCCCCCCTCTCGCACCAGAGGTTACAGATATATACAGTTTCGATTTGGACCGTTAGCTCAACTGGCAGAGCACCTGACTCTTAATCAGGGGGTTACAGGTTCGATTCCTGTACGGTCCACCAGGCATTCAGGGCGGGTGCAACTCGCCCTTTCTTTATTTCCTACTGGCTTGAATTTCGTATCCCGGTTGTAACCCGCCGACGCCTATCCTCCCTCTGCTATCTGATAAAATTGCCTAACCTAGATGAGTCTACCGATGCTCATGTGGAGGGATCTAAATGGACAGGATAAGGGTGCTGTTCCTGTGCGGGAGGAACACTGCTAGAAGCCAAATGGGGGAGGCCTTCCTTAGGGCCCTGGGCGGGGATAGGTTTGATGCCTGGAGCGCTGGACTCGAGGCGGGGGAGGGGGTACATCCCCTTGTCCAGGAAGTCATGCGGGAGGTCGGGATAGACATGTCGTCCCACTATTCCAAGTCCGCCCTGGATCTCTTGGAGAAGGGCATGGAGTTTGACGTGGTGGTGGCGGTGTGTGATGCCGCCGTGGCGGGCCGATGCCCCGACTATCCCGGGGTGTCTAGGCGTCTTCACTGGCCCTTCCCGGATCCAGCCGCAGCGGAGGGGTCCCTGGAGGAGAGGTTGGAGCAGACCAGAAGGGTTAGGGACATGATCCGAAGGGCGGTGGAGGAGTTCATAGGGGAGTACGCCTAAGGGCGCCACATTACCGCTTTTGCGAAATTTTCGAACCCACCAAACCAGGGGAGCCCGGGGTTGACTACTTGAGGCGCAGTGCTATAATGTTCCTCGCTGGCCGGGATGGCGGAACTGGTAGACGCATGGGACTTAAAATCCCTGGGGCCTGGGGCCCGTGCGGGTTCGAGTCCCGCTCTCGGCACCAAGAGGGGCATCGCGGGGTGGAGCAGTCCGGAAGCTCGTCGGGCTCATAACCCGAAGGTCGCAGGTTCAAATCCTGCCCCCGCAACCAGTTGCTTCGATATACGGTTTGCCTTCGCTAAGTTTTGATCGCGGGGTGGAGCAGTCCGGAAGCTCGTCGGGCTCATAACCCGAAGGTCGCAGGTTCAAATCCTGCCCCCGCAACCAACGGCGGTGTAGCTCAGTTGGCTAGAGCATGCGGTTCATACCCGCAGTGTCACTGGTTCGATTCCAGTCACCGCCACCAGATCGTTAACCCCCCTTACGCAGGGGGGTATTTTTTTATCCCCCGGTTGGGGGATAGGTTTGGAGTGGTGACCCGTTGGACTTTAATCCCTTTCTGGAGGGCCTAAGCGCCCCTCTGAAGGACAGGCTTACCTGGGCGGGCAAGACCCAGGGTTGGTGGACCTCCCCCAAGATGGTGGTGGCCGTCTCCGGTGGTGGTGACTCGGTGGCCCTGGCGCTGCTCCTCAAGCGATTCTGGCCCGGGGAGCAGGTTTGGGGGCACGTGGATCACGGTATAAGGGAGACCTCCGGCAGGGATGCGGATTTCGTCTCCGCCTTGGCGGAGTCCTGGGGGATCCGGTGCCATGTGGGCAGGTTCCACGTGCCCACCGATAGGATAAAGGGGGAGTCCATGGAGATGGCGGCCCGGCGGGTTCGCCATGCCTTCCTTGAGGACCTGGCATCTCGCTTGGGCGCGGGCTTCATCGCTACCGCCCACACGGTGGACGACCAGGCGGAGACGGTCATGCTTAACCTGCTTAGAGGTACCGGCCTCTGGGGACTCGCGGGTATCCCCCAGCGCCGCGGCCCCTGGGTGAGGCCCGTGATAGCCATGAGGCGTTGGGAGCTCCGGCGTTATCTTGAGGAGAGCTCGGTGTCCTGGGTGGAGGATGAGACCAACCTTTGCTGTGACTACAGGAGAAACCAGGTCAGGCTCGAGCTGATTCCCCAGGTGGAGAGGGCCTTCAACCCCCGGTTCTCCGAGAGGCTATTCTTCCTCTCCCTGGAGTCCGCCGCTAGGCGTCGTCAGGTGGAGGAGCGAAGGGGGGCCATCCTGCCTTGGCTTAAAAGGCGCCTCCATCCTGCCCCGGTCTGCTGGGACAGGAAAAGGGCCTCCGCGGTCGGTGGGGACGACCTGCTGGAGGCCTTGAGGGCCCAGGGGGAGGAGTTGGGACTCCCCAGCCTGGACCGGATCAGGATCCAGGAGATGGTTCGGAAGATCCGAGACAAGGGACCGTTCCGTTGTCCCTGGAAGGGGGGCTGGTGGGTGGTCGGGGACAGGGCCGTGGTGGCCTTCCTCCGGGAGCCCCTGGAGGTGATGGATCGCTGGCAGGTTGACCTGGCCCCCCTGGTATCCGGGCGGGTCGAGCGGGTCTTCGTTCCCTGGGGGGATTGGGACGTGACCTTCAAGATGGGGGCCTTCGATGCCCAGTCCCTGGTGACTATGGGACATCGGGGGTTCCCTCTGATGTTGGATCCGTCCAGCCCCAGGGCCATCCTGGAATCTGCGGGGGAGGATGCTCCCCTGGTGCCGGGTCCCCTTCGGGGGCTTATCCCCAAGGCGCTAACCTCGCTTGGCACCTTCGCGCCGGGGCTTGAGTCCCATTGTCCTCCGGGAAGGTGTGTTATCATAGCTAAGGTGTTCCTCAAGCCTACTTCCAGGGGTGATACTTGTGAGGTACGAGATAGATTCCATCCTGGTTCGGGAGGATCAGATAAGGGATAGAGTGTCGGTAATTGGCAGGGATATAAGCGAGCTTTACCGCGGGAAGTCTCTGGTGATGGTGGGGATCCTGAAGGGGGCGGTGATGTTCCTGTCGGACCTGGCCAGGGCGGTGGACAAGGACGTGGACGTCTCCTTCGATTTCATGTCCGTCTCCTCCTACGGCAAGTCCACCGAGTCCAGCGGGGTGGTCCGGATAGTCAAGGATCTGGACTCCGACATAAGAGGCAAGGACGTGCTGATAGTGGAGGACATTGTGGACAGCGGGCTAACCCTCTCGTATCTACTGCAGGTGCTCAATCACCGGGAGCCGGCCAGCCTCTCGGTCTGTGCCCTGCTCGATAAGCCCGAGAGAAGAAAGGTTCAGGTTCCCATAAACTTCAGGGGGTTCGTCATCCCCGATGCATTCGTGGTGGGTTACGGGCTGGACGCGGGGGGCCGATGGCGGCACCTGCCCAGCATATGGTCCGTAAGACCCGTCCAGGATTGATCGTCCGGGCTTGATGTCAAGGGCTTGAACGCATGACAACTATTCGAGAAGAGGAGCGTTGAGATAACTTGGGTAAGATAGCCAAAAACTTGGGGTTGTACCTGGTGCTGATCGTCCTGGTGGTTAGCCTGGTCAACGTGTTTCTCTCCCCCAACGGGGGGACCAAGCAGCCCGACGTGGTTCCCTACAGCGACTTCGTGAAGGCGGTGGACGCCGGTCTGGTCAGGAAGGTGACCATAGACGAGGTGGGCATAAAGGGCGTTGCGAAGGACGGGCGGGAGTTCAGGACCTACTCGTTGAACAACGGGGAGCTAGCTCAGCGGCTGGCGGATAAGGGGGTTGAGGTGGAGGTCATGCCCCCCCAGCGGACCCCCTGGTGGGCCAACCTGATGTCGTCCCTTTTCCCCACCTTGATACTGATAGGTGCTTGGATATTCATCCTGTACAACATGCAGGGCGGGGGTAGTAAGGTGATGAGCTTTGCCAAGAGCAAGGCCAAGCTCTTCCTGGATAACCGGCCGAAGGTGACCTTCACCGACGTGGCGGGTTGCGACGAGGCCAAGGAGGAGCTCAAGGAAGTGGTGGAGTTCCTCAAGGACCCCGGCCGGTTTGCCCGTCTTGGCGCCAAGGTTCCCCGGGGGGTGTTGTTGCTTGGTGCCCCGGGCACCGGCAAGACCCTTCTTGCCCGGGCGGTGGCGGGGGAGGCGGACGTGCCCTTTTTCAGCATAAGCGGATCCGATTTCGTTGAGATGTTTGTGGGCGTTGGAGCCGCCCGGGTCCGGGACCTCTTCGAACAGGCCCGGCGATACCAACCCTGCATCATATTCATAGACGAGATCGACGCGGTGGGTCGTCACCGAGGGGCTGGCCTTGGGGGCGGACACGACGAGAGGGAGCAGACGCTGAACCAGCTTTTGGTGGAGATGGATGGCTTCGAGGCGGGAAGCGGCATAATCCTCATCGCCGCCACCAACCGTCCCGACATCCTGGACCCGGCCCTTTTAAGGCCCGGCAGGTTCGATCGTCACATAGTGGTGGATCGTCCGGATGTGAACGGCAGGCTGGCGATCCTAAAGGTCCACGTGAGGGACAAGAGGCTTGACGACACGGTGAACCTGGACGTTATAGCCCGGAGGACCCCGGGGTTTGTGGGGGCGGATCTGGCTAACTTAGTCAACGAGGCGGCGCTCCTGGCAGGAAGGAGGGGCAAGGACGTGCTCTCCATGGCGGAGTTCGAGGAGGCCATAGATAGGGTCATAGCGGGTCCCGAGAGAAAGTCCCGGGTCATAAGCAAGAAGGAGAGGGAGATAATCGCTTACCACGAGTCTGGACATGCGTTGGTGGCAAAGATGCTCCCCGGCTGCGACCCGGTTCACAAAATATCTATAATACCAAGGGGGCACAAGGCCCTTGGATACACCCTCCAGCTCCCCGAGGAGGACCGCTTCCTCATATCCAAGGAGGAACTGTTGCAGCGCATTTCGGTCCTCTTGGGTGGAAGGGTGGCGGAGTCCATAGTGTTTGGGGACGTTACCACCGGTGCCCAGAACGACCTGGAGAGGGCCACCCAACTGGCCAGGCAGATGGTGACCGAGTTCGGTATGAGCGAGAAGCTGGGGCCAGTGACATTGGGCAGGAAGCAACACGAGGTGTTCCTGGGGAAGGACATCGTGGAGGACAGGAACTACAGCGAGGAGGTGGCCTTCGCCATAGACCAGGAGGTGCGCCGCATCGTTGATCAATGCTACGACAAGGCCCGGGAGATCCTGGAGACCAACAGGGCCAAGCTGGAGAGCGTTGCGAGGCTCCTCCTGGAGAGGGAGGTAATCGAGGCGGAGGAGCTGGAGGAACTCCTCAACGGAGGTCCCTCCTTCTCTCAGAGGGGGGATGTGGCTCCCCAGGGGGAGGCCGAAGTGGATGTCCCCGGCAGCCTGCCCTCCCCGGAAATGGAACCCGCCTGATCTGGTGCTTGGGGTACGATATCAAGGCTCAGGGCGCCCTTCCGGGCGTCCTGAGCCTTATCTTCCCGTCTTGGAGGTGTCCTGTTGGATAGGTTCGTTCTTAATAGCCCTTGGCCCCCGGCGGGGGACCAACCCAGGGCGATAGAGGAGCTGGTGGAGGGGGTTCGATCCGGTCTCTCCCGACAGACCCTGCTGGGCGTCACCGGAAGCGGCAAGACCTATACCATGGCTAACGTTATAGAGGCGCTACAGCGGCCCACCCTGGTGCTGGCCCACAACAAGACCTTGGCGGCCCAGCTCTACTCGGAGTTCAAGGAGTTCTTCCCCAAAAACTCCGTCCAGTACTTTGTGAGCTACTACGACTACTACCAACCGGAGGCGTACCTGCCAGCCCAGGACGTATACATTGAGAAGGATGCCTCCATAAACGAGAAGATAGAGAAGCTACGGCTGTCCGCCACCAAGGCCCTCATCGAGAGGAGGGACGTGATAGTTGTGGCCAGCGTGTCATGCATATACGGCCTCGGCAAGAAGAAGAACTACGAGGATGCCATCTTCCGGTTCAAGGTGGGGGACAGCTTCGACCGTAGGTCCTTCCTGTCCAAGCTGGTGGACAACTTTTACGGCAGGAACGATATGGCCTTCGAGCCCGGCACCTTCCGGGTCAGGGGTGACACGGTGGACATATATCCGTCCTACAGCGACACCGCCCTTAGGGTGGTCTTCTTCGACGATCAGATCGAGCAGGTACTGGAGATGGATCCGGTCAGCGGCAGGATACTGGATCGTCGATCGGATGGGGCGGTGTTTCCCGCCCAACACTATGTGACCGACAAGGATAGGATGGGGCAGGCCATCCGAGCCATAGAGAACGAGCTCGAGGAGAGGCTTGGGGATCTGATGTCCAGGGGTAAACTTCTGGAGGCCCAGCGGCTTGAGTCCAGGACCCGGTACGACATGGAGATGCTGTCCGAGGTTGGGTACTGCTCCGGCATCGAGAACTACTCAAGGCACCTGGAGGGTAGGGCCCCCGGAGAGCCGCCCGGCACCTTGATGGACTTCCTGCCGGAGGACTACCTGCTCTTCATAGACGAGTCCCACATAACCATACCCCAGGTGAGGGGGATGTACAACGGAGACCGGGCCAGGAAGGAGATCCTGGTGGAGCACGGTTTTCGCCTGCCATCCTGCCTCGATAACCGGCCCCTGAGGTTCGACGAGTTCGAGGAGCACATGCGGACCGTCATATTCGTCTCCGCCACCCCCGGGGACTATGAGATGGCCACCAGCCAGCGGGTGGTGGAGCAGATAATCCGCCCCACCGGGGTCCTGGACCCCATGGTGGAGGTTAGGCCAGCCATAACCCAGGTGGAGGACCTGATAGGGGAGCTCCGGGCGGAGCAGGATCGGGGAATGAGGTCCCTGGTGACCACCCTGACCAAGAGGTCCTCCGAGGACCTGGCCCAGTATCTGGAGGGCATGGGCATCAAGGTCAAGTACATCCACGGGGATCTCGATGCTTTCGAGCGGGCGGAGCTGCTCAAGGACCTTAGATCCGGCGTCTTCTCGACCCTTGTGGGGGTCAACCTCCTCCGGGAGGGCATAGACCTGCCGGAGGTGTCCCTGGTGGCCATTTTGGAGGCCGACAGGGAGGGCTACCTCCGCTCCGCCCGGTCCCTCATCCAGATGATAGGCCGGGCGGCCAGGAACATGGCGGGGCGGGTGATCCTCTACGGGGACCAGGTGACGGAAAGCATGAGGGTGGCAATGGAGGAGACATTGAGACGTCGTAGGATCCAGGAGGAGTACAACCGCCGGATGGGCATAGAGCCCAGGTCCATCTCCAAGGCGGTCCGCTCCCTTCTGCCTCAGGAGCTTGTATCGGAGCCCTCCTCCGCCAGGGGATGGGCGGATCGGGAGGTCTCAGTGGACCTGGATCAGCTGGAGGAGATGATGTGGCGGGCGGTGGAGAGGCTGGAGTTCGAGGAGGCCGCCCGGATAAGGGATCGAATAGCATCGTTAAGGAGAGGGGAAGAGGTTGGAGAACTTCATTCGAATAAGAGGGGCAAGGCAGCACAACCTTCGCGGCGTAGACGCTGATATTCCTAAGAACTCGCTTACGGTCATCACCGGTCCGTCTGGGTCGGGGAAGTCCTCCCTGGCGTTCGATACCCTCTATGCGGAGGGACAGAGGCGCTACGTGGAGTCCCTCTCCGCGTACGCCAGGCAGTTCCTGGGGATGCAGGACAAGCCCGACGTGGAGGAGATAACCGGTCTATCCCCCGCCATATCCATAGAGCAGAAGGGGACCGGGCACAACCCCAGGTCCACGGTGGGGACCGTAACCGAGGTTTACGACTACCTGAGGTTGCTCTTCAGCCGGGCCGGCCAGCCCTATTGTCCTTCGTGTCAGGTGCCGGTGGAGAGGCACTCGGTGGATCAGATGGTGGACCTGGTCTTCCTGCGGTTCGGCGGAGACCGGGTGCAGGTCTACGCCCCCATGGTGAGGGGCAAGAAGGGGGAGTTCAGGAACCTTTTCGACTCCCTGAGGTCCCAGGGTTTCAGCCGGGTGAGGGTGGACGGGGAGCTCCTCTGGCTGGAGGAGGAGATATCTCTGGACAAGAGGAGGCGGCATCTGATCCACGTCCTGGTGGACCGCTTCACCCTATCGGAGGATAACAGGTCCAGGCTGTTTGAGGCCATAGAGGCGGCCCTTCGTCTCTCCGGCGGGTTCGTCCTCTTCGAGGCATCGGAGCAGTCCCTGGAGCTCACGGAGAACCACGTCTGCCCCCGGTGCGGCGAGAGCGTCCCCGAGCTGGATCCGGCCCTCTTCTCCTTCAACAGCCCCAAGGGGGCCTGCCCCAAGTGTTCCGGCCTGGGGAGCCACGAGTTCTTCTCCGAGCATCTGGCCATTGTCCCCGACTTGGGGGTCTTCCAAGGGGCGATACTTCCCTGGAGGAACGGTCACTACATGCTGGCCAAGCTGGAACGGCTGGCGAAGGCAATGAGGATGAACCTATCCTCTCCCTATGGCCAGCTTCCCCGGGAGGTCAAGGAGGTCATCCTTCATGGATCTTCCACCAGGCTTTCCCTGCCCTTCGGGGGCGAGGGGGATGAGTACCTGGGGCGATACGAGGGGCTTATCCCCTGGCTTGAGCGCCGCTGGGAGCGGACCGAGTCGGACTCGGTGAGGGAGGAACTGGCCCGATATCGGGAGGAGGCGCCCTGCCCCTCCTGCGGTGGCAAGCGTCTCAGGAGGGAGGCGTTGGCGGTTCGGCTTGGGGGCTACACCATAGACGCCCTTACGGAGATGCCGGTGGACCGCCTCATAACCGCTTTCCAGGGGATGGACATAGACCCCTCCAGGATGTCGATAATCAAGGTGGCCCTTGAGGAGGTTAGGAAGAGGCTATCCTTTCTCTCCAACGTGGGGGCTGGTTACCTGTCCTTGAGCAGGAGAGCGGACACCCTTAGCGGTGGCGAGACCCAGCGCATAAGACTGGCCACCCAGATAGGATCCAGCCTCACGGGGGTCATGTACGTCCTTGACGAGCCCACCATAGGCCTCCACCCTAGGGACACATTCCGTCTCCTGGACAGCCTCAAGGCCATAAGGGATCTGGGAAACACGGTGATAATGGTGGAGCACGACCGGGAAACCATGGAGGCGGCGGACTACCTGATGGAGCTGGGGCCCGGGGCCGGTGAGCTGGGAGGCACTGTGGTGGCCATGGATTACAAGGATCAGTTCATCAAGGGGGACTCCTCCACCGCCAGATACCTCCGGGGGGAGGAGGACGGGGTGGTCCTCCCCCCCGGAGGGCGCAGGGTACCCCAGGGAGCCATCCTGGTCAGGGGCTGCAGGGAGAACAATCTAAAGGGCGTGGACGTGGAGCTGCCGCTCAGGGTGATGGGGGCCATAACCGGCGTGTCCGGCTCCGGAAAGAGCACCTTCCTGTACGAGATCCTTTACAAGGGGCTTAAGGGGCTCCTGGACCGGAGCTTCAGGCTGAGGCCCGGGGACTTCGACTCCATGGAGGGCTATCAGGGGATAAGGAACGTCATCCTGGTGGACCAGAGCCCCATAGGCAGGACCCCCAGGTCAAACCCCGCCACGTACACCGGGGTCTTCTCGGCAATCCGGGAGTTCTTCGCATCCCTTCCGGAGGCCAAGCTGAGGGGCTACGAGATGGGCCGGTTCAGCTTCAACGTCAAGGGGGGGCGGTGCGAAGCCTGCAAGGGGGAGGGGGTCATCCGGGTCCCCATGCTGTTCCTGCCGGACTCGTACGTTACCTGCCAGGTCTGTGGAGGAAGGCGCTACAACCGGGAGACCCTGGAGGTTCGGTACAAGGGGCTCAGCATAGCGGATGTGCTTGACCTGTCGGTCCATGAGGCGCTGGAGCTATTCAAGGACATACCGAAGATCGCGGGCCGCCTGGCCACCCTGGAGGAGGCTGGGTTGGGCTACATAAAGCTTGGGCAGCCGGCCACCACCTTGAGCGGGGGAGAGGCCCAGAGGGTCAAGCTGGCGGAGGAGCTGGGCAAGCGGTTTAGGGGGCACACCCTCTACCTGCTGGACGAGCCCACCACCGGGTTGTACTACAAGGATGTAAAGAAGCTCCTGGCACTACTCCACCGGCTGGTGGACCAGGGGAACACGGTATGGATAATAGAGCACAACCTGGAGGTGCTGGCATCCGCGGACTACCTGGTGGACCTGGGGCCCGAGGGTGGGGACGGTGGCGGGGATGTGGTGGTGACCGGTACACCTGAGGAGGTGGCCTCGTCAGGTAGGGGTTACACCGCGGGATTTCTGGCGGATATGTTGATTAGAAGGCGGGAGGATCTTTGATGATTGCCAACGGGAGCTGCGCGGGGGACGATTTGGTATATGGGAGGAACCCGGTTATGTCCCTGCTGGAGAGGGGGGGAGACTGCCTTAAGGTGCTGATCTCTCGCCGCAGGTCCGATCCGGTCAGGGAGAGGATAGTGGAGATATGCAGGGCCCGGGGGATACCCTTCCAGGAGGTGGATGGCAAGGTCCTGGATCGGATGGTTGGCACCTCCTCCCATCAGGGGGTGGTGGCCCGGGTATCCCCTGTTGGGATCCTAAAGCTGGAGGACCTGTACCGCCTGGCGGGGGCCTCGGATCCGGTGGCGGCTTTCGCGTTGCTGGTGGTGGACCACGTGGAGGATCCCCACAACCTGGGGGCCATGATAAGGACCGCCGAGGCGGCGGGGTTCTCCGCCGTGCTGTTCCCCTCCAGGCGGGAGGCGTTGCCCACCGGTGTGGTGGTGAAGGCCAGCGCCGGCGCGGCCCTTAGGGTTCCTCTGATCATGGTGGGGAACGTGTCTCAGGCCATCCGGAGGGTGAAGGAGGACCTGGGCCTTTGGGCGGTGGGGCTGGAGGCCCAGGGGCGGGCATCGGTTTTCGATGAGAGGCTGCCCCCCAGGATTGCCCTGGTGGTTGGATCCGAGGGAAAGGGATTAAGCCGGGTGGCCTCCGCCGCCTGTGACGACATCCTGATGATACCCATGATGGGTGCCTCCGGCTCCCTCAACGTGAGCGTGGCGGCGGGGATCGTCATGTACCAGTGGTACCAGGGGAACCTCATCGGTTAGGATCCCTTATCCTAAGAGCTCATCGGGACCGTCCAGTTTGGGCAGTTGGGTGCTTGTCAAAATCTGGGGGGGCTGATATAATGCCCACCGTGATGCGCGGATGTAGCTCAGCTGGTAGAGCATCGGCTTCCCAAGCCGAGGGTCGCGGGTTCGAATCCCGTCGTCCGCTCCATGAGTCCGAAGGGGGAGCTCGCTCCCCCTTTCTTTTTTGCCCATCGATCCCCGTCCAGGGGAGATTTTTTATCCAGCTCTCGTTATTTTTTGCACAATTGACGCATCGTTGGTTGTTGTCTAATATATCCCCATGCTGGGTTTTTCTAGCCTTTTATCACATGCATGAGGGGGGGTGTCTTCGTTGAGTGAGAATCTGGCTCAGGAAATAAGGCAGTGCGAGGAGGCGGCCCAGAGGATGCTGGCCGATGCCCGGGCGGAGGCCTCGAGGCTGGTTGCGGAGGCCAAGGCGGAATCCTCCAGGTCGGTTAAGGAGTCTTGGCAGCGTTTCTATCGGGAGCATCGGGATAGGATAGCCAAGGCGGAGAGGGAGGCGGACCTGGCTGCCCAGGGCCTGCTGGAGAAGGGACGTCGCGAGGCGGAGGCTTATTTCGAGAGCAGGAAGGGTTCCGTCCAGGCGGTGGTCTCTTGGGTGGTAGAAGAGGTGATGAGATCTCATGGCCTTGGTTGAGATGGGCAAGTACCGCCTGGCGGTCCACGCGGACGCCGCCGAGGCGGTGTTCAGGGAGATCCAACGTTTCGGGTTCTGCGAGTGGATACTGCCCGAGGAGGAGGGCAGCACCCCCGGCTTCGACTCCCGGGAGCTCCGGGAGATAGAGGACGGACTGGGGGACGCCAAGTTCGTCTTGAGGTTCATGGATCCCCTGGCCACCCAGAAGCCTGGAAGTTTGGATAAGGCCTTGGGGCGATCCCCCGAGCTCTCCCTGGAGCTTCTGGAGCGGGAGGCGGAGTCCAGGAACTTCCCAAAGACCGCGGAGACGATCCGGGGGTTGGAGAGGCGCCTTGCGGAGATCCGGGTGGAGGAGTCCCGTCTGAAGGGGATCCTGTCCCAGCTTCTGCCCCTGGAGGGGTTGGATATGCCCCTCTCCATGTTCAATCAGGGCACCTCAATGGTTGAGGGGCACCTGGGAACCATTGGGGAGGATGTCTTCTTCGCCTTCTCCGAGGCCTTGCAGAACCGGATGGGTGGATCCAACGAGGTCTTCCGGCTGGGCTCCAGCGGCGATGGGCAGGTGGTCTGCGCCGTGATCGTCCTGAGGTCCCAGCTGCAGGAGTTCAAGGCGGTGGCGGAGGATTTCGGCTTCTCCAAGATGGAGATCCCGAAAGACCTGGCGGCCACCCCCTCTCAGGAGGTGGCCAAGATAAGGGCCCGGCTGCACCAGCTTGAGGCGGAGGCCTCTTCCCTGGTGGATGAGGCGCGGAAGATCTCCGACAAGGCCTTTGCCGACGCCCTGGTGGTGTCCGATCACCTTTCGATAGTGAGGTCCCGCAAGGAGGTCATCCTGAGGTGCAGCTCCACCGATTCCACCAAGATTGGGGAGTTCTGGATGCCGGTGGAGAAGGAGGATGCCTTGAGGAAGGTGCTGGCCCCCTTTGAGTCCTTGGTGGACCTCTCGAAAGTCCCGATGGAGGAGGACGACGTTCCACCCACCCTTCTGTCCAATCCCGGCTGGGCCGCGTCTTGCGAGCCCTTAACCCTAATGTACGGGGTGCCCACCTACGGAGGGGTGGATCCCACCGCCATGATGGCCCCGTTCTTCTTCCTTTTCTTCGGCATGTGCTTCGGGGACGCAGGGTACGGGCTGATCCTCACCGGTCTGTTCTCCTACATGCTGGTTAAGCATCGGCTCAGCAGCAACCTTAGGAAGTTCTTCCAGGTCCTGGCCATAGGCAACGGGGCCACCATCCTGGTGGGGGCGATCACCGGTTCCTGGTTCGGCAACATGGTGGACGCCTTCCCGTTCCTGAGCGCCGTGAAGCCCATGAAGGACGCGTTACAGTTCCTGGATCCCATGAAGGATCCCATAACCTTTCTTGGTATATCCCTTGGGATCGGGTTCCTTCAGCTGATCTTCGGCCTGTTCATCTCCATGATGGACTCGCTGAGGAAGGGGGACTACTTCGGCGCCTTGGCGGACAAGGCCAGCTGGATCGTCCTCCTGGTGGGGCTGGTGTCATGGGCCTTCGGGGGTGGTATATCGGGGGCGGTGGCCACCGTGGGCAAGGTCATGTCCGCCGTGGGAGCCCTGGTGCTGGTCACTACCCAGGGTAGGGACAGGAAGAACATAATAAGCCGGGCGGTCATAGGCCTTCTTAGCCTTTACAACGTGACCGCCTACCTTGGGGACACGTTGAGCTACAGCCGTCTCCTGGCGCTGGGACTATCCTCCGCCGCCATAGGCATGATAGTGAACCTGCTGTGCACCCTGGTGGTTGGGGTACCCTACGTGGGGTGGCTCTTGGCGCTACTCATCTTCGTGGGTGGGCACCTGTTCAGCGTGGCGGCCAACATACTTGGGGCCTTCATCCATTCGTTGAGGCTCCAGTACGTGGAGTTCTTCAGCAAGTTCTACGAGGCGAACGGGAGGGCCTTCTCTCCCTTCTCCTGTTCCACCGGCTACGTTAGGCTGTCGGATACCAACGAGCCAGCCTAGCTAGTAACAAAAACACCGCAGAATAAAAGGAGGATGTTGAGAATGAATCCCATCATTGAGGCCATGGTTAGTCAGCTCGGACCGGTTCTTGCCATGTTCGGTGCCGCCCTCGCCGCTGGCGTGGCGGGATGTGGATCTGCCAAGGGGATAGGCATAGCCAACGAGGCGGCGGCGGGGATAATGACCGAGGATCCCAAGAAGTTCGGCCTTGCGCTGATACTGGTGGCCCTTCCTGGAACCCAGGGTATATACGGCCTTCTCACCGCCTTCTTCGCCATTCAGAAGGCGGGCCTCCTGGGCGGTGCCCCGGTGGCGGTCTCGGTTTGGCAGGGGCTCGGCATCTTTGCCGCCTGCATGCCAATAGCCCTGGCGGGCTACATCTCCGCCATCTTCCAGGGGAAGTCCTCCGCCGCCACCATCCTCATGATATCCAAGAGGCCCGAGGAGATAGGTAAGGCGGTCATCCTGCCCGCCATGGTGGAGACCTACGCGGTTCTGGCGTTGCTCATGAGCATCATCCTGCTCAACAGCGTCAAGGTCGGATAGGGGAGAGGGGTCCTGGGTCATGGCTTTGGCGGACATTAAGGCCAAGATAGAGGCCGATGCGAGGGAACAGGCGGAGGCCATCCTACAGCGGGCTAGGGGACAGGCCGAGGAGATAAGGCGTAAGGCCCAGCAGGAGATAGAGGACATAAGGCACTCCTTCGAGGAGAGGTTCGCCAAGGAGGCCCCTGAGATATCCAAGCGCAGGGAGGCGGTTGCCCGGCTCGACGTGGAGCGGGAGATGCTGAACGCCAAGAGGCGCCTCATATCCATGGTCTTCGATGAGGCCCTGAACCAGATGATCTCCCTTGATAGGGCCAAGAGGGAGCCCTTCGTGGAGCGGTTGCTGCTCGCCTCGGTCCAGGATGGGGACGAGGTGGTGGTGGTGGGACCCTCGGAGGACCTCATAACTGAGGATTGGCTTAAGGGCTTCAACGATCGCCACGGCAAGTCCCTAACCCTTTCGGACCGCAGGGATCCGTCCATAAAGGGCGGCTTCGTGGTGGAGCGGGGTAAGATATCCACCAACTGCACTTGGGAGATGTTGCTCAGGGTTTTCCAGGAGGAGAGGGAGGCAGAAGTGGTGAGGCAGCTCTTTGCCGACCGCTGATTGGGAGGTGGTGCGTATGGCAGTCCAGGGGGCTTATGGATATGTGGTTGCCCGCCTCCGAGCGATGGAGCATCGTTTCCTGGATGCCCCCTTCATCAACAAGTTGGTGGAGAGCGATGACCTGGCCAGCTCCCTGAAGCTCCTGGGGGATACGGTCTACGGTCCGTTCCTTTCCTCCCATCGGTCGGATCGGTTCGATGAGGCCCTTGAGGCGGCGCTTCTGGACTCCTACATGGAGGTTCGGAGTTTTGTGCCCGACGTGGCCCTGGTGGACATTAACCGGGTCTACTACGATGTCCACAACGTCAAGGTCCTGGTTAAGAGCTGGATCCTGGCCAAGCGTGGGGGCAGGCGCAGGTGGGACCTCATGACTTCCTTGGGATCCATCCCAGTGGACGAGTTGCTGGAGGCGGTGGAGTCCGAGGACTACCGGATGCTCCCCCACGGGTTGGGTGAGGTCCTGTCCCGTTGCTTCTCCACCTTCGAGCAGAACGGGGATTCTATGGAGCTGGAGGTGCTGCTGGATGGGTACTATTTCCAGCTCCTGGGGCAGATGGTGGAGTCCTCCGGACTGGACCTCGGGGGCTGGATCCGGGAGAAGGTGGATGCGGAGAACCTGAGGACCCTGTTCCGGCTAAAGCGGATGGGGTACGATTCCCAGAAGGTGTACTCCTTCCTTCACGTGGGAGGGAACCTGGACACTTCGGATCTGCAGTCCCTGCTATCCGAGCCGGTCAGCTCCTGGCAACGGTTTCTCTACTGCACGTCCTTCGGCCAGCTACTGGCGGGTATAGGGGAGCAGATGTCCATGGAGGAGGCCATGCCGCTCCTAGAGAAGGCGATAGATGACCACTTCTCTCAGTACTGGAGCGGTTACCGCTATAGGATCGACGCGCCGGAGAACGTCCTGGCTTTCCTTTGGGGCAAGGAGATGGAGGTAAAGAACGTGAGGATGATCCTCGTCTCCAAGGCCACCAATTACGACAAGGAGCGGGTTAGGAGGCTGTTGCGCCATGGATATCCGTAACCACAAGGGGATAGGCGCGTTGGGGGATTACGAGAGCGTGCTCCCCTTTCAGGCCATAGGGCTTGATACGGTGGTTGTGTCCTCCGAGGATGGGGACGATGAGGTCCTTAATGCCATAAGGAAGTTCAGGACCGGTAACTACGCCATCCTCTTCGTCACCGAGGCCATCTACGCCAAGTTCCGGGATGTGTTGGATGAGGTGAACGACGCGGAGGACCTCACGGTGGTCCCCATGCCAGGCATAGGCGGCTCCATGGGGCTGGGGATGCAGTCCATCCGGAAATGCGTGGAGCGAGCGGTTGGGATGGACATATTCGCCGTCCAATAAGGGTACCTTAAAAAAGTTTTCTGGGGGCGATATTAGTGGCAGATAAGAGGACCGTACAGGGATATATCTCTAAGATATCGGGCCCTCTCGTCGTGGCGTCCGGCATGGGTGGAGCGTGCATGTACGACGTGGTGAGGGTTGGCAACATGGGGCTCGTGGGTGAGATCATAGAGCTCAAGGGGGATACCGCCTCCATCCAGGTTTACGAGGAGACCTCGGGGCTCATGCCCGGGGAGCCGGTGGTCAGCACCGGCGAGCCTTTGAGCGTGGAGTTGGCGCCTGGACTCATTGAGCAGTTCTACGATGGGGTTCAGCGGCCGCTCAACAGCATAGAGTCGGTGGCCAAGAGTCCCTACATATCCAGGGGCATCTCGGTCCCGGCGGTGGATCGCCACAGGAAGTGGTTCTTCGAGCCCAAGGTAAAGGAGGGGGATCAGGTATCCTCCGGGGATGTGCTCGGGGTTGTGAAGGAGACCGTGCTGGTGGAGCACCGCATACTGGTCCCCTACGGGGTTTCCGGCCAGGTGGTCTCCATCAAGGCGGGGGACTTCACCGTGGAGGAGGTTGTGGCGGTGATCCGCACCAGCGAAGGCGATCGGGAGGTCAGTATGTTGCAGCGCTGGCCGGTCCGTGTTCCACGCCCGGTGGCCAAGCGGCTTCCGCCCGATACCCCCTTGAGCACCGGGCAGCGGGTGGTGGATACCCTCTTCCCAATAGCTCGTGGAGGAACCGCATGCGTCCCCGGCCCCTTCGGCTCCGGTAAGACGGTCATCCAGCACCAGCTGGCCAAGTGGGCCGATGCGGAGATAGTGGTCTACATAGGCTGTGGCGAGCGGGGCAACGAGATGACCGACGTGCTCCTGGAGTTCCCGGAGCTGGAGGATCCCCGTTCCGGCCAGCCGCTTATGAAGAGGACCGTGCTCATCGCCAACACCTCCAACATGCCGGTGGCGGCCCGGGAGGCCTCCATATACACTGGAATAACCATAGCGGAGTACTATCGAGACATGGGCTACTCGGTGGCCCTCATGGCGGACTCCACTAGCCGTTGGGCGGAGGCCCTTCGGGAGATATCCGGCCGTCTCGAGGAGATGCCCGGCGAGGAGGGCTACCCCGCCTACCTGGGCACCCGGTTGGCATCCTTCTACGAGAGGGCCGGCAGGGCCATATGCCTGGGTTCCGATAGCCGAGAGGGGGCGGTGTCGATCATAGGGGCGGTCTCGCCTCCGGGAGGAGACCTGTCCGAGCCGGTCACCCAGAACACCCTTCGGGTCACCAAGGTCTTCTGGGGGTTGGACGCCAACCTGGCCTATCAGCGGCACTTCCCGGCCATAAACTGGCTTACCAGCTACTCCCTCTACGCGGAGAAGCTTGGGGAGTACTGGGACAACCTGTACGACGGGGAGTGGAGTGCCTACAGGACCGAGGCCATGGGCCTTCTGGAGGACGAGGATAGGCTTAAGGAGATCGTGCGGTTGGTGGGTATAGACTCCCTGTCAAAGGAGGAGAGGATGACCCTGGAGACCGCCAAGTCCCTCCGTGAGGACTTCCTGCACCAGAACGCCTTCCACGAGGTGGACACCTACGCCTCCATGAACAAGCAGTTCAAGATGCTTCGCAACATCCTCACCTTCCATCACCTGGCGATGGAGGCCCTGCAGAGGGGGGCGTTGCTGAAGGACGTGCTGGAGCTTCCCATAAGGGAGGAGATAGCCAGGATGAGGTACCTGGATGAGAAGGAGATCTCCAAGCTGGACGAGCTGGAGGATAGGATCAAGCAGGTGTTAGGGCAGCTTTCCGCCAGTGGAGGTGATGAGGATGTTGCCTAAGGAGTATCGTACAATCTCCGACCTCTCGGGTCCTCTCCTGGTGGTGGAGAAGGTCAGCGACGTTCGCTACGATGAGCTGGTGGAGATATCTCTCGCCAACGGGGAGAAGAGGCGGGGGAGGGTCCTTGAGATAACTACCGACAAGGCACTGGTCCAGGTCTTCGAGGGGACCACCGGTATAGACACCGAGAGCACCAAGGTCCGTTTCCTGGGCAAGGTGCTCACCCTGCCGGTCAGCAAGGACATGCTTGGCCGGATATTCAACGGCCGCGGGGAGCCCATAGACGGGGGTGCCCCGATAATCCCCGAGGCGTCCCTGGACATAAACGGGTTTCCCATGAACCCCTACTCCCGGGACTATCCGTCGGAGTTCATCCAGACCGGTATATCCACCATAGACGGGATGAACCCCCTGGTTAGGGGTCAGAAGCTGCCGATCTTCTCCGGGAGCGGTCTGCCTCACAACCGGATGGCGGCCCAGATAGCTCGACAGGCCACGGTCATAAGCGGTCATGAGGCCTTCGCGGTGGTATTCGCCGCCATGGGCATCACCTTCGAGGAGGCCACGTTCTTCATGGACGATTTCCGGAAGACCGGGGCCATCGAGAGAACCGTCATGTTCGTGAACCTGGCGGATGACCCGGCCATAGAGCGTATCACCACCCCGCGTCTGGCGCTGACCTGTGCGGAGTACCTGGCCTTCGAGAAGAACATGCACGTGCTGGTCATCCTGACGGACCTCACCAACTACTGTGAGGCCCTCCGGGAGATATCCGCCGCCCGAAAGGAGGTCCCTGGCAGGCGTGGTTACCCGGGTTACCTTTACACCGACCTGGCCACCATGTACGAGCGGGCGGGGCGTCTTAGGGGCAAGTCGGGCTCCATAACCCAGCTGCCGATCCTCACCATGCCGGAGGACGACAAGACCCACCCGATCCCGGACCTCACAGGCTACATAACCGAGGGGCAGATAATCCTGAGCCGGGGTCTTCACCGTAAGGGCATATATCCCCCGGTGGACGTCATGCCCTCCCTGTCTCGACTGAAGGACAAGGGTATAGGCAAGGGGAAGACCCGGGAGGACCACGCGGACCTGATGAACCAGCTCTTCGCCGCCTATGCCCGGGGCAAGGAGGCCAAGGAGCTGGCGGTCATATTGGGAGAGGGTGCCCTGACCGATGAGGACAAGGCCTTCGCCAAGTTCGCCGACGCCTTCGAGGACCGTTACGTGCGGCAGGGGGAGTACGAGAACAGGACCATTGAGCAGACCTTGGCGCTTGGCTGGGACCTCCTTTCCATGATCCCCGTCAAGGAGCTCAAGCGGGTGAGGGACGCCTACATTGAGAAGTACCTGAACCCGGTGCTCGCTGCGAAGGGTAAGATAGAGCAAGTCGGGCAGGGAGCTTAAGGGGGCCTTCCCATGGCCAAGGCTTTGAACGTAAACCCTAACCGGATGGAGCTCTCCAGGCTCAAGAAGCGCCTGGTGGTGGCCAAGCGGGGGCACAAGCTGCTCAAGGACAAACAGGATGCGCTGATCAAGGAGTTCCTCCAGAGGGCCAGGGATCTGAAGGTCCTCCGGGAGGGGGTGGAGGGGGAGCTCCGGGGGTGCTACCAGAGCTTCCTCCTGGCCCGGGCCCAGTCGCTTCCCGCCATGCTGGAGCAGGCCCTGCTCCTTTCATCGGGGGGCATGGGGGTTGGGGAGAGGCGGAAGAACGTGATGAGCGTCAGCATCCCCCTATATACCCTGGCGGAGAGGGCCGCGGGGCTCACCTACGGTCTGCTCACCTCCTCGGGAAGCCTTGACGTCACCCTCGAGAAGTTTGAGGCCCTGTTGCCCAAGCTGATAAGGATGGCAGCGGAGGAGAAGGCCTTGAGGCTCATGGCCAAGGAGATAGAGAAGACCCGTCGTCGGGTCAACGCCCTGGAGTACGTTCTCATACCCAGCTTCATAGAGACCATAAAGAACATCTCCATGAAGTTGGATGAGATGGAGAGGGCCACCCTGGGAAGGCTCATGAGGATAAAGGAGATCGTCCGGTCTCACTGATGGCAAGGCGTGCGGCCCAAGGAGCGGGATCCTGGGTCGCATCGCTTTTATTGGGTTAACTCTTGAGATGGAGGTGTTGAGTCTTGGAGAGGGAGAACCTTCTCGCCTTTGAGGGGGTTATGCCCCAGGTGGATCCTGAGGCCTACGTGGCCCCCACCGCGTGTCTCATCGGCAACGTCAAGGTAGGCAAGGGGGCCAGCGTATGGCACGGGGCGGTCCTTCGGGGAGATATAAACAGGATAGAGATAGGGGATAGGTCGAACATACAGGACGGCTGTATAGTTCACGTGACGGATCAGTTGCCGGTGGTGGTGGAGGAGGACGTGACGGTTGGTCACGGGGCCATCCTGCACGGTTGCACCATTAAGAGGGGTTGCCTCATCGCCATGAGGGCCACGGTCCTGGACGGAGCGGTGGTAGGTGAGGGATCGGTCATAGCTGCCGGGGCCATAGTCCCCGAGGGGGCGGTTATACCCCCCGGAAGCGTCGTAATGGGGATCCCCGGCAAGGTGGTACGGGAGGTTAGGGAGAAGGACAGGGAGAAGCTGGCTTTCCTGTCCTTCTCCTACGTGGAGCTTTCGTCCCGTTACAAGGGACGCCGGTAGAGGAAGGGGCCGGCGGACTCGAAGCCGATGTTCTTGTAGTCGAATATCTGCTCGGTGGAGCCGGTCATAAGGTATCCCCCGGGGCGCAGGGCCTCGAAGAACTTTCGGTAGAGGAGGCTCTTTGTCTCGGGGGAGAAATATATCACCACGTTCCTGCAGAGGATCACGTCGAAGTTCTTGTCAAACGGGTCCTTTATGAGGTTCTGTTGCTTGAACACCACCCTATCCTTGATCTCCTGCTTGACCTGAAGGGTGTTGGGGTCGAGCTCGGTGAAGTACTTCTTTATCCACTCCGGCGGGGCGCTCATCAGCTGGCGCCGTTGGTAGATCCCCTTCTGGGCTATGGCTATGGCTCCCCGGTCTATGTCGCTGGCTAGGACGGGCTGGGGGTTTACTACCCCGGTCTCCGCCGCCAGAATGGCCAGGGAGTAGGGCTCCTCCCCGGTGGCGCAGCCGGCGCTCCAAAGCTTGACCTTCTTCTGTCCCGTCTCCTTGAATATGGATGGAAGGACCTTGTCCCTTAGATCCCACCAGCGAGCGGGGTTCCGGAAGAACTCCGAGACGTTTATGGTCAGGTAATCAAGGAACTCCCTGAGCTTGGCCTCGTTGGAGGCCATGATGTTGTAGTAGTCCTCATAGGAGGAAACCCCCCATCGCTGCATGAGCATGTGAACCCGCCTATGTATCTGGTACTTGTAGGCGTTAAGGTCCACCCCGGTTAGGCTCTGTATCTTCTTCTTGAAGGTCTCGTACTCGGGAGGGGCGGGGTAGGGCTTTTCGTCGATGGAAATGGCAAACAACCCCTTTCGGCGTAGATTTAACTTGATCCTTGAGATCATTTTACTTAATAGCCGACCCGGTCGCAACCACTGGGTATCACCGGTGGATCATGATGGACTTGGAGCGCTCAGGTGTAATATAATCCCCAAGTTTGGGGAGTACCACATCCAGTCGCTGCTCAAGGCAGAGGAAAGTCCGGGCTCCACAGGGCGGGATGCTGGAAAAAATCCAGTGAGCGCGAGCTCAAGGATAGCGCCACAGAGAAGATACCACTCCCTCGGGAGCAAGGGTGAAAAGGTGGGGTAAGAGCCCACCAGCCGGCGGGTGACCGTCGGGCTTGGCAAGCCCCATCCGGAGCAAGGCCGAATAGGGGGGGATGAGGTGGCCCGCTGACCCCCGGGTACGGCCGCACGAGGCGCCCCGCGAGGGACGTCCCAGAGAAATGACTGGACATCGACAAAACCCGGCTTATGGGGTGCTCCCCAAACCATGGTTACGTTTCAAATATTACGTCCAATATATCTACCAAAATGGGTCCAAAGCCCCATGCGGGTTTTGGGCCCAGGCTTTATTTTAGTCCCTTTTGGTGGTAGAAAGTGGTAGTAAGTGTCACAGGGAGGCATCGGATGTCTTGTTGGTGGGGACCCATGAGCACCGGGTGGACTCGAAGGGGCGGGTGGTATTGCCGTCCCGGTTCAGGGAGGGGCTGGGGGAGGAGCTCATAGCCACCGTCGGCATAGATCCCTGCGTGTCCATCTACGGCCTGGGCGGATGGGAGGGGCTCTTCAACCGGTTAAGCTCCCTTTCCTCCTCGAGGGCTAGCCACCGGGACCTCAAGAGGTTGCTCATGGCTTCGGCGGTGCAGGTTGAGCCGGATTCAATGGGGCGGCTTCTGGTCCCCTCATATTTGAGGGAGCACGCCAAGATTACCAGGGACGTTTACATAATAGGAGTTGGAGATCACGTTGAGATATGGGACAGGGAAGAGTGGGACCGAAGGAGGGCCCGTCTGATGGATGAGCTTCCCTCCATAGTCGAGGAGGTAGATGGTCTGTGACGGTCCACATCCCGGTTATGCTGGATAAGATCCTGGAGTTGCTTCGCCCGTGGGAGGAAGTGGGACTGGTGGTGGATGGCACCCTGGGGGCCGGGGGGCATTCCAGGGCCATCCTGGAGAGGTGTCAGGGCGCCTCCTTGATAGGCATAGACCAGGACCAGTCCATACTTGATATAGCCCGGGAGGTTCTATCCCCCTTCGGGGACCGGGTTCGTACCGTGTTGGGCAACTTCAGGGACGTGGGGCGCATCCTGGCAGACCTGGGATCTCCTCGGGTTAGCGCCTTCGTCTTCGATTTGGGCATATCCTCCTGGCAGGTTGACACCCCGGAGCGGGGTTTCTCGTTCAACTACAAAGGGCCCCTGGACATGAGGATGGACATGGGCAGGCTGGGGTCCCGTACCGCGGCGGATATCGTTAACGGTTGGTCCATGGCGGAGCTGGCCGCCCTCTTCCGGAGGTATGGGGAGGACCCATTCGCCTATCAGGTGGCCAGGGCCATATGCAGGCACCGGGAGAAGGAGGGGCCCATAGAGACCTGTGAGGCTCTAGTGTCGGTCATAAGATCCGCCATCCCTGCCCCGGCCCAGAGGAAGATGAGGGGGCACCCCGCCAGGCGGATATTTCAGGCCCTGCGGATAGAGGTCAACGACGAGCTGGGAGCCCTGGAGGAGCTGTTGGACCAGCTCCCATCCATGGGTTCCGAGGGGTGTAAGGTCATATTCATAACCTATCACTCCCTGGAGGATAGGCTGGTGAAGGGACGGATGAGGGAGTGGGCGGGTCAGGACCTGGGGGTCCCCCTTACGCGGAAGCCCCTGGTTCCATCCGAAGAGGAGGTGGAGCTGAACCGGCGGGCAAGGAGCGCCAAGGTTAGGTGTTTCGTTTTCGGCGAGCCAAGGAGACGGAGGTGTAGCCATGTCCCTTCCAAGACATGAAAGCCCCCAACGGATACCGCCCGCGTTTATAATGGCCATCATGATAATGATAACCTTGGCGGTGTCCCTCGGTGGAGTGAGGTTGTACTCCCTCTACTTGGAGTATCGTCTCTCAGATATAAACGCCAAGATAGATGCGGAGGTATCTAAGAAGGTGCAATTGGAGATAAGATTGGCTTCCCTCCTTTCCCCCGAAAGGATATACTCCAACGCCAGGGCCAGGCTCGGGATGGAGGCCAGGAGGGACTTCGTGAAGATAGCCCTTCCTTGGGCGGATGGAGGTCAGGCCCCCTCCCAGGTGGAGCGCCAAGCGCTCCGAGCGGAGAGCGGCGGGAGGAGCAGGTGGGGGTGGACCCTTAACTTCGCGGGAGAGGCCCATGCCAAGGATTAGCAGGTCCCGTTACCCCAGGCGGCACAGCCAGTGGATAGCCCTGGCGGCCGCCTTCTTGTTGATCGGGGTCAACCTGGTGCGGCTACACCTCTTCCCTGACCCCAGGGTCAAGGCCCAGGCATCGAAACAGTACTGGGCCCAGGTGCCCATAAGCACCTCCCGGGGAGGGATCTTCGACAGGAACGGGGTCCCCTTGGCCCTATCGGTGCCCTCCGAGAGCTTCTTTATAGACCCCGCCTACTGGGATCCGGCCAACGCTTCGGCCCTGAAGGGGCTGGTCGGGGATGGGGAGCTGGTGCGCTTTCAGAGATCGCTCCCGGGGCGCTTCGTCTGGGTTCGCCGAAAGGTCCCCCTGGAGATGGCCAGGGCCTACACCGCCAAGGATATCCCGGGGCTCTTCTCCCTGAAGGAGAGTGCTAGGGTCTATCCCCATGGGCAGCTGGCGGCCCACCTTCTGGGGTTCTGCGACATAGACGATAACGGGCTGTCGGGCATAGAGAGGGCGTGGAACAACACCCTCTTCTCCCCCCAGCAGACCCGTCTTCTGGCCAGGGACGCCCGGGGCAAGCTGCTGGACATAGTGGGCAACAGCTCGGACGAGGACTACACCGCTTCGGGGAACATATACCTGTCCATAGACTCCAGGATCCAGCAGATATTGGAGGAGAACCTGGCGGTTGGGGTAAGGGACAGCAATGCCACCTGGGGGGCTGCCATATGCATCGACCCAAACGATGGGGCGGTCCTGGGGTTGGCCAGCTACCCCACCTTCAACCCGAATGACCGGGGCTCTTTCAAAAACCCCGAGGCCTTGAGGAACAACGTGATCGGCCGGATATACGAGCCCGGGTCCACCCTAAAGCCCCTGGTCATGGGGCTAGCCATGGAGGAGGGGCTGGTGAATCAATCGGATAGGTTCATTTGCTCCGGCAGCATAAGGGTGGCGGATCACGTCATCCGGGACGTCAAAAGGGGAGGCCACGGGGTAGAGGATCCCAAGAGGGTCATCGTAAACTCCTGCAACGTGGGCATGGCCATGGTTGGCATAAGGTTCCACGTTTTCAGGTTCTATCAGGGATTGAAGCTCCTGGGCATGGGACAGAGGACCGGCATAGACCTGGCGGGAGAGGAGGCGGGGCTGCTTCAACCCCCGGAGCGCTGGTTGGGGGTGGTGCCCGCCAACGTGGCCATAGGGCAGGGGGTAGGGGTTACCCCCGTTCAGTTGGTGTCCGCCATAGGTGCCATTGCCAACGGAGGACACCTGCTGAAACCCTACGTGGTCAAGGAGGTCAGGGATGACAAGGGGGAGGTAATCTACCGGGGCAAGAGGGTGGTGAAGTCCGCGGTATTCTCCCCCGGGGTGGCCAAGTTCCTCCGGGAGAGCATGAGGGGTGTGGTGGTGGAGGGGACCGGCAAGGGGGCGAACACGCCCCTGGAGAAGGTGGCGGGCAAGACCGGCACCGCCCAGGTGGCTACCGGTGGAACCTACCAGAAGGGCCACTACGTGGCCTCATTTGTTGGGTTCTGGCCCTACGACAGCCCCCGCTACGTCCTCCTGGTAGTCATAGGGGAGCCTAAGGGCGGTAGATATTACGGCGGTGAGTTGGCGGCACCGGTCTTCAAGGCCATGGTGGAGTCCATATCCCTTCTGCCCAAGGATGGCAAGAAGCGTTAGCATGGTTGAAAGGTCGTGAGATGTCGGATGAAGCTGAACAACCTGTTGGATAGGCTCCAGGGTGAACCTCTCCTGACGGAGGTGATCTCATCGGGGCAGGCCATGGATGTGGAGGTTAACAGGGTTGTCTTCGATAGCAGGAGCGTCTCCCCGGGGGATATCTTCACGTGTGTGCCGGGTGGCAGGACGGACGGGCATGGGTTCGCCCGGGACGCGGTGGACCGGGGAGCGGTGGCCCTGTGTGTGGCTCGTCCCCTGGCTGAGGTCCAAGTCCCTCAGCTGGTGTCCAGGGATCCCAGGGCCTTCATGGGGCGCCTGGCCGCCACCCTGTACGGTTGGCCCGCTAGGGACCTCAAGATGATAGGCATCACCGGCACCAACGGCAAGACCACCAGCACGTACATGATGGGGTCCATCCTGGAGGCCCAGGGGACCAGGACCGGCCTCTTGGGTACCGTTTTTTACTGTGATGGGGTCACATTTGAGCACGCGGACAGGACCACCCCCGAGGGGGCGGACGTGCAGTGGTTCCTCAAGAGGATGAGGGACAACAGTTGCCAGGCCTGCGTGATGGAGGCCTCCTCACACGGCCTTAAGCAGGGGAGGATAGAGGGTTGCGAGTTCGACGGTGGGCTGTTCACCAACCTGACCCCCGAGCATCTGGACTTTCATTTGACCGAGGACGCCTACTTCGACGCCAAGAGGCTTCTCTTCAACCGCTACATGAAGGAAGGTTGGGTTGGGGCGTCTAACGCTTCGGACCCCAGGGGGGCTGCCCTACTGATGGAGCATCCGGACAGAATGCATGGCTACCGGGTGATAGGCTCCAACGAGTCCCCCGTGGAGGGGTGTTGGTGCGGTAGGATAAGATCCTACGATCTGGAGGGCATGACCCTCGAGGTGTACGACCCCAGGGGCAGGCTTGCCTTCCGAGAGGTGTCCCTTCCCCTGATAGGTACCTACAACGGTGAGAACGCCATGGGGGTAATCGCCCTGTCCATGGGCATGGGCATCGGCGGGGATGCGGTGGTCAGGGGACTTGCCAGCATGCCCCAGGTACCCGGCAGGCTTGAGACCTACCGTTTCCCCAACCGGGTGGTGGGGGTAATAGACTATGCCCACACTCCGGATGGGCTCGAGAAGGTTCTGGGGGCCCTCAGGGGCGTGACGGTTGGCAAGCTATGGGTGGTGTTCGGTCACGGTGGGGAGAGGACCGGGTCTCACCGGCCAAAGCTGGGGGCGGTGGCGGCTTCGCTGGCGGATCGGGCGGTGGTCACCATGGACAACCCCAGGAGCGAGGATCCCGCCTCCATAGCGGCCCAGATCGTGTCCGGCATTAGCCATGCCAGGGCCAGGGAAGGTTTCCAGCATTGGGTTATCCTGGACCGGGGGGAGGCCATCCGGTACGCCCTGGATAACGCGGAGATAGGGGACGTGGTGGCCATAACCGGCAAGGGGCCGGAGCGGTTCATATTGTTCTCCGATAGGCGGGTCCCCTTTGAGGATTCGGCGGAGCTTCGCCGGTGGGCAGAGGAGCGGTTCCCCGGTTGGGAGCCTAGAAGGTAGCCGGAAGGGGTAGGCATGTCTAGTTTTAGGATGACGTTAGGCCAGGCGGCGGACCTGGTTGGAGGGATCCTTGTGGGACCGGATATGGAGTTGCCCCGCCGGGTCGCCCTGGATAGTCGGGAGGTCCTATCCGGGGACCTGTTCGTGGCATTACGGGGCAACAGGACCGACGGCCATGCCTTCGTGGGGCAGGCGCTGTCCCGGGGGGCCAGATGCCTTCTGGTTGAGATCTCGAAGCTGGAGGAGATCAGGCCCGGCCTTGGCGGCGCCAGTTGCCTTGCGGTCCCGGATCCGGAGCTGGCCTTGGCGGAGATGGCGTCCCACTGGCTAAAGTTGGTGTCCCCCGTGGTGGTGGGCATAACCGGGTCGGTGGGCAAGACCACCACTCGGGAGGTCATCCTTTCCCTCCTGGGCAGGAGGTTTAAAGTTCACGGATCGCCGAAGAGCTACAACACCCTCATAGGCCTGTCCGCCACCGTGATGGGGATGGATCGTGGGTGCGATAACCTGGTTTTGGAGTACGGCACCAGCAGTTTCGGTGAGATATCCAAGCTGGTCAGTTACTTCCCCCCGGATGAGATGGTCATAACCGAGGTGGCCCCTGCCCATCTGGAGAGGCTTCGGGATGTGCAGGGGGTCCTCAGGGCGAAGCTGGAGATACTGGAATCCCAAAGGGGCAGGTTTTTGTCCTATAATGCTGATAACGATCTCCTTTGGGGGGCCGTCACCGGCGGGGGCCTCACCGTCCAAAGAATGGGGGTGGGGGTCCGTCGGGGGGACGTTAGGATATCCGATAGGCGGATAGTGTGGGGGGACGACGGTCCCAGGTTGAACTTCAATCTCCATCACGGGGACAGGCAGCTGGAGGTCTCCTCTGGACTGTGGCCCCTGCACGGTGCCTACCCCCTGGCCCTCTCTTGGGTCATGGCCCTAAGGTTCGGCGTGGAGGACCTCTTCCCGGAGGTGGCCTACGGTTTCAAGCCCGTGAAGGGGCGGGGAAGGGCCATCAGGTCCAGGGAGGGGGGGTGGCTCATGGACGAGTCCTACAATGCCAACCCAACGTCCATGTTGGGGGCCATCGACAGCACCTTGGAGCTGGCCCGGGGGAGCTCCATGAGACCCCAGGCGGTCTTGGGGGGCATGCTTGAGATGGGGGAGGACTCCTCCCTCTGGCACAGGCGGATTGTAGATCGTCTAAACGGCTTTCAGAGGGTCATCCTGGTGGGGGATCGGTGGCCATCGGATCGGCTTCCGGACTGGGTCGTACCGGTTGGCTCCTTCGAGGATGCCCTTGAGGTCCCCATGGACCTCGGGGAGGGGACCCTGACGTTGGTGAAGGGCTCCAGGGGCTACAAGCTCGACCTATACGTGGAGGCCAAGGGGGTTATGGACGGTGATTAGCCATGACTCGCTTGGTTTGGTGATCCTGTTCCTCCTGGTCTTCCTGAGCCAAGGGCTGCTTCAGGAGCTATGGATCCGGTTCATGAGGACCCTAAAGATCCGCCAGGTAGCCAAGGATTACGGTCCAGAGGGACATCAGGTCAAGGCGGGAACCCCATCCATGGGGGGGGTGATCTTTCCCCTGTGCGTGGTTCCCATGTACCTCCTGGGCTACCGGGAGGCCCTTAACCTGACTGCCCTGCCCGCCCTGGCGGCGGCGGTGGGCTTTGTGGATGACTACCTTAAGGTGATCCGCCGGTCAGGTGACGGTCTGAGCAGCCTTCAGAAGTTGTTCCTCCAAGTTGCCCTGTCACTTCCGTGGTGTCTCATGGTCTCCCGTGGGGGGTTAAACCTCATGCCGGGGATACCGCTGTCCCCGGCCTTGGCGGTCCCGCTTCTGATCTTCTTGAGCGTTGGGATCCAGAACGCGGTAAACGTGACCGACGGGCTGGATGGGTTGGCCGCTGGCGCGGTGGCCATATCCATGCTCGGGTTTCTGCCCTTCCTTTCCCGGAGCATCGGCATGCCCTTCGCGGTGTCCCTATTTGGGGCCGCGCTGGCCTTCCTTTGGCACAATGGGCACCCTGCCCGGGTCTTCATGGGGGATGGGGGGGCCCACTTCCTGGCGGGTGGGATCCTGGCGCTGGCGGTGTCAACCTCCTGCTTACTGCTTGTCCTCCCCATGGGTTTCCTCTTTGGGGTTGAGATAACATCCGTAGCGATCCAGATAGTGGCCATAAGAAGGTTCGGCAGGAGGGTCTTCAGGATGAGTCCCCTCCATCATCACTTCGAGCTCATCGGATGGCCAGAGACCAGGATAGTGACCAGGTTTTGGCTTGTGCACGTGGTAGGGATGGGGATCCTCATATCCATTATCTACTGGATATTTTAGTTCTATTCCAGGTGGAAGGGGTTTGAACCGGTGAAGATCGGAGATTTGAGGGACAAGAGGGTATCCGTGATAGGGGCGGGGATAAGCGGAGAGGCGCTCGCTAGGCTCGCCAGGAAGGCGGGCTGTCGGGTTTTCGTGTCCGACGGGGGTAACGTGCCCAGGGAGAGGATATCCGCCCTGGAGAAGCTGGGTGTGGGTTTTGAGCTGGGGGGGCACACCGATAGGGTCTTCGAAGGGGACCTCTTGGTCTTGAGCTCCGGCATCTCTCCCTCCTCTCCGGTGGTGGAGAGGGCCCGGTCCATGGGCATGCCCACCGTTGGGGAGGTGGACTTCGTCTTCCCTTTCCTTGGTTCCCCGGTTGTAGGCGTCACGGGAAGCAATGGCAAGACCACCACCACCTCCATTCTGGGACACGTGCTTAACGCAGCTGGGGTCAGCACCGCCGTGGCGGGCAACATAGGAAATCCGTTGGGGTCGGTTCCCCTTTCCGGTGAGACCCCAAGCCTCGTGGTGGCGGAGCTAAGCAGCTTCCAGTTGCACTGGTGCGAGGAGGCTAGTTTCGCCGGCGGGGTGGTGACCAACCTGGCTCCGGATCACATCGACTGGCACGGGTCCTACGAGAACTACGTGCTGGCAAAGAGGAGGCTGATAGAGAGGACCGGGCCGGATGGGTTTGCAGTGGTTCAGCTGGCGGACCTGGATATCCTCCGAGGGGGTAGCGGTTCAGTTCGTCTATACCCCCTGTCCTGGGACAAGGTTGAGCAGGGGGTACACCTGGACGATGCAGCCCAGGTGGCTCTCCTACTGATGAACGGATCGGTCCGAGAGCTCTTCCGTTTCGATCAGGTGAGGCTGTTGGGGAGGCACAACCTGGAGAACGCCGCCATGGCCCTATGCGCTGCCAACCTGGTGCTTAACCGTCCGCTAAATGGGGAGGATGGCCGAATAGGGGAGTTCATGGCTCCCCCACATCGATGTGAGCTGGTGGGGCGCTACGGAGGGGTCACGTTCGTTGACGACTCCAAGGGGACCAACGTGGCGGCCACGGTTACCGCCCTAAGGAGCCTCAAGTGCGACCCAGGGGGTACCAAGGTGATCCTTTTGGGTGGAAGGGGCAAGGGGGAGGACTACCAGGTCCTGGCTCAGACGGTATCGGAGGAGTGCTCCTACGCGGTACTGTACGGGGAGGAGGGGGATAGGATCGCGGAGGCCCTGTCCAAGGCGGGCTTCAACCGGTGGAGCAGGGTGGGGAGCCTGGACGAAGCGGTCCGGGTGGCGTTCCAGCGGACCAAGGAGGGGGACATGATCCTGCTCTCTCCCGCCTGCACCAGTTGGGATCAGTACCCCAATTACAAGGAGCGGGGGTATCACTTTCGTAGGTTGGCACAGGAGGTCGGCGCAGGGTGAGCGAAAGGTGAGCTCCGAAGATCTGAGGATAAAAGAGCATGAGAGGGATAAAAAGAGGCCGGATGTGTTCCTTTGGCTCATCCCCTTCCTGCTGAACGGGCTTGGGATCCTGATCATAACCTCCACCACAACCCCAAAGATCTTCGGGGAGAGCGGCTCTCCCTTCTGGGTGGGGGTTAGGCAGTTCAGGTGGATGGGGTTGGGCCTCATGGCCTTCCTTGTGGGATGGAGGGTGCGCCCTCAAACGTGGCTTAGGTCCAGCGGCCCCCTGTGGGTGCTGTCGTTGATGGGCGTCCTGGCCACCAAGCTCCCCGGGGTAGGGGTAACCATAGGGGGGGCCAGGCGATGGATAAGGCTTGGGGGGCTGTCCTTCCAGCCCGGGGAGGTTCTGTACCTCTTCCTCACCATACACATGGTGAAGATGCTTTTCAAGAACGACAGGGACGTGGTCAAATCCTTCCTGGTCACCATGGCTCTAGTGGTGGTTTCCGCCGTGCCGTTGCTTGCGCAACCCGACCTGGGGACCACGATCCTAATCTACGTAACCGCCATGGGGCTCTTCGTGGAGCGTCATGGATGGCGCCTTCCCCTGATCTCCGGCCTTTTCGGCGGTGTGCTCCTGGTCATTTTGATATTGGTCGAGCCCTACCGGATGAGACGGATCTTCGCCTTCGTGGACCCCTTCAGGGATCCCCTAGACACGGGGTTTCAGGCCATCCAGGGGCTCATAGCCTTTCACAACGGGGGGCTCTGGGGCACTGGGCTTGGGCATGGGTTTCAGAAGCTCCAGTACCTCCCCGCCGCCTACACGGATTTCGTCTTCGCCGCCCTGGGGGAAGAGATGGGGCTCGTGGGCACCTTGGGGGTCCTTGGGGCCTTCTGGCTCTGGAGCACCAGGATAAAGCGCCACTATTTCATGCTGGAGGACGATCTCCTGGCGTCCCTCCTCTGGGGTATAGGGCTCACCATAGTTCTCCCCCTCCTTGTAAACGTTGCGGGGGTGACCAAGCTGATGCCACTGACGGGCATGCCACTTCCGTTCATGAGCTATGGCGGCACATCCCTCGTTATGATGTGGTTCCGGTTGGGTGTAATATTGGGGACAGTGACTTGGGGATCTCAAGCGAAGAGGGGATTGACTTGAAGATAGGTCGGATCACCATAGTGGCTGGGGGCACCGGCGGTCACATATGGCCCGCCATAGCCTTTGGCGAATGGATGTCCAGGGAACACCCGGAGGTGTCCATCTCCTACATCTCCGGATCCAGACCGCTGGAGCTGAGGATATATCGGGAGGCTGGGTTGGACCCCCACGTGATACACATTGAGGGCTCCCCCTTGGGCGCTGGACTCAGGCAAATGCCCCGCAGGTTCAAGCAGATAGTGAGGGCCCTACACCAGACCGAGGACTGCATAAAGAGGGACATGCCGGACCTGTGCCTCATGTTTGGCGGATACGTCTCCTTCCCCGCCCTCCTGGTCTCCCGGCGGATGGGTATACGATCGGTAATGCATGAGCAGAACGCCCGGGCTGGCAGGGTCACCCGGTTCGCCGCCATGCTGGGGGTCAAGATAGCCTCCGGATGGAGGATCTGCCGCCCCCTGCCGGAGGGGGCCTTCAGCCCCGTAGGGGTCCCCATAAGGGAGTTCAAGCTCTGCGAGAGATCGGTTGCCGCCGCTTCACTGGGTATTAGCCTGGAGAGGAGTCAAAAGGTGGCCTTGGTGCTTGCAGGATCCCTAGGGAGCTCATCCCTTTTCCAGCGGGTGGCCAGCGCCGCATCGCACCCCTCCCTACGGGACTGGACGTTCTTGATGGTAGGGGCCTCAAAGGATGTGGAGAGGAGCGGCAACTGCATATCTTTGCCCCACATCTGGGACATTGGAACCGCCTACTCGTTGGCGGATCTGGTTATAACCCGGGCTGGAGCGTCAACCTTAACGGAAATTAAGTTACTTGGTGTTCCGTGTGTTATAATTCCCTGGCGAGAATCCTCCGGTGGTCACCAGTTTGATAACGCCGGAGCTTTCTGTGAAGAGGCGAACGGTATGATCCTGGACGAGGATGCGTTGACCTCTGACCTGCATGACGCGATCCGAACCCTGGAGGTTAAGGTCCCACCATGGCGGGGTTCCTTGCCCGGAGGGGAGGATCTTGGTGAGAACAGCTCAAACCTATGGAACATGATATCTTCCCTCTGACACGAAAGGAGAGGTATTGATTTGTGGCACACGTCCCCGATAGATATAGAGGCCAGCAAAAGGATCCACCTGATGGGCATAGGCGGGGCCGGGATGAGCGGCCTGGCGTTGCTCCTCAAGGACATGGGGTTGAGCGTAACCGGTTGTGACGCCGCCAGGACCACCTACATAAAGAAGCTTTCCCAACGGGGTGTTGAGGTGTTGATGGGACACGATGGGGAGCACCTGGACAGGTTTTCCCCGGATCTGTTGGTGTACACCAGCGCCATAGACGATTCTCATCCGGAGATCCAGAGGGCCATAGAGCTGGGCATAAGGATAGCCAAACGGGCGGAGGTCTTGAGCGCCATCTTCAACCATCGAAGGGGCATAGGGGTGGCGGGAACCCATGGGAAGACCACCACGTCGTCCATGCTGGCCCTGGTCATGGAGAGGTGTGACATGTCCCCCACGGTTGCCATAGGGGGGGAGCTCTGTGACATAGGATGCAACGCCAAGCTCGGATCTGGGGATGTCATGGTGGCTGAGCTGGACGAGAGCGACGGCAGCTTCGAGCTCTTCTCCCCCCAAGTGGCGGTGGTAACCAACGTGGACTGGGATCACGTGGATCACTATGCCTCCGTGGATCAGGTGACCGATGCCTTCGTCAGATTCGTTGGGAAGATAAAGGATGGGGGAGCGCTGGTCATCTGCGCCGAGGACGGAGGAAATCAACGGGTCCTCAATGGAATCCAGTCCGGCGGGGATGTTCATGTCATCCGATACGGATGGGGCACCTCCTGGGATTGGGGAGCGGTTAACGTCCATCCCCTCAAGGGGGGAGGGATCGAGGCGGACGTGTACAGGAGGGGGGAGCTCAGGGGGCACATATCCCTCTCGGTCAGCGGGGAGCACAACGTTCTCAACGCGCTGGCCACCTGTGCGGTGGCGGACCTCTTCGGCGTGTCCTTTGAGTCCGTAGCGAAGGTGCTTAAGTCCTTCAGAGGGGCCAAGAGGCGGTTGCAGCGGGTGGGATCTGCCGATGGCATCGACGTACTGGATGACTACGGTCATCACCCCCGGGAGATAAAGGCCACCATATCCGCCGTGCGGGGGGCGTTGCCGGGAAGGCGCATCCTGGTGGTGTTTCAGCCCCATCGCTACACCAGGACTCAGGCCATGTACCGGGACTTCGCCAGCGTTCTAGCCCTAGCGGACAGGTCATTCATACTCCCCATATATCCCGCGGACGAGGAGCCCATAGAGGGGGTCTCATCGGACCTCATCGCCGGGAGCTTCCCCGATGGGGTTGGGGATCCGGTCTGTTGCGATTCCTTCGAGGACGCGGTGGAAAGGGTGAGGGAGACGTGTGTTCCCGGTGATGTGGTGCTAACCGTGGGGGCGGGCAGCATTTCCTGCCTGGGGGAGAGGATCCTCCGTTCCATTGAGGAGGGAAGGAAGTTGCCCCATGAGGTCGCAGTTGTGTCTAAGTAGCTTGGCATCCCGCATCCCCGTCAGGTTTCAGGAGCCCATGCGCTTCTGGAACACCTGGGGGGTCGGTGGCATCGCCAAGGCGGTGATGCCAATCACCTCCGAGTCGGCCCTGGCGGAGGTTCGCCGTGCCTCCTCCGATGCGGGGGATCGGCTTTTCATCTTGGGCGAGGGCTCGAACGTGCTCGTCCTCGACGGGGGGATAGATGGGTGGGTGATACTCCTGAGGGACGATCCATCCCCGCCCGAGATCGTTAGGTCCTGGGGAAACTCGGTGGAGATCCGGGTATCGGCGGGATATCCCCTGCGTCGGCTGGTCAACTGGTCCGTGAGGAGGTGCCTCAGCGGACTAGAGTTCGCAGTGGGGATCCCCGGTACGGTAGGGGGCGCCGTGGCGGGCAACGCGGGAGCCCAGGGGCGGTCCATAGGGGACCTGGTAAGCTTCGTAAGGACCCTGGAGGCGGATGGGACCTTCTCCGATTGGGGGAAGGGGGATCTGACCTTTGCTTACCGGAGCTCCCCCTTCGCCGGAGGTACCTTTTGGGTTACGTCCGTTGGTCTGGTCCTTAGCCTCTCCAGTGATGGGCTGGTGAGGCAGAGGCTTAGGCACTTCGCCTCGTTGCGAAAGGGGCAGCCAAAGAACTCCAGGACCGCCGGTTGCGTGTTCAAGAACCCACCGGGGGGTAGTGCGGGGCTTATGCTTGACTCGGCGGGATGCAAGGGGCTCTCGGTGGGAGGAGCCATGGTGTCGAGGGAGCACGCCAACTTCATCGAAAACCTGGGGGATGCCACATCGGACGACATCCTCAAACTGATAGACATATGTCGATCCCGGGTAAGGGACCAGTTTGGGGTTAACCTGGAGTTGGAGATCAAGGTCATCGGGGATGGCGCCTTATAGGGAGAGGGGCAGGAATTTGGACGGCGGGACTCACCCCCGCAGGAAGATTATTCGATGGCTCCTGATGATCACCCTGCTGGCGGGTTCCCTGTGGGCCATCGAGTCCAACGGGGGCTTCCTGCGGCTGGTGAGGGTCAGGGTCCACCCCCCGGGGGCGATACCCGAGGAGGTGGTCTGGTCCGTTTTGACCTGCGCGGAGAGGCGGATATGGCCCCTGGCACTCTTCAACGCCTCGTCGGTGGCGGATAGGCTGGAGGCTAAGTTTCCCATAGTGGCCAGGGTTGGTTACGGGGGTTTCGGAAAGCTGAAAGTGCAGGTAACCCCCAGGAGGCCGGTGGCCAGGTTGATGTGGAGGGGGACCCTCTGGTTCTGGTCCTCCGACGGTTTCCTCTGGTCCGCCTCCCTGCCCCAAAACTCAGCGGTGGCGGGCATGACATACCCGGCGGGCCCTATAATATTTTGGGACAGGACCATGGAGCCTTTGATCGATGGGGCGTCCCTCAACAGGGACGTGATCCACTGCGGAGCTCCGGTCGATAGGGTAGTTAGCCTTCTTGAAGAGGTAAGTGCCCTTCGGCCCCCCGGAATGGAGCTACGGGGGATCAAGGTCAGCTACAACGGAGACCCTGCCATGCTGGGCACCGCCATCTACGCCTCGGGGGATGTAGAGGCCCTCAAGGTGGTGTTCAACGCCACTGATCCCAAGGGGGTCAGGAGGGCCATATCGGCGGTGGCGGAGCTTCAAAGAAAGGGCGTCATATCTGGGGATTCGGTGTTGGTGGATTGCACTTATGGGGATAAAATTATCCTGAGGAAGGAACCGTCTGGCAACTGAGGGGACGTTTTGCTAAATTTCAACATCTGGCGGGGGGGCTTCTCTTGTTCAAGAAATTATCTACCTCCACGGCTCATGGCGATCCGGAACTGCTGGTGGGGCTTGATCTGGGCACCACCAAGGTATCGGTGGTTGTTGCGGAGAGGGAGAGCCGTACCGGGGAGGCTCAAATAATAGGGATAGGTTCCGCCCCTTCCAACGGGATGCGCAAGGGCCTCATTGTAAACCTAGAGCAGGCCATAAGGTCCGTTCGCCAGGCCATATCCGACGCGGAGAACATGGTGGGGTTGGAGCTGAAGGAGGCTACGGTGGCCTTCAGCGGGAGCGAGGTCCGGAGCGTCCGTTCCAAGGGAATGGTCTCTCTGGGCAGGTCCCCCAGGCCGGTGATGCAGCTTGACGTGGAGCGGGTCATCGAGGCGGCCCAGACGGAGGTGTCTGTGCCGGCCAACCAGTGCGTGCTCCACGCAATACCGGTCGAGTACTTCCTGGATGGTCACGGTGGTATAGATGACCCGTCGGGGATGACCGGAGTCCGATTGGAGATAGATCTTCAGTCGGTGATCGTTCCCACCGCGGTCCTCCAGAACGTCCTCAACTGTGTGGAGCGGGCGGGTCTCGAGGTCAGTGGCCTGGTTATAAAGCCCCTGGCCTCGGCGCTTGGCATGCTCTCCAAGGAGGAGGCCATGGCTGGAACCGTGGCGGTGGACGTGGGGGGCGGTACCACCGGAGTGGCGGTCTTCCTGGATGGGCGGCCCAGGCACCTATCGGTCATACCGGTCGGGGGGGACCACATAACCAACGACATCGCCTCGGTCCTCAAGATGCCCATAAGCAAGGCGGAGGAGATAAAGAAGGAGGTATCCCTCTTCGAGGGGGGAGACGGGGCGGAGGACGTTATCGAGTTCGACGTCCGCGGAAGAAGCTACTCCTGCCGGGTGATGGATGTGGTGGAGGTGGTGCGATGCCGATTGGAGGAGCTCTACTCGGTCCTCATAAAGCGGGACATCGCTGACGTATCCCCCTCAAACCTGTCCGGAGGGGTAGTCATGTGTGGGGGGGTGGCCAAGACGGCGGACATAGATGTCTTGGTCAGCGAGCTCCTGGACATGCCCGCCCGGGTGTCGCTCCCCCTTGATCATGACCGAATGCCGCCGGGCAGGAACGGGGTAGAGTTCGTCTCCGCCGCGGGGATAATACGATACATGCTGGAGAAGGAGAGGAACCCCTTCCGCTACATGGAGCCCTCCATGGATCTGGTGAGGCGTCAAGGGGGTTACTCCCGGGTGGTCACCGAGGAGCAGAGGCCCAAGGGCCCGGTGGAGAGAGTAAGCAGGGGCCATGGTTTTGGGGAGATACTGGAGCGAATAAAGAGGTCAATAGAGGAGCTCTTCTAGACGCCCGGTAGCTCTTCCCGGGTTCTGAGTCGGTCAGCAAACTTCTCGTAGGGGGATGTCTTCATGGCGGAGTTGCTACAAATAGATAGGTCAGGCAGGTCTTATAGGGAGATAATAAAGGTTGTAGGTGTTGGTGGAGGGGGTAATAACGCCCTAAACCACATAATCCGGAGCGGCATCAAGGGGGTGGAGTTCATTTCCGCCAACACCGATGTGGCCCACATGGAGCTCTCCGACGCGGACATAAAGATAATACTCGGCAAGGAGCTGACCCGGGGTCTTGGCGCTGGGGCCAACCCTGAGGTGGGACAGAAGGCGGCGTTGGAATCTAGGGAGGAGATCCGCTCTGCCATAGAGGGGGCCGACATGGTATTCATAACCGCCGGCATGGGGGGTGGCACCGGGACCGGTGCATCACCGGTCATAGCCAACATAGCCAGGGAGGCGGGTGCCCTGGTGGTGGCGGTGGTCACCAAACCCTTCATGTTCGAGGGGAAGAGGCGAATAACCCAGGCCCTGGCCGGAATCGAGCGGCTTAAGGAACAGGTGGACGCCCTCATAGTGATCCCTAACGACAGGCTCTTGCAGCTGGCGGACAAGAAGACTTCCCTGACCGATGCCTTCAAGCTGGCGGACGAGGTCCTGAGACAGGCGGTGGACGGGGTGACCAGCCTCATCCTCAAGCCCGGCCTGGTGAACGTGGACTTCGCGGACCTTAAGACGGTGATGAGCAACGCGGGCTCCGCCATAATGGGCATAGGTGAGGCCCAGGGGGAGAACCGGGCCGCGGTGGCCGCCAGGAACGCCATAAACAGCCCCCTTATGGAGGCCCCCATAAAGGGAGCCAAGGGGGTCCTTTTCAATATAATCGGAGGCCCCAGCGTGACCACCCACGAGGTCCTAGAGGTCTCCAGCGCCATAGGGGAGTTCGTGGACGAGGACGCCCAGATAATCTGGGGACACGTGCTGGAACCAGAAATGGACGACAAGATCCAGGTGATCGTCATAGCCACCGGCTTCTCCCATAGCCAGCCCCAGCATGGGGATGCCAG
>Ga0116210_1000092_pt1:5000-87758 | contig 87758 bp, 83 predicted proteins | sample TshhotsprinmetaG_FD_94483 | JGI IMG/M metagenome (GOLD analysis project Ga0116210, IMG submission 94483) | Hot spring microbial communities from South Africa to study Microbial Dark Matter (Phase II) - Tshipise hot spring metaG | ecosystem: Environmental > Aquatic > Thermal springs >... | reverse complement strand
GCCCTAAAGGGGAACTTTCCCCCCAAGACCTCCCCGGTGGAGAGGCCCAAGCAGAAGCCCGAGCTTGAGGAGGCGGAGGTCCGCCCCGTCTCCCACTCCCATGGATCCAGCTCCCCATCGGTGGAGGAGGACCTGTTCCGGGGTAGCGGTGCCCCCACCGACGATCTGGACGTCCCTGCCGCCTATCGGAGGAGAAGGCGCCCGTCCTAGGGGGCGCCCTGCAAGAGGCATCCCAAGGTGAGAAGAGCCATAGCCAAGGCCCAACCCGCCAAGGGTTGGGCCAGTTGGTCCAGTTACAGGTCCGCTGAGATCTGGCTGGATGACGACCTGCCCAGGGGGGGACATCCTAGATGGGCCCTCCTCTACCCGGGTAACTACGACCTGGGGAGCGGAAGCCTGGGTTACCATCACGTCTTTAGAGCCCTCCGTAGGATGGGGGTTGGGGTCGAGAGGTTCTTCCTGGGACCCGGACCCGTCCTGCGATCCTTCGATTCGGACGAGAGCATCAGATCCTTTCCCATCATAACTGCCAGCGTGTCCTACGAGAACCAGGTCCTGGCCTTCATCGAATGGTTGAAGCAGGGGGGCATACCACCCATGAGGAGGGACCGGGTTGGGGGCGGTTACCCCCTCATAGGTGCCGGCGGGGCCCTTACCTACATAAACCCCCTGTCCCTCTTCGATGTGTGTGATTTCATAGTCCTGGGCGACGGGGAGGTGACCCTTAAGCCCCTGGTCCAAGCGTTGCGCTCCGACCACCATGAGGGGGTCCTCCGGGACCTGGCGACCACCCCCAACATCCTGGTGCCCCATCACCCTTCATCCAACCTGGAGGTGGCCAAGTCGGACCACATTTCGGTGGAGGATGCCTCAAGCGCTTGGATAGCCCCCAATGGGGTCTTCGGCGACTCGGTACTGCTGGAGCTCCAGCGGGGGTGCAGAAGGGCGTGTCGCTTCTGCACCCTGACATATTGCTTCTCTCCTCTGAGACGGCTACCCCTGGAGGAGGCGGTTGGGGTGGTGGAGCGCAAGTTTGGGCCCTTCAGGGGCTGGTTCGGCAGGATAGGCCTCATAACCCCCGAGGCGGGGGACTACCCGGGGTTGCGTGAATTGGTGGAAAGGATCCTGGCCATGGACATGGGAATATCCTTCGCCTCCCTGCGTTTGGACTCCCTGGATCCCTTCATGATAAGGGCCCTCTCTTCCCGGGGAGGTAGGTCCCTAACCCTGGCGCCAGAGGCGGGAAGTTTGAAGCTGAGATTAAGTTGCGGCAAAAACTTCACTGATGATATGATAGTGGAGAAGGCTCTCCTGGCCAAGAGGGAGGGGATGGGGAAGTTGAAGCTCTACTTTATGCTGGGCCTTCCCGGAGAGGAGGACCAGGATCTGGAGGCCATAGGTTCCCTATGTGGGCGGATCCTCCGGGAGAGCGATCTGCCCCTGGTGGTGTCTTTGAACGCCTTCGTCCCCAAGCCAGGCACCCCTTGGGGGGGCGCATCCTTCATAGACAAGCGCACCTACGACAGGAGGTCTGACCTGGTTAGGCGAAGCTGTCTTGAAGCCTGTGGACGGAGGAAGTTGGAGATACGGTTCAACGGATACAGGGAGGCCTTGCGGGAATACCAGATCGCTTGGGCGCTTCCGGGGGACATTGAAGGGGGCCTCTCGCTCCCCGATGAGGACCGGAAGGGACGACTCACCCAGACCTTGGAGCGTATGGGCTATGGGGTTGACGCCCTACGGATTAAAATGGATCGGGGGTGTTGATGTGGGACATAGGGTTACCAGAAGCTACAAGAAGCGCGATGGGGGAGGCATGATGTCCAAGGCGGCCATCGTCCTGTCCGCCCTGGTGGCGGTTGGGATCCTGATAGCCGGGGGCAAGTATCTCCTTACGGGGCCGCTGTTCAAGGGGAACGATGACCCCGTACAGGAGTCGGTCAAGCCCACCAGCCCGGTTGCACACCAGGAACCGGTGGTGGAGGACTTCGAACAGGATCCGGATCTGGCGGACGTTAAGGGTTCGCAACCCGGCGTCCAAGAGGCTCCAGCGCAGCCCAAGCCGGCGAAGACCGAGGTCACCAAGAAGGCCAAGAAGGCGGTCCCGGTGGCTTCCCCGGTGGACGACGGGGACGAAGGCAGGGCATCGGGGGCTTCGTCCGCCAAGCGAACTGTAACGCAGGAGCCCAAGGCCTCAGCCGGGTCGCCCAAGCTGACGGAGGGCTCCGGCGCATCGGGGGGCAAGCAGGCCCAAGGCGCAGTCCCTCAGGGGAACAGGGCGGTGTCCATGATCCAGGTTGGAGCCTTCTCCACCAGGGCGGCGGCGGACTCCCTGGGGGATAAGCTCAAGAAGGACGGATTGCCGGTGGTGGTACAGGAGGCGGAGGTGTCCGGCAAGACCTTCTTTAGGGTCAGGGTGCAGGTGGGCGGCGCTCAGGGGGACGTGGATGCCCTGTCCTCCAGGCTTCAGAAGATGGGGTTGCCCATCCAGCTCATATACGCCAGGGGTGGCGGCAACTGATGTGTCCCATAGAACGCCTGGCGGATAGGCAGCAGGCCATAGAGCTGGTGGTCTCCCACCTGAACTGGGGTGACCTCCCAAGGGAGCTGATCCCCTTGGAGTCGTGCCTCGGCCGGATAACATCCGAGAGCGTGAGGGCGAAAATGCCCATGCCTCCCTTCGACCGTAGCCTTCGGGACGGCTATGCGGTGAGGTCCGCAGACCTGGTGGGGGCCTCTGAGGCTTCACCCTCTTATCTCTCCCTGGGGCGGGAGGTGATCATGGGGGCGGTGCCGGACTTCCAGGTTAACCCCGGATGGGCACACCCCATACACACCGGTGGGATACTGCCCAAGGGGGCGGACTGCGTGGTCATGTTGGAGGATACCACGCCGGCGGGGCATATGGTGGAGGTCCGGAGGTCCCATCAGCGGGGGGATAACGTGGTCATCTCCGGTGAGGAGTCTCGGGTGGGGGATGTTCTGATAGGAGCCGGGACCCTGATAAAGGGGCCTCACGTTGCGTTGCTGGCATCCCAAGGGGAGGAGAGGGTGTCATGCCTCCGCCTGAGGGCCGCGGTCTTCAGTAGCGGGGATGAGGTGAGATCCCTGGGGGAGACGCTGGACCCGGGGACCATATACGACGTCAACGGATGGTTCCTGGTGGCGCAACTCAGGCAGATTGGCATCCAAGCGTCCTACGGAGGGGTGTTGAGGGACGATCCGGTTCTCATTAGGGACTCCCTCTTGTCGTCCCTGGAGGACAACCAGATGGTTTTGATAAGCGGCGGATCCTCGGTCAGCGTCAGGGACCACCTGGAGGGCATCTTCTCCCACACGGAGGATCCGGGGCTGTTGGTGAGGGGGGTCAACGTACAACCCGGTAAGCCGCTCCTGGCAGCGGTTACCCATCATGGCCATAGGTTGCTTTTGGGCCTTCCCGGTCACCCCCTTTCGTGTGCAGTGTCTTTCTACACCTTTCTAACCCCCCTGTTGGAGATGGGGTTGGGAGGTGAGGGGTGGAACGCAACCAAGCTGTCCATGCCCCTTCTGAAGGACCTTCCGGCCAAGCCCGGTGTTGAGGAGTTCGTCCCCGCCCTGGTCCCCCCAGATGGGGTTGAGCCCCTCATGTCCGCCTCGGGGTACACGGGAATCCTGTCCCGATGCCATGGCTTGGTAAGGGTTCCAAAGGACAGGGAGACCTTGAGGCGAGGAGACGAAGCGGAGGTGTGGCTCTTCCGATGAGGCCCATTGAACACTTGTCCAGGGTTGAGGCCATTCAGGCCCTTATTGGAACCTTCCCCCCCCTGGAGCCCAGGATCTTCCCGGTGAGGGAGGCGGTGGGGCTTGTTTTGGGCCAGGACGTATCGACCCAGGTGAACCTTCCGGCGGTTGCAGTATCGGCGGTGGACGGTTACGCGGTGGAGTCCTCCTCCACTGGCCTTGCGAGCCCCCAGAGGCCGGTGACCCTAACTCCGGGACGCTTCCAGTGGGTCAACACCGGATCCCCCCTTCCGGAGGGGTGCGACTCGGTGGTGATGGTGGAGGACTGTTCCGAGGATGGTGGGAACCTCCAGGTGTTCCGCTCCTGCTATCCGGGTCAGAACACCCGATTCCCAGGGGAGGACGTCATGGCAGGTCAGCCCCTGGCGTCGAAGGGGCAGGAGCTGACCGCCCAATCGGCCTCTCTGCTCATAGGGGCAGGGGTTACCAAAGTGCTGGCCATCCCCAGGCCAAGGGTCCTCTTCATCCCCACCGGAGACGAGATCGTATCGGAGGATGTTTACGCAAAGGGCTCAAAGCCCGGGGATGTGCCGGAGACCAACTCCATACTGGCCACCAGGATCCTCGGGGAGGCCGGATTCCACGTTCACGTGCACCCGGAGATCGTAAGGGACAACCGTTCCCTCCTGGAGGAGGCGATAGAGAGGGGGACCGAGGAGTACGACGCGGTCCTCATATCCGGCGGATCCGCCAAGGGCAGGCGGGACATGGCCCATGCGGTCCTCGAGGGGAGGATCATCTTCCGGTGGTTGCTGATGAGGCCTGGTCGCCCCGCCATGGGGGCATCCGTTAACGGCAAGCCGGTGCTGGTGCTCCCCGGGTTCCCCTCCTCCTCGATGGTAATCCTATCCACCCTGGTGGTTCCTTTCCTGTCGCACCTGTCGGGCAGGGCCCCCGCCACCTACTTCGATGTCAAGGGGGTGTGTGGGTACGAGTGCCCTCTTCTTCAGCCCATGTCCTCCCCTCCCGGGATGGAGGAGTGGGCCAAGGGGAGGGCGGTCCTTTTGGATCGGGAGGTACGGGTCTACCCATTGGGAGGTGGATCCAGTTCCCTTTGGTCCCTTGCTGAGGCGGACGGGTTGATCCTGGTCCCCCAGGATGCGGTGGAGCTTCCAAAGGGGGCTCCAGTGAGGTTCTACCCGTGGGTTAGGATGGAACTGGACCGCCGGTGCCTCATCCAGGGCTCCGATGACCCGGCCTTCCAGTTGCTGGCCCTTGGGACCCGCCGCAGGGGTTGCGAAGTGGTGATTCGGCGGGTTGGCAGCATGGGAGGGGTAATGGCCCTTAGCCGCGGGGAGGCCCACGGGGCAACCTGTCACGTGTTGGACCCCGAAAGTGGCAGGTACAACGTGATCGTTGACCGCCTCGATGGGGAGGGTGATTGGACCAGGGTCCTGCTTTTCCGCCGTCAACAGGGCCTGATGGTGGCCCCCGGGAACCCCAAGGGGATACACCACATATCTGACCTGGCTCGCGAGGACGTCAGGATAGCGAATAGGCAGCACGGATCCGGGACCAGGATCCTGCTGGATCACCTGCTGGTCTCAAACGGGCTGAGCCCCGATCAGGTAAGGGGATACGACTCTGTCTGCGTGTCCCACGGGGACGTGGCCATGAGGGTGCTCAACGGTTTCGCCGACGCGGCGCTGGGCATCAGGAGCGCCGCGATGGCGATGGGACTGGACTTCATACCCCTGGTGGAGGAGCCTTACGAGTTGGTCTATCCGTCAAGGTACCGGGGGCATCCCGCCATGGAGGCGCTGGTTGAGATGGCGGAGGATCCGGAGTGGAGGTCCAGGGTGGAGGCTATGGGGGGATACTTATGGCCCTGACCGACAGGTACAAGAGGAAGATAGACTACGTCAGGATCTCAGTTACGGACCGGTGCAACTTCCGGTGTCGCTATTGCATGCCCGAGGAGGGGATCCCCCTCTTGGACCACCGGGACCTGTTGACCTATGAGGAGCTGTCCTTCCTGTGCGACACGCTGCATCGGATGGGGGTGAGGAAGGTCCGCTTCACCGGTGGGGAGCCCCTGGTCAGGAGGGGTTTCCTTGGCTTCCTTCGGGGGATCCGGGATTCCATGCCCAACCTCAAGGTGGCTCTAACCACCAATGGGGCACTGTTGGACCTCTACGCCAGGGAGATCGGTGAGATAGGCATATCGGGCCTTAACGTAAGCTTGGATACCATCCAGGAGGACAAGTTCCGGTACGTGACCAGGAACGGGGAGCTTAAAAGGGTACTGGATGGCCTTAGGGCGTCCAGGGAGGTGGGGATCAGGTCCATAAAGGTTAACACGGTCATAATACGGGGCTTCAACGACGATGAGATAGGTGACATCCTGGCCTTCTGCCAGGAGAACGACTACCTTCTCCGGCTCATAGAGTTCATGCCCATGGACGACGGGGTTTGGAGCAAGGAGAGCTTCGTCCCCGCCGAGGAGATCCTTTCCAAGGTGAACCGGGGTGGGAGGTGGGTTCCCTTCTCCACCGGGGAGGAGGTGGCAGGCCCCGCCAGGTACTATTGGGATCCAGAGACCGGACAGCGCATAGGGGTCATATCCGCGGTATCTAGCCACTTCTGCGCCTGGTGCAACCGGGTGAGGGTTAGCGCCACCGGCAAGATGAGGGCCTGCCTGTTCGCCAAGGAGGAGACGGACCTTAGGCGGTTCATATCCTCCGGCGACCGGGAGGGGTTAATGGCCTCCATAGTCGACACGGTTAACTCGAAGCCCCGGTGCTGGGAGGACGTGGCCACTGGGGATCTCCACATGTCCCAGATAGGAGGATAGGGATGAGCTCTTTTACCCACCTTGACGAGGAAGGTCGCCCCAGGATGGTTGACGTTGGGGGCAAGGCGCCGACCCAGAGGACCGCCTGGGCGGAGGCGAGGGTCAAGCTGACTCCCCACATCCTGGATGCGCTACTGGAGGGAGGGGTGCCCAAGGGGGAGCCCTTCTCGGTGGCGGAGCTGGCGGGGATAATGGGGGCCAAGCAGACCTTCAGCCTGATCCCCCTCTGCCATCCCATAAAGATATCCTCCGTGTCGATCCGGTGCCAACTGGATCGGGACGCCATGGAGGTGGTCATATGGGGGCAGGTCTCCGCCCTGGACGTGACCGGGGTCGAGATGGAGGCCTTGACGGCGGTTAGCGTGGCCGCCCTGGCCTTCTACGACATGTGCAAGGCGTTGGACAAGGGGATGGAGATAAGGTCCGTAAGGCTTTTGAGGAAGACCGGGGGAAAGAGCGGCCAGTGGTTGGCCCCCGGGGTGAATCTGGAGGAGCTGGGTGATAGGCCATGACGATCAGGGTTCTTAGACTTTACAGAGGCGACCATGGGAACGACCTCCCCATGATCTACCTTCACACGGACAATCGGGGCAAGAGCCTGTGCAACGGGGATCCGGTTAGCATCGTCTACTCTGGCCCGGGGCCCTTGCCCGGTGGGGATGGAGGTGCGGGGTTGCTCCACCTGGTCCTATCGCATGTCCAGGGCCTAACAAAGGGGCGGTTTCTAGCCTCCACCGGTGGGGGAGCCATCCTCGAGGTTAGGGACGGTTCATCCCTGGAGGTCCTGTTCCCTGGGTTCATCGCCGTATCCGAGAGATGTCAGGTCTGGGACCCCATAAGGACCGCGGTGTTGACCGTCAGCGACAAGGGGTCCAGGGGGGAGCGGGAGGACACCGCAGGTCCCGCGTTGGCGGAGCGGGTGGTTCGAATAGGCGCGGTGGTGGAGGATCGGGACGTGGTGCCCGACGAGGTGGAGGCCATAAGGGAGAGGATACTCCGCTGGTCATCCATGGGCATCGAGCTGGTGCTTTGCACCGGCGGCACCGGCCTTTCTCCCCGGGACGTGACCCCCGAGGCCCTGTTGGGGGTGGCGGACAAGGTTGTGCCCGGTTTCGGAGAGCTCATGAGGTCCAGGAGCGGACACGGGACCCCCAGGGCCTTCCTGTCCAGGGGACTAGGGGTGACAGTGGGCAAGACGCTGGTGCTTGCCTTCCCGGGCAGTAGGTCCGGTGCCCTTGAGTGTTTCGAGGCGGTGGAGCCATGCGTGAGGCATGGGGTGGAGATCCTGACCGGTAAGGCCAGCGAGTGCGGCCATCATCATCATCATTAGTGGGTTAACTGCAAGGGGGGGTGGAGCTTGGCTAGTACAGTTAAACGGTTGATCATCCTGACAGGCCTATCCGGCAGCGGCAAGAGCACCGCCTTGAGGATCCTGGAGGATCAGGGGTTCTACCCCATAGACAACCTGCCTCCCGCGCTGCTTCCCCAGCTCCTGTTGGTGCTCAGTGGCCATCCGGGGGCCACCTCATCCGGGGTGGTGGCGGTGATGGACGTGAGGGGGCGCCATCTCCTCAACGACCTGGAGAGGGTCCTGGCCTCCATAAGGGGGGCGGGCACGCCGGTTCAGCTCATCTTCCTGGATGCGTCGGACCGAGACATAAGCTCCAGGTTCGAGCTCACCAAGAGGGCCCACCCGATGGCCCAGGGAGATGACACCCTGGACGGCATAAGGGAGGAGAGGGCCATGCTGGCCCCCCTTAGGGGCATAGCGGACGTGGTGATAGACACCAGCGGGATGAACCACCATCAGCTACGACGAATCCTCCTGGAGGAGCTACTGGGGGGGGATGGATTCAAGCTGGTGATCTCCTCCTTCGGGTTCAAATACGGGTTGCCCCAGGACTCGGATATCATTTGGGACGTCCGGTTCCTGCCCAACCCTAACTACGTGCCGCACCTCAAAGAGCTTACCGGCATGGATCAGGGCATAGTTTCCTACTTCGACCCGGTGCCGGAATTTCACCAGTTCGTGTCCTCCATGGCCCAGATGTTGGCCCGTTTCGTGCCCTTCTACGAGAGGTCCGGCAAGCTTCACCTTAGAGTCTCCATCGGGTGCACCGGAGGCAGGCACCGGTCCGTGGCGGTGGCGGAGGCGGTGGCCCGGTCCTTGATCGACCTGGGTGTAAAGTGTGACGTGGTCCACCGGGACGTGGACAAGGGAAGCCTGGACTGATGGATCCACTGATATCGGCGATAATAGGTTTCCTTACCGGAGGCCTGGCGGTCTGGGGTGCCAGCCGGGTTATCCCCCTGGGGATGGGATCCGAGGGGGGATCGGGGCAGAAGGTGATGGCCAGCGCCATCGGACACCGGCTGTCCCTGGGGCCCAAGATAGTCGCCATAGGGGGTGGCACCGGCCTTTCCACCCTGTTGAGCGGGCTAAAGGGCTTCACCAGGAACCTCACCGCAGTGGTCACCGTTACCGACGAGGGGGGCAGCTCCGGGAGGCTCAGGTCCGAGTGGGGGGTCTTGCCCCCGGGGGACATAAGGAACTGCATCGTAGCTCTGGCGGAGAGCGACAGCTCGCTGCAGCGAATGCTGGCCTTCCGGTTCGATCGGGGGGACCTCAGGGGTCACAGCCTTGGGAACCTGATGCTCCTGGCGATAACGGAGATGTACGGTGACTTCGGCAGGGCGGTTAAGGAGCTGAACAAGCTCCTGGCCATAAGGGGGCAGGTTTTGCCGGTCACGCTGGAACCCGTGGCCCTCTTCGCCCAGCTGGGGGACAGGGTCATCCGTGGGGAGGAGGAGATATCCAGACACGGGGACCAGATAGAGAGGCTCTGGCTGGAGCCTAGGGACCCGGAGCCCCTGCCAGAGGTAATGGAGGCCATCGATTCGGCGGACCTGATAGTCCTGGGACCCGGGAGCCTTTTCACCAGCGTGTTGCCCAACCTGCTGGTGGATCGGCTGTCCCATCGGGTTAGGCTGTCCAAGGCCCCCAAGGTCTACGTGTCCAACATAATGACCCAGCCGGGGGAGACCGATCATTTCGGTTTCCTCGATCATGTGGACTGGATATCCAGCGTCCTGGGTTGTCTTCCCGATGCGGTGGTGGCCAACTCGGCTCGGTTGCCTAAAGATGCCTTGGATAGGTATCTGAACCAGGGAGCGGTCCCGGTGTATCCCACCGAGGAGGAGGAAGAGGTGCTTCGCCAAAGGGGTTGCCCGGTTGTGAAGGCCGATCTGGTGGGGTCGGACTCGGAGAAGGGGCTATTGAGGCACGATCCGAAGAGGCTGGCGGAGACATTGGTTCGCCTGGCGAGGGAGGCCAAGGAGGGGGATCTTTGGAGGACCTGAGCCTTTCCATGTGGGAGGAGTGGGGGGCCATAGGGCTTAGCGGCGCCCCGTTCGCGGAGGTGAGGGGAATACTCGATGGTTTAATCCCGCTCAAGGCGGAGTCGGGGTTAATATACCGGACCCAGAGGCGGTTCGTCTTCCGTCGTCTCCTTAAGCTTTGGAGCCTAATGAGCCAAGGGGGGGAGGTCCCCTGGGTTCCCAGGCTCATAATGGCCCCCAAGGGGGACGTCAAGGTCAGGACCAGAGTGTCGATCCAGATACCCCAGGAAGCGGTGGAGCACCTTCGAGGGCGAGCGATCAGGGGGGATGTTCAGTGGTCCTCGTGGCTCAGGGGCCTATGGGGTAGTTGCGGGGCCCTGTATCTGCCCAAGGTGGGGTACTACCTGCTGGTCAAGATCCCACAGTTTGATAATACAGCGGATCTGTTGTATAAATTACTCAAGACGAGGGGCATATCCTTCTCCAGACGGGTCAAGGATAGCCGGGTTGAGGTGATCATCCGGGATCAGCAAAAGATAGTGGACTTCCTTAGTTTTTTGGGCCTATCGGAGAGTATCTTGAAGCTTGAAAACATGGCCATCCTCAGATCCATGAAAAACAAGGCAAACAAGCTGGTCAACTGTGACTCCGCCAATATAGCCAAGAGCCTCGAGGCGTCGGAGAACCAGCTTCGTTTAGTTAGGCTCATAGAGGAGATGGGCCTAGAAGACGATCTGCCAATGCCCTTGTGGGAGGTGGTGCGCGCCAGGAGGGAGAACCCCAGCCTATCCCTTAGGGAGCTTGGACAGGTGCTTCCTCACCCTGTTTCCAAGAGCACGGTGGAGTACCGTTGGAGAAAGTTGGAGAAGATGTTTGCCAACCTTTTGAAGGGGGATGATGCCCATGTACCTGGGAAAGGCCGATGTTAACACCTACGACAAGGGGGCGGGGCGGGAGTTTTTGGTCTCGGACGGCAAGGGTAGCTACTGCTTCTCCACCGTGATCGGGGCCAACACCAGGAAGGCTCACGGCCTGCTGGTCAAGAAGCCCGGCCCTGCCTCCGCCCATCAGGTGCTGGTTAGCAAGCTGGAGGAGACCCTCTTTATAGCGGGCAAGAAGTACCAGCTGTCCACCAACAGGTATAAGGACCTCATCTACCCCGATGGGTTCCGCTACATTCAGGAGTATCAGGCATCCCCCATCCCAAGCGTTCTGTTCGTGATTCACAGCGCCCTCTTCAAGAAGTCCATATTCATGCCCTGCGGCAAGGGGTGCACGGTGGTAAAGTACGAGCTACTGGCCTCCCCGGAGAGGGTGAGGCTGGAGGTGCGTCCCCTGATGGCCCATAGGGAGGTAACCTGCGCAGACCTAAAGCGACGGGACTTCTCCGCGGAGGTATCGGAGGGCGGAGTGCTGGTCAGTGGCGGGGACATGAAGACCAGGATATTCTCCACTGACGGGGATTGGACCTCCAAACCCCTGTGGTTCGATAGGGTGGTATATGAGCAGGAGGAGGACTGTCAGGGTCCCGTCTCCGAGGACCTGTGGTCCCCTGGATACCTCCAGCTGGACATGGAGGAAGGGAATTCGGTCTACGTGGTGCTCTGTTCCTCCTCCCAGGGTACCATGTCCAAGGGGGAGATAGGTCTTCTCGAGAAGGAGACCCTCCAGGCGGCGCAGAAGCTATTGGCCTCCGTCCCAATGGAGCCCAAGACCAGCGCAGTTCGGGACCTTCTGATGGCCTCCTCCCACCTGGTGGAGGACCTGCCGGGGGAGGGGACCACGGTGTACAGCGGCTATCCGTCCATGAGGGTGACCTCCCGGGAGACCTTCATATCCTTGCCGGGGCTCATGCTTTCCACCGGCAGGCACGATGGGGCAGTCAGGGTGCTGGACAGGTGGCTTAAGGTGACGGAGGAGAACGACTGGGTGGTGCCATCCGATATGGACGGCGCATCGCTTAGGTTCGATGGAGCCGACGGTGGACTCTGGCTGGCCTACGGGGCCCAGAAGCTCTACGAGGCCATGGAGAACCCCGACTCGGTGGAGGGCCTGTGGGAGAGGGTCCTAAAGGTGATAGACCGCCACAGGTCTCCCATCGACGCGCTGGACCTAAGGATGGATGACCGGGGTCTGCTCTTCCTTGACTCCGATAGCCCTTTGAGGCACTGGATGAACGGCCAGACAGAAGGGGAGCCGGTGGTGAGACGTCGGGGGTACCTGGTGGAGTTCAACTCCCTTTGGTACAACGCCATAAGGTTTGCGGAGCAACTGTGCGAGCTCCTGGGGGACCAGGAGAAGGCGTCTTCGTACGCCAAGTTGGGTGACAGCTGTGGGACCGCCTTCCGGGAGGTCTTCTGGAACAAGGACGGGGGATACCTCTACGACTGGGTTGATCCTTCCCTTCCGCTGGATGCGGCGGTGAGGCCCAACCAGATATTGGCCATATCCCTGCCGTCGTCGCCCCTGGACCCGGTAATGGGACGGTCGGTACTTGACGTGTGCTGGAACGAGCTGTACACCACCTACGGCCTCAGGACGTTGGAGCCCAAGCACGACAAGTTCAAGGGGCGCCAGGAGGGCAGGATGGACCAGCGGATCAAGGCCAAGTTCCGGGGCATGGCGTGGCCGTGGCTGCTTGGGCACTTCATCACCGCGTACCTCAAGTTCAACCCCAACAGGCTGGATATAGGGTGGATCTTCATGCGTCCCTTCAATGCCCACATGAGGCATGGGTGCCTCGGAGGGGTGGCGGAGTTCTTTGACGGGATAATGCCCTACAAGCCCCATGGGGACGTGCTCTACGCCCCAAGCCTTGGGGAGATACTGCGGGTCCTGCAGGAGGACCTCCTCAATCCCATGGGGGTTGCCTGAACGGCAGTTTAATGCAAAAATACTTAAGCGTTCCTGGGACAGACCGAGAGACACACGAGCTTAGGTTTGTTCCCCTTAGGAGACACCTAAAAGAGGGGGATTGCTACAATGGGAAAGATCAAGGTTGCCATCAACGGTTTCGGTAGGATAGGACGCCTGTCCCTTCGGGCGTTCTTCCAGAAGCAGGACAACGAGTTCGAGGTGGTGGCGGTCAACGACCTCACCCCTCCTTCGTCCCTAGCCTACCTCTTCAAGTACGACTCGGTCTTCCGTCGGTTCCCCGGTCAGGTTGAGGTGGATGGGGACGTGCTGGTCATAAACGGCCACAGGATAAAGGCTCTGGCCGAGCCGGACCCCACCAAGCTCCCGTGGAAGGACATGGGGGTTGACCTGGTTATCGAGTCCACCGGACGGTTCACCGATGCCACCAAGGCCAAGGCTCACATGGAGGCGGGGGCCAAGAAGGTGGTCATAACCGCCCCTGCCACCGACGAGGACGTCACCATCGTCATGGGGGTCAACGAGGGGGACTACGATCCGGCTAAGCACCACGTGGTGTCCAACGCCTCCTGCACCACCAACTGCCTTGCCCCAGTGGCAAAGGTCCTTCACGAGAGGTTCGGCATAGTGAAGGGGCTCATGACCACAGCCCACGCCTACACCAACGACCAGAAGACCCTGGACTTCCCCCACAAGAACCTCTCCAGGGGAAGGGCCGCGGCCCTCTCCATAATCCCCACCAGCACCGGCGCCGCCAAGGCAATAGGCAAGGTCATGCCGGAGCTCAAGGGTAAGCTCAACGGCTTCGCGTTGAGGGTTCCCACCCCGGACGTATCGGTGGTGGACCTGGTGGTGGAGCTCTCCAAGAACGCCACCGCGGAGGAGATAAACGCCGCCGTCAAGGAGTACGCGGAGGGGCCCCTTAAGGGGATCTTGGCCTACGAGCCGGAGGACCTGGTCTCCATGGACTTCGTGCAGGACAGCCATTCCTCCATATTCGCCCCCAAGCACACCATGGTTATAGACAACATGGCCAAGGTCCTCGCCTGGTACGACAACGAGTGGGGGTACAGCTGCCGGGTGGTGGATCTGGTCAACTACATGGTGAAGAAGGGGCTGTAGGCCATGTCCATAAGGACCTTTTCCGCCCATCAGGTTCGGGGAAAGCGGGTCCTCCTTCGGGTGGACTTCAACGTCCCCATGAAGGATGGCAGGGTCTATGATGATACGAGGATAAGGGCTCATCTGCGCACCATAGAGGCCCTTAGGGACGCGGGGGCGGTGGTCTGCATGGCCTCCCACCTGGGCAGGCCAAAGGGCAAGCGCAACATGGAGTTCTCCCTGGGGCCGGTGCGGGATGAGCTGGTCAAGCTGACCGGCTGGAAGGTTCGCATGGCGGAGGACTGCGTGGGTGATCCGGTCAAGGATGCCCTGGCCTCGCTGGAGGAGGGGGAGATGCTCCTCCTGGAGAATCTTCGCTTCCATCCGGAGGAGGAGAAGAACGATCCGGAGTTCGCCCGGTTGCTGGCGGAGCCGTTCGATGTGTTCGTGATGGACGCCTTCAGCGCCGCCCACCGGGCTCACGCCTCCACCAGGGGAGTGGCGGACCATCTGGAGACCTACGCGGGATACCTGATGGAGCAGGAGATTGCCGCCCTCAGCAAGGTGAGGGATAACCCGGACTCCCCCTTCGTGCTCATCCTGGGTGGTGCAAAGGTGTCCGACAAGATCGGCGTGATCGATAACATGTTGGACAAGGTGCAGACCATCCTTGTAGGAGGGGGTATGGCCTTCACGTTCCTGAAGGCTCAAGGGCACGAGATAGGAAAGTCCCTCTGCGAGGAGGACAAGGTGGAGTTCGCCAGGTCCATGATGGAGAAGGCGTCCTCCAAGGGCATATCCATCGTCCTGCCCTCCGACGTTGTGGTGGCGGATCAGCTCTCCCCCGAGGCGCAGCCCGCGGTGGTTGAGGTGGGGGCGATCCCATCTGACAAGATGGGCTTGGATGTGGGCCCCGGGACCGCCGATGCGTTCGGGAAGGTGATAGCGGGGGCCAAGACCATCCTTTGGAACGGTCCCATGGGGGTCTTCGAGATACCCCAGTTCGCCCACGGCACCAAGAAAGTGGCGGAGGCCATCGCGGTAGCGGTCCAGGGTGGGGCCGTGTCGGTGGTCGGCGGCGGGGACAGCGCCGCCGCGGTGGCGGCCTTCAACATGGAGGACAAGGTGGGGCACGTATCCACCGGCGGGGGGGCTAGCCTCGAGTTCTTCGAGGGCAAGGGCCTGCCCGGTGTTGAGATCCTCCTTGATTAAGGATTAAGTTTAGGTTCAACCTGATGGCCCGCCTCATCGCAGGGTGGGCCATCAGATTTTGAGGGGGTGTTAAGGTTGTTCAGGCCTCACGTGGTGGCGGGCAACTGGAAGATGCATAAGGGAGTGGGGGAGGCGGAGTCCTTCGTAAGGCAACTGGAAGACCGGCTGGAGGAGCCCAGCAGGAGGGATCTCATAGAGGAGGACCTCCTGGAGGTGGTGATCTATCCAACGGCCCTCTGTGTTCACAGCTGCCTCATAAGCAGGAGCTCGGATCTCATACAGGTGGGGGCCCAGAACGGCCACTGGGAGATCAAGGGGGCCTACACGGGGGAGGTCAGCATCGGTTCCTTCGCGGAGGAGGGGTGCGGTTACATTCTTATAGGACATAGCGAGAGGCGCTCCCTCTTCGGAGAGACCGATCAGGACGTTCGCCGGAAGGTTGAAGCGGTGATGGGGACGGGAGCCAAAGCAATGGTGTGCGTTGGCGAGCTCCTGTCCGAGCGGGAGGAAGGAAGGACCTTCCAGGTGGTTGGATCTCAGGTGAGGTCCGCGGTGAACGGGTTACCTGAGGAGTTCGTATCCAAGAGGCTGACCATAGCCTACGAGCCAGTGTGGGCCATAGGAACTGGCAGGACCGCCAGCGCCTCGGATGCCCAGGAGGTCTGCGCCCACATAAGGGGCATTCTGAAGGAGATCTTCGGTCCCCAAGTGGCCAACGGGGTCAGGATCCTCTACGGTGGTAGCGTCAAGCGGGACAATACCTTCGACATACTCAAGGAGCCAGATGTGGACGGTCTGCTAGTTGGGGGCGCCTCCCTCGAGGTGGATAGCTTCCTTGGGATCGTGGACGAGGCCATCCGGGCCATGGGAGCCAAGGGGCTCAAGGGCCCGATCAAGTAACATAAGATATATTATAGGACATAAAACGAGCCACGAAATGGCCGGGAGGGCTCCCCTCCCGGCCTCACCTTTAACCTTCTTGCCTCGTTAACCCCCGGCGGCCAGCTTGCGCTAGAATGTATTGCCGTCAGGCGTCCGGATCCTCGAAGGTCATTACCTCCGAGTCGCCCCATATCTTCTCTATCCTATAGAAATCCCGGGCGTCCCGGGAGAAGATGTGAACCACCACGTCCCCCGCATCAAGAAGCCTCCAGCGCCTGCTGTCCTCTCCCTCCCGCCTTATGCTGTCGAAGTGGGACTCAAGGTACTCCTCAGCCTCCGCCTCCAGGGCGTCCATGTGAACGTCGTTCAAAGCGGTGACTATAACGAAGAGGTCCGCCACCCCGAGGGTATTCCTCACGTCGATGAAGGTTACGTCCTTGGCGTGCTTGTCCATAAGCCTTATGCCAAGGGCCCTGTACCTCTTGAAGAGCGACTCCGATGCCTCTCCATCCGGGACCCTGATCTGCGAACCCATGGGCTCCACTGAACTCAAAAGTAATCCCCCTTTATCTACATAAAGATCTACGGTCATCGGGTCATTGATTTATGGTGGCCATGGCCTGGTTCAGGTTGGAGAAGATCCTCTCGTAATCCCCTCCCAGAACCAGGCTGGCGAACATGGCCTGTTTGCCGGATCTTACCATGGACTCCCTTATCCCGCACAGCTTGGCCATGCTCTTGGCCGCCTGGATCATCTCCGGGGTGGCCCTCTCCGGGTATAAGACCAGGCTACCCCGGTAATCGAAATGCTTGGCGTTGCCCGTGTAGGTCACCTCTATCCCCATCCGCTGGAACATCTCCGAAGCCCTCTGGCCTAGACCCTTCTTACCCGTTCCGTTCAGTATTGCCACCGGCGTCCTTATGGACTTGGCCAGGGATGCCAAATCCACCTCCTCGGCCCCGCCGGACGATGCCTTGCCAGATGTGGCGGCCCCCTCCTCTACTTTAGCCACCTCCGCCGCGGTGGTCACCCTGGTCCCATACTTCATCTCCAGATCCGATGAGGCCAGGTTGGAGGCCATGTCCGCCACGCTCATGCCGTAGAGGTCCTTGAAGCCCTCAATGTCCGCCACCCAGTAGCTTATCCCCCGTATGTAGCTGGGCTTCCCCGGCAGGGTGGTAAACACCACCTTCCCCTTGTCGAGGTCCTTCACAAATCCTCCAAGCTGGAGGGCCAAGGAGGTGGGCATGTCCGTCTTGACCATCCCAAGCGCCTCCCGGACCAGCTGAGGTAACCCCTCCACGATGGCTGGGCTCTTTATCTTATCCAACACGGCCTTCACGAACTCCTGCTGGCGCTGGACCCTGCCTATGTCCCCCAGCGCATCGTGCCTGAACCTGACGAAGTGCAACGCCTTCTCCCCATTGAGGTGCTGGAGCCCCTTGGGAAGGTCTATGTATAGCCCCCCGGCCCGGTCGGTGTACTTCATCCTCTTGGGAACGTAGACCTCCACCCCGCCAATGGCATCCACCATCCGGGCGAAGCCGCCGTAGTCCACCAGGACATAGTAGTGGATCGGCACGTTGAAGTTGGACATCACCGTGGATCGGAGAAGGTCCACCCCCCCGTAAGCGTAGGCGTGGTTGAGCTTCTGGAAGCCGTGTCCCGGGATGCTGACCCGGGTATCCCGGGGGAGGGATATCACCTTCACCGTTCCGCCGTCCAGGTCCACCACCGCCAGTGCGATGCTGTCGGTCCTGCTGGAGCCCTCCACGTTGTCCTCCCCTAGCAGGAGAACGTTTATGGTGCCGGTGAACCTGCGTCCCATGTCCACCGAGAGGGTCTCCTTTATCTTGGCTATGGGGGTGTTAACCGTGGAGTGGAAACGCACGTAGGCCCCGGCCCCAAAAGAGACAACCGCCAAAAGGAATCCCAATATAACGTTCCTTATCCTCATGCCAGCCAAGTCCTGCCTTCCGTCGATGGATGGATTAACATCTGTAGAGGCCCCTCTCCAGCAAATAACGGTGAACCGGGTCGGGCACCAGGTACCTAACGCTCCTGCCCTCCCGGACCCTATTTCGTATGTCTGTGCTGGAGATGGCCATGAGGGGTATCTCTAACACCCTTACGGAGGCCCTTACCTCCTCCGGTAGATCCCGTATCCTATCCAAATTATATCCCGGCCGACTTACCGCCACCAACCTGCAGACCTCCGCCAGCCTAAGGGGGGACTTCCAGGACATGATCTGAAGCACCGAGTCAATTCCAGTTATAAAGTAAAAAGACACCCTCGGACCATATTGCTTTATCAAATTGCCTATGGTGTCAACCGTATGGTGAGGCCCCGGCGAGTCCATCTCTATCCGGGAGACCCGGAAGAACCGGTTCCCACCAACCGCCAAGGAGACCATGCGGAACCTGTCCTCAGGGGAGGAGATCCTTCTGACGTCCTTATGGGGCGGATGTCCGGAGGGGACGAAGATGACCTCCCGGAGGTTGAAGTTGCACCGGGCCTCCTCCGCTGCCAAAAGGTGACCGTTGTGGATGGGGTCGAAGGTGCCCCCCATAACCCCTATCCTAACCTGGTCCACCGAGGGCTCCGTCACATGAACCTCACATATCATGACAGCGCAGCCTCCTAAAAAGCTGGCCGGGCGAGGGACATCACCGGCCCAAGCCCCACCTAGGCCTCATCCTCCGCCTCCGGATCCGCCAAAGGGTCATCGGCGGGAACGTCCGGGGAGAAGTCGAACTCCATCTCTCCGATCAAGACCGTGTCCCCCTCCTGGGCACCGGCCTTGATCAGGAACTCGTCCACCATGTACGACCGAAGCAGTCGGGAGAACCTGACCAGGTTCTCATCGTGATCGAAGTTGTAACGAAGCACCGCATCCTCCAGGTGGGGGTGGATCACCCGGAATACCCCATCGGACTCCCTCAGCACCTCCACCCTATGGCGCCGCATGGCCTTAAGATCCCTGTCATCCCTGGATCTCCCGTCGTGTATAGCGGTCACCCGGGGAAGCACCCTGGGCCTCGGGTTCTCGTCCGCGAAGCGGATTAGCTCAACTATCAGCTCCTCCAGGTTCTCGCCGGTCATGGCGCTTATGGATGCAAAACGGAAGCCCTCGGCGGTGAAGCTCCCCCTAAGATGGTCAATGATGTCCCCCCGGACCTCAGGTGAAAGTAGATCTATCTTGTTCCCCACCACAAGGCAGGGCTTTTCGAGGATGGAAGGATCGAAGCTGACCATCTCCTGTCGGATGGTGCGCCAGTCCGCCATCACGGCCTCCACGTCGCCGGAGGAGATGTCCAGCAGGTGGAGCAACATCCGGGTCCTCTGTATGTGCCTCAGGAACGACACCCCGAGCCCCCGGTTCTCGTGGGCCCCCTCTATCAAGCCCGGTATGTCGGCTATTATCAACCGGTGCCGGTGATCTGCCATGACCCCCATGTTGGGGGTTATGGTGGTGAACGGATAAGGGGCTATCTTCGGATTGGCGTTGCTCAACGCCTTGAGCAGGCTGGACTTTCCCGCATTAGGTAGCCCCACCAGACCCAGATCGGCTATGAGCCGCAGCTCCAGCATCAGCTCCCTGGCCTCCCCGGGATACCCGTTCTCCGCGAAGCGAGGCGCCTTCCTCACCGAGCTGGCGAAGGCCCTGTTCCCCCGGCCCCCCCGGCCTCCCCGGGCGGCCAGGAACATGTCCCCCTCCTCCATCAGGTCCGCGTAGACCTCCCGGGAGGACGCATCGTAGACAACGGTACCACAGGGAACCTGGATGAACAGGTCCTCCCCGGATTTGCCGTTTCTTCCCGCCCCGCTCCCGGGACACCCGTCCTCCGCCCTATATATTCGCTTGTACTCGAAGTCCGCCAGGGTCTGAATGTTGCGGTTGGCCACCAGCCATACGTTGCCTCCCCTTCCACCGTTGCCCCCGTCGGGACCCCCCTTGGGCACGAACTTCTCCCGCCTGAAGCTTACGCAGCCGCTACCGCCAGCCCCAGCCACGACCTTTATGGTGGCCACATCAACGAACTTCATTTGGTCACGACCTCACAGACCTATCAAAACACAAGAAAAGGGGCCAAGAGGCCCCTCATCAGGAAATCCAACCCCGCGAACGCCGGGCAACGAGACCAAACTAGCAGGTAACCACGTTAACGAACTTGCGGTCCGCCTTGGTCTGGAACTTCACAACCCCATCCGCAAGAGCGAAGAGGGTGTCGTCCTTGCCACGGCCAACGTTGAGACCTGGGCGATACTTGGTGCCCCGCTGACGAACTATGATGGTGCCCGCCTTGACGACTTCACCATCGGCCCTCTTGAGGCCCAGATACTTGGGATTGCTGTCCCTGCCGTTGGAACTGCTGCCCTGCCCCTTCTTATGGGCGAAAAACTGAATATCAAAAACGAAGCTCACGTCGCTCCACCTCCGAAATGGCAATGTGACTAGGATGAGCCGAGGCCAGGCTCTGCAAGGAGATCCTCACCGTATCCAACAGGACCCGGGGCCCCTCCCCCTCCAGTCTACCCCATATCATCATCCTCATGGGAACCCGGGGATCCACCTCATACTTGGGCCCATCGACCTTGAGGACCTCCAGCATCCCCAGCTCCAGGGCCTGAAGCAGCGTCGAAACTGCCGCACAGACCACATCGTTCCCCCTGGTGCCCGCCCCGGAGTGTCCCTCCGCCACGTAACCCACCGGCGAGCCGTCCTCCAGGATGAACTTAACGTGCGTCATGTCTAAACCGGGCACACCGCTCGGCTTGCGCCAAAACTAAAGGGATATCCCCTCCACCAGGAGATCCGTGTAGTGCTGCCGGTGCCCCCTGAAACGGCGGTAGTTCTTCTTGCGGCGGTACTTGAAGACCACCACCTTGTCCTCCTTGCCATGGCCCAGCACCTTGGCGGTAACCTTGGCCCCCTCAAGCACAGGGGAACCTACCTTCACCGAGTCGTCGCTGGACACTAGCAGGACCCTATCAAGGGTCACGGTGCTACCCTCCTCCGCCTTCAGGAGCTCGACCCTTATGCGGTCCCCCTCCTTGACCCGGTACTGCTTGCCTCCGGTCTCCACGATAGCGTACATTCACATCTCTCCTTCCGCTGCAGGTCGGGTGAGGTCCTCCCTCTTGGAAACCCGCCTCAGGCGATATTAGCGCCAAAGAATTCTACCCCTTGGGCGGATGTTAGTCAATATTGCTTCGATCCATACCTCTCCAGAAGGGCCTCCGCATGCCTCAGCGCCTCCCCCTTGGACTCGCCGGAGAGCATCCGGGCAACCTCCTTAACCCGATGTTCTCCAGTGACATCCTCCACCACCGTAACGTCCCCGTCTCGGCGAACCCTCATGTGCTGGTCCGCCATGGCGGCCAGGGTGGCCTCGTGGGTTATCAGTATGACCTGGCATCCCCGGGAGAGCTCCCGTAGTTTGAGGCCCGCAAGCAGGGCAGACCTGCCCCCCAAACCGGCCTCCACCTCGTCGAAGACGATGCATCTGGTGGAGGATCGGCCCCACATGGCGCACTGGAGGGCCAGGAGTATCCGGCTAAGCTCCCCCCCGGAGGCCCGCTTGGACAACATGGTGGGGGGACCCCCGTCGGAGGACATTAAGAAGCTGACCTGATCGGCTCCATTTGGCCCTATCTTGCGCAACTCCCGGACCTCCACCTGGAACCTAACGTGATCCATACCAAGGTCTGCCAGGTGCCCACCCACCTTGGCCTCCAGCTCGGAGGCCATGCGGTGCCTCAGGCCCCTGATGGCCATAGCCACCTCCATGGCCTCCTTCTTGAGGGCGTTGGCCCTATCCCTAAGGCTCGCCACGATCCCCTCCGACTCAAGGAGCCAGCGACTATCGGAATCGAACTCCTCCAGGAAGCGGCTCAGCTCCAGGTCGCCCTTGAGGTGGAACTTCCTTACGGCTCCCCTGACCTCCCCAATCCGCCACTCCAGGTCCTCCATCCGTTGACGAAGGGCAGGGATCTCATCCATGCCATCCCACCGGCGGAGGAGGTCCACCAGCGATGATAGCCTGTCCATCAGGTCATTCATCTCCTCCCGGAGAGCCCCCTTAACCTGGGAATCCGACAGCCGGGAGGAGAGCTTGGAGAAGGTGGCCTTTATCGTGTCCATCACGGACCCATCCCGGTCCCAAAGGTCGTCCACCGCGTCCGCCACCGCCAGCAGCTCCCGGATCTTCTGGTTCAAACGGGATAGCTCTCCCTCCCAAGTGGCCACACAACCTGGGAAGGGACCTATCCTCCTCAGCTCCTCCGCCACGGGCTCCCTCATGGCCAGATCCCTCTGGAGCTGCTCCCGCCTTCTAAGCGTCTGGTCCAATTGAAGGGAGGCGTCCCTGGCCTCCCCGTAGACCTGGCGCATCCGTCCCTTGAGGAGCTGCATCTCCTCTCCCCCGAACTGGTCCAGTAGCTGAACGAAGCTATCCTCATTGAGGAGGCACAGGTGGGAGAACTGGCTCTGAATCTGAACCCTGTCCCCCAGCCTCTCTTGGAGCTCCGCCAGGGTTGCGGGCTCATCGTCCAGGAAGATCCTGTTCCTGCCCTCGGATGAGACCACCCGCTTCACCGTCAAGGCCCCCTGGGGGAAATCGAAGACGCCCCATACGGAGCCGGCGTTCTCCGATGACCTTATAACCGAGCTGGTGGACCTCTTGCCCGCCATGAGCTCTAAGGATCTCACGAGGCTACTCTTGCCGGAGCCGCTCTCTCCGGTGATGGCCACCAGGCTCCCCCTGAACTCCAGGTCCGCGGCGGAGATCCCGCATATGTTCCTCACCGACAGCTCCCTCAGCAAGCTTCATCACCTCCCCCTTCCAGGGAACACCTGCCCCATCGAAGCTTATCCCGCAAGAGATCGTAGTAGGTCCTTCCCGGAAGCGATATGGTGTGAACCTGGTGGTCCCGATCCAGTGCGACCTTTAGGGCATCCCCCGCCATCAGCCTGTACCCCAACTGGCCGTCCTGGGTCAGCAGGATCTCCCTATCCTCGTAGCGGGGACATATCAAGGCCTCGTCATCCGGGCCCAGCACCATGGGACGGGAGTAGAGGGTGTGGGGGCATATGGGAGCCAGTATCATGCATGGCACGTGGGGTGGCACTATGGGTCCCCCCGCCGACAGGGAGTAGGCGGTGGATCCAGTGGGGGTCGAAACTATGAACCCGTCCGACGGAAACAGCCCCACGAACTGCCCCCCGATGAACAGCTCCAGCTCGATGGACCTGGCGAAGGACCCCTTGGTCACCACCAAGTCGTTCAGGGCGAACAGCCGGTGGGCCACCTGGCCGTCCCGGATTACCTCCCCCCGTAGGCAATCCCTCCTCTGAATCTCGTAATCCCCCTTCAGTATGGACTCCAGATCCCTCTCGGCGCTGCCGGGGCTCCCTATGGCCAGGAACCCCAGCCTCCCAACGTTTACCCCATACAAGGGGATGTTCCTCCCCAGCGTGTACCTGGCGGCCCTAAGAAAGGTTCCGTCACCCCCTATGACCACCGCAAATTGGCTACAGCCAAGGAACTCCTCGTCCGATGCGGCCTCCTCCCCCAGGGACTTGGCCTCATCGGAGGGCATAAGGACCCTGATTCCCCTGTTGGCGCACCAGGGCAACATCCGCCGGGCTATCTTGACCGCCTTGGGCTTACTGGTGTTGAAAAGGATGCCTATACAGCTCATGTTACCTCCCCATGGGCCCTCTGAACCAACTCCTCCACCTGTGCCTCTGACAGCTCCCATCCATCCGGGGCAGAGCCGGGCCTTACGTGCATCAGGAACTCTATGTTCCCCTCGGGCCCCCTTATGGGAGAGTAGGTCAAGTTGGCCACCCACCAACCGGGTAATTTCTCCACGAAGCGGATCATGTCAACCAGCACCTCCATGTGGAGGGCGGGGTCCCTCACCACCCCTTTCTTGCCAACCCTCTCTCGCCCCACTTCGAATTGGGGCTTCACCAGGGTAACCACGTCACACCAGGAGTCCATCACCGATAGCATAGGGGGCATGATCAGCTTCAGGGATATGAAAGACGCATCACAGACCCCCATCTGACAGGGCTCAGGTATGAGCGACGGGGAGAGGTGCCTGGCGTTGGTCCTCTCCATCACCACCACCCTCGGGTCGTTCCTGACCTCCCAAGCCATCTGGCCGTACCCCACGTCCACCGAGTAGACCCGGGACGCCCCCCGGCGCAGAAGCACCTGGGTGAAACCTCCGGTGGAGGCCCCCACGTCAACGCAGATCCTGCCGAAGGGGTCCAACTGGAACACCTCCAGGGCCCTCAAGAGCTTGTAAGCCCCACGGCTCACCCATCGCTCCTCCGTTCCCCTTTGGACCGATACGTTCACCTCAGTCCCCACCATGGTACTCCCCTTGGAGGCCACCAGGCCGTCGATCCTTACCAAGCCAGTCTCGATGAGCTCCCTCGCCTCGTCCCGGGACCTGGCAAGGCCCCTCTTTACCAGCAGGGCGTCCAGCCTAACCAAGTTGGATCTCATGGATCATCCGGACCACCCCTTCCGGGGTCAGTCCCTCCTCCTGAAGCTGTTCGCCCCTCTTGCCGTGGGGCACGAACCGGTCGGATACCCCCAGATTCAGCACCCTACAGGGGGAACCGATCGAATTGGCCAGGGATCCTATGTGCTCCCCCACACCCCCGAACCGATACCCCTCCTCAGCCACCACCATGAGCCTGTGGCCCCCGAGAAGCTTCCTCACCGCCTCCTCGTCCAGGGGCTTCACGAACCTCAAATCCACCAGGGTAGGGGCCATCCCCTCCCGGGATAAGAGCTGTCCCGCCTCCTCCATCAGCTGAACGGTGCTCCCCACCCCCACTAGGCACAGATCCCTCCCCTCCTGTAGGACCTCCAACCGGCCCCAAGGGGCGGTCTTGCGCTTGGAATCTGGCGCTGTCCCCTTGGGAAACCGAAGCAGGGCAGGACGGGGATCGCTCAGCCATTCGAACATCATGAACCTCAGATCCGCCACATCCCTGGGGGACATGACGGTCAGGTTGGGTATCGCCCTCCCCCAACATAGGTCCAGCAATCCCTGGTGGGTCTCCCCATCCTCGCCAACCAGGCCGGCCCTGTCCACGCACAGGAGGACCGGGAGGTTTGGCAGGCATATGTCGTGAACCAGCTGGTCCATGGCCCTCTGGAGGAAGGTGGAGTAGATGGATATCACCGGCTTTAGCCCCGTGGCGGCCATGCCGGCGGCGAAGGCCAACAGATGTGACTCCGCTATCCCCACGTCGAAGAAGCGGTGAGGAAACTCGTCGGAGAAGATCCCAAGCTTGCTGCCCTCCTTCATGGCGGCGGTGGCGCACACCACGGCCCCGTCCTCCCGGCCCATGTCCCGGATGGTGGACGCCACGGCGGAGCTCCAGTCCGGGACATGACGGGCAGGCAAGGACCCCGATGAGGACCCCTTGGGGGATACGCCGTGAAACCTGGTGGGGCTTGACTCCACGTTCCCGTACCCCTTACCTTTCTTGGTCACCACGTGGATCAAGAGCGACTCCGGGTAGGCCTTGGCTAGGTGGAATATCCGGTCCATCTCCTCCACGTTGTGCCCATCGAAGGGGCCCCAATAGGTTATGTCCATCTCCTCGAAAATGTTGGGGGGCAACAGGAGGGACTTGAGCTTGGACTTCCACCTGCCCAGGGCCTCCTCCACCATCTTCCCACCCGGGGTCTCAGAGAGGATCCCCTTCATCCTTCTCTTGATGTCCTGATAGGCATCGTTGGCGGATATCCTGGCCAGGTGCTCCGCCATACCACCCACCCGGTGATTTATGGACATGGCGTTATCGTTCAAAACTATGATCACCTTATCCTTCAGGGGCGTTACGTTGTTAAGCCCCTCGAAGGCAAGGCCGTTAAGAAGCGCCCCGTCCCCTATTACTGCCACCACGTGCCCCCGCTGGCGCCCATATCTCTTGGCCTTGGCCATCCCAAGGGCCACGGATATGGAGGTGCTGCTGTGCCCCACGTCGAAGGCGTCGTAGGGACTCTCATTCCTCCGGGGGAATCCGGCGATGCCACCCTTCCTCCTCAGGGTGTGGAACACGTCCCTTCTATCGGTCAGTATCTTGTAAGCGTAGGCCTGGTGCCCCACGTCGAAGACGATCCTGTCCTCCGGGGGGGAGAATGACCTCAAAAGGGAGACCACCAGCTCCACCGCCCCCAGGGATGAGGCCAGATGCCCCCCGTTCTGGGTGGTGACCTGATATATGAGCTCCCTCACCTGGAGACAAAGTTCCTCCACCTGCGGGTAGGTAAGCCTCTTTAGGTCCCCCGGCCCCTTCAGGCTCCAAAGCAGGCCACTCTTCCTCAATTCGTCGGATGGCATGGGTCAGCTGGTCCTCCTCATCAGCTTGTCCACCATGGCGCAGAACATATCCGGACGGGGCAGCTTGGCGGCCCATTCCTTGGCCTCCCCGGAGGTCTCCTCCAGGATCTCCCGGGCCCCCTGGAGTCCATGCACCGCCACGAAGGTCACCTTCCCCTGGGCCTGATCCTTGCCCACCGACTTGCCAATCTCCTCCACCTTGCCAGTCACATCCAGGATGTCGTCCGCCACCTGGAAGGCCTTCCCCAACGCCATGCCGTATCCTCTCACATTAGAGAGGGCGTCCTCGTCAGCCCCGGCCATGATGGCTCCCCCCTCCAGCGATGAGGCGATGAGCACCCCGGTCTTGCTCCGGGCCACCTCCATCACCCGTCTATCGGGCCCCAGCTGGCCCATGTCCTCGAAGCCCATGTCCATGGATTGGCCCCCACATATGCCACTTGGGCCGGTTGCCTTGGCCAGGGACATGACCGCCAGGGAGATCAGCTCACCGCTGAAATGGTTGGCCATAAGACCTTCTATGGCGGATTCGAAGGCCAGGGCCAGGAGGGCGTCCCCCGCCAGCAGGGCCATGGCCTCCCCAAAGACCACGTGGTTCGTGGGCTTGCCCCTGCGGAGATCATCGTCGTCCATACAGGGCAGGTCGTCGTGGATCAGCGAGGCGGTGTGGATCATCTCGAAGGCCAGCGCCAGGGGCATCACCCGCTGGCCCTCCAATCCGAAAGCCTCGGCGGCCATGAGGCACAACACCGGCCTCAGCCTCTTGCCCCCCGCGGTAAGGGAGTAGACCATGGCGGACCATAGCCTCGAAGGGACCCTTTCGGGGCGGGACGAGCAGAGGCGCTCCAGGGCCTCCTCCACCCAGGATCTCCTGCTCGCCAGGTAACCATCGAAGTCGAAGCCTTCAACTCTAGCAGACAAACTCAATCCTCCCCCTGGGTCGCCTCTCCTTCCGATGCGGAGAGGTCCGATAGGATCTCTATCCTCCTCCTGGCGTCCTCCAGGAAGCTGAAACACTTCCGAGCTATTATAACCCCCTCCTCGTAGATGCCTAAGGCCTCCTCGAGTGGGAGCTGATCCCCCTCGAGACGTCTTACTATCTCCTCAAGCCTCTCCAGGTCCTCTGCAAAGGACATGTGGGAAAACCTCCTTCGTCGAAGTTAAACAAAACCTTGCTTCCCCAGCCCAATCCATGATACAATGCTCAAGCTTAATTGTCGCCGCAAGCGGAGGGGGGGAAATAGATGTCCAGAGTTTGCGATTGCTGCGGAAGGGGTCCTCAGACCGGGAACGCGGTCAGCCACTCTAATCGCCACACCCGCCGCCGTTGGCTCATCAACCTAAGGAGCGTGCGGGTGGACCTTGGCTGTGGTGAGACCCGTAAGCTCAAGGTTTGCACCAAGTGTCTCCGTTCCGGTGTGGTTCGCAGGGCCGTCTAGGACGGCCCTTTTTTCTTCACCTCCGCTCTCCCCGAAAGAAAACCATCACCCATCATCCCCTGGTCACGTAGACCAGTAAGATACCCTTCTCCAACCCCACGTGGATGCGATCCGACCTGGCCTCGTTGCTGACCGAGAAGGGGAAACTGGGTTCCAGCTCCGCCCCGGATAGCTCCCACTTGAGCCCCTGGGTCGTAACCCCCCTTGACCGGGTGACCGGCAGGAGCGATATGGCCTTCGGAGCTCCCCGATGAAAGAGCATCTCCAACCGCTCGTCGCCTCTGAGAACGAAGATGGCCTCCCGGTGATCCACCATGCCCATGGCGTTCAAATCGCTGTGCGCAAAGGTCATGACGGAGCTCATCAGGTGATCGAACCGGCCACCGAAGCATCCGGTGACCAGGATGGGGCTATGGGGGTGGTAGGATCCCGCCAGGAGCTTGAGAGCCAGCTGGAAGTCCGTGAGGTCCTTGTCCCGACTGTGCAGATCCATCGCTATCCCCAAGTCCGATGCCCACTTTAGGTCCGAAGGGGATGCGCTGTCCATGTCCCCGATGGCCACCCGGGGAATCATCCCGGACCGTCTGCAGTAGCCTAGCCCCCGGTCCACCGCCCAGAGGTCCCACCCAAGGGACGCTAGATCCCCCATCAGGGGCGACGAGGGCCGTCTGCCCCCCAGGATCATGATCACCCCATTGACGTCGTTATCCATCCACTTGCGAAGGGAGAAGCCCAGGGAGGGTAGGTGGATCTCCATCCTAGCCCCCCCTAGCCTCTCGAAGTATCTCCATGGCGGTCTCCTCGTCCACCAGGATCTCCCTTGGCTTGGCCCCGTCGGGGGGGCCCACTATGCCCAGCTTCTCCAACGTGTCGATGAGCCTGGCTCCCCTGGTGAAGCCCACCCTAAGACGCCTCTGGAGGCTACTGGCGGATGCCACCCCGGAGGAGAGGACGATCCGGGCCGCCTCCTCCAGGAGGGGGTCATCCGCGTTGGCCTCCCCGGTGGAGGAGCCGTTCTCCTGGTCCTCAATGTCTATCACCTCCGGCTCCCCGAAGGTGGCGATGAGGTGATCGAGCCAGCGGGATATGTACCCCTCGTCTATCCAAGGGGACTGAAGCCGGATGGGCTTGGGGAAGCGGGAGGATAGGAAGAGCATGTCCCCCTTGCCCAGGAGCCTTTCGGCCCCAGCGCAATCCAGGATGGTCCTGGAGTCCGCCTGGCTGGGTAGCGAGAAGGCCACCCGGGCGGGCACGTTCGCCTTGATGAGGCCGGTTATGACGTTGACCGAAGGCCTCTGGGTGGCCAGGACCAGGTGTATCCCCGTTGCCCGGGCCATCTGGGCCAGGCGGCATATGTAGTCCTCCACCTCCCTGGGGGCGGTCATCATCAGGTCCGCTAGCTCGTCAACCACCAGAACCACGCTGGGCAACCTATCCCCGGGGAGCACCTTCCGGTTGTACGACGCCAGGTTCCTCACCTTGCTCTGGGCGAAGAGGTCATAACGTCTCTCCATCTCCCTTATGGCCCAGGCCAGGGCCTGAACCGCCTTCTTGGGGTCCACCACCGGCCTGGTGAGTATGTGGGGTAGTTTGTCGTATATGGCCATCTCCACCCGTTTGGGATCGATGAGGATGAGCTTAAGCTCCCTGGGCGTCCTGGAGGAACAGAGCCCTATTATGCAGGAATTTATGAACACGCTCTTGCCAGAGCCGGTGGTGCCCGCTACCAGCAGATGGGGCAGGTCCTCCAGGAAGGTCACCATGGGGGATCCGTCTATGCCGACCCCCATGGGCAGTGGCAACTCCCCCTTGGGATTTACGAAATGATCCGCCTCCATGACCCGCCTCAGGGGCACCGGCCGCCGCTTGGGGTTGGGGATCTCGATGCCCACGTAGGGCTTGCCGGGTATGGGGGCCTCGATCCGAAGGCTCGGCACCGCCAGGGCCAGGGCCAGGTCGTTTGCCAGAGACGCCACCTTGCTAACCTTGGTGCCGGGGGCCAGCTGTAGCCTGAACTGGATCACCGTCGGTCCCACCTGGGTCTCCCCCAACTCTGCCTCCACCCCGAAGTCCCCGAGGGATGAGATTATCCTCTCCGCCATGGACCGAAGTTGAGCCTCATCGACCCCATCCCCCCCCGGGTCGTCGGGGCCCAAGAGCTCCGAAGGAGGGGGAAACGTCCCAGGCTTCACAGACGGCTCCTCGACCGGATCCAAGGGATCCGGATCCCCCACCTCCTGGTCCTCAACGAAGGGGTTGTCCCTAGGCCCCAGGAGCTCACTCGGCTCGCAGAGCTCGTCCTCCTCACATCCCAGGTCCTCATGGGGTAGCGAGTCCTCTCGCCGCAACGTCTCCGCCGCGGGATCCACCGGTCCAGTCCTTCGCCCCCACCTCCCAAGCCATCCCCCAATCCCACCCATGGATGGACGATGAGCGGATTCGAGCCAATTGGAGGATACTATCTGCCGTAACTCCCCCAGTATCTCCCCCGGGTTGGCACCGCTGAAGGCCCCGATGGTCACCACGCAGGCCAGGAGTCCCAGTAGCACGGAGCCGAAGGGGCCCAGGAGGTTGAAGGCCCCCCCCCCCAGGTTGGTCCCCAAAGCCCCCGCCAGATCCAGGACCCGCATAGAACCGAAGGCCCTGCCCCACATGGCTACGAAGAGGGAGACGCTCACCGTCAGGGAAAGGGTCCCAAGCAGGTATCTGCCAATGGGGGGCATTTCCCTCCCGGTAAGCCGCAGGAAGGACAGGTGCCCCATGAATGCCAGGGGGACCAGGACCGATATGCCCAGGTACCGCAACATCTCCTCTCGGATCACCCGTCCCACCTGTCCGGTCCATCCGGTGAACAGGGACGCCACCGCGAAGGTGGACAGCAGGATCCCAACCAGGGCCAGCCAATCGTAGACCCCTTCGTTGAGCTGGAGGAGCGTCTTGAGCCTCTGGGCCAGTTGCCCCATCCTCGTCTTGGCGGCCGGTCTGTCCCTCATCTTCCATTCCTCACGTGATCCTCAAAGGTCTCGGAGAAGACGTGCCGCCCGTCACCCCGGAGGCGGAAGTACAGGAACTTGGAGCTGGCGGGGCTCAGCGCCGCGTTCCAAGATGACACGCTTGGGACGCATATGGGTCCCGGGGGCAACCCCTGATTAAGGTAGGTATTGTAGGGGGATCGGATCTTAAGGTCCTCGTAGGTGAGCTGGGTCCTCCTCTCTCCCCTCTCCCGCCAGGCATAGACCACCGTGGCACAAGACTGAAGGGGCATCCCCCGCTCCAGCCTGTTGAAGAACACCGAGGCCACCAAGGGTCTCTCTTCATCCCGGTTGGACTCCCTCTCCACCACCGAGGCCATCACCGCCCTCCGGAAGACCTCTGGGGCCGACATGCCGGAGGGGATCCGGCTACCAACCCTCTCCCACCAAAGCTTGGACCCCATGTAGACCAGGCTCCTGGCGTCCTCATTCCCGCCGCTGAGCAGGTAGGTTTCGGGAACTATGTATGCCAGCCGGTCCCAGGTCCCCCTGGGCAGCAGGGGCCTCACCTCCGGGAAGAAGGCCTGGTCATCCCCCAGGGCCCTCTCCAGTGCCTGGGGATCCAAGATCCTCTTGAGGTCCATCCGGTCGTAGCCTGGTATCACGGTGACCCTCCTCCCGGAGGGCACCGAATCCTTGAGACGCATGGCCACCTCCCATGGGGAACCGGGGACTATCGTGTAGGTGCCGGGCCTGGTGGACCTGTCTATCTTCAACTTCACCATCCAGTTGAGGAGCTCCCTCTCGTCATTCACTACCCCCGCGTCTGCCAATGCCTTGGCCACATCCCTGGCGGAGCTACCGGATCTCACCTGTACCGTAACCCCCTCCTGTCCCGCCGGGGGCATGAACCACCGCTCGGAGGGGATCGATATGTAAAGCCCCAGAAGGAACCCCACAAACAGAAGGGTCCCGAACGCCACAATCAACCAATCCTTGCCCTTCAAACGCCCTCTCCTCTCCATCTAGGGAAATCAGTTTGTAATTATACACCAGGTTGCGGGCATACAGGCCGATATCCAAGGATCACTACCCCTTGACGCATCCGAAGTGGCTGTGTTATAAGCAACGAAATTTTATGAACAGGGGGTGCCACGGTGGTCCCATTCCAACGCGACTTTGGTTCCTCTTCCTCTGGTTGCTCCAGTTGCTGGTCCTCTTCTTCCCTCGGAGAGGACGGGACCTTCGCATACGCATCCCCCAGAGGACGGTTGAGCCGAGCCTAGAGATCCAGAGACCAGGATATCTTCGGAGAGGGGGATGGCGGACGCCTCCCCCTCTCTAAATTTTAATCCTAGGAGGTAGTTAACTTGACCAGGATGCTTCTGACCCCGGGACCGGTTGAAGTGCCCCACCATGTGGCCCTCGAGGGGGCCACCAGGATGATATCCCACCGAAGCGGCCAGTTCTCCGCCCTATACCGGGAGCTATTGGCGGATCTGTGCCACCTGCTGGAGGTGGAGGAGCCACCGGTCCTCTTCCCAGGATCGGGTACCGGGGCATTGGACGCTCTGTGCCAGAACCTGCTCTCCCCGGGGGACCGGGTTATCTCCCTATCGTGCGGGGCCTTCGGCCATAGGTTCAGGGAGATAGCCTTGAGGAGGGGCGTTGATGTGATCCCCCTGGACGTGCCATGGGGGGAGGGGATCGGACCTGATCTGGTAGCCCAGGCGATAAGGGCCAACCGGGACACAAGGGCGGTGCTCATTACCCACAACGAGACGTCCACCGGGGTCCTCAACCCCATAGAGCTGGTGACGGAGGTTATCCCCGATGACGTCCTGGTCCTGGTAGACGCGGTCAGCTCCGTTGGGGCCGTCCCCTGCCTCCCGTCCAAGTGGAGGGTAGATGGGCTGGCCACGTCATCTCAGAAGGGGCTCATGTGTCCCCCCGGGTTGGGGATGGTGTGGCTATCCCCCAGGGGGTGGGAGAGGGCCGCCCAGGTCTCGTGCCCCACCTACTCGCTGGACCTAAAGCTCTACAGGCTTCACCGGGAGAGGGCCATGGAGACCCCCTACACTCCCCCGGTGTCACTCTACTTCCAGCTGGCCAGGGCCCTAAAGGACATCCTGTCGCATCCTAAGGAAACCTGGTGGAGGGATCGGCGCAGGTTCTCCCGAGGCCTGTGTGCCGCTCTGGAGGCCCTGGGGCTCTCCCCGCTAGTCAAGGATCCATCTCTAAGGTCGCCGGGGGTGACCGCCATAGTGGGAGAGGAGGGGCTCTGCAAGGGGATTCGCAAGTCCCTGGCCCAGATGGGGCTCCAGGTGGCATCCGGCCAGGGGGATGTGAAGGACCGCCTAGTCAGGATAGCCCACTACACCCCCATGGGCTGGCCAGAGCTATCCATGATCTGCGGGACGGTTTGGAAGGCCATGGTGGAAATGGGTATGAGGCCTGGGATGGACCGGGTCATGGAGGCGGCTCTTCTGGAAATGGAGGGATGATCCATGTGGAAAGTGCTTGTAACCGAGTCGATTCACGAGGAGGGGCTAAGGATCCTGAGCGAGGCGCCGGATGTCAATCTTGTGATCAAGGTGGGCATCAAGCGAGACCAGCTCATGGAGGAGCTCAAGGACACGGATGCGCTACTCACCCGGAGCGGCACCGCCATAGACGTGGCGGTCCTCAACGGGGCGCCACGGTTGAAGGTGGTGGCCCGGGCGGGGGTTGGGGTGGATAACGTGGACCTCACCGAGGCCAGCAAGAGGGGCATAGTGGTGATAAACGCACCAACGGGGAACACCCTTTCGGCGGCGGACCACACCCTTGGGCTCATGCTGTCCCTCGTCCGCAAGATACCCCAGGCCCACGGGTCCGTGCTCTCGGGACAGTGGGACAGGAAGAGCTTCATGGGACATCAGCTCCAGGGGAAGAGGCTTCTGATAATAGGTCTCGGCAAGATAGGCAGCCAGGTGGCCATCAGGGGCAGGGCCTTCGGGATGGAGGTCTGGGCCTTCGACCCCTACGTGTCCAAGTCAAAGATGGACAACCTGGGGGTTAACCAGGTGGAGAACCTGGAGGACGGGCTGGCGACCGCGGACGTGGTCACCATCCACGTGCCCCTCACCGACGAGACAAAGGGAATGCTGGACGACCGGCGCATAAGGACCATAAAGCGGGGGGCGTACTTAATCAACTGCGCAAGAGGGGGCCTGCTGGACGAGGAGGCCTGCTATGAGGCCCTTCGGGACGGGAGGCTTCAAGGAGTGGCCATGGACGTGTACGGGGAGGAGCCCATCCGGAGAGATCATCCCATGCTCCGGGAGGATGTGAGGAACAGGGTTGTGCTAACCCCCCATATAGGGGCCAACACCTTCGAGGCCCAATCGGCGGTGGCCAAGATCGCCGCCCAGAACCTGCTCTTGGCCCTCCGAGGGGAGCCATACGAGCAAGCGGTGAACCTGCCTTTCATGAAACATCGGTTGTCGGACCAGAAGAAGCTCTTCCTGGCCCTGGCCAGGAACCTGGGCATACTGGGGACCCACCTGGCGGACCTCACCAGGGGGGCCATCAGGTCCTGTAGCGTGGTGCTCCGGGGCCCCCTGTTCCAGGAGGAGGACGAGCCCATCCGCTTCGAGGTGCCCTTCAGGCTCAAGCCCTACACGGTGGCCTTCCTCAAGGGACTGTTGGAGGTGCGGCACGGGGCGGAGGTTAACTATATGATTGCCCCCCTCATGGCCCGAGAGAGGGGGATAGAGATAGAGGAGGGGACCGGAGAGTCCAACACCTACCGGAACGTGATAGACGCCACGGTGGTGACCGAGAAGGGCTCCGCCAGGATCGTGGGCACCGTAACCGAGGAGGGGCGCCAGCGGGTGGTCAGGATAAACGACTACTGGCTTGACCTCATCCCCTCCGGCAAGATCCTCCTCTTCCAGAACCACGACAGGCCCGGCGTCATAGGCAAGGTGGGTACCATGCTTGGTAGCGCCAACGTCAACATAGCCAACTTCGCCCTGGGCAGGAAGAACGGCAGTGGCCTGGCGTTGGCGGCCCTTCAGATAGACCAGGACCTGAGCGAGGACCTGCTCAAGACCCTTAGGGAGGACGTGGACCTCATCTGGGCCACGTCGGTGTCACTGAAGGAGGACCTTTAGGATGAGGCTCCTGCTGGTAAGGCACGGTCAGACCGACTGGAACAGGGAGGGCAGGTTCCAGGGAAGGATGGACGTGCCCCTCAACGAGACCGGGAGGCGGGAGGCACGGGCTGTGGCATCCAGGCTGGCCCAGATCAGATTGGACCGGGTGATATCGAGCCCCTTGACCCGGGCCCTGGAGACCGCCAAGGCCATAGCGGAAGCCAACCTCTCTGGACCCCAGGTTAACATGCTGGACCCGCTCACGGAAATAAGCCACGGTGAATGGGAGGGGCTCCTGTGCGACCAGGTGATGGAACTGTGGCCCAAGATGCTGAAGCTCTGGCGGGAAGAGCCCACGAAGGTCAGGATGCCGAACGGGGAGGACCTGTTCGACGTGGCCTCCAGGGTTAGGATGGCGTTGGACAGGATAATGGAGGACTTCAAAGGGGATCAGACCGTATGCGTGGTATCCCACGATGCGGTAATAAAGGTCATCCTCTGCTCCCTCACGGAGGCCCCGCTGGACTCGTTCTGGCGGTTCATAGTTCCCAACGCCAGCCTGAGCGCCGCCATCCTTGGGGGCCCGGTCCCCAAGGTGGTCTTGGTGGGAGACCGATGCCACCTTGGGGCGGACATCTCCTTCTCCGAGCAACGGGGACTTTGATAGATACCCGGTCACAGCCACCCCCGGCCGGGGATCCTCACGGGCCTGACGCCCACCCGGGAGGATATGGCCTCCATCAGGTAGGGTCTAACGTCTGGGTATAGGATCAGATCCCCCTCCGCCAGCTCCTCCACGGGCACCCACCGGATGGAGTTGGCGGAGGTCTCCAGGGGGTTTAGGGCCGGGTCACCATCTATATCACACAGGAAGATCAGGTGAAGGGTGGCCTCCTTTGCCCCGAAGGGGGCCGCCTGGGCCACCAACACCAGGGGGCCAACCTGGGCCCTCACCCCGAGCTCCTCCTGAAGCTCCCTCGAGAGGGCTAAATCGAGCCCCTCGTCCCCGTCCACCCCGCCACCGGGGAGGCTGAGGAGGCTTCCCCCCTGATGCAGGTACTCCATGGTGAGTAGTCGATCCCCCTTGAGGATCATAGCTCCGACCCTTACCTTCAAAGTCCCACCCCCTATGAGCAAGGGGATCGACCTAGGCCGATCCCCTTGGAACGTTCAGAAGCTTATAGCCCCAGTCGCTGGGAGAGGAGGTCCTCGACCTCTTTAGCTCCCCGCTCCACCTTGTCCAGGATCTCCCTAACCTCCCGCTTACAGGACTCCACAAACTCCTGGTCGTCCATGCCGGGCAGGTTTATGAACACGTTGTAGGCCGCCGCCTTGGCGGCCCCCCGGGCCAGCAGGGCCGCGGTCCCCGCATCGGTCACCGCATTGGGGTTCCCGAATTTGGCCGCCTCCGCCGCCACCTGGACCAACTGAGAACATAGGCGAAGGGTGTTAAGGGGGACCAGGGCGGTCCGCCTGGATGCCTCGTCCATGGTCTTGGCCCTCAGGGCCTTCTCCTCCGGGGTCTCCTTGGGCATCCTCCTGGCGGCCATGAAGGCGTTGAAGGCCTCGGTATCCTCCTCCATCAGGTCCAAGAACCGACCGTAGAGCCCCCTGGCATCCTCCGCCACCCTCTCCATGACCTCCCAGGAGTCCTTGTACTTCTCCTTGCCCACCGTAAGGGTGGCCACCATAGCGGACAGGGCCCCGCCCAGGGCCCCGCAGAGGGCCGCAACGCTCCCGCCCCCCGGGGCCGGGGAGTCCGACGCGAGCTCCGCCACGAAGGAAGCCACCGTCATGTCCTGAAGCTTCATGTAAAGCACCTCCGTATTCAGATCAACACCCGGGGGAGGGGCATCAAGCCACCCTCTCGCCCCTCTTGTAGACCGCCACGGCAGAGTTGACCCCCGCGTGGTACGCCAGAGTGGCGGGGGTCTTGCCGTCCAGGACCACCAGGTCCGCCAGCTTGCCCTCCTCCAGGGACCCCACCAGGTGCCCCATTCCTATGGCGTGGGCGGCGTTCAATGTACAACCCACCAGGGCCTCCGAAACCGACAGGCCCATCTTCATCACCGCCAACCCGAAGACGAACTGCATGGACTCGCAGAAGCAGGATCCGGGGTTGCAGTCCGTGGCCAACGCCACCGGCACTCCCAGCTCTATCATCTTGCGGGCCCTGGCATAGGGCTTCTTTAGGCTGTAGGCGGTGGCGGGCAGGAGTACCGCTATAACCCCCGCCTCCGCCATCTTGGCTAGCCCCTCGTCCGAGGCGGCCAGGAGGTGTTCCGCCGAGAGGGTTCCCAGCTCCGCCGCCAATCCGGCGCCTCCCAGATCATGAACCTCGTCCGCATGGATCTTAAGTTCAAACCCGTTAGACCTGGCGCAAGCGAGGATCCGCCGGGACTGCTCCACCGAGAAGACCCCCTCCTCACAGAACACGTCGCAGAATCGGGCGATCCCCTGCTCCGCCGCCTGGGGTATCATCTCGTGACACAGCAGATCCACGAACCCCTCAGGTTGGCCCCTGAACTCCTCGGGGATCGCGTGGGCTCCCATGAAGGTTGCCATCACGTCCAGGGGGGCGTCCCTGCGGACCCGGTCGATGACGGACAACATTCTTAGCTCCGAGGATGCGTCAAGGCCGTATCCGCTTTTGATCTCCACCGTGGTGGTGCCGTGCCTCATGGCGCTGGCCACATTGGCCATGGTGGTCTGGTACAGGTCCTGGTCGGAGGCGGACCGGACGGACCGGACGGAGGACAGGATGCCCCCGCCAGATCGGAGGATCTCCAGGTAGGGGACCCCGTCGAGCCGCTTGGCGAACTCCTCCTCCCGCCGGGCGGCGAAGCACATGTGGGTGTGGGGATCCACCAGGCCTGGAATCACGCACCGCCCCCCCAGGTCCACGTACTGATCCACCCTCATGTTCTTGGCTTCCGCCAAGAGCTCCTCTTCCGGGCCGACCCGCTCTATTACCCCCCCACGGGAGATGATGGCCCCCTGGGGGATCTCCAGAACGTTGCCCTGCTGGGCTCCCTTTAGGGGTGACGATCCCCCTTGGGGGGTGTATATCCGGGCGTTGTGGAATACCTTAAGGGTCATCAACCCTGCTCCCCCATCATCTTGAGCAGCCGCATCTCTATGACCTGGTCCGGGTCGAACCCGGCCACCTGGAGGTAGTAGGCTGCGCTCTCCAGGATGGCCCCGGCGGGCACCATCCCGTATATCTCGGTCTCCACCACCGACACCCCGTACCTCTTGGCCTCCATCCTTATGGTCTCCAGGACCCGGTAGAGGCTGTTCTTCTCGTAATCGACCAGGTTCATGCTGACCTGCACCATGCCCCGCTCCTCAAGAGCTAGCCCTATCCCCTTGACGTGGCAGAAGCCGCCGCTGGAGGCCCTCACGTAGGAGGCTATCTTCTTGGCCACCTCCACATCGGTGGTGCCCAGGTTGACGTTGAAGGCCACCAGGAACTTCCTGGCACCTATGACGGTGGCACCGGCGGTTGGATGGAGCTCCGCGGGCCCCACATCTGGCTTCCTGTCCGGGTTGGTCCGAACCTCCTCCTTGAGGACCTCGTACTGTCCCTTCCGAATTACCTCCAGCTTCTTCCTCTCGGGGATCAGGGCCGCATCCTCGTAATAGTAGACCGGTATCTTGGTCTCCTGGTGGTAGCGCTCCCCGAAGCTCCTGGCCAGCTGGACGCACTCCTCCATGGTTATGCCCGATATGGGGGTGAAGGGAATCACGTCCACCGCCCCTATCCTGGGGTGGGCCCCCTGGTGGGAGTTCATATCTATGTGGGATTGGGCGATCTTGGCGGACTCTATCAAGGCATCCTGCAACGCATCCGGGTTGCCCACCAGGCTCACCACCAATCGGTTGTGGTCCTCGTCGGCCCGGTAGTCGAAAAGGTATACCCCCGGACGATCCTTGAAGGGGGCCACAATGGCCTCTATGACGTCCTTCCTGCGGCCTTCACTGTAGTTTGGAACGCACTCAACAAGGGCCTTGCTCACTTCGAATACCTCCCTTTCTCAAACCTGGGGTCAACGGATCGTGACTAGATCCACCAGGTCTAGTCCAGCGGGCCCACCTGGGACTCCACTGCTCTTAAGATTGTACCACTGGAAACCAGGGATAGTGATTCACATATCATTGGATGGATGTACTCGTCCTTCTCCATGAAGGGTACCCTCTCCCGGATGGACGAGTAGGCCGCGTAGGTCCCCTTGCCGGGCCTCAAGGGCATAGAGAACTCAAGCCCCTGGGCGGCGGTGAGGAGCTCGATGGAGATCACCTTGGCGGCGTTATCCAGGATCTGCCTCCCCTTCCGGGCCGCGTAGGTCCCCATGGAGACGTGGTCCTCCTGGTTGGCGGAGGTGGGGATGGAGTCCACCGACGAAGGGTGGGCAAGGACCTTGTTCTCCGACACGATGGAGGCGGCGGTGTACTGGGGGATCATGAAGCCACTGTTCACCCCGCTGTCCTTGGCGAGGAAGGGGGGAAGGCCGGACAGCTTGTGATCCACGAGCCGGGCTATGCGCCGCTCCGATATGTTGGCGATCTCCGCGGCGGCGATGCCGAAGAAGTCCATGGCTATGGCAATGGGCTGGCCATGGAAGTTGCCGCCGCTTATGGCCTCCCCGTCGGCGGGGAATATGAGCGGGTTGTCGGTGACGGAGTTTATCTCGATCTCCACCTTCTGGCGGACGTACTCCAACGCGTCCCGGCTGGCCCCGTGGACCTGGGGTATGCAACGGAGCGAGTAGGCATCCTGGACCCGGTTCCCCTTGTACTTCTCCACTATCTCGCTGCCCTCGATCAGCCTCCTCATGTTGGACGCCACGGACCGCTGACCGTTGTGGGGCCTAAGGTCGTGGGTCCTCCGGTCGAAGGCGTAGGGAACCCCGTGCAGGGCCTCCAGGGATACCGCCGCAACCGCGTCCGCGGTCTTGAAAAGCATCTGGGCGTCCACCACGCATAGGGCCGCTATGGCGGTCATCACCGTGGTGCCGTTATTGAGCGCCAGGCCCTCCTTGGGACCCAGGTCAACCGGCGTCAGGGATACCTCCCTAAGAGCCTCCATGGTGGGCATCCTACGCCCCTTGAAGAACACCTCCCCCTCTCCAATGAGGGTTATGGCCAGGTGAGACAATGGACACAGGTCCCCACTGGCTCCCACGGATCCCTGTGAGGGGATAACCGGATGTATCCCCAGGTTCAGGTAGTTGACCAACTGGGTCAAGGTGGGGAGGCTTATCCCCGAGAAGCCCCGGGTGAGGGTGTTTATCCGGAGCAACATTATGGCCCTCACCAGGTCCTCCGGGAACGGCTCTCCTACCCCGCAGGCGTGGCTTATGAGGAGGTTGCGCTGAAGGGCCCTGCTCCTCTCCGGCGGGATGGTCACGTTAGCCAGGTCGCCGAAGCCGGTGGTTATGCCGTAGACCACCCTCCCCTGGTCGACCCAGGAGCTGACCGCCTGGGATCCCCTCTCCACGAAAGCCGCCGCCGAGGGATCCAACGCAACCTGCCAACCCTCCCGGGCTACCCCTACCACTTCCTCCAGGGTCAAACTGTGACCGTCCAGTTCCACTACCCGCTGAACCACCACGAAACACCCCCTCAAAGACCTTTGACCTTTAGGCCCAATTAGTGTAGATTCCGAATGGTCTCTACAGCTTCACCCCCATGGGAAACCCACAGGAACCGCAATTTCCAGATACGTCTAGATAGCTAGCTACCATATTATAGCCTAAACGTACGATCATGTCTTCCCCACAATTTGGACATTTCGTGATGTTTCTCTCCCGCCACGGGACGTTGCCCACGTAGACGTAGGCAAGCATCTCCCGGGCGAGCTCCATCAGCCGATCTAGGTGCTCCACCGGAAAGGGAGGTTCCTTGGCCTTGAAGGCGGGATGGTAGGCGGATATGTGGAGGGGTATGAGGGGGGAGAGGTCCCTTAGCCAGCGGACCATCTGGACAAACTCCTCCTCCACGCTCAAGTTGGGTACCACCAGGTGGGTCACTTCCACGTGGACGCCACCGTGGAAGAGGGACTCCACGGTCCTCAAGACCGACTGCAGGTCCCCACCGATGGATTGATAACCCCGCTGGGAGAAGGCCTTTACGTCCACGTTGGCGGCGTCAACCAGCCCCATCAGCTCCGCCAGGGGATCCGGGGAGACGGTCCCGTTGGTCACCAGGACCACCCCAAGTCCCCGGGCCTTCAAAACCCGGGAGGCCTCCAGCAGGTACTCCATGTGAATCAGGGGCTCGTTGTAGGTGAAGGCCACCGCCCTAAGGCCATTGGACTCCGCCAGATCCGCCACCTGCTCTGGGGAGAGGAGGGTCAGCTCCCCGGGGAAGCATCCCTCTTGGACCTGGGATATGGGGTGATTCTGGCAGAAGGGACATCGGAGGTTGCATCCCACCCCTCCAAGCGAGAGGATCCCGCTTCCGGGCCTCCAATGGTAGAGGGGCTTCTTCTCCACCGGATCCACCGCCACGGCGGAAAAGAGACCAGAAAAGGGGGACCTTAAGGTCCCCCCACTGAAGACACGAACTCCACATATCCCCCACTGACCCTCGGAAAGAAGACAGCGATGGAAACAGAGCAGGCAGCGTCCAAGCCGCCCCTCTCTCACCCAATATCGGGCCTCACCGGACCCATTAAGGCTCCTTGTACCTCTCCACGGTGAACCTGAAGATCTGAACGTCCTCATCCTGATCGATCCCAGCCTTCCTCTTGGCTATGGCGAGCTGCTCCTCCACGGAGTTGACCCCCGGAAGGTCCGGCAGGAGGACCCCCCTCTTGTTACCCGATCGGACCAGCACCCCGAACCTCTTGGGATCCAGGTCCTGTACCAGAGCCTCCTCCAGGGGGGACAGGACGTCCACCGATATCTTGAGATCCGGTAGCTCATCCAGCTTAACCGGCATGAACCTTGGGTCCTCCAGGGCCGCTGCCGAGGCGTTCTTGGCCATCTCAAAGGCCAGGGAGAGGCTGGAGGGCTCCACGGTTCCGATGCAACCCCGGAGATCACCCTTGGAATCGTACAGGGACACGAAACACCCGCTCCTCCGGTCCCAGATCTCCCTGCTGCCCCCCGCCAAGCGGCTGAGGGCGCTCACGTCCGGCAGTGCCCCCCTCACTGCATCCATCAGGACGAACCGGACGAACTCCACGTAGGGATGAACCTGGGGTCTGGAAACCGCCACCGCGTACCCCACCCCGAAGGGGCCCTCGTAGGATAGGACCCGGATAGGACCCCGGGAGGCACCGATCAGCACCAGGACGCTGTTGAGGCCGCACTGCCCCGCCTCAGCGATCCTCTCCTCCTCCAAGGCCAACAGCTCCCGGGGATCACCGGACGAGAGGGCCGCCACCACCAGGTCATCGAAGGTCCTGCCGAAGGTGGAGAAGCCATCGGGGGCCCCGGGGCTCAGCCTATGCGACAGGTCCCCGCTGCAGAGAAGGCCGAACTCTCCGTCCATCTGATCCAGCACCTCGGCCAAACGCCTGCCCAGGTCGTAGGCGCACTGCCTCGATAGGCCAACCGGGTTGGCGGGGATGAGTCCCCCGGGCCTCCTGCCCCCCCGCTGCAACAAGAGGAGGGGGACGAAGGTGCTGTGGTCCAACACCCGGGTCCTGCTCTCCAGCTCAACCGTAACGGAATCCCCCAGTGCCTCCTTGAGCTCGGACGCCAGGGACGGAACCCCGTTGTAATCCCCGCAAACGTTGGGGGCTCCGAACCTGGACATGTCACCGAAGTACCTCTCCCCAGCCCCCACCACCAGCCTGCCCGGAAGGTAGGGAAAATGGGGGGACATGGAGACCACCACGTCCTTATTGAACTTGGGAAGCAGAAGGTTCAGCTTCTCTATGCCATCCAGGGTCCTCCTGGCGTCAACCTCCCTTCCCATCCCCACCTGAGGTATGAGCACCGGAGGATGGGGCATCAAGCAGGCCCACTTCAACAAAAGGATCACCCCACATAGATGATTGGTGTAAAGTTCAGATCAAGAGCATTGCGTCCCCGAAGGAGAAGAACCGATAACCCCTGGCCACCGCCTCCCGATAGGCCCCCATGACGGTATCGTACCCTCCGAAGGCGGCCACCAGCATGAGAAGGGTGCTACGGGGGAGGTGAAAGTTGGTTATCATGGCGTCCACCACCCTGAACCGGAAGCCGGGCCTTATGAAAAGGTCCGTCTCGAAGGGCTCCCCCTCCAAGGGGTTGATCGCGTAGGACTCCAGAGTCCTGACCACCGTGGTCCCCACCGCAACCACCCGGTTTCCCCGGGCCTTCACCTCCCGGATCATCCTGGCCGAATCAGCGGACACCAAGCAGGTCTCAAGGTGCATCACGTGGTCCGACGCCCTCTGGGCCTTAACGGGCCTGAAGGTGCCAAGCCCAATGTTTAGGGTGACGAAGGTCCGTCCTACTCCCCTGGACTCCAGCTCCGAAAGGAGCTCCCGGGTGAAGTGAAGCCCCGCCGTGGGGGAGGCCACGGACAGCTCCTTGCTCGGGTCGGAGTATACGGTCTGATACCTCTCCCCATCCACCTGGCGGTTCTCTATGTACGGTGGAAGCGGCACCTCCCCCAGGGTCCGGGCGATCTCCCATCCGCTCTCCCCTGGAAAGTGAACCAGCCGGAGCCCGTCCGGGAGCCGCTCCTGGATCACCGCCAGATGCCCCGGGTCCTCGGAGAACCTCACCACCGTTCCGGGACGGACCTTACGACCGGGTCTCACCATGCCGGTCCATGCGGACCTGGACTCATCCAAGGGGCTAAGGAGGAAGACCTCCACCGACCCTCCGCTTTCCTTCCTGCCCAGGAGGCGGGCCCTCATGACCCTGGTGTCGTTCATCACCAGCAGGTCCCCAGGGCGCAGAAAGTCCACCAGGTCCCTGAAGATCCTGTGGCACACGCTCCCATCGGACCTGCGGATGACCATGAGACGGGAGGAATCCCTGGGCTCCACCGGACTCTGGGCTATGCTCTCCTCCGGCAGGTGGTAATCGTACGAGTCCACCAGGTCCAGATCCAAGTCCACCATCCTATCAGCGCCTCCCAATGCTGGTTCCGGGGTAATAATACATTAAGATTTGCTCAAAAGTCCAGCCCGCCTCGGCCAGGGCCTTGGCCCCCCATTGGGACATCCCAACCCCATGTCCCCATCCTCGTCCCTCAAACGTCCAGGTTAAGCCGCCCCCCCTGGGGGTGGCTCCGCTGGTGGGCATCGGAGCCTGCTGGGTCGGGCGCGAAGCCCTCTCCTGGCCGACTCGCCTGTACACCTCCCTCTTCGAGGGGTTCATTATCATGTCGAAGATCTCGTCCCGGTTGAATATTCCCTGCTCCGCCATCTCCAGAAGGTCATCTCCCTTAGACAAAGCGACGTTTCCGCCCCCATCTGCAACCGTCGTGGGAGGGCTGGCGGAACCGGAGCCGGTGCCGGCCACCATGAAGTTGGTGCTGCGAACCACCTTGCTCCCCACCGCCATCCGGAACTCATGGCCGGAAAGCCTCGTCCTTCCGTTGGATCCCTGTATCTCCATGGAGGTTATCCGACCTCCACCATCCCGGCTGAGCACCCTTATGTCCAGGATCCGCCCAACCCAACGGTTTATGTTTCTAAGGGCCCTCTCTATCTGGTCCGACGACAAGGAGACCCTCCAGAATGAGTAGGGGCTGGAGTAGCTTACCGGCTCAGGCCTGGATACCAGATAGGGCAACGTGCCGCCCCACACGTTGGAGGCAGCAGCGGTCTGACCGCCGCTGTCCGCGTGGAAGGGGGTAACCGCCAGGGCTCCACCGTAGGTCAGGACCATTCCCCTGGTGGATTCCACCGCCTGATCGGTCCTTGAATCCTCCGCGTTCCTTCCCCTGTAGAGCTGGCAGTGAGACACGGCACATAGATCGAAGCCCTGGGATCGGTGACGTCCCAGGTTCCTCAACGCATAGGTTCTTGACACCACCGCCTGGGCCTTCAGGAACTCCATGGGCCAGGCGGGGTTGGCCTCCATCTTTATTATCCCCCTCAGGTAATCCTCCAGGTCCAGAACGTTGACCACCGTGAAGGAGCCCCCGGAGCCAAGGATCTCCAAGCTCCCCCGATACCCCACTCGGTTGAAGGACAGCTCGGAGCCCACCACCCGGACCGGAAACCTTAGAAACCGCCCTTGGAACAACAGACCATCTGCCCCGCAGGATACCTCCACCGGACCGCTGAACTGAACCGATGAGCCCCAGGGATCCGATGCGGTACCGCTTCCGCCCAACACCCCCCTAGAGACTCCAACCGCCACCCCGACCCTTATGGGGTTTGAGTATCCCCACGATGAACCAGGCGCAAGGGGCATTGCCAGAAGGGCCATGACGGCCACCCAAACAAATAAACTCCGCCTCAACGTGTCGACTCACCCCATTCCAGCCCTAACCAGCCCACTTGCGGGCCTTCACATCACCGTCCCGAGATCCTGGATATGAGGTTAAGCACCAGGGTCAGCACCAGGCTAACCACCAGCATGGTGCCAAAGGGAGCGAAGACGGTTACGTTCTTCCGGGAGAAGACCAGATCCCCCGGCAACCTGCCGAGAGGCAGGTTCAGCTTCGACGCCAACATCACCGCCAGCCCGCACAGGGCCAGGACACACCCCATCGCGAAGATCAACCTGCCAAGGTGCCACATGTCCATTACTCCTCCTCCAAAAGGATCAGTTGCTGAAACCTCCCGGAGGGCTGAACGCCCAGGTAGGAGTAGGTTCCCCGGGTGGCCTTCCTGCCCCTTGGGGTCCTCTCCAACAGGCCCTTCTGTATGAGGAAGGGTTCGTAGATGTCCTCTATGGTCTGGGGGTCCTCGTTGAGAGCCGCCGCCAGGGTGGACAGGCCCACCGGGCCTCCGTCGAACAGCTCCACCAGGGCCCTCAGGAACTTACGGTCCCCGTCGTCCAGCCCCTCCTTGTCGACCCCAAGCATGTCCAAGGCCCCCTTGGCGGTCTTGACGTCGATAACCGCCACACCGCTAACGGAGGCCACGTCCCTCACGCGCCTCAGGAGCCGCAGGGCCACCCTTGGGGTCCCCCGGGACCTTCGGCCTATCTCGTAGGACGCCTCGTCCTCGATGGACACCCCGAGTATCTCCGCCCCCCGCCTAACTATGGCGGTCAGCTCCTCTGGGGTGTACAGCTCCATCTGCTCCACGATGCCGAACCGGGCCCTAAGTGGAGAGGTGAGAAGCCCCAGCCTGGTGGTGGCCCCCACTAGAGTGAAGGGAGGAAGCTGGAGCTTTATGCTCCGCGCCATGGGCCCCTTGCCTATAACTATGTTAAGGCAGAAGTCCTCCATGGCGGAGTAGAGGACCTCCTCCACCACCGATGGTAGCCGATGGATCTCGTCTATGAAAAGAACGTCCTTGGGGCGAAGGTTCGACAGGATGGCCGCCAGGTCACCCGCCCTCTCGATCGCCGGGCCGGTAGTGACCCTGAGATCTCCCCCCATCTCCCGGGCTATTATATTGGCCATGGTGGTCTTCCCAAGGCCTGGGGGCCCGTAGAAGAGGCAGTGATCCAGGGGCTCCCCCCGGCCCTTGGAGGCGGCTATGAATATCCTCAGCTTCTCCTTCAGGGCCTCCTGCCCCACGAAGGAGTCCAGGCTTTCGGGCCTCAACGGCCGGCCCGCCACCACATCCCCGTCGTCCTCCTCCCGAAGCCTGTGCATAAGCTTTTCGTCGGATCCCACGATCTAAAAGGTCACCTCCTCTGGAGGACCCTAAGGGCCCTCAGGAGAAGCTGGTCCTCCGGCAGATCCTCCCCCTTGGATCGCACCTCCCCCAGCGCCATGGCGGCCTCCCCCCTGGAGAAGCCAAGCCCCATGAGGGCCTCCAATATGGAGCCGGTGGAAACCAACGCCCCCAAATCCCCCCTGGGGATCCCTAGGGATGTCACCTTGTCCTTGAGCTCAAAGCATATCCTCTCCGCCCTCTTGGGACCAACCCCCTGGGCCCTGGAGATCCTGGCCACGTCACCGGAGGCTATGGCATCCAGCACTTCGCCCTTGTCCATGGAGTTCAGTATTCCCATGGCCATCTTGCAGCCCACCCCACTGGCCTGTAACAACAGCAGGAACACCCTCCTCTCGTGGTCATCCCCAAATCCGTAAAGGGATATCCCGTTGTCGCTTACGGAAAGGTAGACCGGGAGCCTTATGGACTCCCCTGGAGAGGCCATCTCCAGGGCCGCGCGGGTGCCGGTCACCTCGACACCGACGCCCCCCACCTGGACGACCATCAGATCCCCCACCAGCTCCTCAACCACCCCAACCAGGTATCTTATCAACCCCAATACCCCCCGATGCACATGGAGAGTCCAGCTATGGCCACCGCCAGGGCGTCCGCCACGTCGTCCGGGGACGGGCACCTCTTCAGTCCCAGAAGGCCGGTCACCATGAGCTGAACCTGCCTCTTATCCGCCCCACCGTACCCACAGACCGCCATCTTGACATCCGAGGGCTTAGGCTCCAAGACCGGGACCCCGAGACGGGAGGCGAAGAGGAGGACCACTCCCCTGGCCTGCCAAACCATCTCCGCGGTGGTGGTGTTCCTGCCGAAGTATAGCCTCTCCACCGCCACCAGGTCAGGCCTGACACCTCCAAGCTCCCCCTCAAGGGATCCGAAAAGGCACGACAACCTTTCCGGCAGAGAAAGACCCGGAGGGGTATGGATGGCCCCATACCCCTCCGCCGAAAGGTCACCACCACGCTGTCGGACCAGACCGTAACCCAGGGTGCCTATGCCAGGATCTATGCCGAGGCATAAGAGGTCCCTAGGCATCAATCTGTTCCAACACCTCGTCGGGGATCTCCACGTTGGAGTAAACGTTCTGAACGTCGTCGTGGTCCTCGAACTTGTCTATCAGGGCAAGGATCTTGGCCGCCTCCTGCTTGTCGGAAACCACCACGGTGTTCTTGGGTATCATGGCCAGCTCCATGTTGGAGACCACATAGCCCGCCTCCCTTATGGCCTGACCAACCTGGCTCATCAGGGACGGCTCGCAGTAGACCTCGAACACGTCTCCCTCCAGCTGCATGTCCTCCGCGCCAGCCTCGGCGGCCACGTCGAGCAGCGAAGCCTCGTCCACCCCCGCGGCCTCCACCTTTACAACCCCCTTGCGGTCGAAGTTCCAGGCCACGCAACCCGCCTCGCCAATGGATCCCCCGCCCTTGGAGAATATGGACCGGATCTCTGCCGCGGTCCTGTTCCGGTTGTCGGTCATGGTCTCCACCAGTATGGCCACCCCAGCGGGGCCGTAACCCTCGTAGGTGACCTCCTCGTAGATGGCCCCCTCTATCTCACCGGTGCCCCTCTTTATGGCCCTCTCTATGTTGTCCATGGGTACGTTGCCCGCCCGGGCCCTCTCGATGGCCACCTTCAGCCTGAAGTTGGCGTTGGGATCCCCGCCCCCCGCCTTGGCGGCGGCTATTATGGCCCTGGTAAGCCGCTGATAAACCGCCCCCTTCTTTGCGTCCTGAGCGGCCTTGCGATGCTTTATGTTAGCCCACTTTGAATGTCCTGCCACCAAATATCACCTCGTAAAATTAATTTAAAGGGGATCGACCAATTGATTATTATAACATCTCCGGCCCGGGGGGCATCATCCTCTTGTGAGCGGATCGTCTGAATGCCGCCTCGATCCTCTCATGAGCCTCCTCAGACACCGGGAGCCCCGCAGCAAATAGGTCCAGGTTAAGGTACGTTACCCCCATCTCCCCCTCGTCGGTCTGCCCCTCCCACAACCCAGCGGTGGGGGGTTTCTTGATCACCCGCTCGGGCACCCCCAGGAACTCCGCCAGGGCCCAGACCTCGTGCTTGAGGAGCCGGGAGAGGGGAAGGATGTCGACCCCCGAGTCACCGTACTTGGTGAAGTATCCGTAGGTGAGCTCCGCCCGGTTCCCGGTGCCGCAAACCAGAAAGTTTCTCCCCTGGGCTATGGCGTACAGGGTGGTCATCCTGAGGCGGGGCTTTATATTGGCCCTGGACATCTGCGACATCTCCACCCCGCCAAGGCTAAGGGCCTCCAACATCGAATCGAACGGGGAGCTCAGGTCCACCTTGAGGGTTGGTATCCCAAGGGTGGAGGCCACAAGCCGGGCATCCTCCTCATCGGAACTCATGCTGTGGCAGGGCATCAACACCCCCAGCGATCCATCTCGCCCGAAGGCCCGCATGAGCAGCGCCGCCACCACCGCGGAGTCAACTCCGCCGCTAAGGCCCACTACCCCACCCAGGGCCCCCGCCTCGGACACCTTCCTCCTGATCCAACCCACCAACGCCCTCTCCAGATACTCGGGGGAACGAACTGGCACCGACTCCAAGATCAACACCTTCTTCCTGGTCTAATTAGACTTTTTATCTTAACATGTGTATCCCGACCAAGCGCAAGGGGTGAGAAGATTGTCAGTGGGCTTGATAATAGACGGCTATGTGGACGAACCCGCATGCTTCGGGGTTCCTCCCTACATCTCCCCGTACGTGAGATACTGCGCCGGGGTAATGTACTCCAAGGGACTGGACGTAAAGTACTTCACCATCGATCAGATCAGGCGACTCCCCATAGACCACCAGGTCAGGAGCGCCCAGGTGATCGTGGTGATAACCGGGCTCACCGTCCCTGGGCGCTACAGGGGGGGATCCCCCATGACCCTTAAGGAGCTGGCGGAGCTCTCCCAAATGCCCAGGAGGGGCTTCATGATCGTGGGGGGGGCCATACGATCCGGCTACGCCCTAAAGGGGGGGACCAGGGCCCTGGATCCATCCGGGGCGCTGGCGGCGGACTGCATCGCCACCGGGGACCCGGAGGCGGTGCTGGCATCGTGGCTTGACGGAGGCCCCATGGATGGGACCCTCCAGAGGGGTTACGGTCAGCTGGACCTCTGGGCGGAAATGGGGGCCCAGGTGGTAAGGATGCACCCCAACTACCCGTTGGTGATGGCGGAGCTGGAGCTATCCCGGGGCTGCGACCGAACCGACGGCCGATGCAGCTTCTGCGTGGAGGGGGTGGCGGGCCTGAGGGAGGAACGGCCAGTGGAGTCCATAGCCAGGGAGGTGCGGGCTTTGAGCCGGATGGGCGTCAAGGCCTTCCGGCTTGGCCGTTGCGCCAACGTGCTGGGCTACGGAGGGCAGGTGACCCCCCAGGGGGTGAGGCCCTCCCCGTCCCGCATCGGGGAGCTCTACCAGGCCATAAGGGATTCCGCCCCGGACCTCAAGGTCCTCCACATGGACAACGGCAACCCCAAGACCATAGCCACCTTCCCGGAGGAAAGCTCCCAGGTCCTGGATGTGATATCCAAGATGAACACCCCGGGGGACACGGTCTCCATGGGGCTTGAGTCCCTGCACCCGGAGGTGGTGCGGAAGAACAACCTAAAGGTGACCCTTGAGCAGGCCCTGGTGGCGGTCAGGGTGGTGAACCAGGTGGGGGGAGGAAGGCCCGGGGGTAACAGGCTTCCCTCCCTGCTTCCGGGACTCAACTTCATAGTTGGCCTGCCGGGGGAGACGTCCAAGACCCTGGAGGAGAACCGACGCTTCCTTACCCAGATCCTGGAGGAGGGGCTCATGGTGAGACGGATAAACATAAGGCGCCCCATGGAGTTTCCCGGCACCCCCATGGGAGATATGGGTGGATCCAAGATAGACCAGCGGACCTACCGTAGGTTCAAGGAGTGGGTTAGGCAGGAGGTGGATCCCATCATGTTCTCCCGGGTGGCCCCGCCGGGCACGGTAATAGAGGACGTCATCTGCGAGGAGAGGAGCGGCAACCTGATCTTCGGCCGCCCCCTGGGCAGCTATCCACCGCTCATCGGCATATGGTCAAGGGATCTCAACGAAGGGGAGGTGGTCAACGTGATGGTCACCGGGGCGGGCCCCAGGTCGATATCCGCGGTCCAGTGGCCCATGGACCCTAACCGATGCTCCCTGAGCGACCTTCAGGGCATACCGGGCATAGGCCGGGCTAGGGCGGAGAGGATCATCTCCCGAAGGCCCATAGATTCCATGGACCAGCTGATCTCCGCCCTGGACGACCCCTCGCTGGCGGTGAAAGTGGCCCGATACTTCGCCCTGTGACCTCCGCCCACTACACCTCACCGGGGAAACCGTAAAGGTCCACCCGCCGGGATTCGAAGACCCGGATGGCCTTCCTGGTCCGGTGCAGGATCGCCATGTCCAGCTCCACCGTGGCGGTCCCCTCATCCTCCCCCAGCTCCAGGAGAACGCCACCGTCGGGGGCCACCACCATGGAGTGGCCCCCGTATAGGTCCCCTCCTCCCTCCCCGCAACGGTTCACCGCCACCACGTAAAGCTGGTTCTCGATCGCCCTGGCCCTCAAAAGGGTCCTCCAGGCGTCCACCCTGGAGGCGGGCCACTGGGCGCATATGAATACGACCCAAGGTCCCTCCAAAGCGATCCTCCTGAAGTACTCGGGGAACCTGAGGTCGTAGCAGATGACCACCCCGTAGGGAATCTCTCCCATGTTCCCCACCAAGGGTACCCCTCCAGGATGGAAGTTTAGTGGCTCGTCCAGGAGGGGGAACAGGTGCACCTTATCGTAATGGGCCTCTATGGATCCCGAGGGATCGATCACGAAAGACCGGTTGTATAGAAGCCCCCCCTCTTCCCAGGGCAGGGACCCCGCCACACACCAGGCGGTCCTGGAGGAGCACCAATCCGCCACCTGGTGTATACACTCCTCGCTACTGCGGGCATAAAGCCCCAGGTTGGGGTTGTCATAGGAACAGCTCCAAAGCTCGGGCAACAACGCCACCTGACAGGCCCCCAACGAGTCCAGCATCCTCCGGCACTTGGACAGGTTGCCCTCCGGATCACCCCATAGGACGTCCATCTGAACCAGTCCCACCGTAACCTTAGCCGCCACACAAATCCCCCCCTGCCGTCAACTCAAGTCAGCGGATCCTCCCAGGGCTCTCAACGTCTGGATCATCAGATCCGGCAGGACCCCGAAGGAGTAGGCCAGATCAAGCCGCTCGGTCCACTTGTGAGCGTCTCTCCCCTTGACGCCCAGGTTGACCACCGGCACGTCCAGGCAGGCCATGGCCTGGTAATCCATGGGGTAGAGGTGCGACCCTCCGGGCATGTTGTCCATGACCGCCGCGAAGTCCTCCTCTCCCACGAAGCCGCCAAGGAAGCTGAGGTCCGTTATTCCCCCAAAGACCTCCTCGACCCTGTATCTTATAGCCTCCTCCCTGGACCAGAGGGAGGCCAGCCTCTCCATCTCCTTGCGAAGGCGGGCGTCCTTCTCCACGCACCCCCGGTTCAGCTTGGGGGGATAGTAGGGAGGCAGGAATCCCACCACCGCCACGGGTGGCTCAAGACGAAGGACCCTTAGGGCCTCCAGGAGAACCCTCACGGACTGGCCACGGGTGTCCTCCCTTGGATCCAACCGGGATGCGGCCCCATTGGGATCGAAGCCCATGGACTGGGCGAGCCGGATCACCTCCCGGACCTCAAGCACCCGGGATCCCTTCGCCACATGAATCTCAGGAAGGCCCAGGAGGCGGAATTCATGGGCAATGTGCCCCACCGCTTCCTTCAGGGATATCATTACCTCCGCCTTGAACCTGTCCAGAAGGGATCGGTGATCGGAGGAGACCGTCAGCTTGTTGAAGTAGGCCATGGCCATGTCTGGGAGTGTAACCGAGTAGCTGTCCCTCAGGATTTCAAGCCCTATGCAGGTCATGGGTGGCAGCTTCTGATCCCCCAGGGACTCGGCGCTCCAGCTTACCCCCTCCAGGGATGATACCACCCGGGAGGCCAGGTAGGCGGCGTTCAGCCCCTGCCATGGCTCCCCCACATGGGCCCCCTTGCCCACCAGCAGGGCGAAGGGCATCAGCTTGCCCACCGAACCTATGAATATGGGCAGGTCCTCTCCGCTAGATCCCAGCTCGGACGGCTCGGTGTTCACACATGCCACGTAGTCCAGCCCCTCCGCCTCGGCCAGGTCCCTCATGAACCCCACAGCTCCCCTCATCCCCACCGAGTCCCTTTCCTCGTCCACCACCGGCAGGAAGAGAACGTTAACCCCCACGTCCACCGTCCCCATGGCCAGCTCCTCCATCAGGACCATCTCGATGGCCAAGCCCGCCTTCACGTCCAACGTTCCACGGCCGAACAGATACCCCAGTTCGAGGTCCCGCCGGGCCTCCTTTGGGAGATGCTCACACCCCTTCAGGGCCTCGGTCAACCCCACCGGATCGAAGGCCAGGTGCGATAGGGAACCGTAGTCCCTCTCGTCCACCACATCCACATGGGGCACCAGGACCACCGTGGCCCTGCCTCCTCCAGGGTGCCTCCACAGGGCCGCCACGTGATGCCTTCCGAAGGGGTCAAGGGGCAACGGGTACCTGAAGACCTTGAGCCCCCTGGATGATCCGCATAACCCATCCAGGGTTCGTCCTATAAAATCCATAACTTGCGACTCCCCTTCCCCCCATGCGGACCTGCTGGGAATGGAACACAGGGATAAGAGGCGGGATCTCAGCCTGCCGATCCTGGTTGAGGACTCCACATCTAGCTCCGACAAACCGTTCACCCCCGATCCTCAGAATATAGAAAGAGGGAGGCGGCCACGGCCCAAAAGCCGCGACCACCTCCCCCCAGTTTGACCTCCGTTAGAGGTTGCCTATGCTGGACACCATAACCGCCTTTATGGTGTGCATCCGGTTCTCCGCCTCATCGAACACCCGGGAGCGACGGGACTCGAAGACCTCCTCGGTGACCTCGTAGCCCTTGACCGCCGGCAGGCAGTGGAGGAATATGGCCTCATCCCGACCGGTGGCCTCCATGAGCTCCGCGTTCACCTGATAGGGCTGGAGGATCTTCTTCCTCTCCGCCAGCTTGTCCTCCTCACCCATGGAAGCCCAGACATCGGTATAGACCGCATGGGCCCCCTTCACCGCCGCCTTGGGGTCCTCCATTATCTCGATGACAGCCCCGGAACCGCACTCCTCGGCGATCTTCTTGCACTCCGCCACCAGCTCCTCCGCGGGGAAGAGGGACTTGGGAGAGGCTATCACGAAGTGCATGCCCATCTTGGCGGCACCGATCATGAGGGAGTTGGCCATGTTGTTGCGCCCATCGCCCACGTAGACCAGCTTGATACCCTTCAGGTAGCCGAACTCCTCCTGGATGGTGAGGAAGTCCGCCAGAACCTGGGTGGGGTGGAACTCATCGGTGAGACCGTTCCACACCGGCACGCCCGCGTACTTGGCCAGCTCCTCCACCACGGACTGCTTGAAGCCCCGGAACTCGATGCCGTCGAACATGCGGCCCAGCACCCTAGCGGTGTCCGCCACGTCCTCCTTATGACCCAGCTGGATGTCGTTCTTGCCCAGGTACTCCGGATGACCGCCCTCGTCAATGCAGGCCACGGTGAAGGCGCAACGGGTACGGGTGGAGGGCTTCTCGAAGATGAGAGCCACGTTCTTGCCCGCCAGCAGGTTGCCCCTTATGCCGGCCCGCTTCTTGTTCTTAAGGTCCCTGGAGAGATCCAGAAGGAACTTGATCTCCTCCGGCGTGTGATGCCTCAAGCTGAGAAGGTGACGACCCCTTAGATTGACCGCCATTTTCTTACTCCTCCTTGTTGATTTAAATACTGGATCCCATGGAGTTCACACCCCTAGCGTAGCCCCGCTGTAAAGTCCACCTTCAGAGCCGCAAAATAAACCCCAAGGTCCAGTTGGTTTACTGGGTAATATTACCACAAAGGGGTGTTTTTTCAATAGCCCCGGGGGAAACCGTCACCTTTCCTCCGCCCCGGGCACCAGGTCCTTAGCCACCTTTGACAGGACCTCCTCCAGCTTATCCAGTGGCCAGTTGCCTATGGGCCTTCCCTCCACGAAGACGACGAAACCCGAGGTGGATCCCGCCACTCCAAGCTTGGCGGAGGCGGCCTCCCTGGGGCCGTTGACCTCGCACCCCATGACCGCCACGGTGAACCCGTCGGGGATGCCCTTGAATCGGTCCATAACGGCCCGCACCCTGTCCACGTAGACCTTGACGTCCAATCGGCACCTGCCACAGGTGGGGCAGCTTATCCACTCTATCCCCCGGTGTCTCAACCCCAGGGCCCCCAATATACGGTAGGCGGTCCTCACCTCGTGGACCCCCTCAGACGATAGGCTAACCCTAACGGTGTCCCCTATCCCGGCGGATAGCATGATCCCTATGCCAACCGCGCTCTTGATGGCCCCCTCTTCCAGGGGCCCCGCCTCGGTTATCCCTATGTGAAAGGGGAACTGATACATGGAGGCCAGGATCTGGTTGGCCCTAACCGTCTCGGGTACGCTGGAGGATTTGGCGGAGACCACCACCCTGTCGAACCCCATCTCAAGGCACAGATCCACCTGCTCTCTAACCGCCGCCACCAGGGCCGCCGCCCTGTCGCCCCCGCTCTGGGCCAGCTGGTGGTTGTTCAGGGAGCCCCCGTTGGCCCCTACCCGGATCACCACCCCCAAATCCATGGCCCGGCGGAGCACCGTCAGGAGGTTGTCCCTCCCCCCAAGGTTGCCCGGGTTGACTCGGATGGCCTGACAACCCGCATCCATGGCGCTAAGGGCCAACCGATGATCGAAGTGTATATCCGCCATGATTGGGATCGATGATCCTGACACCAGCTCCCTCAAGCACCCCTCCAAGCCAGCGTCCCGATAGGAGGTCCTGACCAGCTCACAACCCTCCGCAACCAGTCCCTCGAGCTCCCGAAGACAGCCCTCCAGGTCCTCCAGGGGGGTCTTGAGCATGCTCTCCACCCTCACGGGAGCACCGCCTCCAACCAATAGCCCCCCTATGCTAACCCCATTGAGGCTAGCCAAGCGAACACCCCCTCACCTAAGGCCAAACACTATCCGCTGCACATCCCGCCAGGTTATCCAAACCATCAGGGCCATCAAAAAGGCGAAACCCAGGTAGTGGATCATTCCCTCGTAGCGCTCCGGGATCCTCCTCCTGAAGACCAGCTCGAAGGCCACGAAGATCAGCCGGCCCCCATCAAGGGCCGGGAAGGGCAGCAGGTTCACCAGCCCCAGATGCAAGTTCAAAGCCGACAGGAAGGCCAGAAACTCCCAGAGACCCCTTCTGGCCACGTCCCCAGCCGCCACCGCTATCCCCACCGGCCCCGACACCTCCACCGGGTTTCGCCCCAAGGCCCAGTCCAGGATGCCCTTAACGATCCCAAACGCCAGGTTCACCGAGTACCGGTAGGCCCCTCTAAGGGCCTCCAAAGGGGTGTAGCGCCTCAACGAGGGTCTAACACCCAACAGATAAGCCCCCGAATCGTCCTTTCTAACCATCACGGTCTTGTATATCACCGTGCCCTCCCGTTCGATCCCAAGGTACAGGGGACCCAAGGGGGCGTGACGGCGGATGGTCTTGGCCATGGAGCCCCAGTCCCCCACCCTAACGCCGTTCACCTCCACTATCCTATCCCCAGGGGAGATCCCCGCCTCCCTAGCCGGATATCCCTCCATGGTCTCCCCTATGACCGTGGAGCTGGTGTCCATAACCCCGTGAAAGTGAAGCACCATGGCGGCCAGGGCGAAGGCTAACAGAACGTTGCAGAGGGCGCCGCTGACGAGGATGAAGGCCCGGGCAAGGGGCCCCTTGCCCTCGAAGGTATCCTCCCCTTGGGTCTGATCCCCCTCCATCCCGGCCAGCTTCACGAAGCCCCCTATGGGCACCACCCTCAGGGACCACTGGGTGCCAAGCCGCTCGACCGATAAGACCTTGGGGCCCATGCCCAGGGAGAACTCGTTGACCCTCACCCCCGAGAGCCTGGCGGCCCCAAAGTGCCCCAGCTCATGGATGAGCACGCTTATGGATATCACCAAGAGGAACGAAAGAAGTGTGAAAACCAAATCAAAGACCTCCAAGCCTGGCACAAGCCCGGGATGCCATCTCCTTAGCCTCCTGAACCAGGGAGATGGAGTCCCCCACCGACGAGGGGGCGGACCCGCGGTAGGAACCCATTACCTCCTCTATCACGTCGGGGATCCTGTTAAACGGTATCCTGCCCAACAGGAAGCTCTCCACCGCCACCTCATCGGCCCCCACGAACAGGGCGGGATATGGACCGTCTTTTGTCCCCGCCTCCTTGGCCAGATAGAAGGCCCTAAACCTCTGGGGGTCCACCGGGGAGAAGGACAGATCCAGCTGTCCCAGCTCCAGGGGGGGTATCTCCTCTGCTATGGGCAACCTGTCTGGGTACGATAGGGCCATGGCGGCGGGAAGCCGCATGTCCGCCTGGGACACCAGCATCTTCCACGTTCCATCGGGGAAGAGCACCATCCCGTGAACCTGGGAGGTGGGGTGGATCACCGCATCCACCCTGTCCATGGGAAGCCCAAACAGCCTCATGGCCTCTATGCACTCTATGCCCTTGTTGGCCATGGTGGCGCTATCCACGGTTATCTTAGCCCCCATGGACCAGACCGGGTGCGCCAGGGCCTCCGCGGGGGTCACGTGCCTCAGCCTCTCCACCGGCATATCCCGGAAGGGACCGCCGGACGCGGTGAGCACGATCCTCTCGGGGCAAGCCTCCCCCATGAGGCACTGCCATATGGCGCTGTGCTCGCTGTCAACGGGCCTTATCTGATCCCTCTCCTTGGCCAGGGGGAGTATCCAGGGACCCGCCACCACCAGGCTCTCCTTGTTGGCTATGGATACCGGGATGCCCATCCTGACCGCCAGCTCGAAATGGGGTATGCAGTCCGTGCCGGAGGCCAGGAACGCCCAGTGGTCCACCTCCTCGTTGCGGATCATGTCCAGCAGGCCCCCTATCCCCCAGTAGGTGCGTCCCTGAAATGCACCGCCGGATCCGATCCCCTTCACCAGGCACGCGGCTGAGCAGCCAAGCTCCGCCGCCAGGGACGAGAGCTTGCCCCAGTTGCTACCCGACGCCACCGCCACCACCTTGAACCTGTCTGGGAAGAGGGAGCATACGCTCACGAAGGAGCTGCCCACGCTCCCGGTGGCCCCCACTATCCCGATCCTCAAAGGCCCGCTCACTGGACTACCTCCCCAGAACCTCAAAGATTATGAACGCCAGGGAGGAGTTGACCAGAATGCTGTCGAACCGGTCCAGGAAACCCCCGTGCCCGGGGATCAGGGATCCGCTGTCCTTGACCCCCGCCTCTCGCTTGAGCACCGACTCACCCAGATCCCCCAACTGCCCCGCGAAGCCGCACAGAAGGCCCAAGAGAAGTAGCGGCAAGGGGGGGAACTCGAAGATAAGCGCCACCAGGGACGAGGCGAAGACGCTGCCCAATACGCCGCCCCCGAAGCCCTCCCAGGTCTTCTTGGCGCTCACCTTGTCGCAAAGGCTGTACCTTCCCCATATGCTGCCCACGAAATAGGCGGTAACGTCGCAGAACCAGGTGCAGAGGAAGATGGTGAGCACGAAGAGGCGCCCCCAGGTGTGCTCCCTCAGCAGTATCAGGAAACACCAGGGCAGCACCACGTACGCCACCCCCGCCAGGGTGCCACCTATGTTGGCCAGGGCATCGCTCTGCCCCGTGTTCTGCCGCCTCAGCACCTCGACGAAAAGGACCATGAAGGCAAGAAGGGATATGACCGCCAGGATGGAGGAGAGGCTGAGCCCCACCGAGGCGGCCCACAACATGGTTAGCCCCGCCAGCAACCCCATCCCCCTGGACATGGAGTACCTGGAGGAGAGCAACACGTAAAACTCCCACAGGGAGACCATGGCCACCGCGGAGGCCACCAGGCGCCAATACCAGCCCCCCACGTAGAGGGATGACAGAACCACGGACACCAGGACCACGCTGCTTACGCTCCTGAGCGCCAGGTTGCCAGTGAAGTTACCCTTAAACCTTGACACCTCCATAACGCCTATCCCTCCTGACGTAGTCCATCACCGCTTCCACCAGGTCATCCCGATCGAAGTCGGGCCAGTACTTGGGGGAGAAGTACAGCTCACTGTAAGCACACTGGAAGAGCCAGAAGTTGCTTATCCTCATCTCACCACCGGTCCTGATGATCAGGTCCGGATCCGGCAGGTCCGGAAGGTAGAGGAACCGTCGGAAGGTCTCCTCGTCCAGATCCTGCACCCCATCTCTCACGGCCTTGCCCACCGCATCCAGGATCTCCCTCCTGCCCCCGTAGTTGAGGCACACCACCAGGGTTATGTCCGAGCAGTGACGGGTCTCCTGCTCCCCGTAGGCCATTATCTCCCTCACGTCATCGGGTAGCCCATCGGCACTGCCGGCGAAGAGAAGACGCCCCCCCTCCTCCCTTAACTGCCGAACCTTCATCTTGATGTAGTAGCGGAAGAGGCCCATGAGCCCCCCCACCTCTCCCCTGCCCCTCTTCCAGTTCTCGGAGGAGAAGGCGTACAGGGAAAGGTACCTTATGCCCAGATCCTTTGCGGCCCTCACCGCCACCTCCACCTTCTTGACCCCCGCATGGTGACCCATTATCCTGGGAAGTCCCCTCTCCTGGGCCCACCGGCCGTTGCCGTCCATTATGATCCCCACGTGGGAGGGGACCCGGTCCATCATATCCTCCGAAAGCGAGAGACCCAACCCATCACCCCCTTACGGAATCCCAGCGACGCTTTACCTCCTGGATGTCCTCCCAGGTGAGATGCTTGGGACTGCCCACCTTGTTGGAGGGGTTCCTCAGGAGGTAGCTGGGGTGGAACATGGGCATAACCTCCATTCCCCTCCACTGAAACCACTGCCCCCTCAGCTTCGATATGGCCTCCTGGGTTTTGAGTATCCACTTCGTTGGGGTGCTACCCAGCAGGACCAGTAGCCTGGGGCGGACCAGGAGGATCTGGGCCTGAAGGAACTGATCGCAGACCATCATCTCCTCGTATGTGGGGACCCTATTCCCCGGGGGCCTGCACTTGACCACGTTGGTTATGTAGACCTGATCCCTCGATATGCCCGCAGCGGACAGGATCTGGGTCAAAAGCTGACCAGCCCTGCCCACGAAGGGGACCCCCTGCTGATCCTCATCCGCCCCGGGCCCCTCACCTACAAACATAAGGCCCCCCTCCAGCACCCCCTCGCCAAAAACTACGTTGGTCCTGGAGGAACACAGACCACACCGTTCACAGGATAGGGCTCTGTTGCGGATCTGTTCCAACATTAGGGACCGATCCTCAAGACTCAACGGTTCCCCCAACGACGGTATATCCATTTTCAAAAAACACCTCGCTGACGTTGATATCGAACTGGGATATCTCTATTCCGGTGAAGTAGCGAACGCCCAGTATTACTCTGCGCTTCACCTGGGAGATGACCTCAAGGAAAGTCCTCCCACCTGGAGTCAACCCAAGATCCAGGACAACCGATATGCGGTCATCGTCGCCGGGCTTGACCCGAACCTGACATACCTTGGATACCTGGGGGGTGAGAAGGGCTATGTGGGTTATCATCTGACCCACAGCCTGGGGCTCTATGTGTAGGGCGCCGATGAAGTTAAAGGGAGGACGAACTATGGTCTTTTCCCCCTCGTAGGACTCCCCCTGGGACCGCCAAAGAACCTTCAGCCGCCCAACCAGCTTGCCGGCGAAGTCCCGCCTCACCTGAACGTGAGACACGGGGATAACGTGCTGCCCCTTGCCTCGGCGTTCCCTCTTGGCCTTGGCTATCTCCTCCGGGGTGGAAACCTCCTCGATCCTAACGATCCTTTGAGGACGGCTCAACCCAAGCCTGGAGGCTATCTTCATGGCCATCCCATCGGAGGTGGCTATTATCATTATCCCCGTGGGGGGGATCTGGGCAAAGAAGGATGCCACCGCAAACCGATGATCCTCGAACTCGAACATGGCCCGCCTTATGGCCTTGACCTGGTTCCTCTCCGTCTTGGCACTCCTGCCACAGACTATCTGACCTCGCCTCACCACCAGGCCGTCGTCTATGATGTACTCCGCCCCCAGGTTGGCCGCCACCATCTGGGCCCGCTGGCTCTTGCCCGTGCCGGCGGGGCCCACGAAGGCAAAGACCGCATGAAGGGGCCTGTTGTCCTCTGCCACACTAAATTACCTCCCAATACGCCTTAGCACCCGGTCCAGCTCGGAGAGAAACCTGTCGTTCTCCTCCGGAAGCCCTATGGTGACCCGGAGGGTGCCTTTAAGCCCTAGATCCTCCCCCAGGCGAACGATGACCCCGTTAAGCAGGAGCCCCTCGTAGATCTCCTCCGCCCTTGGGACCTCAAGCAACAGGAAGTTGGCGTGGGTGTCGTGAACCCTGATCCCAAGGCCTGAGAGGGCCTTGTAAACCCTCCGCCTCTCCGCTATGGTCATGTCCCTCACCTTGGCTACGTGGTCTCCACACCTCAATGCGGCCAGTGCTGCCCTCTGACCCACCGAGTTGACCGAGAAGACCCTACGAACCTTCCCGAAGGCCTCGATTATCACCTTGGGCCCTATGGCGTACCCAATCCGGAGGCCCGCAAGGCCGTATATCTTGGAGAAGGTCCTCAATATCACCACGTTGCTGGCCTGCCTGAACAGGTCCGCCCCGCACACGTAGCGGGGGTCCGTCACGTACTCCGCGTAGGCCTCATCCACTATCAGGAGGACGTGTCTCTCCTCCAGGCGGACCGCCAGGTTCAGGAGGTCCTTGCCTGGCACTATGTTGCCCGTGGGGTTGTTGGGGTTGCACAGCACCACTGCCTTGGTCCTGGGACCGCACATCTGGAGCACCCCATCCACCGGCAGGGAGAAGTCCTCCAAAAGCGGCACCGGATCGCACACCCCACCGGCGGCGGATGCGGTCAGCTTGTAGACCGGGTAGGTGGGGCTGGGGACAATGATGTGATCCCCCTCCTCCAGGATCGACTGGAAAAGGGTGCATAGGACCCCCTCGGTGCCCCCTCCCACCGCCACCTCGAGGGGGGATACCCCCAAATGCCTGGCTATGGCCCTCTTGAGGTTGTAAGCCTCCGGATCCGGGTACCTGTTGATCCCATCCTTGGCGGCCGCTATGGCCTCCATCACCGCCTGCGGAAGGGGCCAGGGGTTCTCGTTGGAACACAACCTTACAACTTCCGTAAGCCCGTAGGTTCTGGTTATCTCCTCCATGGGCTTACCAGGCCTATAGGGTTCTACGGAGCTCAGGTATCTCCTCGGCACCTCGTCCATCCAAGACATTCAGGTCATCCCTCCCCCACAAAGCCAGCTAATCCAAAACCACCGGGGCATTACTCCCCCTGGGTCACTATCACCTTGCCACCCAGGGCCCTCAGCTTCTCCACTATGCCCTCGTAACCCCGCCAGATGTGCTCCAGATCGCACACCACCGTCTCATCCTCCGCCGCCAGTCCCATCAGAACCAGGGCAGCCCCAGCCCGTAGGTCCGACGCATGAACCTCCGCGCCAACCAGCTTGGATACCCCGGTAACGATGGCGGTGTTGCCCTGCAGATCCACCTGAGCTCCCATTCGCTTGAACTCGCTCACGTGTAGGAAACGGGACTCGAACACGCTCTCATGGATGACGCTGGTTCCCTCCGCCAAGCACATGGCGGCCATTATCTGGGGCTGAAGGTCCGTTGGGAAGCCGGGATAGGGCAGCGTCTTCAGCGACACCCCCCGATACCTCCCACTGGGATACACGGTGACGTCATCTCCCTTTATCTCCACCGATATGCCCGCCTCCTCCAACTTGGAACACAGAGCCTCTATGTGTTCCGGAACGATCTGGCGGACGGTCACCTTCCCCCCGGTTATCACCCCCGCCAGGAGATAGGTGCTGGCCTCTATCCTGTCGGGGATCACGCTCACGTGGGCGTCCTTGAGCTCCTTTGCCCCCCTTATCTTTATGGTGCCGGAACCCTCGCCCTCTATCTCCACCCCCATGGCCCTCAAGGTTTCCGCCAGGTTTACCACCTCGGGCTCCCGGGCGGCGTTCTCCAGGATGGTCTCCCCCTCAACCAGGGAGGCGGCCATCATAAGGTTCTCGGTGGCCCCCACGGATGGGAAGTCCAGGTATATCCTGGCGGGCTTGAGACCCGACGTGCGGCCGTGAAAGGCCCCCTGAACGAGCTCGAAGGAGGTGCCCATCTTGGCGAGCCCCTTAACATGAAAGTCTATGGGACGGCTGCCTATGGCACATCCCCCCGGCAGGGGCAACACCGCCCTGCCGCATCGGGCCACCAAGGGTCCCAAGACCAGGGAGGAGGCCCTCATCTTCCTGACCAGCGAGGCGGGGGTCTCCCATGAGATCTCCTCCGGGACGTCCAATGTCATCCGGTGATCCTTCATCTCCACCTTTACACCCAGGTGATCCAGGAGATCCATCATGGTGTGGATGTCCTGAAGATCGGGTACACGCTCTATGGTGAGCCTACCGCCCCTCAAGAGGAGGGCGGAGGCCATTATCGGCAACGCCGCGTTCTTGGCACCCTGAGCGGTGAGGACCCCGTTAAGAGGCTCCCCTCCCCTTATTACAAGCCTCTCCTTCTTACCCTCCGAAACCAAATCCACGCTACTCATCAAAAAACCTCCAAACCGATCTAGTTCTTACGCCTATCGATCAAATACGACTCAAGGGCTTCCGCTATCCGGGCCGAGGCCCGTCCGTCACCGAACGGCGAGGCCACTGCTGGGGCGGGAAGCTCCCCGTTGAGGACCCTCATAGCGGTGGACACGATCCTATCCCTGGAGGTGCCCACCAGGAAACCGTAACCGCTGTCCAAAACCTCGGGCCTCTCGGTCACGTCCCTCAATATGAGCACCCGCTTGCGAAGCCCCGAGGCCTCCTCCTGAACCCCTCCGCTGTCGCTAAGGATGAAGAGGCACCGGTCCATGGCCCACACGAAGTCCGGGTAGTCCAAGGGATCACACAGAACCGCCCGGTCCTCCCCTCCCAATATCTCCATCCAGACAGACCTAACGTCCGGGTTGCGGTGCATGGGGATAAGGGCCTTCAGATCCCTCCTGACGCCCAACAGGTCCCTCACCGACAGGGCTATCTCCCTCAAGGGGGCCCCCCAGGACTCCCTCCGATGGGCGGTAACCAGTATGAAGGGACCGTCCCCTACAGCCCCTATGGCCTTTGAGGGGGAGGACACGTGATCCCTCATCCAAAGGAGAGCATCTATGACCGTGTTGCCCGTCACCAAGATGCTCCCCTCCCGGATGCCGTCCGCTACAAGGTTCCGCCGGGCACCTTCGGTGGGTGCGAAGTGAAGGGACGATATCCGATCGGTGAAAACCCGGTTCATCTCCTCCGGGAATGGTCGCCTCATATCGCCGCTCCGGAGCCCCGCCTCCACATGACCAACCGGCACGTCCCGATAGAAGGCCGCCAGGGCGGACGCCATGGTGGTGGTGGTGTCCCCGTGGACCAGCACCGCGGCGGGGCGGCAATCGTCCAGGAAGTCCCCCACCCCCTGAAGGACCGCGGAGGTGACGTAATCCAGGGACTGCCTCTCCCGCATTATGCCCAGGTCCGCGTGAGGGGTGAGCTGGAAGGGGGCCAGGGCCTGGTACAGCATCTGGGAGTGCTGTCCCGTGGCCAGGAGCACCACGTCGAAGCTCCCCCTCTCCCTCAATGCGATCACCACCGGGGCCATCTTTATGGCCTCGGGCCTGGTGCCTACAACGCAAACCACCTTCAGCCTATCCAATAATATCTCCTCCAGACAATGGCCCTAATCAATCAAATCAACCTCCCCAGGAACCAAGAGCCTTGACCCCTGCCAAGAGCAGCAGACAGTGGAAAGCAGCCAGAATCGCCAGCACCTTCTCCTTTCTAATTCCCCTATCGAGAAGCCTGTGATGCCCATGGGTCCTATCGGGAAGAAACGGTGACCTCCTCTTAATGATCCTGCCGGTCATGACAACCAGGGTGTCCAGGACAGGGAGCCCCCCTAGTAGGAAAAGCACCAACATGAGTCTCAATATGCCCATGGATGCCATGGGTTCCCACGCGTTCCATAGGATGAGCGCCCCGCAAAGATACCCCAGGAGAGTGCTTCCTCCATCCCCCAGGAATGTCTTGGCTTTGGGGAAGTTCCAGAGCATGACACCCAGCACCAGCCCAGCGGTGAGGGCCCACGGGAAGGGACCGAAGGTCACCGCGCAGAAGCCCATGGTGATAAGCGCCATGGAGAGGCACAGGCCGTCCATCCCATCCACCAGGTTGAACGCGTTGGTCAGCCCGGTTATCCAGATCACCGAGGCAATCCGGTGCAGTAGGGGCAAGTCCAAGGGATATATGGCCCCGTACGAGGCGGCCAGATGAACCAGGAACCTCACCGATGGGGACAGGGAGCTCATGTCGTCCAGGTAGCCCACAAGGAAGACCACCGTGGCACCGGTGGCAACGAAGGGGACAAAGCGCCCCTCATCCCCGAAGAGCAGGAAGATCAACAAAAGCCCCATCCACAACACTATCCCAGCCCCCCGGGGGGTCACCGAGCTGTGCTGCTTCCTGCCCCCGGGAACGTCCAGAAGGCGGAATCGCCTGGCCAGTGCCATGGAGAGGGGAACCGCCACGAAGGCCCCCAACATGGCCCCCAGGGCCCTCAGCAGGTGGCTCCAAATGTCACCTCCCATGGGTTGTAACTATCTGGTCCCAAAGAGCCTGTCCCCCGCGTCGCCAAGCCCGGGGACTATGTAGCCGTGGTCGTTCAGGTGGCTGTCCAGGGCGGCGGTGTATATGTCCACCTCCGGGTGGCTGCTCTTGACCCGGGCGACACCCTCGGGGGCGGCTATCAGGGCCACCAGGGATATCCGCTTGGCCCCCTTTCGCTTGACCAGGTCTATGGCCGCCGCGGCGGACCCGCCGGTGGCCAGCATGGGGTCCACAATGTAGACGTCCCGATCCTCTATGTCCCCGGGCAACTTGCAGTAGTACTCCACCGGCTCCAGAGTGTTGGGATCCCTGTAGAGTCCCACATGTCCCACCTTGGCGTTGGGGATCAGCCTCAAGATGCCCTCCACCATGCCAAGCCCCGCCCGGAGCACCGGCACCACCGCCATCTTCTTGCCCGCCAGGGTGAAGGCCTTGGTGGGACCAAGGGGGGTGCAGACGTCAATCTCCTCCAACGAAAGATCCCGGGTTATCTCGTAGACCATGAGGCCCGCGATCTCCTGCACCAGCTCCCTAAAGTCCTTGGAAGAGGTGTTCTTGTCCCTTATGATCCCCAGCTTGTGCTGGATCAACGGATGACTGACCACCACGAGTCTCCCGTTGGCCCGGACTTGGCCCATGGCCTCCTCCTTGTATACCGACCTCTCGTAGTCCCTTATCTTCTGGTTCCTGGCCTCGTATCGGCCCCCCAGGAACTGGGTGGACAGCCAGGTGTCTACCATCTCCGCCGCCAGATCGGGCCCCACCAGGCGTCCCCCTATGGCCAACACGTTGGAGTCGTTGTGCTCCCGAGAGAGCCTGGCCTCGGTGGTGTCCCTGCAGAGGGCCGCATAGACCCCGGGCACCTTGTTGGCCACGATGGACATGCCTATTCCGCTTCCGCAGACCAATATTCCCCGATCCACCTCACCCCGGGACACCGCCTCCGCCACCTTGATCCCCCAGTCGGGGAAGTCCACCCGGGCCTCGGCAGAGCAAGTCCCCATATCAAGTACCTGGTAACCCTTGGATCGAACAAAACCGATCAGGTGCTCCTTTAGAACGAAACCCGCATGGTCGGAACCTATGGCTATCTTCATCTCCAAGTTATCCTCCTCTTCAGCCTCAAGGAAGGGCTATCTAAGCTTCAAGACCACATCATGGGGATTATGCCATAAAAAATGGGCAGCCAAAAGCCGCCCCTTCGCACAACGTTAAGTGATCTGACGCTCAACGGGAGGGAGAAAGGACCTGATCGAGGATCTCCTCCGCGAGGCTGTAGGGGTCCGTCCGCCTCTCCAGGAGTTCCTCCAGCACCCCATGATCTTTCCTGTCCTCCCACACCCGGTTGACCATGGCGGCGATCTCCCTTCTAAGGATTCCCTCCACCTGAGACTCTATCCGGGATATGCGCCGCTGGCGCCCCTCTTGACTGCTCATCAGGTGATACCAGTGGGAATCGATGGCCTTCACCGCATCCCCTACGCCCTCCCCCCGCTCCGCACAGGTCTTCACCACCGGCGGCCGCCAATCCACCCGGGGGGAGATGTCCAACATCATCCTGACGTCCGCCACCACCTTGTCGGCCCCATCCCTATCCGCCTTGTTGACTATGAACACGTCGGCGATCTCCATTATCCCCGCCTTCATTATCTGAACGTCATCCCCCATGCCGGGGACCAGGACCAGACAGACCGTGTCCGCCAGCTTGACGATGTCCACCTCTGACTGGCCAACCCCTACGGTCTCTATGATCACCACGTCCTTGCCGCACGCGTCCAATATGAGCGCCGCCTCACCGGTGGCACCGCTGACCCCCCCAAGGGATCCACGGCTGCCCATGCTCCTTATGAAAACCTTATCGCTGACCGCATGCCCCTGCATCCTGAGCCTATCCCCCAGGATGGCCCCCCCGGAGAAGGGGCTGGAGGGGTCCACCGCTATGACCCCCACGCTCTTGCCCGCGTCTAAGAACTGCCCTATCAGCTTGTCCACCAGCGTGCTCTTCCCCGCCCCGGGGCTACCGGTGATCCCTATGACGTGTGCCCTGCCGGTCTTGGGGTATATGGCCCTCATTACCCCATCGGCCAGAGGAGCACCACTCTCCACCAAGCTTATCAACCTGGCTATGGCCCTGTGATCCCCCGACAAAGCCGCATCCACGAGCCTGTTCAAAGCAAACGCCTCCCCGGACAGTTTAATTCCGCATCTCCCATGATATACCCTAAAACCCCGGATTAGCCCCGGGAAGCACGACTGAATCTTTCAAAAACGGCCCTAGCGGAAGGCGGCGGGGAAGAAGGGCATCCACTCCCTGAAGCTATAGTCCTCCGCGTCCACGAAGAGGGATACCAGGGAGTCCGACACGTTGCCCAGCGGCACGTCCACCTTGGGCAATGGCATCCGGAAGGTCCACTCCACCCCGTCCAGGGGAGTCAGTGCGGGCTTTGCCCGGAAATACAAGCTTCCTCCGGTAAGGCGCCTCACCGCGTCCAGCTCCGGCGACGATGGGACACCTATGGCAGCCACATCCAGCCTGAGGCCGTTCATCAGACAGTAGGCCAGCAACCTCTCCTGGTCCCTTCGCCCCAACCGGACGTTCGAGTTGAGGAGAAGGACCTGAGGCAAGGACATCCCCTTCTCCTCCCTGGCGCGTATATCCCGCCACAGACGGGATGGATCCCCGTCGGGGCTCTCCAAGGCCACCACCTGGGGCTCCGGGATCAGCCTCCTGCTGCCGCTCACCGACACCAGCGCCAGCTTGTTCTGCCAAACCCCCCTGACCACCGGGAACCTGTCCCCTATGGAGGCGAAAAAGGGGGAGAGCCGGGACGTCATGGTGAGGCTGTAGACATCCCCCTCATCTATGGCCATGTCCATAACCCCGAAAAGGCCGTTGACCGCCCCATCGTTGTAGATCAGGCCGCCCCAGAGGGGCTGACGCCCTCCCTGGTCTAGCAGCATGATGCCCCCCTGGTAGGTGCATACGGTCCACGGATCCTTGAGCCCCCTGGCCACCGTATCCAGCGTAACGGTCCCATCCCAGAGGGGACCCACCTTGAACAGGGCCCCGCCCTCGGCCACCACGAAGAGCCCCCCCTCGTGGTTCCAAGTTAGGTCCCTGACGCCATTGACCCGGACGTTGGCCACCTCCTTGAAGGAGGATCCCCCCGTCCAGTCCAGCACGTAGACCATCCCGCGCCCCCGGTCCGCCACCGCCAGGCGGCTCCCCAGGGAGTCCACCGCCACCAGCTCGGGCAACCTCCCGGATCCATTGGGCCGCCATTGCCCCATTACCCGGCCCCCGGATGATAGGATCAGCAGGCTCCCGGATATCCGGTCCGTGACTGCGAAGGCCCCATCGGAGAGAGCCACCCCATCTGAGATGTGCCCATCGTGTTTGAAGTACGGCCCTTGGGATATGGCGCCGCTGTACTGGTTCTCCTCCACCCTAAAGGCCCCACCATCGGAGGAGAGGACCACCCAATTGAGGTAGTCCAGCGGCACCACCGCCACCGGAGACTTGATGGCCAGGGACGCCAGCCTCTTGCCTCCCCGGTAGATCACTACCCGATCCCCCAGGCTGTCCACCAGGAAGAGCTTGTCCCCCAGGGAGCTCACCTTCCCAGCCCCCCCCATGCCCAGGATAAAGGTCCTGTCCAATTTGGGAAGAACGCTGCCATCCCGGGCGTCCACGAACGTGGCGGACAGCATGGACGCCTTGGGTCGAAGGGCCAGTCTCAAAGACCTGATCTCGTCCTCCAGGGATCGGAGGATCGACTTGCCCCGGTAGTCGTTCCTCCTAACCTCCAGGTAGCTCCTTAAGGATGCGGCGGCGTCGTCCAGGTTGCCCATCCTCCTCTGGACCACAGACCGGAGGAAGTAGAGGTCCACGAAGTACGTGTTCTTCTTCAGCGCACCGGATATGTTGGCCAGGGAGCTCCAATACCTGCGGCCCAGCAGGTCCCGGTAAGCCATCATGAAAATGACTTCCGATGCCCGCCGATCCGCCTTGGGCATCTCCTGGGCACCCACCCCCAAACATAGCAAGAGGACCCATATGATGACCCCCGCCGCTACCGCCACCCACCTCCTCATGGCAGGATCTCTTTCCCCACGAAGGAGTAGAAGGTGAGGGTGATCGCCCCCGCCAGGAGGAAACCCAGCAACATCCTGAGGTAGAAGAGGACCGCCGGCCCCCCGGGCCACCTTCCCCGGTATATGTTGACCACCGCCCTGGCCACCGGGAGGGCCAGCAGGAAGAAGACCAGCCCCAGGAGGGCCTGACGGTTCAAAACGCTAACATCCCTCAAGAACGACAAAGACAGCACCTCATTTCCTGAACCAGTGCACCGCCTTGGTGTGTTTCTCGTATATGAGCCTCAGCATCACGTTGTCCCGGAAGGCCTTGGGAGGCAACGTGAAGATCACCGCGGACATCACCGCTATGAGGGCGGCCAGTGCCACGATGATCACCAGGAGGACATTCTTAAGCGTGACGGACTTCCTCCGGGGCATCCTGATCAACATGGTTAACACCCCCTTCTCGGCCTCTATCCTATCATAACGGTTCGGCATCAAGCAGGAAGAGCTGGAGGGGGCCCCAGCTCTTCCGTGTGGATTAAAATATGAGTACCCAAGATATCCGGGGGATATCAAGCGGTATGGGCCTTGATCCCCACCGCATCCTGCTCTATCTGCCTAAGGACCTTGACGCACACCTCGAGAGCCCTCTTGCCGTCCCGGATGCCCACCAGGGGCTCCTTGCCCTCCTTCACACAGTCCACGAAGTGCTGGAGCTCCATCTTGAGGGGCTCCTTCTTGGGGTAGACCGGGTGCTCCACCACCTCGACGAGGCCGGAGCCGCCCTTGATGCACCGGTTTATAGACACGTCCTGGGACTCGAAGTCCACCACGATGTACCTCTCCCTCTCCATGATGTCCATCTGCCGGATCCTCTTCTCCGACACCCGGCTGACCACCACGTGGGCGATGGTCCCGTTCTTGAAGGTTATCTGAGCACAGGCGATATCCTCGTGATCGGACCTGACCACCGAGCCGGTGGCGGATATGCGGTCTATGTCGGAGTTCACCATGGAGAGGATGATATCTATGTCGTGGATCATGAGGTCCAACACTACCCCAACGTCGCTGATCCTGGGGGAGAAGGGCCCCATCCGCCTGGACTGGATGAGAAGCGGGGAGTCAATCATGCTCCTAACGTACTGCACCGCGCTGTTGAACCGCTCAACGTGTCCCACCTGCAAGACCAGGTCCCTCTCCGCCGCAATCTTGAGCAGCGTCTCCGCCTCCTCCACCTTGGTGGTCACCGGCTTCTCCACCAGCACATGGATCCCCCTCTTGAGGGCCTCGCTGGCCACCTGATAGTGAAGACTGGTGGGCACCGCCACGCTCACCGCATGGGGCCTCACGGTATCCAGAAACTGAACGAAATCCGAGAAGTGGGGAACCCCCATGGTGTCACCCACATACTGGGCCCTGTCCTCGTTGGAGTCCACCACCCCCACCAGGGTGGCCCCCAGGATCTCGGAATATATCCGGGCATGATGGTACCCCAGGTGACCAACCCCTATTACCCCTACCCTAACAGACAACTGGATCACTCCCCATCAAGCAGATATCTAAAGCTCCTCCATCTGCTCTAATTCTCCCGTAAATGAAGCCCAAAGTGGCCTCCCTAAACCTTAGGCAAACCGAAAAGGAGGGCCATCCGCCTAGCTGTCCGGTCCCTCCGAAAGGATGGGAGGCTCGGATCCTCGAAGGTGCATAGGGGGCTGACCATCACGTTGGGAGCGGGGATCCTTGACCTGAGCTGGTCCACCACGGCTCCCTTTATGTCGAAGTAGACCAGGTCCCCCTCCACCCTCCAGCGGGACGAATGGAGCTCCCTCATGCCTCGCGCCGTGGCGGGGTCATGGACCCTCCGGCTGTAGCAGCCACCACACACGGAAGGACCCACCCACGCCCAGACGGAGCCCCAATCCGTAACCGTCCCCTCCATGGCATCCAACGCCCTCTCGCAAATCCCCAACACCGTGCCGGAGTAGCCCGAGTGGAGCCCCACGATCAAGGGCTCGCTCCTTACTCCCAGGAGCACCGGGACGCAGTCCGCGTACCTCATCGCCCCCACCGCTCCCCGACAGGAGATCATAACCCCATCCGCCTCCGGAGCGGGATCCATCGGAAGATCATGATGGAAGGCAAGGATCCGATCCCCGTGAACCTGCCGAGGGGATGCGATGGAGCTCCATCCATCTCCTATCAACCCCTCCAACGCTCCAAGGTCCAGTGAGATCCCGGATCCCCCGTCGACCAGTGGGCCATCCAGCAGAAGACAGCCCCGGAAGGAGCCGTCCTCCTCTATCCTCATCACCCGATGCCCCGCCACCAGATCTTCCCTTTGGGTGATCAACTTCCCCTAATCCTCCCTCTCACGTGCCCCACCAGGAAGAGGCTGCCACAAACCACCACCGTGGGGCCGACATCCAGCGCCATCTTCACCGCCTCCATGGGGTCCGGATTGGAACCCGCCAAGGGAATTCCCAGTTTGGACGCCAGGGAAGATAGGACCTCCACCGTGGCGGACCGGGCAAGGCCGGGGACGGTGGTGACGAAAAGGGGCGATTTAAGCTCCCCCAGTATCCCCAAAGTGCCCTCTAGATCCTTGTCCCCCATGGCGGCGAAGACCACCGCGGTTCCCTCCGGGTTCTGGATCCTCTTGAGGCTATCCACCAGGACCCTCATGCCGTGGGGGTTGTGGGCCCCGTCCAGGATCACTCCCCGGGAACCATCCAAGGGGATCCATTCCATCCGACCGGGCCAGCTAACCTTCGATAGCCCCTCCGCCATAGCGGACCTGGACAGGGGGAACTGGTCCGATATCTCCTCCAGGGCGGTAATGGCCAGGGATCCGTTGTAAGGCTGGTGAAGCCCCGCCAAGGGGATGAACAGCTCCTCTTCTACTGGGCCCCTAGTGCGGCGGAAACGGCAGCCTCCGGGGGACATCTGGAGCAACTCTATCCGACACTCCCTAGAGTGGATAACAGGCCTGGCACCCACCTTGGCGCATCTATCGAGGAACATCTCATCCAGACCATCGCCCCCCTGGTCCCCGGCGAAGACCGCCGGCTTCCCGGGCCTTATGACCGCCATCTTCTCTGCCGCCACGTGGCGAACCGTGGGCCCCAGGTATTCCCGATGGTCCAAACCTATGGGGGCACAGACCACACACTCCACCATGCCCAGGGTGTTGGTGGCGTCCAACCGCCCCCCCATCCCGGCCTCAACCACCGCCAAGTGGATGGAGGCGTCCGCCAGGTAGGAGAAGGCCACGGCGGTAAGGATCTCAAAGTAGGACGGTCGATCCGAAGAAAGCCTCGGATCCCCCTGGATCACATGGGCCACCCTCTCGAGCCTGGGCCATAGCTCATGGCAGGAGATCTGCTCCCCCCCTATCCTCAGCCTCTCTCCGGGACTCTCAAGGTGCGGGCTGGTGTACAGCCCAACCCGGTAGCCCCCGGCGGACAGGCAGGAGGACAGAGCAGAGCAGGTTGATCCCTTGCCGTTGGTACCCACCACCAGTATGGAGGGGAACCTCCGCTGGGGGTTCCCCAGTAGGTCCAGCAACCTGGCCAGCCTGGAAAGACCGGGCCTTATTCCCGGACTGGCCAGGCGGGAGAGCTCCTCCTCGAACCGGTCCCAGGGGATCATCGGCTTAGGCTCTCTATGTTCTCCCTTATCCTCTCGAGTCGGGCCCTCTTCTCCTCCACCGAGGCCCTCTCCTTCTCCACCACCTCGGCGGGGGCCCGCTCCACGAAGGATCGGTTGCCAAGCTTGGCCAGGGATCTCTCCAGCTCTGCCTCCACCCTCTTCTTCTCCTCGGACAGGCGCCGTATCTCCGCCTCGATGTCCCATAGACCCTCCACCGGCAGGAAAACGTCCACGTCCCTCAAGACGCTGGCAAGACTCTTGGCGGGGGATTGGGCATCCGCAGGGATCATCTCCAGCTTCCCGCATCGGGTAAGAAGCCGCACCAGGTCCTGGTTATCCGCCAGCGACGCCTCGATCTCCGGGCTCCGGACCCTCAGGATGAACCGCTCGATCTCCTTCTGGGGCGGCACCGAGGCCTCGGCCCTCAGGTTCCTCATGCTCCGGATGATCTCCTGGATGGACTCCATGGCCTCCGCGTCCTTTTGGTCAAATCGGGGAGAGGTCCCATCGGGCCATCCGGCGTTCACTATGAACCCGCCACCGAAGGGGAAGTGATGCCACAGCTCCTCGGTTACGAAGGGGATGAAGGGATGCATCATCCTGAGAAGGTCCCGGAAGACCTCCAGGAGAACCCTCTGGGTGGCCGATCGCCTAGGCTCCCCTTCGTCCCCCCGGAGGGCCGGCTTCGCCATCTCCAGGTACCAGTCGCACAGCTCGGACCAGGTGAAATCGTAGAGTAGCCTGGCGGACTCGCCGAAGAAGTACCCGTCCAGCAGGTCCGCCAACTGGGCCTTCACCTGGTCAAGCCTCCGCAGAATCCACCGGTCGTGGATGCGCAGGTTCTTGAGGTCAATCGGCGAGCCCGGATCCACTCCATCCAGGTTCATGAGGGCGAAGCGGCTGGCGTTCCACAGCTTGTTGAGGAAGAAGCGGTAGGTCTCAACCCTGGAGGCGGACAGGCATATGTCCCTCCCCTGAACGGTCAAGGCCGCCAAGGTCATCCTCAACGCATCCGCCCCGTACTTCTCTATCAGGTCCAGGGGATCGATCACGTTCCCCTTGGACTTGCTCATCTTCTGCCCCCTCTCATCCCTGACCAGGGCGTGGATGTACACGTGATGGAACGGCACATCCCCCATGAACTCCAGCCCCATCATTATCATCCTGGCAACCCAGAAGAATATGATGTCGAAACCGGTTACCAGAAGCCCCGTGGGGTAGAAGCTCCTTAGCTCCTTGGTGTCCTCGGGCCAGCCCATGGTGGAGAAGGGCCAGAGGGCGCTGGAGAACCAGGTGTCCAAAACGTCCTCATCCTGCACCAGGTTGGAGGAGCCGCACTCGGGGCAGTGGGTGGGGTCCACCTCGTCAACGATCACATGTCCACAGGAACAGTACCAGGCGGGTATCCGGTGTCCCCACCAGAGCTGCCGGGATATGCACCAGTCCCGGATGTTCTCCATCCACTGGTAGTAGACGTTAACCCAGCTCTCGGGGATCCACTTTATCTTCCCCTCCCGGACCGCCCTCACCCCCACCTCCGCCAGAGGCTTGGCCCGGACGAACCACTGCTCCGACAGGTAGGGTTCAACCACGGTCTGACACCGGTAGCAGTGTCCCACCGAGTGGCTGTGCTCCACCACCTCCACCAGGTTACCCCGCTCCCTAAGGGCCTCCACCGCCCTCTTGCGGGCCTCGAACCTGTCGAGCCCGGCGAACTCCAGGGCCTCCTGGGTCATGAGCCCCTGGTCGTCTATGACCTGTATGGCCTCAAGACCGTGTCTCTGTCCCACCAGGAAGTCGTTGTGGTCATGAGCGGGGGTTATCTTGACGCAACCGGTGCCGAAGTCCGGGTCCACCATGTTGTCCTCTATGACCGGGATGACCCGCCCAACCAGGGGAACCACCACCTTGCGGCCTATCAGGTGCCTGTTCCTCTCGTCCCTCGGGTGGACCGCTATGGCCACGTCCCCCAGGATGGTCTCCGGCCGGGTGGTCATCACGTGGAGCTCCCCGTCCCCATCGGCGAAGCGATAGGCCACCTTGTAGAGGTTGCCGTCCCTCTCCTGGTGCTCCACCTCCAGATCCGACAAGGCAGTCCTGCACCGGGGGCACCAGTTTATGAGGTACTTGCCCCGGTAGATGAGGTCCTTCTTGTACAGTTCCACGAAGACCTTCCTGACCGCCCGGGATAGCCCCTCGTCCATGGTGAACCTCTCCCTGGACCAGTCACAAGAGGCCCCCAGCTTCTTCAGCTGTCCTATTATCCGGCTACCGTACTGCTCCTTCCACTCCCAGACCTTCTCCACGAAGGCCTCCCTACCCAGGTCATGGCGGGATATGCCCTGGGAGGCCAGGTGACGCTCCACCACGTTCTGGGTGGCTATGCCCGCATGGTCCGTACCGGGAAGCCAAAGGACCTCATGGCCCCTCATCCGCTTGTAGCGGCATATTATGTCCTGAAGGGTGTTGTTGAGCGCGTGCCCCATATGGAGGGAACCGGTCACGTTGGGGGGAGGTATCACCACTCCGAACTTGGGCTTGGGGGACTCTGGGTCCGCCTTGAACAGGTCCGCCCCTATCCACCGCCCGTACCAGCCGTCCTCTATGGGGACCGGGTCGTAGCTCTTGCCTAAAGAGATGTCCTTCATGAAACCGCCTCCCCTTGCAACGTTGTGTATCGATCTCTATAAAAGGGATCAAAGCCCCTCACGGGGCACGGAACCTTCCTTGAGCCATAGGGACAGCCCGGACTTGAGGTCCCCCAGCCCCTCCTTGGTCTCCGACGATACCAGGAATGGCCCGATGGAACACCGGAAGCCCTCCTTGACGTAAGCATCCAGGGCGGACTTGCGTCGGGAACCACTCACCTTGTCCAGCTTTGTGAACACCACCCCCACCGGGATCTGGAGCCCCGCCAGGTACTCCTCCATCTGCCTGTCGTTCTTTAGAAAACCGTGCCTGAAGTCCACCAGCTGGAGGACCAGGCTGACCCGGGAGGATCTGAAATAGCGTTCGATCAGCCTCCGCCAGAGCTCCAGCTCTCCCCCACTCCGGGCGGCGAAACCGTATCCCGGCAGGTCCACCAGGACGAAGGGAGGATCCCCTTGGACCTCAAAGAAGTTGACACTCCTGGTCTTGCCAGGGGTCTTGCTCACCTTGGCCAACCTCTGGCCTATCATGGCGTTTATAAGGCTCGACTTGCCCACGTTGGAGCGCCCCACCATCACCACCTCGGGCAGATGGTGAGGCGGCACCTGATCGTAACGGTAGGCGCAGGCGATCAGCTGGGCCCGCCAGAGCATCAACCGTCACCCTTTATGAGCAAGCGAAACGCCTCCTCCGCGGAGGATATGAAATGGAACGTGAGCCCCTTTCGGGCCCAATCGGGCATGTCCTCCACATCCGCCCGGTTGGCGAAGGGCAGGATCATCTCCCGGATGCGGTTCCGCTTGGCTGCCAGACACTTCTCCCGGATGCCCCCCACGGGCAACACCGCTCCCCGGAGGGTTATCTCCCCGGTGACCGCCATGTCGGTCCTAACCGGGACCTTAAGGATGGCAGAACATATGGCCACCGCCAGCCCCACTCCAGCGGAGGGACCGTCCTTGGGGGTTGCCCCCTCTGGGACGTGGACGTGGAGGTCCATCTCGTCCCACTTGACGTGGTCCATGCGGAGTTCCTGGGCGTGGGACCTAAGGAAGCCCACCGCCGCCTGGACGGACTCCTGCATTATGTCACCCAGGTTGCCGGTGAAGGACACCTTCCCCTTGCCGGCCATGGCGGCCGCCTCCAGGAGCAGAACGTCCCCCCCAGTCTCGGTCCAAGCCAGGCCCACCACGGCCCCCACGGCGCTCCCCTGGGGGATAACCGTGTCGTACCCCTTGGGGGCTCCAAGGTACTTGACCAGCGAGGCGGTGGTTATCCTGGGGGCCTTAAAGCTGGCCCCCGACTCCTCCGCCGCCACCCGGGCGCAGGCCACCTTGCGGGCTATCTTGGAAAGCTGCCGATCCAGGTTCCTGACCCCCGCCTTCCGGGTGTAGTCGGAGATTATCCTCTCCAGGGTACCCTTGCTGAGCTTCAGGCCCATGTCCGATAGGCCGTTCTCCCGGACTATCCGGGGCCAAAGGTGCCGGGATGCGATGTGGACCTTCTCCTCCGCCACGTAGCCCGGGATGCTTATGAGCTCCATCCTGTCCAGCAAGGGTTTGGGGATCGTGTGGTGGCTGTTGGCGGTGGTTATGAACATGACCCGGCTCAGGTCGAAGGGGACCTCGAGGAAGTGGTCCGAGAAGGCATGGTTCTGCTCCGGATCCAGCACCTCCAGCAACGCCGCGGAGGGATCCCCCCTGAAGTCGGCTCCTATCTTGTCTATCTCGTCCAGTAGCATCACCGGGTTCTTGACCCCCGCCACCCGCATCTTCTGTATGATCCTCCCCGGCAGGGCCCCCACGTAGGTCCGCCTATGCCCTCGGATCTCCGCCTCGTCCCTGACCCCTCCGAGGGACATGTTGACGAACTTGCGGTTCAGGGCCCTGGCTATGGATCTGGCCAGGGAGGTCTTCCCAACCCCAGGGGGACCCACAAAGCAGAGCACCTGGGCCCTCACGTCGTTGCCCGCAAGCTTACGGACCGCCAGGAACTCCACTATCCGGTCCTTCACTTCCTTGAGGCCATAGTGGTCCTCGTCCAGCACCTGCTGGGCAAGGCCTATCTCGAGCCTATCCTTGGTCTGATTGGCCCAAGGGAGGGATATGAGCCAGTCCAGGTAGGTCCTGCAGACCGCCGCCTCTGCCGATGTGGAGGGCATCTTGGAGAGCCTATCCAGCTCGTACCGGGCCTTCTCCTTGGCCTCCTTGGGCATCTTGGACTTTTCTATCCTGGCCCGGTACTCGTCTATCTCCCCCACGCCATCCGAGGATCCCAGCTCCTCCTGTATTGCCTTCAGCTGCTCCCTAAGGTAGTACTCCCGATGGCCCCGCTCCATCTCCCGGCGGACCCTCTCCTGGATGCTGTGCTCCATCTCCAGGAGGTCGTTCTCCCTTATGAGCAGCTTCAGCTCCTCCCGGAGGCGCTGGTTCAGTGACCTGGCCTCCAGGAGCTGCTGCTTCTCCGCAACCCCCACCACCAAATGGGAGGCCACCAGATCCGCCACCCGCTGGCTACTCTCCTCCGCCAGGGGGGCGAAAACCTCGGACGGCACCTTGGGGTGAAGCCCAACGTACCGCTCAAACTGCTCCAACACGGAGCGCCTCAGGGGCTCCGTCTCCTGGTCCTCATCCTCCAGGTAGTCCCGATCCCGGCAGACGGCGGATATGAGGTCCTTGGAGAACTCGAACTCCTCCACGTCCACCGCCTCATCCCCCTGGATCAGCACCTTCAGGGTGCCGTCCGGAACCTTGAGCATCTGCAACACCGTGCACACAGTGCCGACCCGGAAGAGGTCCTCATCCCCGGGGTCCTCCACCCGAAGGTCCCTCTGGGAGACCACCAGGATCTTGCGATCCTGGTCCATCGCCAAGTCTATGGCCTTAAGGGACTTGGGCCTCCCCACGAACAGGGGTACCACCACGCCGGGGAATATGACCATGTCCCGGACCGGGAGGACCGGAAGGGTGAGGCTAGGGATATCCCCCTCCATGTTCCCCATCAGGCCACCTCCTGATCGTCCCTGGGGTAGAAGACCGGGGCCCCCTGGCCGTTGACCACGTCCTCCCCGATCACCACCCTGCCCACCTGGGACGCCTTGGAGGGCATCTCATACATGAGGTCCAGCATTATGCCCTCCATTATGGACCTGAGGGCCCGAGCGCCGGTCTTGCGCTCCATGGCCTTCCGGGCGATGGCCCGGATGGCCTCGGGGGTGAACTCCAGGTTGACCCGGTCCATCTCGAAGATCCTCTGGTACTGCCTCACCAGGGCGTTCTTGGGCTCTTGGAGTATCCGGACCAGCGCCTCCTCGTCCAGGGAGTCCAGGGGGACTATGACCGGGAGCCTGCCAACGAACTCAGGGATGAACCCGTAGGTTATGAGGTCATCCGCCACCAGCTCCCGATAGAGGGAGTTCCTCTTCTCAAGGTCCTTGGCGGAGGCTATGTCGCCCCCGAAGCCTATGACCTTCTTCCTGGTCCTCCGGGCTATTATGGGCTCCAAGCCGTCGAAGGCGCCGCCGCATATGAACAGGATGTTCTTGGTGTCCACCTGGATGAAGTCCTGGTTGGGATGCTTACGGCCCCCCTTGGGGGGCACGTTGGACACGGTCCCCTCAAGGATCCGGAGCAACGCCTGCTGGACCCCCTCGCCGGACACGTCCCGGGTTATCGAGGGGGACTCGGACTTGCGGGATATCTTGTCGATCTCGTCGATGTAGATTATCCCCCGCTCCGCCGCCTTGACGTCGTAGTCCGCCGCCTGCAACAGCCTCACCAGGATGTTCTCCACGTCCTCCCCCACGTACCCCGCCTCGGTCAGGGTGGTGGCGTCCGCTATGGCGAAGGGCACCTTGAGCAGCCGGGCCAAGGTCTGGGCTAGAAGGGTCTTGCCGGACCCGGTGGGTCCCACCAACAGGACGTTGCTCTTCGGCAGCTCCACCTGGTCATCGCTGGGGCCAGCGGTTATCCGTCGGTAATGGTTGTAGACCGCCACGGACAGGACCTTCTTGGCCTGATCCTGGCCTATCACGTACTGGTCCAGGAAGGCCTTCATCTCATCGGGCCTTGGGACCTGGTCCAGCCCCGAAAGGCTGGGCTTAGCGCCTATCCCCTGCCCCGCAGACAGGCTCTCGTCGCTCAGGATGGTGTTGCAAAGGTTGACGCATTCGTTGCATATGTAAACCCCGGGGCCGGCTATGAGCTTCGCCACCTCATCCTGTCCCTTGCCACAGAAGGAGCAGCGAACCCTCCTCCTCTTGCCGCCCAGGTCGTCGTTGTCCTTGAACATATCTTCACCTCTACGATCTTCGTCTAGAATCTACTGTTCGGCCACCCTGGATATACGCCAGGTGCGGTCGCCAAGGCTAAATCCTAACACATATTACAACAAAAGGAGAGGGCCCGAGGACCCCCTCCGAACGATCCGATCAGCCAGGCTGGGATCTGCGTTTCAGCGCCGGTCGATGACCTTGTCCACTATGCCGTACGCCATGGCCTCCTCGGCGGACATGAAGAAATCCCGATCGGTGTCCTTGGCGATCCTATCCATGGGCTGCCCGGTGTGATTGGACAGGATGGAGTTCAGGATCTCCTTCATCCTGAGGATCTCCTTGGCCTGGATCTCTATGTCGGACGCCTGACCCTGGGCCCCGCCAAGGGGCTGATGGATCATTATCCTGGAGTGGGGAAGGCAGATCCTTTTCCCCTTCTCCCCCGCGGACAGGAGCACCGCCGCCATGCTGGCCGCCTGACCCACGCATATGGTGGACACGGGGCACTTGACGTACTGCATGGTGTCGTAGATGGCCAGCCCAGCGGTCACCACCCCGCCGGGGCTGTTTATGTAGACGAACACGTCCTTATCCGGGTCCTCGCTCTCCAGGAACAGGAGCTGGGCTACCACCAGATTGGACAGGTGATCGTCTATCTCCTGACCGATGAATATTATCCGGTCCTTGAGGAGCCGACTGTATATGTCGTAGGACCGCTCTCCCCGACCGGTCTGTTCGATGACGTAGGGGATCAGATACGACATGGTCCCGTGGCTCATCAATCCACCTCCCGCTTAGGCGTCCGCCTTGGCATCGGTGTCGAAGTTCTCCACCTTGACGGCGGACACGAGCCAATCCATGGTTTTGCGCTTCCTTATGGAGCTCACCATCTCGTCCAGCCTCTGCCGGTTGGACGCCAGAAAGGAGCGGAACTTGGACTCGTCGACCCCAACACTCATGGACATCTTCCTTATCTCCCCATCCAGGTCCTCGGGGGAGACATCTATGCCCTCCCTGTCCGCCAGGGTCCAGAGCACCAGCTCCCGCTTGATGATCTCCCGGGCCCTCTCCTCCATCTTAGCGGCGAAAGCGGCCTCATCGGTTTCCATCTCCTTCAGGTACTGGTCCCACTCCTTCTTGAGCTGCTGGGTGACCCGCTGCTTCTCGTGGACCAGCATGTGATCCCTCTCCCGCTGGAGCATGTCCTCCGGTATGTCCACCTGGCAGGCGGCACAGAGCTCCTCCAGGGCGGACTCCCTCACCGCCTCCTGGGCCCGACGCTCAAAGCTCTTCTCCATGGCCTCCCTTATGGCGGAACGGAGCTCCTCGGCGGTCTTGCACTCCCCTTGGGAGACCTTCTCCGCCATCTGATCCGTCAGCTCCGGCACCACAACCTTGAGGATCCCCCGGACGGACATGGCGTAGCGAACCATCTTGCCAGCCACCTTGGGGTTGTTGTAGGCAGGGTCCACCTGGATGTCAACCGACACGTCGTCCCCAACGGACTTGCCCACCAGGGCATCCACGATGTCGGTCCTTATGGAGGGGTTGAAGAGCTCGATCTTGGAAACCTGGGAGTCCTCAAGCTTCTCCCCCAGGTCCTCCCCATCCAGGATCCAGGAGCTGTAGAGGACCTCCACCACGTCCTCGGAGGTGATGGGCCTATCCTCGGTGACCGGCTCGTGGGTGGCGTTGGCCTCCAGTATCCGACGGATCTCCTCCTCCACCATCTCATCGGTAACCTTGAAGACCGGCCGCTTGGCGGTCACGGAGGAGAGCTCCGGGAACTTGACCTCGGGCCTAAGGGAGAAGGTGAACTCCACCTCCAGGGCAGACCCATCCTGCACCTGACCGAGCTTGACTTTCGGGTCTTCCATGAGGGTCAAATCGTACTCCTGGATTATATCCCCCATGAGCTTGGGGAGTAGCTTCTCCACCGCCTCATCGTATATGGCCCCCTTGCCGAGGAACATCTCCAGGGTCTTCCGGGGCACGTGCCCCTTCCGGAAGCCCTTAATGTTGACCTTGTTGGAAAGCTCCCTCACGGCGTTGGATACGGTCTTGGAGAAGGTCTCCGCGTCCACCACCGCCTTGATCACCAATGTGTTCTTCTCCTGCGAGACTATCTCGGATTTCAATCAACACAACCCCTTTCCAGCCCATCCCCAGTAATGATTGAAAGGACAACGGTCAGTATACCACAGCTGGGGCTCCTGGGCATCACAGTTCAGGGGCCCCATACGACAGATGCCGCCCGTTGGGCGGCATCTGCTCGAAGGCTTTAAAAATGGTGGGTGGTAGAGGATTCGAACCTCTGACCTCCTCCGCGTCAAGGAGGCGTTCTACCCCTGAACTAACCACCCAACGAGGGGCATTCTACCGAGTTTAACGGAATCTGTCAACAAGACAACGATTAAAGATCAACGAATCAGACGCCCCTCTCCCCCCATCATGTCGGTCAATTCCTCAATGTGCTCCAAAGGGAACGGAGGTTGCCCCACAGGCCTCATGGCCAGGGACATGAGCTTCAGCGGGTTGTCATCCGCCGCTATCCGGTTGGAGCTAAGTTTG
>Ga0116210_1000091_pt1 | contig 88183 bp, 66 predicted proteins | sample TshhotsprinmetaG_FD_94483 | JGI IMG/M metagenome (GOLD analysis project Ga0116210, IMG submission 94483) | Hot spring microbial communities from South Africa to study Microbial Dark Matter (Phase II) - Tshipise hot spring metaG | ecosystem: Environmental > Aquatic > Thermal springs > Hot... | reverse complement strand
TGCGCCGACACATGGATGACCGGCGGCTGCTCGCCGCGGAACTTGATGGCGTTGGCGATCAGGTTCTGGAACAGCTGCATGAGCTGGGTCGGGTCGGCCAGCACGGTGGGCAGCGGGTCGTGGGTGACGGTGGCGCCTGTTTCTTCGATGGCCAGCGACAGATTCCAGAGCGCCTCCTCCAGCGCGGCGTTCGCATCGGTGGGCCTGGGCGGCTGTCCGCGCGTGCTGATGCGCGAATATTCGAGCAGGTCGTTGATCAGCCGCTGCATGCGTTTGGCGCCGTCCACGGCGAACTGGATGAATTCGTCGGCATCGCTGTCGAGCTGGCCCTGATAGCGTTCGGCCAGGAGCTGCACGAAGCTGGCGACCATGCGCAGCGGCTCCTGCAGGTCGTGCGAGACGACATAGGCGAAGCGCTCCAGTTCTTCGTTCGTGCGGGCCAGTTCGGCGAGGGTGTGTTGCAACTTCTCTTCGGCCTGCTTGCGCGCGGTGATATCGGCGCCCATGGCGATGCGGCCCCTGAGCTGGCCGGCCCCGTCCACCAGGGAGGTGGAATACCAGGCGATCACCCGTCGCTCCCCATCTTTGCGGCGAATGACGGTCTCGATATCTTCCATGGGTTCCCCGCGTCGGGTTGCGTCCATGGCGCGGGCAAAGATGCGGTTGCGTTCGCCCGCCTCGGGATAGAGCCATTCCCACACCTGGCGATGGCCCAGCACTTCCTCCCGCAGGTAGCCGGAGATGCGTTCGGCTCCGCGATTCCAGAACGTGATGTTGCCCTCCGCATCCAGGGTGTCAATCCAGATGGCCGGAGTCTCCAGCAATTCGTTTTGAAACCGTACCAGATCCGCAAGTTTTTGCTCGGCCTCTTTGCGCTCGGTGATGTCCTCGGAGATGCCCAGTAGGTATTCGGGCTCGCCCTGCGCGTTCAGCAGCGGTACCTTCTTCGTGTGCAGGAAGCGCAGGCCCTTGTTCTGGGTCTGGATGGGTTCTTCGGGAATGTCCACGATGGTCATGCCGCGCAGAACTTCCCGATCGATGCGGGTAAAGAAGTCTGCCTGTTCGGGCGGGAAGAAATCGTGGTCGTTTTTTCCCAACAAAACCTCTCTGGACAGCCCCAGCAGCTCCTCGCCGGCCCGATTAAAGCGCACGAAACGCAGGTCTTTGGCATCCTTCATGAAGACCATGGCCGGGATGTTCTCGATGATCGAATCGAGAAAGACATTGGCCTGTCGCAGCTGTGCTTCCATCTGCTTGTGGGTGGTGATGTCGCGCACGATGCCGCCGACGCCGATCTTGCCGTCTGTCAGCACGATGGGGAACCTGGTGAGCTCGTAGGTTCGGTCGCCAGCCGTTTCTTGCAAGGTGATCACGGAAGCGGACTGGAGGGCCTGCAAATCACACAGGCGACAGGCTTCTGCTGTCTGGGCATCGAGCAGCTCCGCGTCGGTTTTCCCGATGATGTCGGCGAGCTCGTGGCCCAGGAAGGCTGCCAGCGCCCGGTTGGCGATGAGGTATCTCAGGTTATGATCTTTCACGAAGATCATGTCCGAGGTCGCTTCGATGAGGGCGCGATAGCGCGCTTCGCTGGCACGCAAAGCCTCCTGCGCGCGCTGGCGCTCAACACGGGCCTGTTTGTCTTCCAGCGCCCGGCGTACTGCCGGACCCAAGCGCACCGGCCGGTCTTTGAGCACGTAGTCGTAGGCGCCGTGGCGCATGGCATCCACCGCCGCTTCCTCGCCGATGCTGCCCGACACGATGATGAAAGGGATGTCGAGCTCGCGTTCGCGCATCCGGCGCAGCGCGGCCATGCCGCTGAATTGCGGCAGCGACCAGTCGGCCAGGATCAGGTCGGGCAGCGCAGCGAGCGCGGCCAGATATTCCTTCTCGGTTTGCACGCGCTTCCAGTCCGGCTGGAAGCCTTCTTCTTCAAGACGCAGCACCATCAGCTCGGCGTCTTCTGCCGAATCTTCGACGATCAGGACACGAAGGGGGGTGGACATGTGCTCTGTTCCTCGTTCTATGCGCACACAACTGCTTCAAACCTGGAAGTCCAAATCGGCGATCTCGAAATAGAATGTCGCACCTCGATCTACGGCGGCTTCGGCCCACACACGGCCGCCGTGACGGGCGATGATGCGCTGTACCGTCACCAGGCCAATGCCTGTCCCTGGAAACTCTTCCACCGGATGCAGGCGCTGGAAGGGCCCGAAAAGTTTATCCGCGTAGGCCATGTCGAAGCCTACGCCATTGTCGCGCACGAAAAAGGTCTGTGTGTTTGCGGCCGTGCCCTGCGCCTTTGAGTCAGCGCGCGCGGCCGGTGCTGCGTCGGGCAGACCTGCCGGCTGCACGTCGCCATCGGTCAGCCGGCCCACCTCGATGCGCGCGATCGGCCGGCCGGCGGTGAACTTCCAGGCGTTTTCCAGCAGGTTCTCCAGCGCGAGGCGCAGCAGCCGCGCGTCGCCCACCGTCTTCAGGCTTTCTTCGATGATAAACTCGGCTTGACGCTGCGGGTCGCGCTGGCGCAGCTCGGCGACGATTTCTTGTGCCAACGCCGTCAAGTCCACCGGCTTGCGGATGAGCTCGCTGCGCGCGACGCGCGAAAGGCCGAGCAGCGCCTCGATCATCTGGCTCATGCGTTGCGAGGCCCCCTGAATGCGCTCCAGGTAGTGCCGGCCCTGGGCATCCAGCCTGTCGCCGTGACGAGCGAGCAGCGCCGCGCTGAACCCGTCCAGCGCGCGCAGCGGCGCGCGCAGATCGTGCGAGACGGCATAGGCGAACGCCTCCAGCTCCTGGTTGAGCCTCTGGAGTTGGGCAGTGCGTTCGCGCACGCGTTGTTCCAGCTCGTCCGCATGGCGGCGGACCTGCTCGTGGAGCTGCGCCTGTTCGATGGCCAGCGCGATCTGCGAGGCGATCGTCTCCAGAACCCGCTGATCCGACTCGGTGTACGCATCTGGCCGCGACGACTCCACGTTCAGGACGCCGATGATGCGCTCGCCGACGCGCAGGGGCACGCACAACTCGGAGCAGATGCCCTCGCGTACAGCGTAGTAACGGGGATCGCTGCGCACGTCGCCCAGGCGAACGGTCTGGCCGGTCTGGGCGACATAGCCGGTGATGCCCCGGCCGACGGTGATGTGGTGCGAGGCAATATAGGCTTTGTCCTGGGCGATGAAAGCGGGCCCGCGGCCCTGATCGCTGAGGGCAAATGGCTGCAGTTCGCTACTCTTTTCGTCAATTAACAGGATGCTGCCATACTCATAGCCCAGTGTTTCCTCCAGGATTTTGATGATCTCTTGGGCCAGCGCATCGGGCGCTTGCAGGCGTTGCAGCCGCCGTGCCGACTCGTAGATGACGGCCAGCTCCCCAGCACGGCGCTCCAGTTGACGATGGCTTTCCTCCAGTGCCTGCTGGCTGCGTTTCTGGCCCTCGAGTATGCTGAGCAGCTCTCGCCGCGAACGTTCGACGGCCGCGAACGCGCGCGCGTTCTCGATGGCGATGGTCGCCAACCGGGCAAACTGCATGAGCATTTCCACCGTTTCCCGGTCGAAGATGCGCCCGTCGGCCTGCTCATGGGCCAATCCCAACACCCCGATGATCTGCTCGCCCGACTGCAGGGGAACCCCGATGACGGCGCGCAGAATGCCGCGGGGAAATCCACTGATGCGGCCCAGCCAGTTGTCATAATCGTCAACGACCAGCGGCCGACCGGTCTGCCAGACGGTGCCGACAATGCCCTCGCCGCGGCGCGCCGCGTGTTTGAGCGATTCCGCCATGGCACCGATCCCCACTCGCGGCACGAGCCGATCGTTGGCCAGATCCACCAGATCGAGGGCGCCGGCCGTGGTGCCGGCCAGCTGGGCAGCGCGCCGGACGATGTTCTCGAGCAGGGTATCCAGATCGAGCTGCGAGACGAGCTCCAGGGTGGTTTCTTGCAGCGCGGCCAGATACTCGTTGCGCCGTCGCAGGGCGTCTTCGGTCTCCCGGCGCGCCGTGATGTCCTCGGTGAATCCCAACAACCGGTCGTCTGCCAGACGGACGGCGGCAATGGCGGCCCAGCCCATCGCGCCATCTTTGTGCCGAAACGCGAACTCGCCGCGCGTCTGACCCGTGTGGACGACCTGGTACAGGCTCTGCATTCCTGCTGCTCGCGCTTCCGGCATGAGCAGGTCCAGGATATTCATTCCCAGCAGCTCTTTTTCGGAATAGCCGCTGAGTTGACATGTTGTGGGGTTGACCTCCAGAATGGTGCCCGTCAGATCGGTCACGAGGACGCCGTGCGGCGCGTGGTCCAGATAGCCGCGCAGGCGTCCTTCGCTGGCGCGCACATCTTCTTCTGCCTGAATGCGGCGCAGCCGATTGACCATCAACAGGCCCATGAGCACGGTCGCCAGCGGGTAGAGCACCAGCACCGGCAGGCTGATGGCCGAAAGGACGGCCCGGACGGCGTCTCTGGGCAGGGTGAACATGAGCACCAGCATCACCAGATGGACAATGAGGCCAAAGCCCCACAGCTCGCGCCAGGTCGTTGCAGTCAGCGGCCGACGACGAAGGTGACGCCAGGCGATGCCGAGCGTTCCCGTAGCCACGATCACGCTGACGCCGGTCAGGGCGCCGGCACCGCCCTGGGCAAGCCGAAAGGCGGCGGTCATCGCCATCGCGATCAGCGTCGGCAGCGCGCCGAAGAAGAGGCCCGAGACGCTCAGCAATACGGAACGCGTGTCGAAGATGATGCCCGGCGCAAAGGTCCACGGCATTAGCATCACGCCGATGCCGCTGGCGCCGATGACCAGGCCGACCAGAATCTGCTGCCACCGCACGCGACCGACCTGCCAGCGCGAGGCGGTTACATCGAAGAGCAGGACGAGCGCCAGCAACAGCGCGGCATTCTCTACCAGCTGCTCAAGGGCGGCTTTGTCCATGGCCGAGCTCCTCCTCTCGACTCCGGTGATTCCATTATATCATGGCTTCACCGCGAAGAAAACGGCGCGCAATAGCGTTTTTGTCGGTTTGCGGTAGAATAGGCTGTCGGATATGACGCCATCTGCCCGAGTGGAGTGAACCGAGTGACGGCTGTTTCTCTGAACCCGGAGGCGCTGCGAGCCTGTCGCAGCGAGACCTATCGTTTGTGTCGGCCCATCACACGGCGCGAGGAGGCGATTGCGTTTGTGCAGGAACGCGGCTTCATCTATTTCTGGCCGATCAAAGAAGCGCCCCTGCCCAGCCTGTGGACGGCCGTCGCTGGCGACCGGCCTGTGGCCGACGCGCACGACGATCCCGGCCATATCACCTGGGCCTGGAAGGATGATCTGCTGGGCAAGCGGGTCTGGTACTATGCCAAAGTGCTGCGTCGGCGGGCGACGATCATCGCTCTGGACGTGCTCCCCTGTTTCTATGCGCTCTCCGAGAACTACGGCGAGCCGGAGAAGGACTACCTGCTCCAGTATGACGAGGGCCGTCTGTCTTTCGAGGCCAAGACGATTTACGAGACGTTGTTGACCCAGGGGCCGCTCGACACGATCAGCCTGCGCAAGCTGGCCCATATGACCAGCCAGGCCAGCGATTCGCCCTTCAACCGGGCGCTCGAAACCCTGCAGGCCGATTTCAAGATTCTTCCTATCGGGGTTGCCGAGGCCGGCGCGTGGAAATACGCGTTCATCTACGAGTGCGTCCATCGCCACTACCCGGGCCTGGCCGAACAGGCGCGGCCCATTCGCCAGGCCGAGGCGCGGCGCCGGTTGGTCGAGCTGTATCTGCGCTCGGTGGGCGCGGCGCGACCACGCGACGTCGGCACGCTGTTCGGCTGGCCGCCCCGGGATGTGACAGACGCGCTTCAGGCGTTGGTCCGGGCCGGCATCGCTCGCGCTGGTGTCAGGCTGGCGGACGCATCGGATGAGTGGGTGGCCCTGGCCGAGCTGGTCGAGTGAAGCGATGTGTTTCAGAGCTCTGCAGGATCTGCCGCCATTTGACACGGCCGTGCAAAGGTGATATCTTTTTCTCTGTGAAAAATGAAAATGGCTATCAATCTATGATCGAGCATTGTCTGATCAATGACCTGCTGAAAGCGGTGGTGCGCGCCGGGCATTCGAACACGCGCGCGCGGCGCGCGGTGCTGCGGGCTCTGTGCGAAGCGGATGGTCAGGCGACGCCGATCCAGCTGCTGGCGCTGGGTCGCGCCCATCTGCCGAGCCTGGGGCTGGTCACCGTATACCGCACGCTGGATATCCTGAGCGAGCTGGGGCTGGTGCGCAAGCTGCATCTCGACGAGGGGTGCAGCACCTACGCGCTCAGCCCGGCCGGTGTGCAGCAGACCGCGGATGATGTGCGCACGCTGGCCGCGTCTGCGCACGCGCACAGCCACCATGTGATCTGCCAGCGTTGTCGCCGCGCCGTCGAGTTCGCCGGTTGCGACATCCAGATGCTGGTGGACGCCGTCGAGATGCAGACCGGCTATCGGGTGACCGAGCATTGGCTGGAGATGTTCGGCCTGTGTCCCGATTGTCAGGCAAGAGGTGCTGCCGCCGGGGAGGTGTGACATGAAGGGCCGGGATATCCCCGCTTCGCCCGCCCGCCTGGAGCTGGAAAATGTCTCGGCCAGCTACAATGGCCGGCCGGCGCTGAGCGGTGTGACGTTTCAGGCGCCGCACGGCAGCCAGGTGGCGATCGTCGGGCCGAACGGCGCGGGCAAATCCACCCTCTTCAAAGTGCTGGTGGGCCTCTTGCCGTTGCAGAGCGGTCACATCTTGATCCACGGTCAGCCGCTGGGCCAGCATAAGGACTGTGTGGCCTACGTGCCTCAGCGCGAGGAGGTGGACTGGCGTTTTCCGGTGACGGTGGCCGATGTGGTGATGATGGGCCGCTATAATCGCCAGGGTTGGTTCGGCCGGCCGTCGGCGGCGGATCGCGCTGCGGTGCGGCGTTGCCTGGAGCAGCTCGCCATTGCCGATCTGGCCGATCGCAGCATCGGCGAGCTATCGGGAGGACAGCAACAACGCGTCTTCCTGGCCCGCGCGTTGACCCAGGAGCCGCACATCCTGCTTCTCGATGAGCCGTTCACGGGCGTGGACGCTACCACGCAGGAGGCCACGCTCGACCTGCTCGACGCGCTGCGTCAGCAGGGGGTGACCACGCTGGTGTCCACCCATGATCTGAGTCTGGCCGCGCGGCGCTTCGAGTACGTGTTGTTGCTCAATCGGGAAATGGTCGCGTTCGGGCCGCCGGCCGAAGCGCTTTCGGCCAGAGCCATTCAGACCGCGTTCGGCGGCCGGGTGCTGTTCGTGGATGGCGTTGCCGTTGTGGATGACTGCTGTCGCTGAGGCGGCGCGGTCGAGGGGGGTGCAGTGATCAACTGGCTTTTGGAGCCGCTGGCTTATGGTTTTCTCCAGCGCGGGCTGCTGGCTGCGGTGATCGTCGGCGTGGTGTGTGCCGTGATCGGCTCGTACGTGGTGCTGCGCGGGATGGCGTTTTTGGGCGATGCGCTGGCGCACGCCATTCTGCCCGGCGTGGCGCTAGCCTATCTGCTGGGCGCCAATCTGACGGTGGGTGCGTTCATCGCCGCGATCATCGTGGCGCTGCTCATCGGCCTCTTCTCGCGCCAGGGCGCGGTGCGCGAGGACACGGCGATCGGCATTCTGTTCGCGGCCGCGCTTTCGCTGGGCATCGCCATGATCAGCAGTGTGCGCACCTTCGCGGTGGATCTGAGCCATATCCTGTTCGGCAACGTGCTTGGTGTTTCGAGCGCCGATTTGTATCTGGCCGGTGGGCTGGGCGCTCTGGTGCTGCTCGCGGTGGCGGTATTCTACAAGCCGCTGCTGGTGATCAGCTTTGATCCGGTGCTGGCCGCCACGCTGCGCTGGCCGGCCGAGCTGTTTCGCCATCTGTTGCTCGTTCTGCTGGCGCTGACGATCGTCGTGTCGCTGCAAACGGTGGGCGTGGGCCTGGTCGCGGCCATGCTGGTCACGCCGGCGGCAACGGCCAATTTGCTGACGCGACGTCTGCCCTCCATGATGGCAGTGGCCGCGCTCATCGGTGCTCTTTCTGCGGTGATCGGTCTGTATCTGAGCTACTATCTCAATATCGCCTCGGGTGCGGCGGTGGTGCTGGTGTGCACGGGCTGCTTCCTGCTGGCGATGCTGGTCGCGCCGGGCCGCGGCTGGCTATGGCAATTGCGCCCGCGCCGCACGTAGGGGGCGTCCTCTCTGCGGCCGGCCCCCGGCGCGGGCACGGAGAAAGCATGCCGCGACGATCTATCACCCTGGAACGCTTGAACATCGCTCTGGTCGGCGCAGCCAGTCGGGGAGGCGCTTTTGCGGCCGCCTTTGCCGCCCATCCTCGCACCCGCATCCACGCTGTCTGCGATGTGCGCGCCGATCTCCTGGAAGCGGCGCGCGCCAGAACCGGCGCGGCAGAAGCCTATGCCGACTACGGCGAGATGCTCGAAAAATCAGACATAGACGCCGTGGTCATCGGCACGCCGATGCATCTGCACGCGACGCAGGCAATCCAGGCGTTGGCGCGAAACATCCATGTCCTGAGCGAGGTGACCGCCGGTGTGACGCTCGAGGAGTGTCGGGCGCTGGTGGCCGCGGCCAAACGTTCGCGCGCGATCTACATGATGGCCGAGAACTACATCTACATGAAGCCCAACGTGCTGGTCAGGGAATTGGTGCGCCGTGGGCTGTTCGGCGAGCTCTATTACGCCGAGGGGGAATACATCCACGAGCTGAAGGCGCTCAACGAGCAGACCCCCTGGCGTCGCCGATGGCAAACGGGGATTGACGGCATCACCTATCCCACGCACAGCCTCGGCCCGATCCTCCAGTGGATGGCCGGAGATCGGGTTGTCCGGGTCTGCTGCGAAGGAAGCGGCCATCATTACCGCGATCCGCGCGGCGATTTCTATGAAAACCAGGACACCTGTGTGATGCTGGCCAAAACCGCTCGCGGTGCGCTCATCAAGATTCGCGTGGACATGCTATCGAACCGGCCCCACGCAATGACGAATTACCAGCTCCAGGGCACGCGTGGATGCTACGAATCGGCGCGCACGAGCCAGTGGGCCGAGCGTAACAGGGTCTGGCTGGCCGACCTGGCGCCCGACCAGGACACCTGGCTCGATCTGGCGAGCCTGGAGGCGGAGTATCTGCCGCACCTGTGGCGCCACCCGCCGGCCGAGGCGTTGGCAGCCGGGCACGGCGGCGGCGACTATTTTGAGGTCATGGATTTTGTGGCCAGCATCGTAGATGGCGCGGCGTGCCCCATCGGCATCCACGAGGCGATGGACATGACGTTGCCGGGCCTGATCAGCCAGGCCTCGATTCGCGCGGGCGGCGCGTGGCTGGAGGTGCCGGATTCACGTTTGTGGTGAGGATGGCTCCTATCTTTCATCATGAAAGGTGCATTGTTTTCATGCTCGATGGACTCAATCTGTTCGGCTTTTTGTTGATCGCGCTGGCCGCCATGGCGGCCGGCCTGGTGAACGCGCTCGCCGGCGGCGGCACGTTGATCTCTTTCCCGATGTTGACCTTCGTCGGTCTGCCGGCCGTATCGGCGAACGTCACCAATACGGTCGCGCTCTGTCCGGGCTATCTCGGCGCAACCCTGGGCCAGTCGAGCGATCTGCGCGGCCAGCTGCGAAGGCTGTGGTGGGCCGTGCCGGCCGGCGTGATCGGCGGAATCATCGGCGGCGTGCTGTTGCTCAGCAGCGGCGAGAAGCTGTTTCGCCAGCTGATTCCCTATTTGATCCTGCTGGCGTCGGCGCTGCTGGCGGTGCAGGATCCGGTACGTCGCTGGCTGGTGCGGCGTACGAATGGTGCGGCCGGGCAGTCGCCCGCCGAAGGCTGGGCCGCGTTGCCCGTCGGCCTGGCCGCGGTGTACGGCGGCTATTTCGGGGCAGGGCTGAGCGTGATCATCCTGGCCGTGTTGGGGCTGACGGTCGAGGACAATCTCACGCGGCTGAACGCGCTCAAGCAGGGGATCGCGTTCAGCACGAACATCGCGGCTGCATTGTTGTTCGTTTTCTCGGGGCCGGTGAATTGGTCCGCTGTACTGGTAATGGCGGTCGGCGCGCTGATCGGCGGCGCGCTGGGTGGCCGATTGGCAGGGCGCATCAAACCGTCTACCCTGCGCTGGGTCGTAGTGACAATCGGGGTGGCGGTGGCGCTGATCTATCTTGTGCGCTAGATTTGGGCGGGCACGTGGCGCCGGCGCACGCGTGGCATCGGCCAGGCGCCTACCTGCCCCGACATTTGGGCCACGATCTCGGCCAAAAAAATGCCGCCCAGATTCTGCTCTGGGCGGCATCCGGCTGGCCGGTCGGCAATTCAGCACGCCGCGTCCACGTCGCGGCGGATCGCCTCCATCCGGCGTTCTTTGTCGGCGACAAAGCGGCGGATGCCCGCCAGCAGCCACTTCGGCGACAAATGCGCCTCCTCGATCACCTCGTCCACGGTGCCGCCCGTGCGCCAGCGATTGTCCCAATCCGCCGTCATGGCGTACTCTTCGGCCATCTTGTTCATGATCCACTGGCGCATCGTCAGCCGCGCCTGGGTGCAAATCACCGTTGAGTTCACCCGGTCGGCCGGGCTGATCACCTGCTCCCGATAGCTTTCCGGCTGGCGATCGAACAGCTCCCGGCTCGTCGCGCAGACGATCTTCACGTTCAGGTCGAGTTCATCCAACCTGGGCAAGATCTGGACGATGCCGTTCACTGCGCTGGTGCCCTGGACGATGAACGTGCCATCGCAGGGGCGGCCGGGCTTGTAGTCGCGCATCACATAGGCTCCCCGCGCCGCCTCGAAATGCGATGGAATGCCCAGCCTGGCCCGATCCGGGATGGTGATCGGCGGCCGAGTCAGATGCAGCGCCACGATGGGGACATCGGTCGCCAGCGCTGCGGCCAGCAGCACCGGCACCTCGTTGTACTCCCACGGGTGCAGATTGATGATCTGTCCCTCCGGGAAGAGCTGGGTCACGCCTGGCGCAAAGATGCCGAAATGTGTGCGGCTGTCCTCGGCGGTCTCCGGCCCGGAATGCCCTGCGACCCACAGCACTTTGCCGACCTTCAACTCGCAGTCCTGGCTGAGCTGGCTGAAGAGGCGCATCGGGCCGTAGAGCAGGTAGGAGAAGGAGCCGTAGGTCGAACTGGCAGCCCAGAAGCCGTCGAATTCCTCCTCCGGGTTGGTTGCCAGGTTGACGCCGGCGATGCCGGCCATGATGCCTGAATTGGCGAATTCGGTGATCTCTTGCGGCAGGAGCGCGCCTTCGTCGGTGCCCACCCGCTCATACCAGCCATAGCCTTTGAACTCACCGAACGCCTCGGCAAAGCCGCTGATGTTCGTCGAGGCGGCCAGATCGGCCGAGGACGCGATGAAGATCGGCCGACCATATTCCTGGGCGCCGAACGCGTTGATCCACGCGCCCCATTTCGCCAGCGCGTTGCGGTTGGCCGCCGATTTGCCCGGCGGCAGGTACAGCTCGGCCGGGTAGTTGCGGTAGTCGAAGAGCCGGGCGTCTTTGAACGGATTGCCGCGTTTGCCGAGACGGAAGGTGGGGATTTCGTCGGGCACCGCGTCACCGAGCGCCACCAGCGTCTCCGCCAGGTAGTCTACGAGCGCCTGATCGCGGCGCAGCACATCTATGACGACCTGGAGGTTGGCGCGGCATTCGGCCTGGAGCGCCGCCGGATCGGCCGGGGCCGGGCCGCCGAAGTTCACGAATTCGACGCCGTACTTCTCCATGAAGGGCCGTTTGGTATTCCAGAAGAGTTCGCTGTTGAGCGGGTGGGGCACACCGTGCGACGCGAAGTCGTATTTGCCGTAGCCGCGGCCTTTGCGCGTCTTGAACCAGGTCACCGAGGGTCGTTTTTGCGGGTCCGTCTCGGCCATCATGCTGAGCAGCGCGCGCGCTACCGGTTCCCATTCATTGCCCTGTTCCGTGCCGTAGACGCGCCACCCATGGCTGCCGAACCAGTCGGATGGCGTGCCGTGGATCACCGCGCTGATCGAATGGGCATCTATGCCGAAGTCGTTCCAATCCACCAGGTAGTGGAGGTTGTCCAGCCCCAGGCCCCAGGCCGAGTTGAGCGTTTCGTGGGTGACGCCGGTGCTGAGGCCGCCCTCGCCTTCCAGGGCAAACACTTTGACGCTGCCCAGGCCGGCGCGTTTCAGGGCCAGGGCCTGGCCGGCGGCGACCGGGCTACCGTGGCCGGAGGGGCCGGTGTTTGCTTTCAGGAAGAGCGTCTTGCCTGCCATCTCGGCGTGACCGGGCAGCCCGCGCCAGCGCCGGAAGTTGAGCAGGTCTTCCCAGAAGACGGCGCGCTCGGGGCGCAGCCGATAGCGGGGGTCGCCGGTCTGCTCGAATTTGACCCGGAGCGCCTCGTCCAGCACCGCCATCGTGCAGTAGATCAGCGGGACGGTGTGGCCGGCGACGAGCACGAAGCGGTCGGCGAAGCGCTTTTCCGGCGCGCGGATGTCCCAGCGCATGGCGCCGCTGAGCAGCAGCGTCAGCAGCGCGTGGACTTTCGAACGGGAACCGCCCGGATGACCGCTCTGCCGGTAGTTCAGCATGATGTCGAGCAGGTTGTCAATCAGGTCTTTGGTTTTTTCCCAGTGTGGAAAGACGGCCGCGAGCTGAGCGAGCCGCGCTTCGACAGAGGATGCCGCAGCCATGTGTTCAATACCCCAGTTGTTTGTTGACCTGGTTGCGGAGCGGGAACTCGCCGCGCAGGTATTTGCCCAGGTTTTCGCTGAAGATCTCGAGCAGGTATTTGCCCTCGTATTGCGTCCCGCCTGCGATGTGGGGCGTGATGAGCAGGTTCTCGATGTCCCACAGTTCGTTGTCGGCCGGCAGCGGTTCGGGCTGGAAGACGTCGAGGGCGGCGCAGGCGATCTGCCTGGCGCGCAGGGCCTTCGCCAGCGCCTCCTGATCAATGATGCCTCCGCGCGAGATGCCGACGAGCATGGCGCTCGGCTTCATGCGCGCGATCTGTGCAGCGCCGATCATGCCCTGGGCTTCGGGCGTCCAAGGCGCAGCCACGACCACGATGTCCGATTCGGCCAGCAGATCGTCGAGCCTGTCGAGGCCCCACATTTCATCCACATAGTCTGTCCCGGCCGGCGGAAACTTGTCCACCACGATGACGCGCATCTCGAAGGCTTTGGCGCGCTTGGCCAGCGCCTGACCGATGGAGCCGAAAGCGATGATGCCCATGGTCAGGCCGGTGAGCTCGAGCAACCGGCTGCGAATGTCGCGCATGGCCCATTTGTGCTGCGGCTGGAGCTGGATGCTCTCACGAATGCCGCGCGTGAAGGCGAGGATCATGCCCATGGCGCTTTCGGCGACGCAGGCCGCATGGGTGCCGCGGGCGCCTGTCAGGATGACGTCGCCATCGCGCAGCTCCGGAATGGCCAGGTAGTAATTGACACCGGTACTGGGCGACTGGATCCACTTCAGCTTCCTGGCAGCCAGGAAGCTGTCTCGGTTCAGATGCCCCATGTACACCTCGGCGTCGGCGATCTCGGTCGGCAAAGCCTTCTGATCGGGACAATGGACGAATGTGATGGCGGGGAACGCCTGTTGAAGCGCAGGGATCCCTTTCTCCAGGCCCATCATGTTGGGGCCAAACAGGACTTTCATCGGTGTACTCCCGTGAATGAAAATATGCGCGCGATCGTGCAGCCGCGCGCATGGTTACAGCATGTGTGCATTAGCCTTTCACCGCGCCTGCGGTGAGCCCGGCCACCATGAAACGTTGGCCGATGGTGTAGAGGATCAACACAGGGACGGACATGATCAGCGCCGCGGCGGTCAGTTCACCCCACGGCACGACGTCGCCGATGATCATCTGCGCCAGGCCAACGGGCACCGTCATGCGGCTGGCGCTGTTGATCATCACATAGGCGAAGAGGAATTCGCTCCACGCCTGGGTGATGCCGAAGAGCATCACGGCCAACAGCGCCGGCTTGGTCAGCGGCAAGATCACGCGGAGGAACGCCTGGAAGCGGTTGCAGCCGTCAATGAGCGCGGCGGCCTCCAGTTCCTCCGGGATCGAGGCATAGTAGCCCATCATCAGCCAGATGGCAAAAGGCAGGCTGAAGGTCGGGTAGGAGAGGATCAGGGCGCCGAGCGTATTGGTCAGTCTGAGCCAGGTGAAGAGCTGGAAGATCGGGATGAGCATCATGATGCCCGGCATCAGATAGGCCACGAGTACGCCGCTCGAGATCTGGCCCGCGCCGCGCCAGCGCAGACGAGTCAGCGCGTACGCGCTGGCGGCCGCCAGGAATGTGGAGATCAGTGGCGTGATGATCGAGACGGTGAGGGTGTTTCTGAGCCACACCAGAAAGTTGCGCGTGGGGCCCAACAGCTTGGTGAATTGATCGAGCGACCAGGGGTTGGGCCAAAAAATGCTCTCGAAACGCGTGATCTGGAGCTCGGTCTTGAAGGCAGTAATGATGACCCAATAGAACGGCAGCAGTTCGAACGCCAGCAATAGCATCAGGGCAATGGCCGGCACGATCTGGCTTCGCCATTTCGCCCGGCGCTGAACCTGTGTGGTCCCGTCGCGGCGGACGATCGCGTGGATGAGACGGCCGATGCCATCGATCAGCCGCTCGACGTTGTCGTTGATGAACCAGAAGATGGCCAGCAGCAGACGGCCGAGCAGGATGAACGGCCAGGCTAGGATCTTCCCCAGCGCGGCGAGCGCGCCCGGCTCGCGCGTGGTGTGCTCCTCGTAGAGCCGGCGACCGCTCATCATGTAGCGGCCGAGGATCATGATGACGATGCCGAGGACCGGCGCCATGGACAAAGCGACGGCGATACCGGGGCCGTAACGGTGGCCGCCGATGGCGTAGCTGTAGGAGAGGATGGAGTAGACTTTGGTCGTATCCATCGGCCCGCCGCCGGTCAGCAAATAGATCAGCGTGAAGGTGTTGAAGGTCCAGATGGTGGAGAGCAGGGTGACGACGATGATGACATAACGCAAGCCAGGCAGTGTGATGTGCAGGAACTGACGCCACGAGCTGGCGCCGTCAATCGCGGCCGCTTCGTAGAGCTCCTGGTCAATCGCCTTCAGGCCGGCCAACAGGTTGATGGTGAAGAAGGGAATGCCCTGCCACAGGTTGATCACCACCATGGTAGGGAGAGCGGTTTTGACATCGGCCAGGTAAGCGGGTGGCGCGCTGGTCAGGCCGAGGTCGAATAGCAGACGGCTCAGGCCGCCGTAGAGCGGGTCGAGCAGGCTTTTCCAGGTGATGGCGCGCACCACATCGGGCATGATCCACGGCAGCAATACCAGCCCGGTCAGGATGGCCAGGCGATTGCCCAGGCGGTGGAGCAACACGGCGGCCAGGATGCCGACCACGAGCTTGAGCGCCACCGAAGCGATGGTGAATTGCGCGGTGATCAGCACGGAGCGACGGAAGAAGATATCTTTCCACAACTCGGTGTAGTTCTTCAGGCCGACGAACGGCCCGATCTCAAGGGTCGTCGTGTTGGTGAAGCTGATGTAGACGGCGCGCAGGAAGGGATAGGCGATGATGCCGACGAGCAGAATCATGGCTGGCGCCATGAAGATGTAGGCTTCTGCCCAGTCGCGGCCCAGTGCCTGTCGCAACCGTTTGCTGATGACCTGCTGTAGTGATACGCTCTCTCGCGCGGCAATCGTCTGTGCCAGTTGAGCCACCGGTATCCTCCTGGGGGAGAAATGGATGTCACGCAAGAGGGTCTCTCGCGTGACATCCCGGGGGCGACGTCAGGTCGTCGCCCTGCGCCGATCTCTTCCGTCTACTTCTTCTCGCCAGGCAGGTTGAATTCCTTGAAGATCTTGACGTAACGTTCGTGGCAGGTCTTCACGGCCTCGGCGACCGGTGTGCCGCGCAGGATATCGGCCACCATGTCGTTTTGGATGCCGGCCTGGGCTGCCGCGGCCATCGCCGGGTTCATGGACGGGCCGGGGTAGGTGCCGGGCACGATGTTGCCCGTGGGTGAGGTAGCCACCGGCCGCTGTTCCATCGCCACCTGGTTGGTGGGGATGTACTTCGACTCGTCCCACAGTTTCTCGTAGGCTGGGAGCGCGAAGCCGGGCGCGTTGGCGAAGATCTTGTCCATGCTCTCGAGCGGCAGCACCATGTGCAGGAGCAGCTCCCTGGCGGCTGCGGCGTTCTTGGCCCCGCGCAGCATGGCGAAGTAGTTGGCGCTCAGGCTGTTGAACTCAAGGTTCACCGGGCCACCGGCCGGCGGATGGAAGCCGGTAATGTCCTTGATCGGGTTGTTGTCCAGGATCGCTTTGCCGTAGACTGTGCCGCCGTTCTGCGTGTAGGCCAGCTTGCCAGCCAGGTAGTTTTCGTTGTTGGTGGGATCGGTCCATGCCAGCACGCCGGGCGGCAGCATCGGCTTCCACTTGTCCTTCAGATAAAGGTCGGTCATCACCGTCATCGCCTCGACCATCTCCGGCGAGTTGATGGTGACGTATTGACCGGTCTCATCCTGAATGTACGCTCCCCAGCCGTGTATCACCCGATTGCGGAACCAGTCGCCATCGCCGCAGCGGTTGATGGTGACGCCCCAGCCGTAGAGCTGTTTGCTGGGGTCGGAGACGGCCAGACAGGCCTCCCAGAGGTCCTTGTAGTGGCGGATCTTCTGGATGTCAATGCCCTTGTCCTTGAACGCGGGCCGCTGATACCAGCCGCCATCGCTGCGCTGGAAGTAGGGCACGTAGTACCACTGGCCGTCTTTGGTCATGTCGAACTTCTGGCGCGCGGATGCACTGCCCCATTTGGCCGTGATTTCGTTCACGATGTCGGTTACCGGGTTCACGACGTTCAGGCGCACCAGATCTACGATTGCGTCCGTGTGCATGAGCAGGTCGGCCGGCGTGCCTGCTGCTGCGGCGGCCGACAGTTTTTCGACGAAGGGAGTGCCACCGGTGTAGCCGGCCTCGTAGCTGATTTCGACGGGCCAGCCTTTTTCTTTGCAGAAGGCCTTGACCTCTGTCTGGAACCATTCATTCATTGCAGGGAAGAAATCCTGCTTCTGGACGACCTGCAAGGTGCCTTTGATCTCGACTTTGGCAGCAGGGGCTGCAGTCGGCTGGGCAGGGGCAGCGGCCGCTTTGGTCGGTTCGGCCGGTTTTGGAGCGGCCGGGGTCGGCGCCGGGGTCGGCGCCGGAGCGCATGCCGCTGCTGTAGCGCTTACCGCGCCGAGGACGGCCAGCCGCCGCAAGAACGCACGGCGGCTCATGGACGCTTTGGTAGACATGCTTCCCTCCTGGATAGTAGATGATTTGCAGTACGGTTACGGAACGCAACTAATCGGATAGTTGTGTGGCTAACCTTCGGCTTTCACCTCCTTTCCTCCAACGTTGGAGGACGTTGCCAGTCGGACATTTGCGTCAATAGTCGGCGGGAGTATGCCCGGCGCAGTCAGTATGTACCATAACATATACAGGCTGGCTTGTCAACCGATGATCCTGGCCGGCCGCCTACCCCTCGACGACCTTGCGTAGCGCCTCCCCGTTTGTTTTCAGGAAGTTGAACAGGATGAAGATATCCATCCCCAGGTTGAAGTGGCGAACACCCATGTCGAGGAAGCGTTTGGCATCGTCCACGGAGTTGATCTCCGCGCGCGCCGGGATGCCCATCTTCAGCGCGGTCTCGAACACCTTCTTTTCGGCGGCCCTCACCTCGGGGTGGTTGCGCTCGCCGCCATGCCCGATGCTCATCGAGTAGTCGGACGGCCCCCACTGGATCATGTCAATTCCGGGCACCGAGAGCAGCTCCTCGAGGTTTTCGACCGCCTGCTTTTTTTCGATCATGATCATCACGATCACATCGCGCAGGGCCTGGGTATACTGCGGCCCGCCCCCGTAGCCCATCAGCGCGAAGCGCCGCGGGGCCGAACCGTTGAGCCCGCCATCGGTCGGGGTATCGGGCCGCACGATGCGCACGCATTCGCGTACGTCGGCCGCCGAGCGACAGTCCACGAAGTTAATGCCCTGAAAGCCGGCGCCGATGGCCCGCTGCGCCACCCAGCCCTGGTTCTGCTGGTCGGGCTTGATGATGCACGACATGTCGAATAGCTCGGCCGCGCGCGCATAGTTTTCCAGGTCGTGCAAATCGTAGTCGCCGTATTCGGCCACGAATTCGACGTAATCGAACACCCCGGTATGGCCGATCACCTCGACCAGCTCCGGCCACACGCTGATCGTCCGGGTGCCGATGGTCGGCTTCCCGGCATTCAGCAGTTCACGAAACTTGTTTTTGCGCATGATGGCTTCCTTTACGGGTTGCAAGTTGCAAGTTTGCAGTAAAGATTGCGAGAGCGCGCTTCACGTTTCGCGCTTGCCGCTCCACGCGCCACTCCCGCCGCTTTTCCTCATCTCATCCGCCAGGCTCCCGGGTTCTGGCCGAGCACCAGGGTCACGGTGAAGTCGCCGATGCTGATGTTCTGTGTGGCGACGATACCGCTATCGAGCGCGTAGAGGGCCGGCGAGGTATCGTGATGTTTGAGCGCCTCCACCAGATCCACCCCGCGCGCTTTGGCTTCGCATGCGGTTTCGCCGTCCACGATACCGCCGGCCAGACAAGTGACCTCGCCCAGGCGCTGGCCGCTGAACTGGATGCCGGGACCGTCGGTGCCGTCTGAGTCCACCGAGGCCATCACGATGTTGCGGCTGCCCGCGATTTCCAGGGCGGCTGCCACGCAGTACTCCTGGTTGCGACCGCCCATGCCGCGTGCCTGGCCCACCGTTACCACGATCTCGCCGGTGCTGAAGAGCGCACAGGGCGGTTCCACCGGCTGGCCGAACGTCTCAATGCTTTTGGCCATCGACGCGATCGTTTTCGCCACATCCTTCGCCTCCCCACGCAGGTCGAGCGCCAGCCACAGTGCCTTAAAGCCCAGCTCGGCGGCTTTGCGCTGTGCTGTCGGGATCATGCTCTGGTTGTAGGGCATGATCCCGAAGATGCGCCAGCGCCATTGCAGAAATTCGTCGGCTTTTACCGTCTCGTCGGCCGGATCCGCCTGCTCGAGGTGACGCCGGATCGCCGGCGAGACCAGATCGTACACATCCCATTTTTTCAGCATCGCGCGGGCGTCGGCGAAGGTGGTACAGTCCGGCAGGCTGTGGAGCCACAGGTTGCGGTACATCAGCTGCTGGTACGAGCCCGGATCAATGCCGATGATGTGGATCGCGCGTGCCGGCTGAATCAGGCGCGAGAGGCGCCCTCCCTTCATTCGGTCAACATGGTTGCGGATCGGGTTGAGATCGCCAGTAGGCACGCCCCGCTCGATCTGCATCATGTAGGTGAGGTGGCGCACGTCCTCCAGGTTGATGCCGTCTGCGGGCAGCGTGAGCAGCGCCGAGAAGCCGTTGGTGCCTACGGTGAAGACCAGATCGTCGGGTCGCAGCTTCGGCGAGCCATCTTTTTCTCGACACATGGCCAGGATGCGCTGGCAGCCGAGCACGCAGCCTGCGTCGGGCACGGGATGCGCGCCGTGCGTCACCCCGATCCGCTTGCAAATGACCTCGTCGCCGTGTTTGGCGATGACATGGCCGCCGGTCAGGCGGTCGCCCAGCACATCTTCGATGGCGCGGGCGATGCGTTGCACGCCTTTGCCCGCGCCGAAGACGTAGATGCGCCCCACCGCATCCAGATCAATGACCTCGTCGCCCGATTGCGGATCGCCGGCCGGCTCGAAGTCGCGGCAGCCGATGAGCAGTCGATTGCCCTGGCGACGAATGAGGCGCCGCGTGTTGTGGTACGGGTCGGCGGCTTGCAGGCCGGCTTCCAGGATTGCGACCAGTGCAGTGCGGCCGGCCACGTTGCCGTGCGCTGTGAGCGCGTTTTGGTTTAGAATACGCATAGGTGTGGTGGTGCGCGTTTCCCCTCACTCTGGCCCTCTCCCCACGGGGGAGAGGGCGGCGTCCTACTTCGTTTCCAGCAGTTCCGTCAGTCCCAGCTTCGCCAGCCGCTCCTGCGTCGGCACGCCTTCTGGCGTCCAGCCCATCAGTCCATACCAGGTCTGGCGAGCGTTGTACAGCGCCTCTTCGGTGATCTCGATCCCGGCCAGCGGCCCCGATTGGAACGCTTTCATCACACGCTTCGGCAGCCGGTCATCTTTCTCGGTAAAGCCTTCACGCAGATTGAAGAGGCGGCACAGCTGTTGCGCGCGCTCGCCCACGGCCAGGATATCCAGCGGTGTGTACTCGTGGCCGGTCATCGCGCTCAACGCTTCGGCCAGCTGGATGTAGTTGTAGGGGTAGAACATGCACGAGATGGCGCAGTCCTGGAAATGCTGCCAGTTGACCTCGTAGTAGAAGAGGGTCATCTTCTCGGTGCTCAGGTCCGAGGGTGGCAGCGGCCCCACTGTGTACACCGCGTTGACCCGATCCAATCCGCCGCCGGGCGCGGCATAGCCGGTGTCGTGGATGTTCATCATGTGGTCGGCGCCGACGGGCGCGACGGCATAGCCGACGCCCAGCGCGGCCTTGAGGCGCGGCTCGTGCATCGGCAGCTCCTGGCCCTTGACTTCGACCAGGTATTGCTCCGCGCCGTTGCCGATCCACTGCGCCAGCCGTTTGGTGCCGAGCGCCATCTTGTCGCCGAAGCCGCGGCGATGGGCGATCATCTCGACGGCGGTCAACATGTCCTTCGAGCTGCCCCAGCGCGGCAGGAAGCCGCCGGTCATCTCGGCCGTCAGCAGGCCACGCTCGGCGCATTCCATGACGAAGGCGATGGTCATGCCGGTGCTGATCGGGTCAAGGCCCCAGCGCGCCGAGTATTCGTTCGCTTTCGAGACCGCGACGATATCGTTGACGCCACACGTGCTGCCGAATGAGCCGAGGGTCTCATATTCCGGCCCGCCGTAGACTTTGTCAATCTTGACTTCGTCTTTGACCTGCGTCTTGAAGGCTGGGGAATCGGGGAATTCCTCGCCGTTATAGCTGACCACCTGCTTGCACTCGATGGGGCAGGCCTGGCAGGTATCGCGGCCGATCAGGATGCTGGTGTGCAGCGTCTCCCAGCCGATGCTCTCTGCGTCGGGGAAGTTGGGATCCTGGAAGTTGCGCGTGGGCAGGGCGCTGGCCCGGTTGAGGCCGGTCAGGCCACCCGGCGTGCCTTTTTCGTGCGCCCAGGCTGCCAGCGTCTTGTAGTTCTCGCCCAGCCATTTGCTGAGATCGGTCAGCCGTTTGCGATCCACCACGGGCACATTCTTCGTCCCGCGCACGGCGACGGCCTTGAGCTTCTTGCTGCCCATGACGGCGCCAAGGCCGTTGCGGCCGGCTGCCCGGTTATAGTCGTTGATCACATTGGCCATCAGCACCAGGTTCTCGCCGGCGATGCCGCACTGCGCCACGCGCAGCCGGGGCTCATTCAGTTCGGCGCGGATTGCGTTCTCGACATCGGCCACGTCACGGCCCCACAGGTGCCCGGCCGGCCGGATCTCGACTTTGTCGTCGTTGATCCACAGGTACACGGGTGCTGGCGCCTGGCCATGGACGACCAGCGCGTCCCAGCCGGCGCGTTTGAACTCGTGGCCCCACCAGCCGCCGGCCTCCGCGCTGCCGATGGCGCCGGTGAGGGGACTCTTGCCGCCCACGCTGTGGCGGCCGGCACCGGGCAGGTTCGTGCCCTGGAAGACGCCGGGCGCGAAGATCAGCAGATTGTCCGGCCCCAATGGATCGGCGCCGACGGGGAGATCGCGCAGCAGCAGATACGCCTCGAGGGCGCGGCCGCCCACCAGCTTCAGGTAGAGCTCGTCGGGCGGATTTTCGACCCAGATCTTGGATGTGGTTAGATCCACATGGAGGATCTTGCCCCAGGTTGCTCCAATGCTCATGTTACACCTCGTGATGAAATTCTGTGGTAGTGTAGACGAATTGATGCCGCATCACCCGCCGCCGATGGTGGGCAAAAGCTGGATTACGTCGCCGTCGTTCAGGCGCGTCGTCCAGTGGGCGATCCGGCCATTGACCATGATGATGAGCGCGACATCGGCCGGCAGGCGCAGTTGTTGGATCGCGTCGCCGACTGTTTCGGCGTTGCTCAGGATGGTTTTTGATGGAATCTGGGCGCGCAATGAGCCGCCAGCTTCGACCGTGACCATGCAATGACTCCTGAAAGCTTTTTCCTCCGTTCTTGCGGCCGGCAGTTTCGTGTGTTCCTCACGCATCTTTGACCGTCGACCCGCGCACGATCAGCTCGACGGGCAGGATCAGGCGGATCGGCTCGGTTCGGCCGGCCGCCTGATGGTGCAACAGCGCGCCCACCGCCTGCTCGGCGATCTCGGCCAGGGGATAGCGGATGGTCGTCAGCGGCGGCGTCGTCAGCCGCGCCGAGCGGATATCGTCGAAGCCGATGACCGCTATGTCGCGCGGCACGTGCAGCTGTCGCCGTCTTAGGTGTTGCAGGACTTCGATGGCCAGCCGATCATTGTACACGTAGACGGCAGTCGGCGGATCAGGGCGGGCCAGGAGCGCTTCGATGGCCTGGGCGCCGCTCTCCGGCTCCAGCGATGCGTAGGCAACCAGGTCATCGTCGCAGGTCAGCCCCATCTCGATCATGGCGGTGCGATAGGCTGCCAGCCGGTCCTGGCTGTAGCGAGAAGTCTTCACGAACGAGATGTAGCCGATGCGTTGTCGGCCACAGGCGACGAGATGAGCGAGCGCCAGGCGGGCGGCCTGAAGGATATTCGGCGTAATGAAGCCCACCTCTGGATTTTCGACGGCGCGGCCCAAGATGATCACGGGCATGCCGGTCGCCTGCAGGCTTTGGATTGCGGCATCTATCCCCGGTGCATCGCCCAACACGAGCAGGCCGTCCACTTCGCGCGTTTGCGCCAGCCGCGCCAGCCGACACGGATCATCCCCGCTCCGTGTGTAGAGCACGAGATTGTAGTTGCGCCGCTCGGCCGCGGCTGCGACCAGCCGGATGACCTCCGCAAAAAATTCGTTGAAGGTGGAATAGGCTGAGCCGAACAGGAGGGCGAGACCGATCATCTCGGTGCGCCGACGGCGCAGGTTGCGTGCCGCCGCGCTCGGATAGTAGCCCAGCTGGAGCGCTGCCTGTCGGACGCGTTTGACGGTCTCCGCCGCCACATCATCGTAACCGTTGAGGGCTCGTGAGACGGTCGAGGTGGAAAGCCCCAGGTAGGCCGCGATGTCCTTGATGCCGACAACCATGTCCGCTCAGCCAGTGCAAAAACGATTTTGGGGAAACGCTAAAGAAAACGGGCTGCAGCCCCGGAAACTGAGTTGTCTTTTATCACACTTGTCTAGAAATGTCAAAGTCGAAGAAAAGCACTCATCATCGTGACGCACGGGTGTTTTCTTGCGCGTCTCTCCGTTCTCCCCGATAATATCTTCACCGTCATGGGCCACAAATCGCCGACCTCTGAGGAGACATGAACGAATTGTACCACTCCCACGACCTGCGCCTGCCTGCCTGGGGACCGTATACCAAGAAGTACACCGGCATCTCCCACATCCCCGACATTCGGCTGGGCCTGCGCTTCGATCTGAGCGTCTTTCCCGGTTTCTATCGCCGTCACGTGCTGGTGCCGAACGCGAAATGGGAATCGGGCGAGCATCCCTGGGCGGCCACGCCCGACCTGCGTTACTTCGCCTATCGTTATGAGCTGGAGTGGAAGGACCAGGTCTATTGCGATGTTGCCTTTTCTGCGCCGCCGCGCGGCGACGGTGTCCGGCTGATTCGCTGCGAGTTCGTCAACAACACCGCGCTGTACCAGAACCTGGCGCTGCACTACATGGCCTGTTTGAACTTTCCGCCTGTGCGCACCTATTCCGATGAGGTTTTGCGGCCCAGCCAGGTGCTTTTGCCCGCCGCCGCGCTCTGGCTGGACGCGGCGGATTACGCCGATTTGCGATTCGCCGCCCCGCGGCCGACCGATAGCCTGGTGACGGATGGCTGGAAGCGTGCGGAGATCCGTGCCCACGGCTTCGTGGACGGCAGCGGCGTGGGCCGTGGCTTTGGCGCAGAGGCGGGCGATTGGGTCGAGTATGCGCTGGAGCTGGCCGCACCGATGGCGGCTGCCGCCTTGTTGATTCGCTATCGGGCGCCTCACGGCGCGGCCGGCTTCAGCGTGAGCGGGTGCGCGACCGGCGAGCTGATGCTGCCTGCCGGCGACGAGCTGGCCGTGCTCACCTTCCCGCTCGGTGATCTGACCGCGGGCCGCCACACGCTGCGCCTGACTTCGACCGGCCTGGGGCCGGTCGAGCTGGACGGCTTCGCCATCGCGCCGGCCGAGACGCTGGCCGCGGTGCGCTTTGCCCCGGTGACATGGAACCCTGTGCCCGAAATCGCCCCTGGCCCGCAGCCCAACACGCTGATCCTCAAATACGCCGATTGTCCGGTGCACTACGGCCTGACCTGGACGGGCGAGGATGCAGAAGTACGACAGATCCTCGCCGAGGAGCTAGATCGCACCCTGCGTTACTACGTGCAGGAGCATGTGCAGAAGGTGCTGCGCGGGCCTGGCGAGGGGCATTTCACCAACGTCTTTGTCCGGCCGATTGCCGTGCCGCCGCATGAGCGCCGGGTGTTGCATGGGCTGGTGTGCGCCGGAAGTCGTGACGAGGTGATGACATGTCTGGACACGGCCGCGCTTTCTCTGTCGGAGGAGGGCCAGAGGGCCGCCCTCCCGTCCGCGCCGCCCGGCATCGGTGTCGGCGTGGCTCCTGCCGGCCAGCCCTATCTTTTCAGCCAGGAGCGGATGGCCGCCACGCTTCTGACCAACGTGGTCTATCCCGTTTACACCCGCCGACGCTACATCCGCCATTTCACGCCGGGCAAATGGTGGGACTGCCTCTACACCTGGGATTCGGGCTTCATCGCGCTCGGCCTGCTGGAGCTGGACATCGAGCGGGCGATTGATTGCCTGAACGCGTACACGACGCCGCCTGGCGACCCGCACGCTGCTTTCATCCACCACGGCAGCCCGGCGCCGATTCAGATCTACGCCTTCGCCGAACTGTGGAACCGCACGCAGGAGCGCTCGTTGCTGGAATACTTCTATCCCCGACTGCGCCAGATGTGGCTGTTCCTGGCAGGCCGGCTGGGCAGCTCGACCACCCGTGTCCTGAAGTCGGGGCTGCTGAAGACGTGGGACTATTTCTACAACTCGGCGGGCTGGGACGACTACCCGCCGCAGGTGTACGTCCATCGCAATGGCCTGGAAGCGACCGTCACGCCGGTCATCAACACGGCGCACGCGATCCGCACCGGCAAGCTCCTCCAGATGGCCGCGCAGGCCCTGGGGCTGCCGGACGATGTGGCGGATTACGGGGCCGACATCGCAGCGTGGACCGACGCGCTCAACCGCTATTCGTGGGATGCCGAGGCCGGCTATTTCAGCTACGTGACGCACGACGATAGCGGCCGGCCGGTCGGCATCCTGCGCCATGAAAGCGGCGCGAACTATGACATGGGCCTGGATGGTGCCAGCCCGCTTTTTGCGGGTATCTGTCGCCCGGAACAGGAAGCCAGCCTGATCGCGCGCCTCGCCTCGCCGGCACATATGTGGACGCGCATCGGCATCTCGACGGTAGATCAAAGCGCACCGTACTTCCGGGTGGACGGCTACTGGAACGGCGCCGTGTGGTTTCCGTATCAGTGGATCGTCTGGCGAGCGCTGCTCGATCTGGGCTACGGCGACCTGGCGCACCGGATCGGTCGCACGGCGCTCGATCTCTGGAAAGCCGAGGTGGATGCAACCTACAATTGCTTCGAGCATTTCATCGTGCAGTCGGGCCGTGGGGCCGGCTGGCATCATTTCGGCGGATTGTCTGCGCCGGTGCTGTCGTGGTTCGGCGCTTATCATCGGCCGGGCCGGCTGACGTGCGGTTTCGATGTGTGGGTGGCGCGGCAGGAATGGCATGACGGCAATCGAGCACTGGTCGCCGAGCTGCACGGACGGCCCCGTCTGGTGCTGGCGACGATGGCGGCCGGCCCAGAGTATCGTGCGTCGTGGAACGGCCGGCCAGTCTCGACCCGTGCGCTGTATCCGGGCGTGCTGGAGATCACGCTGCCAGGCGAGCCGGGCTCAGGAACGCTCCGCGTGGAACGTATCGCGAGATGATGCCGGAGAGATGCCGATGCCGGACACTGCTTTGACTCTGACGAATGTGTTGCCTTTTCTCGAACGCAAGCTGGATGACCTGGCGCCCTGGCAGGTCACCGATGCGGGCCATCCTGATCACGGCGCGCTGATCGCGCCGGAATACGGCATGGCCTGGGGGCAGCTGGCAGCGGGTTTCGTCGCCGGCTGCGCGTATCACTTCCTCGCCGCGCTGGCGCTGGGCGATGCGCGGCGCCGCGTCGAGGCTGCACGACGACTGCCGGCCGCCCTCCTCGCCGCCGATGCCATGATCCGCAGCCAGCGGCCGAACGGCTTGCTCGACCTGATCACGGTCAACTACGATTCCAGCCCGGACACCGGCTTCACCGTCCAGCAGCTGTGCGCGGTGCTCGAGCTGGCACGGCGGTGGCCGGCGGATGACCCCGATTGGGCCGTGCTGCTGGCAAAGATCGCGCAGTTCATCCGGCGCGCCGTGCCGGGCATGATGGACGGCGGCTTCCACACGCCGAATCATCGCTGGGTGATCGCCTCTGCGCTGTCTCAGGCCGCCCGTCTCTTTCCCGACCTGGATGTGCGCCGCACCGTAGATGCCTACCTGGCGGAGGGGATTGACCTGGACGCCGAAGGCTTTTTCATCGAGCGCAGCGTGGGTGTGTACGATGCCGTGAATGATCGCTCGCTGCTTCTGATTGCGGAGAACTACGGCTGGCCGGCTGCGCTGGATGCCGTCGCGCACAATCTGACCCTCGACCTGTATCTGTTGCATGCAGACGGCACGGCTGAAACCGGCCTCTCGCGGCGGCAGGACTACGGCACGCGCGAGGTACCGTTGGGCCTGGCGCCATGCTACCTGCTGGCCCACGGCATACGTCCTGACCCGGTCTTCGTGCAGGCGGCGCAGTGGCTGTGGAGACAGGCGCCGTCGCCGGCCGGCCATCTGGAATGGCTGTTGTACGCGTTGCTCAAATACGGCGATCCGGCGCCGGCGCAGATCGGCCTGCCGGATGATTTTGCGCTGCACCTGCCCGGCAACGGCATCCGGCGCGTACGCCGCGGCCTGCTCAGCGCGTCGTTTTTTCGGGATGCCACACGCCTGCTGTCGTTCACCTTCGGCGCAGCCGAGCTCACCAGCGTGAAGATCAGCGCCACCTACTTCGGCGGCGAGTGTGGCCGCTTCATCGCCGACCGGCTCGAGGTGGAGGACGGGCGGATCACGCTGTGGTCGGAGGGCCGCCGCCGGCCGAGACGGCCCGGCTATGAGCTGCCGCTCGGCCGGCCCGTGCCGCCAGAGCGTTGGACGGCAGCCTTCGCCGAGCGAGCGCTGCGCCCGTTGCCGCCGCTGACCAGCCTGGTGGAGGCGGAGGAGGCCACCGATAGTCGCGGCCACGGCTTCGACTTGCGCTTCCGCACCCTCGATGGCCTGGAGCGCGTGGCCATGCAGATCGCGTTCGACTTCCCGCCGGGCGGCATTTGGGAGACGGCCGACACGCGCACGAAGCCGGTCGCCGGCCAGGTGCTTTTCCTCAAGCAGGGCTATGGCACGATGCGCTACGGCAACGATGTGATCGCAATCGGCCCCGGCGCGGCGGCGCACAGCATGTGGCAGATGCGTGAGGCCGAGCCCGCGCCAAATCACGTGCGCGTGCTGCTGACTTTCTTGACGCCGGTGGACTGGCGGGGTATGATTCGAGGCCGTAACTTGGCAGATTACAGGCTTCCCGTCTATAATTGAGACTTGAATGAACCCATGTGGTAGATGGAACCGTGAATGCCATTATAAACTGTTGATCGTCGCCGCGATGATCATCGGCGTGGTGCTGGTGGTGCAGGCGCTCGGCGTGTTCGGCGCCAGCCCGTGGGCCGACCGCAGCCAGGCAACGCCGAACATCTCGGCGACCACCGCTGCCGACCGGGGAGTGCAGAACAACGTGCGGGCCACCCAGGCGGCCGCAGCCAGGGCCACGACCGAGGCTGTTTTGGCCACGATCCCGGTGATCGGAACGCCGACCCCTGCGCCGACCGGTCCTGCGGCTGCGACGCCGGCGATCGCGCTGCGGCGGACGGCGGTTCTGCCCACTGTGACGCCTCTGCCGGACGGCGGTCTGCCGCCGCTCCTGAACGGCCTGCCTCTGGAGATGGTCATCGTGATGCCGGACGACGTCGGGCAGCATGTGCGCGAAATCTACGCGCGCGGCCAGGCGGCGGGCCGCAATCCGCGCGCCTTCGCCAAAGTCGGCGACAGCACGATGCTCTGGCCGATCTTTCTCGCGAGTTTCGATTGGGGAAACTACTGGCTCGGCAATTTCGCCCCGCTCCAGCGGACGATCACCCGTTTTGCGGGCTTTTTTGCGCGCGAGAGCCTGGCTGTGCGTAAGGGCATGCACAGTTGGGATCAGCTTGATCCAGCACAGGCGGATCCGGCGTTCTGCCTGTCCGGCGAGGGCCCGCTGACCTGCGAGCTGCGCATCACGAACGCCAGCTTTGCCCTCATTCGCCTGGGCGCGAACGACAGTCTGACGCCGGGCCAATTCGAGCCGGCGATGCGACGTATCTTCGAGACCTGCATCGGCCAGGGCGTGGTGCCCATCGTGGGGACAAAGCCCGATCACTACGAGGGGCCGGAGAATACCATCAACCAGATGATCCGTCGGCTGGCAGCCGAGTATCGCATCCCGTTGTGGGATTTCGACCTGCTGGCCGAGACGGTGCCGGGCCGGGGATTGCAGCCTGACGGCCTTCATCTGGTGGAAGGCGGGGTGAACGATTACACCATTGCGAAGGCGATCCGGTTCATCGGCCCGCTGGCAGACCTTTCGGCGCTGTTGATCCTCGACGCCGCAAGCCAGGCCGCCCAGGGCCAATAGCGCCCGCTATGGCGCCGGCGGATGGGGTGTCGGCGAACGATCCGGCAAAAGATCGGCCCGGTCGCGCTGACCGGGCCGTCTGATTTTCGGGCCGCCCGGGCTTCACGGCTGCGTCAATCGTTCGCGGTTCGCCTCGATGGCCTGGGCGATCAGCTCGGCATAGTAGCGCGCGCCCTCTGGCTGCAGATGATGCCCATCGTTCCAGAACAGCTCCGGCCGTTTGGCGGTGAGCGCGTACCAGTCCAACCAGCACGGCGTTCGGATAGCGCTTCACGCCCTCCGCGATGACCCGATTGTTGTTGTCCTCCCACGCCCGCGGCACGCGCACGCCGAAGACGATCACCAGCCGCCTGTCGGCCAGCGTTCCCAGAATCCTGTCGAAGCTTTCGCGCGGAAATACACCGTTGTTGCCCAGGTGGAGCACGATCACCTCGCCGAGCCGACCGCTCGTCACTCCTTCCTGTAGCTGCGCCACCAGCAGATCAACCGGCGGCCGATAGACCTGACGTCCCGTCTCCGCGTCTACCTCGATCCGGGGAAAGGCCTCTTGGAGGGTGCGGGCAGCGCCCCGCATCACCGAATCGCCCAATGCAGTGATCGAGATGGTGATGGATGGGAAGAGGACTGCCGGCGGCGTTGTCGTGGGGCTCACGACGGCGGTCGCCGTCGGCGTGGTGATGGCCGCTGTGGCCGGCTGTTCGGTGAGGCGGCGCGCTACGTCCTCAGATGCAGGCGTGATGGTCAGCCGCGCCAGATCGGGCGTGGCCATCGTGGTGGGCTGAGCAATCGCGATGGGTGTCGGCGTCTCGGTGACATTTGCCTCGCTCGCTTCCGGCGCAGGGCTGCCCGTCGCCAGAAGTGCGGTCGGCTCCGGCGCGGGTTGGTCAGTCGCAGTGACGGTCGGTTCGAGCGTCGATGAGACCTCGCTCGCCGTCTGGGACGCGGCCGGCAGGTCGGTCGCCGCGGGCTGAGGCGGCCGGCTGCCTTCTTCGTTGACGGGAGCCTGCGACGGCGCTTCTGCCGGGGCAGAGTCAACGATGAGATAGGCAGGTGGAGGTGGCAGCTGCGCGCGCACGACGCAGGCGCCCAGGGCGACCGAGAAGGTCAAGATCACGGTCAGCGCGCTGGCCCAACGGAAGATCAACCGGCGGCGTGGGCGGCCCTGCGCGTGTTGCAGCGCCGCCCATGCCTGCTCGATGGCGCCGGAGCGGATCGGTGTTTCCACGATCCGATAGGAAAGCTCGGCCAGGATCAGGGTGAGGCCGAAGCGGAGCGCCAGCAGGGGCAGGCCGTCCAGCGTCGTGTCGAGCTGGGGCCGGGTGAGCATGAAGACCGGCCAATGCCACAGATAGATGCCATAGGAGCGCAGTCCGATCCAGCGCAGCACCGAACAGCCGAGCACAGCCTGGAGCACGCGGCCCTTGCGGTGCACCGAGGCCGCGGTCAGGAGCGCGGTGCTCAGTCCCACCAGAGTGAAGCCGCCGCGATAGAGGAACGCCGCGAACTCGGTCATCCACACGCAGAAGAAGCCGAGCGCGGCCAGCGCGGCGAAGCCGATCAGGCTCAGCGGCAGCCTGGCGCCGATGCCATCGCTACGGCCCGGCGACCATACGAATGCCAGCGCGACGCCGATCAGGATGCCCGCCGCACGCGTGTCGGTGCCGTAGTAGACGCGCGATGGGTCTATGTCTGGCTGATAGAGCATCCCCATCAGGATGGCCGAGGCCAGCGCCACGACGATCACGCCGGCCAGCACCGAGCGTTCGCGCCAGCGCCGCATGGCGAACACAAATGCCAACGGCCAGATGATGTAGAACTGCTCCTCCACGGCCAGCGACCAGAGATGGCGCAGCATGGAGGGTCGGCCGACCGTTTCGAAATAGGACTTGTTGCTGAAGATCAGGTACCAGTTGGTGGAGTAGCCGAAGGCCGCCAGCGCGTCGCTGCGCAGACTGGCAACTTCCTCGGGCAAGAAGATCACGGCGTAAGCCAGTACGCCGACGATGACCGCGAAGAGCGCTGGCAAAAGGCGACGGGCGCGGCGCAACCAGAAGTATTTCAGCGCGATCCGGCCCGTTTCACGCCACTCCGACAGCAGGAGAGAGGCGATCAGGTAGCCACTGATCGTGAAGAAGATCTCCACGCCGAGGAAGCCGCCCGGCATCCAGTGCTGGCCGGCATGGTAGAAGAGCACCGCGATGACGGCAAGCGCGCGCAGGCCGTCCAGGGCAGGCAGATAGGGCAGCCGCGCGCTGTGACCTCTGGGCTTGTGCGGTGTCTCCGCTATTGTGACCGTTGTCTGTTCCGACATCTGTTTCCCCGGTCGTCTGATCTGGTAGGGTGGCGTTGGCTCCGACTGTGTAGACGCTCGAAACGCATGAAAAGTTGCGGTACCAGATCCGCCATCATCGGCTTGGCCAGAGACCGGCCAGAGCGGAGGGCTGGCCGCCGACGGCAAAAATGCATATCGTCGTGTCCGTTCGCGGTGGCCGGCTCTGATTCATTCCGCGGCGGCCGGCGGCGTGATCTGGGGAAGCGCGGCGCCGCGCCAGTGTGCTCGCTCTGCCCGGTCGGGGAAGCGCGCCAACAGCGTCGCCGCGTCCGGCACGCTGACCCGGTCGCCCGGCGCCAGATCGGCCTTGTTGGGCCGCTCGATCAGCGGCTTCGGCGGCAGCGCAAAGATGCCGATCTCCTCGCCGGGCCGGGCATAGCGGCTGTTCACATAGGCCAGCCCCACGATGATCCCGTCCACATTCACGGCCGCGCTGGTCACCCAGCCAATGGCCTGGCCCTTCTTGTTGATGACCGGATCGCCGGTCTTGGGCATGCGCACTCCGCGTTCGTTCATGCGGAAGCGGACGACCTGCATGTCGCGCGTCTTTTCGCGCTCGATGCAGGCGCGGCGGCCGATGAAGTAGGGCTTGTGGAGCTTGACATAGGCCGGAAAACCGGCGCCGGCCGGAGAGATTTCGAACGGTCCGGCCAGCTCGTGGCCGTAGAGCGGCAGACCGGCCTCGGTGCGAGTACTGTCGCGCGCGGCCAGGCCGGTCGGCTGCAAGCCGAACGGTTTGCCGGCCTCCAGCAGCGTCTCCCAGAGCGCGATGGCGCGCTCGGGATGGACGAAGATCTCATAACCGACCTCCTCGCCCGTATAGCCGGTACGTGCGATGATCAGGTTGAAGCCTGCCAGCTCGCACTCGATGAGACCGGTCTTGCGCACCCGGCCCAGCCGGTCGGCCAGGCGACCGTCACCGGCCAGACTCTGCAGGATGGCAAGGCTGGCCGGGCCCTGCAGCGCCAGGTCGACGCGCATGTCGGGGCCGGCGGCAGGGTCTTTCAGGTTGCGCAGGGTGGTCGGCCGCAGCACGCGCAGATCGGGCCGCTCGCGATCCAGCAACACTTCGCCGTTGTTCACCGCGTTGAGCCAGGCCCAGTCTTTGTCGGCGTTGGCCGCGTTCACCACCAGCAGGAATAGATCGCGGCCGCGACGATAAACCAGCAGGTCGTCAATCACCTTGCCGTCGGGGTCGAGGAGATAGGAGTAAAAGCTCTCGCCCGGCGCGTACCAGCGCACGTAGTTGGTGCAGACCAGGTCGAGGAATTCGACCGCGTGTGGACCGCACACCTCGAAGACCCCCATGTGGGCCACGTCGAACAGGCCGGCCGCGCGACGGACGGCGTTGTGCTCGTCCAGCACGCCCGTGTACCAGACGGGCATCTCCCAGCCGGCGAAGGGGACGATGTGGCGCGTATGTGCCCGGTGCCAGGCGTAAAGCGGGGTGCGCTTGAGCGCCGCGTTCGCGGGCTCTGTCCAGGTGAATTCCGGCAGGACAGGCCGGGCACGGGCTGCAGCCATAACCTGTTGGCCGACGAAGTAGGGCTTGCGCAGATCGAAGCGTCGCGCGGCGGTCGTCGCCAGCAGGTCGGCGCCGGTCGGTCGCTCCGCATCCGCGGCATAGTCGGGCAGACCAGCCTGCCGACGCAGGGCCGCCAGTGTCGTCGGGTCGGCCGGCGTGGCACCCGCCGCCAGCAGCAGCTCGCGGACGGTCTGCACCTGGCCGTTCGGGACGACGAGTTCGACGTGGTTGTTTGCGATGAATGCCTGGATGCCGGGCACGCCTTTCAGCGCGGCCGCGATGTCGGCCGCGGCCGGGCCATGGAGCGCCAGCGCGCTGCACGCTTCGGCATGGCCCGATTCGGCCAGATCCTCGACGACGAACGGCCCCTCGACTTTGGCCAGGATATCGGCCCGGTCGAACAGGACGTAGCCGTCGCTCAGGCCGCGCAGCCATGCTTTGACGCGCGCATGATTGGCCGGTTGGGTGCGCAGCAGGAAAGCGGCCGGTTCCCCGGTCGCCTGGGGTAGGCGCATGACGAAGACATCGTCCATCACCCGGCCATCCGGGTCGAGGATGAAACCGGTGCCGGCCGTGCCCGGCGCGAGGGCCAGGACGTCGTTGGTCACGATCTGTTGCAGGCCGGCCTCGGCGCGTTCGCCGGAGATCATCAGCAGGCCGCACTGACTGATGTCGAGCAGCCATGTGGTCGTGGGGATCGGGGTGGCCGACGGCGGAGGATTCGTTGCGGCCGGCAAAACGACGGCCGGCCGCTCGGCCGTTATGATTTCCGGGAAATGCGGATAGCCGGTGCCGCGATCCTCGGTCTCGGCCGCGCCGCGTGCGGCCAGGGCCGCCACCTCGGCCTGCACTTCGGCCAGGATGTCCAGCTCGATTTTGCCGCGCGGCAGTTCGCCGGTCAGCCCCTGATAGGAGAAGGGATGGATGTTCACGAGCACTTTGTGGATCAGGCCGGCGATTTGATCCATTTCCGTCTCGGTGAAGCCGCGCTGCGTGAGCCACGGCGTGCCCAGCCGGATGCCCATGGCGAGCGCGGTCTGGGTGTCGCCGGGGATGGTGTTTTTGTTGGCGACGATGCCGGCCAGATCCAGGATGCGGACGGCCGGTTCTCCGCGCAGGGGGGACCCGGCGGCCCGCGCCGTACGCGGGTGGACGCTGTTCAGATCCAGCACGCAGAAATGCGTGTCGGTGCCGCCGTAGGCCAGGCCCAGGCCGCGGCGGATCAGGCCGGCGGCGAGCGCGGCGGCGTTGGCTTTGATCCGCCACATCATGCGCTTGAACGGCTCGGACGCGGCGATTTTGAACGCCACGGCCATGGCCGCGAATTTCTGCGGGTGTGGGCCGCCCTGTTCGCCGGGGAAGACGGCCATGTCAATGCGCTGCGCCAGCTCCTCGTCGGTGGTCATGATGATCGCGCCGCGCGGGCCGCACAACGTTTTGTGTGTGGTGCAGGTGATCACGTCGGCATAGCCGATCGGATTGGGGAAGGCGCCGGCGGCCGCCATGCCGGCCGGATGGCTGATGTCGGCCAGCAGCCTGGCGCCCACCTCGTGCGCGATCTCGGCGAACACCTCCCAATCGGGCGCCCAGGTGTATGAGGTGAAGCCCGCGATGATCATCTTCGGCCGTTGCTTGCGCGCCAGGTCACGGATCTCGTCGTAGTCCAGCCGGCCCGTTGTTTTGCTGACGCCATAACTGACGACCCGGTAGCGTTTGCCCGAGAAGTTGAACGCGCTGCCGTGGGTGAGGTGGCCGCCCTGATACAGATCCATGCCCATGATGGTGTCGCCTGCCTCGACGAGGGCATCGTAGGCGGCCAGGTTGGCAGCCGCGCCGGAGAGCGGCTGGACATTTACATAAATGTCTTTGGCGGCGACGCGCTCGGTGGCGAAGAGAGCGGCAGCGCGGCGTTGGGCCAGCGTCTCGATGAAGTGGACATAATCTACGCCTTTGTAGAAGCGGCGGTCGCCATAGCGCCGATAGTAGGCGAGCTGGTGGTCGAAGTCAAGGATGGTTTCTTCGTCGTCACGCGTCATCCGCAGGGGAGGATAGCCTTCCGCGTAGACGTTGTTGAAGACAGAGCCCTGCGCCTGGCGGACAGCCAGGGGTGCCATGGATTCGGACGGGATCATGATGAGCTTGCGGGCCTGGCGTTCCTCCTCGAAACCGATGATGGCCTCGACATCGGGGTCAACCAGGCCGAGGTCGGCGCCCAGAAAGCTGGTCCAGTATTCGCTGTGGCCGCGGGCGCGGGCGGCGGTGGTCATAGATTGTCCTCCTCTGCGATGTGCGATGGCTGCGATGTCGGCGCGCGGCCATCATTGTGGAACAGCGGACGAGTCCGGCGTCAGGCGCAGCTGGAGCGCGCGCACGGATGCCGGCGAGTGGCCTTGATAATGGTTGTTGAAGTAGCCGTAGACGGTCAATCCCGCTCGCAAGTAGCCTTTGATCTGCGCGGCCCAGGCATCGAGCTGGGCGTCCCGGTTAATGCGCACGTGCGAAAAATCGTCGTCCGGAATCTCCTCGCGGCGACCCAGCCAGCGGATATAGACGAAAGGAGCTGTCACGATATCCAGTCGCGGCATCCAGGCGTGTTGCACCAGGCACAGGGCCACCTGGTGGCCGGCCAGCAGTTCGAGAAGCCGCGGCAAAGTGTCTTTGGCCAGCCATGATTTGTGGCGCACCTCCAGCACATAGCGCGGCCCAGCTGGCAGCTGGGCGAGAAAGGCGGCTAGGTCGGCGAGGCCGGCCGCGCTCCAGCCGGGTGGCATCTGCAGGAGCAGCGGGCCCAGCTTCTGCTCCAGGTTTTGCGCGGCACCGACGAAAGCCGCCGCGTCGTCTGCACAACCAACCAGGCCTTTCTCGTGAGTGACCACCTGCGGGAATTTCGCCGCAAAACAGAAGTCAGCCGGCGTGCGCTGCCGCCAGCCGAGGATCGTGCTCAAGCGCGGTGTGGCGTAGAAAGTCGTGTCGAGCTCGACCGTGTCGAAATGGCGGGCGTAGTGCTCCAGAAAGGCTGTCGCCGGTGTGCCGGTCGGGTAGAACGGCCCGACCCACGAAGGATAGGTGAACCCCTGAGTGCCCAGGTGCAGCGCAGACATCGTGACGGACCCCGATCAGAAGAAGCCAAGCTGATCCTTGGCAGCCTGGCTCATCATATCGGGGTTCCAGAGCGGCGACCAGACGATATGGATGTTGATGGCCTCCAGATCAGGATACGCCCGGTTGACATAGGTCTGGACGCCGCGGATGATCTGCGGGCCGACCGGGCAGCCGGGGCTGGTGAGCGTCATCTCGATATCTACAACCTTCCCATCCTTGATGTCAATGTTATAGACGAGGCCCAGGTCTACGATGTTGAGCCCGATCTCCGGGTCGTGGACGTTTTGGCGAATGACTTCGCGCACACCTTCGACAGTTGCAACGGCCATGATCGGCTCCTCAAATAGTTCAATATGATTCCACCAGGACGTCGTTGCCCTGGATGCGCACGGCGTAGGTGGGCGCCGGCTCGACCGCCGGCATGGTGAGGGCCGCGCCGGTGCGCACATCGAAGCGAGCGCCGTGCCGCGGGCAGATCAACTGGCAGCCTTCCAGTCTGCCCTCGCCGAGCGGGCCGCCGTCGTGCGTGCAGACGTCCTCGAGGGCGTAGAAGGCACCGTCCACGTTGACCACGACGATCTCGACGCCGTCCACTTCGACGATCTTCTTGCTGTTGGGCGGGATCTCATCCACGCGGGCGACTTTGACGAACCTACTCATCTTCCTCTCCCATGCCCCAGACCGCGGCTTTGAGCGCCTTCAGCGGCAACAGCGCGCATTTGATGCGCACCGGGCCGACTTCGATGCCGAGCAGATCCAGGATGTTGTCTTTGTTCCAGCGCTTCAGCTCATCCAGCGACTTGCCGATGATCTCCTCGGACATCATCGAGGCGGCGGCGCGGCTGATGGCGCAGCCGTGACCGGTGAAGGCAACATCGGCCACCTTGTCGTCCACGATCTGCAGCTCCAGCGTGATCTCGTCGCCGCAGAGCGGGTTGCGATCGTGAAAGGTGACCGTCGGGTGATCGAGATGCCCGAAATGGCGCGGATGTTTGTAGTGATCAAGGATCTCTTCGGCGTACAAATCCATGATGATAGCCCTTTGTCGTGCGCTGACCGTCACATCTGGTCAGACGCGCATCAGAAATTGAATATTTCCACTACTTTGTGGAGCGCCTTCACCAGCAAGTCCACCTCTTCACGTGTGTTGTACAGGTAGAAGCTGGCGCGCGCACTGGCCGGGATGCGATAGCGTTCGTGCAGCGGCTGCGCGCAATGGTGGCCGGCGCGAATGGCGATGCCCAGGTTGTCCAGCACGGCTGCGATGTCGTGCGGGTGGATATCGCCCAACACGAAGCTGACCAGGCCCCCGCGTTGATCGGCCGCCGGGCCCAGGATGCGCAAGCCTTCCACCGTGGCCAGGCGCTCCATCGCGTAGGCGATGAGCTCGCGTTCGGCCTGATGAATGGCGGCCATGCCGGTCCGTTCCAGATAGTCCACCGCCGCGCCGAGGCCGATGGCCTGCGCGATGGCGGGCGTGCCGGCTTCGAACTTCCACGGCAGTTCGCTGGGTTTGAAGCCGCTCAGATGCACCTCGCGGATCATATCGCCGCCGCCCATCCATGGCGGCATGACATTCAACAGCTCGCGGCGGCCCCACAGCGCGCCGATGCCGGTCGGGCCGAGCATTTTGTGGCCGGAAAAGGACATGAAATCTATGTCCAGTTCGGTCACGTTCACGGGCATGTGCGGCACCGCCTGGCAGGCATCCAGGTGCACCAGCGCGCCGGCCCGGTGCGCGGCACGCGTCAACTCGACCACCGGATTGATCGTGCCGAGGACGTTCGACATGTAGGTGAAGCTGAACAGCTTTGTGCGGCCATCGAGCAGTCGGGGCAAGTCGTCCAGGATCAGTGTGCCGTCGTCGGCAACACGCAGGTAGGCGATCTCGAAGCCCAGCTCGGCGGAGAGGATCTGCCACGGCACGATGTTCGAGTGGTGCTCCATCTCGGTGAGCAGGACGCGGTCCCCGCGCCTCAGGTTGGCGCGGCCCCAACTCTGGGCCAACAGGTTCATTGCCTCGCTGGCGTTGCGCGTCCAGATGATCTCTTTCGGGCAACAGGAGCCGATGAAGCTGGCGACTTTGGCGCGCGCGGCCTCGTATTGGGCGGTTGCCTCCTCGCTCAGCGTGTGCACCCCGCGATGGACGTTGGCATTGGTCTGCTCGTAGTAGCGCGTCAGCGCGTCGAGCACGCTGCGCGGCTTTTGCGAGGTGGCCGCGTTGTCCAGATAGACGAGCGGCAGGCCGTGGACGCGGCGCTGGAGAATCGGAAAGTCGGCCCGAATTGCTTCGACATTGAGCGCAGGAGGCCGCTGTTCGGTGGATTGGGTCCTGGTTGGTGTAGACACGACCGCACCTCTTTGGCGTTGTCGTTATTTTGGAACACAGTCGGCTTTCGACTTGCGCCGTTCTGTACAGAAAGAGTTCATGCTCGTTGTCGCATTCACGTTGTCGGACGCAACTGACGCACTGCTTCTTTGGTCGTGTTCAGCCCCAACAGCGCACATTTCAGTCGCGTGCCGGCGATCTCGCGACCCAGCAGGTCGAGGATAACATCGGGTGAGGTGGCTTCGACCTCGGCCAGGGTTTTACCAACAAACATCTCGGCCACCATGGAAGCGGCGGCCATGCTGATGGTGCAGCCATCGCCCTCGAATCCGATATCGTTGATCCGACCGTCAGTGATCTTCAGATAGAATGTGATGACGTCGCCGCAGCCGGGATTGCCGCCTTTTTGTACCACAGTGGCATCAGCCAGCGGCCCGTGATGCCGCGGGTTCTCGTAATGATCCAGGATGAAGTCAATCTTCGCTTGGCGATCCACCTGGGAGTGCTCCTTTTACCTAAAGTATACCGCTGAAGGGAGTGGGCTGCAAGACAGAGGGGGAGCCTTAAACGGCCGTGCGCGCCGATGGCTGCGAGTGACCGGCAGATCGGAGCCCATCACTCGCAGCATGGGATCGGGCCTCAGCGTTCGATCGGCACGCCGACCAGGTTGCCCCATTCCGTCCAGCTGCCGTCGTAGTTGCGGACGTTGGGGTAGCCGAGCAGGTATTTGAGCACAAACCAGGTGTGGCTCGACCGTTCGCCGATGCGGCAGTAGGCGATGACGCTGTCGCTGGGCCTCAGTCCTTGTTCGCTCTCGTAGATGGCGCGGAGTTCCTCGGCCGTCTTGAAGGTGCCATCGTTCGGGTTGGCTGCTCGCGCCCACGGCACGTTGACTGCGCCTTTGATGTGGCCGGCGCGCAACGCGCCTTCCTGCGGGTAGCCCTCCATGTGGTAGAGCTTGCCGGTATACTCGCCCGGGCTGCGCACATCCACCAGAGGTCGCCCGGCGCGGATGTGGGCCAGCACATCGTCCCGGAAGGCCCGGATCTTGTAGTCGGCGCGATCCTGCGCCGCATACGTTGTCGGCGGATAGGATGGCACATCGCGCGTCATGGGGCGGCCTTCCTGCTCCCATTTCAGCCGGCCGCCGTCCATGATGGCCGTTTTGGTGTGGCCGAACAGTTCAAAGACCCACAGGGCGTAACATGCCCACCAGTTGTTTTTGTCGCCGTAGAATACGATGAAGGTATCGTTGGCGATGCCATGGCGCGCCATCAACCGCTCGAACTGCTCCCGGTTGAGGTAGTCACGGGTGATCGGGTCGTTCAGGTCGGCCACCCAGTCAATGTGCACTGCGCCCGGAATGTGTCCGCGCTCGTAGAGCAGGACATCTTCATTCGATTCGACGATGCGCACGCCTGGATCGGTAAGATGCTCAGCTACCCAGGCCGTGGTCACTACTTTTTCGGAATGAACATAACCTTTGTCGGTCACCGCAGTCCTCCTGTCCGACCTCCTCCCTTGCCGATCTGGTGATTCACAGCCCCAATTTGCGCGCGATCTCCGTCTCGAGTTTGTTGCGCACGCCCTCGACCGGGATGCGGTTCAACACCTCCTCGAAGAAGCCCTGCACGATCATGCGCTCGGCGTTGGTGCGATCTATGCCGCGCGCCATCAGGTAGAAGATGTATTCGTCGGGGATCTGGCCGGCGGTGGCGCCATGCGTGCAGCGCACGTCGTCGGCTTCGATCTCCAGGCCCGGGATGCTGTCGGCGCGGGCCTGCTTGCTCAGCATTAGGTTGCGGTTCGCCTGATAGGCGTTGGTCTTCTGCGCGCCGGAATATACCTTGATGTAGCCCTGGTAGACGGCGCGCGCCCGGTCTTTCAGCGCGCCTTTGAAGAGCAGGTCGCTGGTCGCGTGCGGCGCCTTGTGCAGCTGGTTGGTGTGGTGATCGAGGTGCTGCCGGCCGCTGGGGAAGTAGAGCCCGAGCAGTTCACCGGTGCTCCCCTGGCCTACCAGCTCCATGTTGATCCAGTTCTTGCTCAGTCGGCTGCCCCACGAGCCGATGAAATGGCGCAGGGTGGCGTCGCGCTCCAGGCGCATGCGCTGGGTGCCGAAGTTCCAGGCCGTGGTCGCCAGGTTTTGCAGATGCAGGTAGTGCAGCTGGCTGTTGGGGCCGGCGATCAATTCGACGGTGCTGTCGGTCATGCCCTCATCGGCGCCCAGGAAATCCTCGACCAGGGTGACTGCCGCACCCTCTTCGGCGACGACGATGGTGTGGTGATAGCCGGCCGATCTGCCTGTGCTTTGACGGATCACGACCTGAAGCGGTTTGTCTACGATCACGTTGCGCGGCACGTAGACGAACGTGCCACTGTTCCACAGGGCGTAGTTCAGCGCGCTGAATTTGTTCTCGTCAACTGCGACGACGCTGCCGAAGTACTTTTGCACCAGATCGGGGTGTTCTCGTACTGCGGCATCCAGGGCGCAGAGGATCACGCCGCGACGGCTGAGCGCCGGGTCGAGTTCGCGAACGCGGGCGACGCCATCTTCGATGGCCAGGCTGCCGATACTTTCCACCTCGGCGAGCGCTTTGGCCGTCTCTTCGTGCAGGCCGGCCGATGGGTTGTCGCCGGCCAGCGGCGTGTAATCCTCCAAATGGAAGCCGGTCAGCTTGGTGCGACGCCAGGTCTCCTCGGTGCCGGTGGGCCAGGGAATTTCCTCGAAGAAACGCCAGGCCCTGGTGCGCAGATCGAGCATCCACGCAGGTTCGTCTTTTTTATCGGCGAGCACCGCTACCGGTGTTGTCAGGATTTGAACTGTCATGTTTGATCTCCGTTATATGCGGAAACAAGGAAACAGGGAAACAAGGAGACTTCGACTGCCCCTTCCTTGTCTACTTGTCTACTTGTCTACCTGCCTACCTGCCGCCTTCCTCACCCAATAGACCCCTCCATCTGGAGTTGGATCAGGCGGTTCATTTCGACGGCGTATTCCATGGGCAGCTCCTTCACCATCGGCTCGATGAAGCCAGAGACGATCATGGCGCTGGCCTCGTCTTCGGAGAGACCACGGCTCATCAGGTAGAAGAGCTGTTCTTCGCCGATCTTGCTGACCGATGCTTCGTGGCCGACCGTGACATCGTCCTCGTCAATTTCGATGTACGGATAGGTGTCGGAGCGGCTCCGTTCGTCCAGGAGCAGCGCGTCGCAGACGACGTTCGACCTGGCCCCATGCGCGCCTTTGCTCACTTTCAACAGGCCGCGATAGGAGGCGCGGCCGCCACCTTTGCTGATGGACTTGGAGATGAGCTGGCTCGACGTGTTCGGCGCCGCGTGGACCAGCTTGCCGCCGGTGTCCAGATGCTGGCCCGGCCCGGCGAACGCCATCGAGAGGATCTGGCCGCGCGCGTTGGGGCCGAGCATGTAGACCGACGGGTATTTCATGGTGACCTTCGAGCCCAGATTGGCATCCACCCATTCCATGGTGCCGCCCTCGTACACCAGCGCGCGCTGTGTCACCAGGTTGTACACATTGGTGGACCAGTTCTGGATGGTCGTGTAGCGGCAGCGCGCGTTCTTGCGCACGATGATCTCGATGACGCCGCTGTGCAGCGAATCGGTGGAGTAGACCGGCGCGGTGCAGCCTTCGACATAGTGCACGCTGGCGCCTTCATCCACGATGATGAGGGTGCGCTCGAACTGGCCCATGCTCTGCGCGTTGATGCGGAAGTAGGCTTGCAACGGAATGTCGAGATGGACGCCCTTCGGCACGTAGACGAACGAACCGCCCGACCAGGCGGCCGTGTTCAGGGCCGCGAAGACGTTGTCGGTGGCAGGCACCACGGTGCCGAAGAATTCTTTGTAGATCTCCGGATATTCGCGCAGGCCGGTGTCGCTGTCTACGAAGATGACGCCCTGGCGCTCCCACTCCTGTTTCAAGGAGTGATACACGGCCTCGCTCTCGTATTGCGCGCCCGCGCCGGCGAGGAATTTGCGTTCAGCCTCGGGGATGCCCAACCGGTCGAACGTCTCCTTGATGTCCGCCGGCAGGTCTTCCCAGCTGCGGCCCTGCGTCTCCACCGGCTTGATGTAGTAGTAGATGTCCTGATAGTCAATGCCACTCAGGTCGGCGCCCCAGGTGGGAATGGGCTTCGAAAAGAAGATGTCGAGCGCGTCGTGGCGCAGCTTGCGCATCCACTCCGGCTCTCCCTTCATCACGCTGATCTGATCAATGATCTCGTGATCCAGCCCCTTGCGCGCCTTGAAGACGTAGTTCTCCGGCTGGCTCCAGCCGTATTTGTATTCGCTCTTGACCTCGGCAAGCGCCTGGCGATCGGTGTCAGTTGCAGGCATAGTTCACTCCTATCGTCGTTTCACACATCACGTTTCACGCCATCTCTTGCCCTGGCATCGGCTCGCCGAACAGCTCGCGCACCCAGCTGTAGCCCTTCGCCTCCAGCTCAAGCGCCAGGTCGGGCCCGCCCGACTGGACGATCTGGCCATTGTAGAAGACGTGCACGAAGTCCGGCTTGATGTAGTTCAGCAGCCGCTGGTAGTGGGTGATGAGCAGCACGCCCAGGTTGGGGCCGAGCAGGCTGTTGACGCCCTCGGCGACGACGCGTAGCGCATCAATGTCCAGGCCCGAGTCGGTCTCGTCGAGCACCGCGATCTTCGGCTCCAGCATCGCCATTTGCAGGATCTCGGCGCGCTTTTTCTCGCCGCCGGAGAAGCCGTCGTTCAGGTAGCGTCGGGCGAAGGCCGGGTCAATGTGCAGCTTTTCCATCTTTTCGGTCAGTTCGCGGCGGAATTCGCGCATTGGCATCAGCTCGGAGCCGATCGGCTTGACGCTGCCGCCTTCAGCTACGGCCTGCTTGGCTTTGTCGGTGTAGCCGCGCACGGCGCTCACTGCCTGGCGCAGGAAGTTCGCCATGCTGACGCCCGGAATGGCGGTCGGATACTGGAAGGCCAGAAAGAGGCCGGCTTTGGCGCGCTCATCGGGCGCCAGCGACAGGATGCTCTCGCCGTTCAATAAAATATCGCCGCCGGTAACTTCATAGTGCGGGTGGCCGGCAATCGTGTAGGCCAGGGTGCTTTTGCCCGAGCCGTTCGGCCCCATCAGCGCATGTACTTCGCCCTGGCGCACGGTCAGATTGACTCCCCGCAGGATGGCTTTGCCCTCGACGGAAACGTGCAGGTCTTTGATCACTAGCTCAGCAGGCATGTCTTGATTCTCCTCTGTTCAGTTTGGCTTCGATGATGACGAAGCGTTCGTCTCGATCCTGAACTGGCACCCGTGGTGCCCGTCCAGCGTGCATTTCACCAGCTCCACCGGCTGTTGGACCGCATGGGCCAGCATTTCTTCTTCCATGTCGCAGATCGCCCGATTCTCCAGCGCCAGTTCGTAGTATGGGCAGGTGTACTCGTGAACGAAGATCGCATCCGGCTCGAATTTGATTTCGGTCAGAATGCCCTTCGCGTTGAGCAGTTCCGACAATCTGGCCGCGCGCTCGCTCGGCGGCAGGCCGCTCAACTGGTGCTCGTACTGCTCGGCCATGCGCCGGCTCAAGCGGCCCAGCAACGCCTGTACCTTCTCCGGGCCTTCGCTCACCAGGATCTCCCGCAACAGTGTGTTCGTGAACTCGTCGTAGTGGCGCGGGAAGAGCGCGCGGCCTTTGGGCGTCAAGGAGTATACATGGCGCGGCCGGCCGCGGCCGGCACGCTCGACCTGCGCCTCGATGTAGCCGTCGGCCATCAGGCTGGCGATCTGCTGGCGTACCGCGGTAGCGGTCACGCCCAGGGCATCCTCTAGCTCCTTGATGGTCGAGGCGCCTCGGCGTTGGAGGATCGTGAGCAATTCTCCGGCCGGACTGCTGTTCAGCTGTTTGGCGATCATGGTGTCCTTCGTTTTGGCCTCCCGGGCCTGTCCTGAGCATCGGTCCGTTCAGTTGTCGGCGCTCTGCGCTCGACAACGGACGAAATCATATCGTGCTTGGTGATTTTAGTCAAATTCTCATGTGTAAAATATCAATAATCGGAGAGACTGAAAGTAGGCGGTCTTCCTTTTCGTGATTGGTGCGGTGATTTGCGGGGCAGGGCGGCCTCGATGGCCATCAGATCCCGCTGCGCAGAAAGGCCAGCCCGTGGCGCACAAAGGCCGTGCCGTCCGGGCATACGTTGTGAAACATGCCGCGGCGCACAGCGAAATCGCCCAGGCTCGAATTGTAGGCTTCCATCAGCACGTAGCCGGCGAAGCCGATCTCCCGCAGCGCGGTGAAGATGGTTGGCCACGGCACCAGGCCGCCGCCCGGCGTGCCGCGGTCGTTTTCGCACGCATGCAGGCCCCACAGCCTCGTGCCGACAGTGCGAATGGCCTGGCCGTAGTCTCGCACCTCGGTGATCATGTGATAAGTGTCGAGCAGCACGTAGAGGTTCGGATGGTCGGCCAGGGCGAGCAGGCGCATGGCCTGGCCGGGCGTGTTCACCATGTGGGTGCGGAAATGGCTCATCGGCTCGATGGCGACCTGCACATTTCGTTGCCTCGCGTATTCGGCCAGCCGGGCCAGGCCTTCGGCCGTGCGGGGATACTCATCGGCCGGCGGCACGCGACGCTTGACCGTACCTGGATGGCCATAGAGCGCGCCGGTGTAGGCCACCGCGCCCAGTTCGGCGGCGAGGTCAACCTGTCGCCGATGCCACGCCAGCCCGGCCGCGCGCTCGGTCGGATCGTCGGCCGAGAGGTCGCACTCGGGCGGCCATTGGCCGCCCGGGCTGACGATCAGGGCCAGACCAAGTGCTTCGGCGCGACGTCGGGTCAGAGACGGGGTGAAATGCACATCGTCGCCGACCGCGATCTCGAAGCAATCCAGGCCCAGCCCGGCGGCTGTGTCCAGTATGGCGAGCTGATCATCGGCCCATGTTGTGGTGAAAATGAAGCAATGGGCGCCGAATCTCATGGCCCGGCCACAGGTTCGACGCCGGTCACCGCGCCGAAGGTGTTGACTTTCAGCTTCCAACGAGAACCGGGCCGGAAGCGCAAAAACTCGTCGCTGTCAGCGGTCGTGAAGGTGTAGGTTTTGTCGTTGGCGAGGAAGATCACCCGATATTCTTCCTTCCGGTTGCCGGCGCGCTGGTCTTTGACCAGATTCAGCGTTGGCCAAGCCGGATTGAGATCCGTCCCCTGGGCGACGGCCGTGTTGACGACGCGCCATTCCAGTGTCTGATAGTCGCACCAGTCGGCATACACTTCGTAGACGCACTGCTGTACCACTTTGCCGAAGCCGCTGCCCTGGTCTACTGTGTAGGGGGTGCCGCAGACCTCTTTGGCGCCTGGCGCAGGGTCGGGCTGCGTGTGGTGGACTTTGCGCGTGCATTGGCCGATCGCCGCGTTGGCCGGCACTTCATCGCGCCAGGCCTGGCGCGTTACCGGGGTCAGCGCCTCGATGGCGATGGCGCGGCGCCAGGTGAGGTCCCGTACTTCGCCGGTCAGGTCGGTGGTGCGAGTCGAGAGGACGGTCACCATGCCGATCAGCGCGCAGATGCCGAGCACGATGGCAAGCAGGATGGCGGCGGGGAATTTGCTCCTGGCGACGGTGGGGGCCGGCTGGGGTGTCGCCGGTTGGGCCAGCGCGGCGCCACATTTGCTGCATGTGAGCGCCGTGGCCGGATTTTCCGTGCCGCACGCCGGACAGCGCAGTGGCGGCGCGGGCCGATCACGAAATCCACCCAGAACCCGGCCGGTCGCGCGCGCCTTGCCTTCAGCGAGGTCGGCGCCGCATTGTTTGCACTTTGTGGCGGTCGCCGGATTGGCCGTGCCACAGTAGGCGCATTGAATGTCCGCGCCGGCCCTGGCCTGCGCCAGTTGCTCCTGATCGGTGATCAGTTGCTCCTGAGGCGCCTGCTCGAACTGGATCTCTTCGGTGAGCGGCGCGCCGCATTGCGCGCATTTTTTGACGCTGCCCGGATTGCGGTTGCCGCAGCTCGGACAGCGCCACTCCAGCTCGACATAACCGAGTTCTTTTTCCGCCATCGCAGCCTCCTGTCAGATGAGCTCTGGCGCGTAGGCGAACAACGCCGGACTACCGCCGGTATGCCAGAAGATGATCGTGTGCGTGCCAGGTCCGAAGAGCCTCGCAAACCTTTCGGGCTCTCGTAGCAAATCGAGCAGGCCGCCGAACGCCCGACCGGTGTAGACCGGATCGAGCAGGATGCCTTCGCCACGGGCCAACAGGCGAATGGCCTGGCGTTCGAGCTCGCCCATCACGCCGTAGCCTGCGCCCAAGTAATCGGCGTTGACGAGGATATCGGCCGGTGCGAAGGTGTGCGGCTTGCCCAGACGGCCGGCGGTCTGGCTGGCCAGTTCGGCTACCGTTTTTTGCAGCTCGGTTGCGCTTGCGTCAATGCTGATGCCGAGGATCGGTACATCCCAGCCCAGCACCCACGCGCCAGCAACCAGCCCAGCCTGCGTGCCGCCGGAGCTGGAGGGGATCACGATCAAGTCGGGCTCGATGTCGAGCGCAGCGGTCTGTTCTCGCAGTTCTTCCAGCGCCAGCGCGTAGCCGCACGCGCCCACCGGGTCGGAGCCGCCATAGGTGATAAAGTAGGGGCGGTGGCCTGCGCCGCGCAGCTCATCGGCCAGCTGGTGCAACCGGTTGAGGCGGTTCTCGCGCGTCGTCCAGTGGAGCTCGGCGCCGAACAGTAGGTCGAGCAACAGGTTGCCGTTCGCCACAGCGGGTGGCTGGCCGCCCAGGACGAGCTCGCAGTGCAGCCCGGCCCGGGCAGCCGCGGCCGCAGTCTGTCGGCAGTGGTTCGACTGGATTGCGCCCGTGGTGATCAGGGTGTCGCAGCCCTGGGCCAACGCATCCGCGACGAGGAATTCGAGCTTGCGCGTCTTGTTGCCGCCGGTCGCCAGGCCGGTCTGGTCGTCGCGTTTGATCCAGAGCCGGAAGTTGCCGGCAAGTTCGTCGGACAACCTGGGTAGCGGATGCAGTGGCGTCGGTAGAAAGGCCAGCGGATAACGGGGGAAATGGGTAGTGATGGACATATCAGGCAATCCGTTTCGCTTCCATGTAGAAGCGCTTTTCCTTTGCTTCACCCATAGAGAAGGTTTTGCGCGGGAACGCGCCGTCCACGATGACCGTCTTGAAGAAGCTCTCTTTGGCAATGGCCGGGAGATAGAAGCCGATGTTGCCCGGTTGGGCGGCCAGGCGCTCGACGACATCGTGGCCGTGGACATAGTCAATACGGGCGTAGCCACCCTGTTTGCCCCAGGCGTCCAGGAAGGCCTGAAGCGTGCCGACAGGCAGGTTCGAGGACGGCCGGGCGATGTAGGCCACGCTGAAGCCATCAGGCGTGACGACGCCGAAGGTGTGTTCCGGCCGTTCTTCTCGCTCTACCAAATCCATCATGGCCTGCATGGTCGCGCACGGCACAAGTTGACAGCGATCGGGGTAGAAGTCGAAGAGCGCGGCCAACGTGTCGGGCCGCGCGCCGAAGAGAACGCGGTGGATCGGCTCGAAGATCAGGCCCGGATCGTGGATGTTTTCGACCTCGACGAGTGCGTAGCGCGCCGGATGATCCATCCCTACCTGCGCCTTGATCTGCTCCCAGATCGTCTTGGCGGTGGCCAGCGAATGGTTGCCGTCGCCGATGGCGAAGAGCAACGGCGCGCGGCCGGCGTTCTCGCTCAGGCCGTATCGGCGGGCGAACGCGGCCGGATCGGCCAGCCGCCCCAGAGCAGTCACAGCGCGCTGTTCGAGTTGCCGGTCATGGACGAGTCGGCCGGTCAGGTGACCACTGCCCAGCATCAGGTCGAAATCGTAGAGCACGGGCATGTTTTGTGCTGCGGCGACCAGCGGCTCGATCACGGTGCGTTCGGGGTCGTCAATGAGCACCAGGATGTGGGGCAGCTCCAGCGGCGCGCCGGTGCGAATGCGCACGCGCGGCGGGATGCGTTCCAGGATCGTGCCCTCGGTCGCGCGGATCAGGCTGGTTGCCCCGCGGTTGTAGTCGTAATGTTCCAGGTCGAGCGCCAGCATGATGCCATGACGGGTCCGGCCAGCAGCACTCCGCTCGACCAACACGAGGCCTTCATATTCGACAAACAGGCCCCGGGCCTGATAGTCGTGCATGGTCTGGCGAATGGCCTGGATGCGCCGTGTCTCTTCCGCCGTTTCCAGGTAGGCCTCCGGCAGGATCATGTGATAGGTGGAGGGTGCGTCGCCAACCAGCGCGGCCACCTGCTGCCAGTATTCCGGCTCGGAGGTGAACTGATCGCACGCGATGACCGCCCATTTTTGCAGATCTATGCCGGGCCGGGGCAACAACACCTGTGGAATCTGAAAGCCGGGCAATGCGATGGTCATGGCTTAACTCGGTCCTTTTGCATGGGCAGGGTGGCGCCGCGATGAGAAGCTGAGCATACGCAGAAGCCGTGAACGGCCTCATGGAACGCGCGGCACGAAGAGCGCGGAAAGCCGGCGCAATGCTTTGTGATTCTTGGACTTTGCGATGCTTCGCGTCTTCGTGCCTCCGAATTCCCTCTTTCGCTCAGCAGCCATCTCGGTTCATGGCGATCAGCATGTCCGCCACCTCGTCGCCGATGCGGGCCGTGGCCTCGTGCGTGCTGGCGCCGATGTGCGGCGAGCCGATCACCTGGGGCAGCTCGAACAGTTTGCGGTCGGTCAGCGGCTCGTTTTCGAAGACATCCAGCGCGGCGCCGGCCACTTTGCCTGTGCGGATGGCGTCGTACAGGGCATCCTCGTCAATCACCCCGCCGCGAGCGCAGTCCACGATGCGCACTTTGTCCTTCATCCTGGCGATCATTTCGGCATTGATCATGTGGCGCGATTCGTCGGTGAGCGGCAGGTGCAGCGTGATGAAGTCAGACTTTGCCAGCAACTCGTCGAGGGTGACCATCTGCACATAGGGCGCCGGTCCGATGGTGCGACTGTCGTAGCCGAGCACGATCATGCCCAGGGCGGCTGCGCGGGTGGCGACGGCCGTGCCGATCCGCCCCATGCCGATGATGCCCAGCACTTTGCCCTGCAGCTCGATTCCTTCGAACTTCGCTTTTTCCCACAGCCCTTCGCGCATCGAGAGGGTGGCCTGGACGATGGGTCGGGCCAGCGCGAACAGATAGGCGAGGGTCAGCTCGGCCACCGAGTGGGTGCTGGCGCCGGGAGTGTTCAGCACCTTGATGCCTTTGGCCTGAGCGTAGTCCACGTCAATGTTGTCCACCCCTACGCCGCCCCGCACGATGACCTTTAGGTTTCTGGCGGCGTCAATCACCGGCTTGCGCACCTTTGTGCGGCTGCGCACCACAATCGCATCGTAGTCTCCGACGACCTGCAGCAGTTCCTCGGCCGTGATCTTGTCCTGTACATCCACCTGGATGCACGCCTGGCGCATGCGCTCAATGGCGCGAGGCGAGATGGAATCGCAAACGAGTACTTTCATGTCAGCCTCTTTTGGAAGTAGACAAGTAGAGAGGTAGACAAGTAGACAGGTGGACAGGTAGACAAGAACTTGTTTCCTTGTCTACTTGTTTCCTTGTCTACCTGTTTCCCCCTACCGCAAACCAAGTATGTCGTCAATTTGTGCCGTCAGCCATTGTACATCGGCCAGTGTGAGGTCGCCCATGTGGCCGATGCGGAAGGTCTTGCCCTTGAAGGGGCCATAGCCATCGGAGATGGTGGCTCCGCGCTTGCCCAACTCTTTGTTCAGCGCGCCGAAATCGAAGCCGGTGGTGTTCGTGATGTGCGTGACGGTGGGCGAGGCGTATCGCTCATCGCCGTAGAGCGCGAAGTGCTTCCTGGCCCAGGCCCGGCAGTGCTCGGCCATGGCCAGATGGCGCGCGTAGCGGTTCTCCAGGCCCTCTGCGAACATGAAATCCATCTCTTTGTCCAGGGCATACAGGTGGCTGATGCTGGGCGTGGCCGGCGTGTTGAACCTGGCAGCAAACTTCTCGTTCTCGATGAAGTCGAAGTAGTAGCCGCGATAGGGGATCGTCCTGGCGCGTTCCAGCGCGCGGCTGCTGACCGCGGCCACGGCCAGGCCTGGCGGCAGGGCGAAGCATTTCTGCACTCCCGCCAGCACTACGTCCAGCCCCCATTCGTCGAAGTGGATCGGCACGCCCGCCATGCAGCTCACCGCGTCCACCAGGATCAGCACGTCCGGATATTTGGCGCGCACCAGTTTGGCGACCTCGGGCACCGGGCTCAGGATGCCGGTCGAGGTTTCATTGTAGGTGAGACACAGCGTGTCGTACCCGCCTTCGGCCAGTTTGGCGTCCACCAGCTCCGGCGTGATGGCCTGGCCGGGCGGCACTTCAAGGATATCGGCCGGCAAGCCATTGGCCTTCGAAATCTCGAACCAGCGTCGGGAAAATTCACCGTTGAGGGTGTGAAGGACTTTCTGCGCGACACAATTGCGAACAGCCCCTTCCATCACCCCGGTCGAGGAAGAAGTGAAGAGAAACACCCGCGCCTGCGTGCTGAGCAGTTTCTTGACTTTTTCCTCGCAGCGCTGATGCAGTTCAGCGTAGGCGGTTGTGCGATGCCCGATCATCGGGGTGGCCATCGCCTGCAGAATCTCTTCCCGCACTTCGGTCGGGCCGGGGATGAATAATTTCTTGTGCATGGGCCGATCTCCTTATTATGGAATTAAAACGAGTGTACAACAACGCAGGCCCATTGGCAAGATGGGCCTGCGTGGGAATTACATCATAAAACGCACTGTTTTGATCTCAAACGGCCGGAACTCCAGCGTTGTCCGACCATCGGCCCAGGGCAGTTCGGCCTCGAACGCCTCCAGCATGTTCGTTTGCACCGCGCGTCGCGCGGGCAGGATCGTGGTCAGCGTGGCCCGGGTCGTCATGTGCTTCGCCTCGTACAGGCGCACGATGACATCGGCCGATCCGTCCTCGGCCGGCTTGATCGTCTCGATGACGATGTTGGGGGCGTCTACGTTGAAGAGGGTGCGTTCGCCCGCGTTGCCCGGCGCAATCGTGATCGGCACGTTCAAGTCATAGGCTTCTCGCACCATGTCGCTGGCGGCCAGGCTGCCATTCCAGGCATAGAAGCTGTAGGTGAAGGTTTGCAGGCCCTTGTCGGCGGTCATGTCGGGCGCCAGGGCCGACTTGAGCAGCGTCAGGTTGATCGAGTTGCCCAGGACGTTCACGCCATATTTGCAGTCGTTGAGCACCGCGCAGCCGCGATTCTCCTCGGCCAGGGCCGTCCATTTGTGGTTGCACACTTCGAAGCGGTTGGCATCGAAGGGCCGGGAATAGTGATTGGGCCGGCGGATGTGGCCGAACTGGATCTCGTGAATCGCCTCGTTGGCATGGATGTTCACCGGGAAGGCCACTTTGAGCAGCTTGTGGCTCTCCCGCCAGTCCACGGTGGTGGCGAAATCCACCCGCCGTGCACCCCGACGCAGGCTGATCTCCTGTGTCATCGTCGAGTGATGGAGCTGGCGGCTCACGCGCAACGTGGCGATCAACGGCCCGGCCGTGACCACCTCGATCGTCGCCGGCTCCGGCAGCTCGACCGGCGTCTCGGCGTACATGCTGTCAATGTCCCAGGCATCCCATGCGCCCGGCACATCACGGTACATTTTGAAGCTGTTGCACGGTCCGGCGGCCAGCTCGCGACCGACCTCTTTGTCCCAGATGCTCGTGATCTCCCCGCGCTCGTTGAATTCCAGGCGCAGCAGATCGTTTTCCAGGCAGCGCGCGGTGGCCCGAACCGGCTGCGACGGTTCCCGTGCGCCCTCCTGGGCGTGGAGAGAGAGCGTCGTCCAGCCGCAGGCCGGGACGAGCGCCTCAGCCCAGGCATCGCCGGCGATCACCTGCACCGGCACGGGCCGGCCGGCCAGGTCGGCGGCGGCCGTCGCGCCTGGCGGCAGCTTCACCAGGGCCTGCCGCGGCCAGGAGAGGGAGTTGAACACCGTGACGGCCTCGTCCGGCCGCGTGAGCGCGACCTTCGCTGCATCGGCGGCCGCGGTCGCGGTGGCGATTGCCTCGGCATAGCCGGCTTCGGCCTCCTCGTAAACGCGATGGATCGAGGAGCCGGGCAGGATGTCGTGGAACTGGTTCAGGAGCACCGTCCGCCAGGCCTCCGTCAAGGCGGCGGTCGGATAGTTGTAGCCGGGCCCGGCCAACGCGCGCGCCGCCACGCCCCACAGCTCGGCCTCGCGCAGGGCCAACTCCGATTTGCGATTGCCGCGTTTGGTCTTCGCCTGCGAGGTGTAGGTGCCGCGATGCGCCTGGAAGTAGAGCTCGCCGACGTAGCGTTCGCGCGGCAGGCCGCGACGCTCCTGATCCTGGAAGAACTCGACCGGCGACGCCATCTTCACCCGGGGCAGCCCTTCCAGGTCTCGCGCCCGGCGCAGGAATTCGAGGTGATTGCGCGTGGGGCCGCCGCCGCCATCGCCGTAGCCGAATGAGAGCAGGATGGCGTTGATGCCGTCCTTTTGGACGCGCTGCTTCCAGCGCTGGCTGAGCGCATTGGGGTCGGTCAGGCTGTTGTAGTCGTTGAAGATGTGCGCCAGCACCGTCGAGCCGTCAATGCCTTCCCACATGAAGGTGTTGTAGGGGAACGGATCGCCGCCGTTGTATGTCCAGAAGATCTTTTGCGTGGCGAAATACTTGATGCCGCAGCCGATCATGATCTGCGGCAACGCGCCGGAATAGCCGAAGACATCGGGCAGCCACAGCAGCACATTGTCCACGCCGAATTCCTGCTTGAAGAAGCGCTTGCCGGCCAGGAACTGGCGGATGAGTGCCTCGCCGCCGCTGATGTTGGTGTCGGCCTCGATCCACATGCCGCCTTCGGGGATGATCTTGCCGGCCTGGACAGCGGCTTTGACCTCGGCGTATTTCTCGGGATAGCGACGTTGCAGCATCCAATAGAGATGCGGCTGGCTCTGGATGAATTTGAATTCGTCGTACTCTTCCATGAGCGCCAGCTGGGTGCTGATGGTGCGCGCCATTTTGCGCTCGGTTTCCTGCAGCGGCCAGAGCCACGCCACGTCAATGTGCGAATGGCCGATGGCGTACAAAGTGGGCGCGGTGCTGCCGTTGATGCATTCCAGCAGCGGCTTGAGCCGGTCGCGGGCCTGCCTGACAGTCACCAGAAATTCGTCCGGCGGCAGCTCCGGATCGGCGATCAGGGTGAAGTCCTTCAGCCCGGCGTCAATCTCGGCCACGCGCAACGAATCCGGCTCGAGCTGGTTGCGCGTCTGGAACAGGGTTTCCACGTCGAGCCAGAGCTGATATACCTCTTCGTTCCAGATGCCGAAGGTGGTCTCGCCGACGACCGCCTGGGTTGGCGGTGGCTCGGGGACGCTCTCGCGGCCATAGCCGACCGGCCCTTTGCCCGAAGTGCGCAGCCCATGGCCGGCGTAGGCTTCGATCAAGATCTCATAGCGGGTGCCGGCTGTGCCGTGCATCGCCAGCGTGATCTCGGTGTGCTGGCGGTCCACGGCGCCGACCAGCCGGCCGTTGACCCAGACGGCGCTCTCGCCGCCCGGATCGGCGCGCAGGACGATTCGCCGGCCGGCGGCCTCTGGCGGCAAGGTGAAGGCGCCCTTGAACCAGCCATACTCCCATTTGGCGCCCCAACGCGTGCCGACCGGCATGGGCGCAAAGTCGTGGGCAAGCGCCTCCTCGGCGGTCAGCTGGGCTTTGGTGACGAAGCCGCTCAGAGCAACTGCCCCCAGCGGCCGGTAAAAGTGATATGGCAACTCATCGCGCCAGTTGGTGACGCGACGCAGCCATTCGGGATTGAGAGACATGCACTGACTCCTCGCTTTGTGGATTTTCGGTAGCGGAGTTCGCATGTGCATATCTATCATGGGGGCGGGATTTCGTCAAGCTGATGGGGCAGAATTCGCCGCTGCGCCATGTTGGTGTAGAATAAGCGCCGACTGCTGTAAAGGAGACATCCTGATGCGCATACCTTCCCTTGTGCAGGCGCATGGGTTGCTCGACGAGGCTGCCGGCCGCAATCCCGGCCCGTGGGTGGCTCATTCGCGCCTCGTGGCCCAGGCAGCCCGGCTGATCGCCGAGCGTCACCCTGACCTCGACCCAGAGGCCGCTTATGTGCTGGGCTTGTTGCACGACATCGGTCGTCGCGAGGGGGTGACGGGGATGCGCCACGTGGTGGACGGTTACCGCTATCTCGTCGGTCTCGGCTTCGAGGGTGCCGCTCGCGTCTGCCTAACCCATTCCTTCGCCGGAAGACGTATCGAGGGCATCTTCGGCGTGTGGGACTGCACTCCCGTTGAACAGCGTTTCATCGAGGAGTACCTTGCCCGAGTCGAGCTGGATGATTATGACCGGCTGATCATCCTGTGTGATTCGCTGGCCATGGCCGACGGCTTCGTGCTGATGGAAAAACGGATGCTGGATGTAGCGTTGCGCTATGGCGAGGTCAACGAGCACACGCTCGCCAAATGGCGCGCGACCCTGGCCATCAAAGCCGACTTCGAGCGCGCCATCGGCTGTCCGGTGTATGCGCTGCTGCCGGGCGTGGTGGAAAACACGTTCGGATTTTCGCCCGCAGACAGCCGGGGGCAGAGATAGATCGGCCTGTCTCCGTTTCGCTTTCTTTCGGGAAGGGGGTCTATCCATGCGCGTTTTCATCGGCGGCGTGATGCAGGCATCGAATCCGGGCAAAGGGATCGTGGATCAGAGCTACCGGCGCCAGATCGCGGCCGCGTTCAAGGCGCGCTGGCCAGATGTCGAAGTGACCGATCCGTTCAGCCTGCACCCGAACAGCGTCGAATACGACGACACTGCGGCCAAAGAGACGTTGTTCGCGATGTTACATCTGGCCGCCTGCAGCGACTTGGTGATCGCCTATGTGCCGACCGCCAGCATGGGCACGGCCCTGGAGATGTACGCGGCGTACCAGGCCGGCGTGCCAGTGATCACCATCTCGCCGCTGGCGACCAACTGGGTCGTGATCGCGCTTTCGCGCCGCATCTTTCCGGATCTGGCGAGCTTTCTCGTCGCGCTTGCCGCGGCCGAGTCGCCGCTGACACTGGTTTGACAAGCCGTTCTGTCTGGGCTAGAATCGAATCGGCATCGGGTCCTGCGAGCTTGCGGAGAATCCGAAGGGCCTCAACTGAAACGCGCCCCTGTAGCTCAGCGGTCAGAGCGGGTGCCTTCTAAGCACAAGGTCGCAGGTTCGAATCCTGCCAGGGGTATCGCCCCGTAGTTGAGATCGTCGCCAATGCTCGGCCGTGCCTGACGGGCGCGAGGAACGGCGACGCACTCATGTCCGTCTTGTCTGCATTCCATACCAGGCCCATGTTTCAGAGGTGATACATGCGCAAAATCACTCCCGACGACGCCCTCGAATACCACCACATGGCCGGCAAGCCCGGCAAACTCGCTATCGTGCCCACCAAGCCGATGTCCACGCAGCACGATCTGGCGCTGGCCTACACGCCCGGAGTGGCCTTCCCAGTGCTGGAGATCGCCCGCCAGGCCGATCTGGCCTACGATTACACGGCCAAAGGCAACCTGGTAGCCGTGGTCTCCAACGGTACTGCCATCCTGGGGCTGGGCGACCGCGGCGCGCTGGCCAGCAAGCCGGTGATGGAGGGCAAAGCGGTTCTGTTCAAGAAGTTCGCCGACGTGGACGTGTTCGACATCGAGGTGGACAGCCACGATCCGGAAATCGTCATTCAGACGGTGAAGGCCATCGCGCCTACTTTCGGCGGCATCAATTTGGAGGACATCAAAGCGCCGGAGTGCTTCTACATCGAGGAGACGCTGCGCGCGGCGCTGGACATCCCGGTGTTCCACGATGATCAACACGGCACGGCCATCATCTCCGGCGCGGCGCTGCTCAACGCACTGGAGCTGGTGGACAAGCGCATTGACGAGGTGCGCGTTTGCATCTCCGGCGCGGGCGCGGCCGCGATCTCCTGCGCCGAGCTGATGGTGCGGCTGGGCGTGCGCCGCGATCACATCTTGCTGGTGGACTCGCGCGGGGTGATCTATCGGGGGCGCACGGAGAGCATGAACCCGTACAAGGCTCGTTTTGCCGCAGACACCGAAGCGCGGACGCTGGCCGACGCGGTGCGCGGGGCGGATGTCTTCTACGGCCTCTCGGTGGCCGATGTGCTCACCCCCGAGATGTTGCTGACCATGGCCGAGCGGCCCCTGGTCTTCGCCATGGCGAACCCCAACCCGGAGATTCGTTACGAGCTGGCGCGCGCCACGCGGCCAGATGCCATCATCGCCACTGGCCACTCCGACTATCCCAACCAGATCAACAACGTGTTGGGCTTTCCGTTCATCTTTCGCGGCGCGCTGGACGTGCGGGCGTGCACCATCAACGAGGAGATGAAGGTGGCGGCAGCGCGTGCCCTGGCCGCGCTGACGCGCGAGGATGTGCCTGACAGTGTGCTGCGCGCCTACGGCCTAGAGAGCCTGCGCTTCGGCCCGGACTACATCGTGCCCAAGCCGCTCGACCCACGGCTCATCCAGTGGGTGCCGACCGCGGTCGCGCAGGCGGCCATGGAGACCGGCGTGGCCCGGCGCCAGCTCGACCTGGACGAATATCGCCAGCAATTGGCCTTCCGGCTGGGCAAAGGCGAGCAGATCCGCCACTACCTGATGAGCTGCGCCCAGCGCACCGGCGGCAGCGCCCGCATCGTCTTCGCCGAGGGCGAGGAGCCGAAGATCCTGCGCGCGGCCGTGCGCCTGGTCCACGAAAAGATCGCGCTGCCCATCCTGCTCGGCCGGCCCGAAGTGATCGGCCGTGAGCTGGATCGCCTGGGGCTGGAATGCTGTGCCCAGATCATAGACCCGGAGACGTTCGAGCGCCGAGAGGCGTATGCGCAGGCTTTTTACGAGCTGCGCCAGCGCAAAGGCGTCACATTGCAGGATGCGCGCCAGCTCATGCGCCAACCCAACGTCCTCGCGCCCATGATGGTCAAAATGGGGGACGCGGACGCCGCGCTTTCAGGCCTGGCACACCACTACCCGGACGTCATCCGGCCCGCGCTGCAGATCCATCATACCGCGCCGGGCACGCGGCTGGTGGCGGGCGTGTACATCATGATCGTCAACGATCGGCCCTATCTCTTCACCGATGCCACGGTCAACATCGAGCCGACGTCCGAGGACCTGGCCGATATCGCCTGCCTGGCGGCCAGCTTTGCCCGCCGCCTGGGCATGGAGCCGCGCGTCGCCATGCTCTCCTTCTCCAATTTCGGCAGCACCCGCCATCCCCTGGCCGAGAAGGTGCGCCGCGCGGTCGAGCTGGTGCGCCAGCGTTGCCCCGACCTGGCCGTGGACGGCGAGATGCAGGCAGATACGGCCGTGGTGCCGGAGATCGTTGACGAGCGCTTCCCGTTCAGCCGGGTGCGCGATGCCAACGTCCTGGTCTTCCCCTCGCTGGACGCGGCCAACGTGGCCTACAAACTGCTGGCACGGCTGGGCGGCGCCGAGACGATCGGGCCGATCCTGCTGGGCATGGGCGCGCCGGTACACGTCCTGCAGGCCGGCGATGACGTGCGCGATATCGTGGACATCGCTGCGATCGCTGTGATGGACGCCATGGGGTGTTGAGGGACGTGCGGTGGATTGCGTGGTGCGTGTCGGAACCGAGGCTGTGCGAAGCCTCCTTCAGGATTAGCCGGTCTCTCTGGATCAGACAGTGACCGGCTGACACTTGCACCTGCGCTGCGCTTCGGCGCAAGTGCAGGTGAGCCTCGATTCCACGACAGCGGTGCTGGATTAGCCCTGGGAGAATGGCATGAATCGAAGAGAAGCCTTTGCCGCCACAGTCAATCACCGGGAACCTGAGCGCGTCCTGGTGGACTACGGCAAACACATCGGTTCGTTCCACCGGCTGGCGTATGGCCGGCTCCGGGCGCACGTGCCGGAGCTGGGGCTGCCCGCAGAGCCGGCCATCCTCGACCGCATGGCGCAGAACATCGTCCTGCCCGAGGCGCTGTGCCGGCGATTGGGACTGGACTTCCGCTGGATCGTCCCGCGCTGGGTCGGCGTGACAGATGTCGTCATTGACGGCGAGCCCGGCTACGTGGACATGTGGCACACGCCGCACAAGTGGACCGACGTGGGCAACTACTATGCCATTGCAGGCCAGCCGCTGGGCAGCGAAGGCCTGACTGAAGCCGAGATCGCCGCGTTCGATTGGCCTGACCCGGATCAGCTGGCCATGCCCGGAACAGCGGGGCATACTATGTTTGAAGGGTTAGCCGAACAGGCACGGTACTGGTGCGAGACCAGCGATTACGTCGTCGGCGCGGACGGCATCAAGGTCGGCATCCTGCAAACCGCGTCGCAACTGCGTGGCTACGACAAGCTCTTCACCGACTTCGCGCTCAACCCCGACCTGGCCCACGCGCTGCTGGGCCGCATCTCGGCCGTGATCAACGAGATGTACCGCCGCTACATGGCTGCGGTGGGTCGCTATGTGCAGGTCGTGGTCATCACCGACGACCAGGGCACGCAGAAGTCGCTGATGGTCTCCCCGCGCATGTTCCGGGCGTTCATCAAGCCGTACCTCAAGTCGTTGGTCGAGACCATCAAGGCCGCGGCCGACGTGAAAGTGCTGATGCACTGCGACGGCGCCATCGTGCCCATCCTGCCCGATCTGATCGAGATCGGCGTGGACATCATCAACCCGGTGCAGACGGTGGTGGTGGGGCTGGAGGACACGTTCGCCCTGAAGGAGAAGTTCGGCGACCGTATCACTTTTCACGGTGGGATTGACGTGCAGCAGGTGCTGCCCAACGCCACGCCGGAGAGCATCCGGCGGGAAGTGGCGCGGCGCCTCTACGACCTGGGGCGGGGCGGCGGCTACATCCTGGCGCCGTGCCACAACATCAGCTTCGACGTGCCGCCTGAGAACGTCCTGGCGCTGTTCGATGCCGCGCAGGAGCTGGGGCGGTATCCGCTGCAGCCGCCCGTGGACTGACCTCACGTGCCAGGCACTCTCCAAGATGCCTGGCACGTGGACACGGTTGATCGGAAAACCGCCGCCCGACGTGCCAGGCACCCTTCCAGGTGCCTGGCACGTCAGCGAACCCAATCAGCTTTTCTACCGGCCGGAAGGCTGTCTCCACCTCGTCAGGAAGTAGATCGCGGACAGGCCGGCTACCAGGTGCATGATCTCCATGATCACGATCTGGCTGACCGGCGCGCCGGCCACGCCGAACGGGGTCGGGATCATCAACACCAGGACGACGATCGCAACGATCAGGAACCACCGGTTGGCCTTTGCGGCATCCAACCGGCGGGACATGATCGCATAGACCAGGGTGCCGCCCGCGACGCCCAGGATGGAGATCAGCGCTGCCGCAACTGCGTCCACCGGCCGGCCCGATGGCGACAGCGCAGTATCAGGGAATGAACCCAACGCACGGCCGAGCAGATAAAGCAAGACGTTGATCACGGCTGCAACGACGGCGCCGAGGGCGCCCGCTTTGACGATATCGGTCAGAGATCGGCGAACAGGTTGCGAAACAGATGCCATGGTACCCCGTCTCGATGTCGAGAATTGAGTCGGGTGTGCGATGAGAAACCCGCCTTGATCGAGCCGGTATCCTCGTTCGCACACGCCTCTATCCGACATGATCTTCACGCAGAAAGGATGATTCAGTTATGCAACACCCAAAAGTATCCAACGAAGAGATGCTGCAACGTATCGTGCGCTTCAAAGAGCTGACGCGGCCGGAGAACGCCGTGCCGGTCATGTTCATTGACAGCGTGCTGCCCGGCCACCAGCGCATGAACTGGGCGGTGATCGGCGACACGGCCAGCGAGAACCCGGACTTCAAACCGGCCATCACTGCGCCGCACAGGTTCCAGATCGGCGTCTTCATGTGCCCGCCCAACTCCGGCCCGGCCTGGCACACCCACGACTACATCGAGCTCTTTATGCCCCTCGGGGGCCGATGGCGCTTCCACTGGGGCAGCGACCCCGACGGCGCGAAGGACGGCCACGCCGACCTGGAGCCGTTCGACATGATCTCCATGCCGCCGGGGGTCTGGCGCGCCTTCGAGAACGTCTCCGATCAAGCCGCCTTTTGCTTCGCGGTGCTGGAGCAGCACGAGGTCTTTGCAAGCAAGGATCCGTACTGGGGCACCCAGGTCATCCGCCAGGCTGCGGCCCTCGGCTTCGCCGCGGACGATAAGGGGCGCATGATCAAGCCGCCGAACTACGCCGAGATCGAACAGCAGATCACCGCGAGCCTGGTGGACTGGCTGACCAAGACCGCCGCTTTGGATCGCGGCAGCTGACCGCTGCCTTGGATTGCGGCGCCACCGCGCCGCTTTTGGCTCGCGGCGATGGAAAAGCGGCGCTACAGCGCCGCAATCCAAACCCCAAACCCAAGTCGAAAGGATCTTCCATGCGCGTTTTTGACAACACCGTGAAGCGCAAGCTGCGCGAAGGCAAGAAGGTCGTCGGCGCGTGGGCGCAGGTCGCCAGCCCCATCACCGCCGAGATCTTAGCCGAGGCCGGGTTCGACGTGATCATGATTGACCTGGAGCACGGCCCCGGCGACATCCTGACCCTGATCGCCCAGATCCAGGCCATGAAGGGCACCCCGGCGCTGCCGTTCGTGCGCGCGCCGTGGAACGACTTCGTGGCCATCAAGCGCATCCTGGACGCCGGCGCGTACGGCGTGTTGGTTCCTTACGTCAACACCCGGGCCGAGGCCGAGGCCGCAGTGCGCGCCTGCAAATACCCGCCCGACGGCATCCGCGGCATCGCGGGCAGCCCGCGCGCGGCCGGCTACGGCCAGAACACCTTGGCCTACCTCCGGCGCGCCAACGACGAGGTGCTGGTGATGACCGCGGTGGAGACCCCGGAAGCGGTCGCCAACCTGGACGAGATCCTGGCCGTGCCGGGGCTGGACGGCGTTTTCATCGGGCCGATGGACCTCTCGACCTCCATGGGCTATTTCGCCGATCCCTCCCGGCCGGAAGTGCAGGCGGCGATCGCAACCATTGAGGCGAAGGTACTGGGGGCGGGCAAGTTCCTGGCAACGGTGGCCGGCAACTGGGCGCAGGCGCAGAAGCTATACGACCGGGGTTACGGCTTGCTGCTGGTGTTGGCCGACGGCACTGCGCTGGCGGGCCTGGCCGCTGAACGCGTCGCGCAGTTTCGTAAGGAGTACGGGGAAAATTGACCTGCCTCCGGACGAACCACCTCTTGCCAGAATTGCTCAGGATCACTAACATGCGCCCAGCAGGCCCCGGCGGAGGTGCGCTGTGCGCACAGCGCTTGCCGAGGTGCAGGCTTGGCCTGGCATGCGCAGGGCCGCCCGACGCGCCAGACGCCCGGCGCGCCGGGACACGATTTTCTTCTACAGCCCCAACATGAACTGATAGATTTTATCCTGGATGCCGGGCAGGTTTTCGTGGCCGAAATCGGGATAGATCGCCTGCGCTTTCGGCGCGGTGATCTTGTTGTAGGCTGCGAACTGGCTGGACGGCGGGCAGATCGTGTCCATCAGGCCGATCCCCCAAAGCACCTCGGCCTTGATGCGTGGGGCCAGGAACTGGATGTCCACATAGCCCAGGCTCGTGAAGATCTCCTCCTCGCGCTCGTGCCGGGGATCGAACAGCCGGAAGTAGTCCCGCAGCTCCTGATACGCGTCTTTGGCCTGATCTATGTCCCAGACCCGCTGATAGTCGCTGAGGAAGGGGAAGATCGGCGCGGCGCGCGCGATGCGCGGCTCCAGCGCGGCGCACGCCACCGTCAGCGCGCCGCCCTGGCTGCCGCCCGTCGCGCCGACCCGGCCTGCATCCACATCCGGCATCGCCATAACGATGCGGGCCAGCTGCGCGGTGTCCAGGAAGATCTGCCGGAAGAGGAGCTTCTCCGGATGGCCGTTGAGGGCATCGTTCAGGCCGCGCACGATGTGGCCGCGTAGGGTATTGCCGGTCACCTCGCCGACGTCCTCGGAGAGGCCGCCCTGGCCGCGGCAATCCAGCGCGGCCACAGTGCAGCCGCGCGCCACATAGCCGAGCTTGTCGGCCCAGTCTCCCGAATTGCCGCTGTAGCCGTGGAACATCAGGATGGCCGGATGCGGCGCCGAGGCCTGTTTGGGGCGCAGCAGCTTGGCATGGACGCGCGCGCCACCGACGCCGGTGAAGTACATGTGGAAGCATTCGGCGAACGGCGTCTGAAACGCGGCCGGCACGAGCTCCACCTGCGGATCGAGCGCCTGCATCTCGGCGATAGCCCGATCCCAGTACGCGTCGTGATCCGGCGGCCGCGGGTTGGTGCCCATGTAGGTGAGAAGCTTCTCGAACGGAAGGTCAAAAGTGAGCGGCATGATGGTCTCCTGCGAACAAGATTTTAGTTTTCTTCGATCAGGCCGTCGAGCCTGACCAGGGCAAACGGCGGCAACGTCAGGCTCAGGCGGCCAGCAGGCACCCGACGCGCGCGGCCCGGCCGGCGACGCCAGCGTTCTGCTGCCCGCATTGCCTCGACGGCGTTGTCGGCCGTCAACATCCGAACTCGTACCTGGGCCGGCAGGCCCTCCACCCGCAACGTTTGGCGCGCTGCGGTCAGGTTGGCCGCCAGCACACGCAAGTGTCCCCGCTGCCGCAGCGCCAGTCCGTCTATCTCCAGCGGCGCGCTCGCCTGCACGGGCACCGACTCGCCGGCCGAGAACCCGGCCACGTCGGCCAACACATGGTAGAGCGGGAAAACACAGCCGGCCAGCGCCTGGAACGGCGGTGCCGGCGAACCGGACGCAGTCTCCATCACCCCGCGCCAGCCGGTCGTCTCGTAGTACGTGACGCTCGCCGCGCCTCCCTGCGCCAGATATTTCAGGCTGCCCACCGTCCAGCCGGCGCCGAAAAGGGACATTTGCCGGGGGTCTACCTGCGGTGGGAGCTCTCCGGCCGGGGTGGGCGGCTCGGGTGCGAGCGCATGGGGATTGTAGCGCCGCCGCAGGGTGACCGGGCTGACCAGCACGGCCCGGCCCTGGGCCAGACGGCGGGCATTGGCGACGACTGTGGCCTGCGTGCCCAACGTCTCGACCAGCGAGGCATTGTCGAACGCGTGCTCCTGCGGATGGAGGGCGAAGGTCAATGCGTCCACCTGGTCGAGCGGCGGCAGGTTGCGCGCGAGAAAGATGTAGTCTGCATTTGTGCCGGCGGCCAGGCGTGCGCCGGGATAATCCGCCAGCCAGCGGCGACCGGCCGCGATGATCTCGGCGATCGGCGCGGTGCCCTGGAAGGATTCACGCGGCGGGAAGAGCAGGAAGAAAGAGACGGCCGGCCGCATCTCCGCCAGCGCGCGGCGCAGCGCAGCCAGTTCCCGATCGGCGTCGGCAACGTCCACGAAGAGCGCCAGATGCAGCGACACATCCAGCGCGGCCGCATCTGCCGCTGCCCGGCCGAGCGCGGTCAGCCAGCCCGTTTCGGCCAGGCGGAGGTCGGCCCGCAGATGGTCGAGATGGAGGGTACGCAGCCGCGCGCATTGACGTGGGGAAAGCGGCTCGCCGTGGCTGGCCATCCCCAGGCCCAGTCGGGGCAGCGGGATGCCCGGCGCAGCCGCATTGACGACCAGCACCGGGCCATCTGGCCGGCGCGACAGGAGCGATGGCGCCTCACCCCGACGGGCTGGCGGCGCGGCGGGGGTGTGCGGTAACCGCCGTTCGTCGCGCAAGGTCAGCGTGACGGCCTGCTGCACGCGCTCGCCGGCCCGCACGGCAACCGGATAGGGGAGGGCCAGCGGCGTGCAGTAGGTCTTGAACGAGGCATCGGTCCAGTTGCGCTGATCCTCCATCTCGAAAAGATCGCCCTCGAAACGCAGATCGGCCCACACGCCTGGCAGCACCTCGTGGCTCAGAGCCGTCATCGCGCTGAACGGCAGCACCGGCTGGCGCGCAACGATCTCTTCCGGCAGGGCGCTCTCCTCGACAGTCCCGTCCACATGGGTGACCCGCGCCGCCGTGCCGGCAGCCTCGGCCGGGTGCAGCACACAGAACCCGATCCGATTGCGCAGGAAGTCGCGGCGCGCCACGCCGTCCATGCTGAAGCGGATCGCGCCGTCGGCCGCGGCCGTGATCTCTCCGTGCCATGTGAACTCGATTTCTCCCTGACAATGCGTCGCATCGAAGCTGATGCGAAAGCGGTCATCGGCCGCCTCGACGGCCACGTTCGTCAGGGCCGACGCCACCGTGCCCCAGTTCTGATCGCGCACCGCCACATAGATGCGGCGCAGCACCTCGACCTGACCGAGACGGATGGCGCGCAGGCCGCCGTCCTCCCAGATGGCGGTCAACGGCCCGGCGCGCAGCGGAATCTGGGCGGGCGGCGGCTCATCGCGGCCGGTGCAGAGGACGCGTTTCGGCAACAAAGAAGCATTCATTGCGGGATGTGCTGGCGGAGATAGGCGATGCTCTCTTCGATCCAACGCTGTTCCAGCGCGATCGTCTCGGCCAGGGTGGCTTGCTCGGGCGGCCATATCTCCAGGATGACGTTGTACTGTGCGCCTGCGGCATCGAGAGCGCGCAGCAGCCACGGGGTGTCGAGCTGACCCTGGCCGGCCGGCCGGCCTTCTACAACGAAGCCCATCCGATGCCAGGTTCGGCGCACGATGAAGTCTTTGTGGTGCAGACAGACCGTGTACGGCGCCAGGACTTCGGTCACGTAGCGCCAGCCCTCGGCCACAGCCAGCGAGTTGACCGTGTCGAGCACGACCCCCAACCAGGGGCTGCTGACCGCATCGAGCGCCGTTTTGAGGGCGAGGGCGGGCAGGTCGCCGTTTTCCAGGCCGACGCGTACGTCGACCGCTCCGGCGTCGGGCAGAATCGCCTGCAGGCAGGCGGGGATCTCGGCCGCATCCGGGATGCCGCCGCCGATTTCGGGCACGGTGCGCAGCAGCCGTGCGCCCAGGCGTCGCGCCAGCGCGATCTGCGCGCGCAGATGATCGGGCTCCAGCCCACGCGTGCCCAGCTCGAGCTCGATATCCCAGGCGGCGGCCTGCCGGGCCAGGAGGTCCAGCTCGCCCTCCGAGAGGGCGGTCAGCGGCAGGTTTGGCCCGTACTGCACGACGTGCAATCCCAGCGCATGCGTGCGTCGAAGCAGGTCGAAGGCGCTCAGGGGCCGTTCGGGTCGGACCTCCCGATCTCCGAACCGGAACCCGATCGCCCACATGGTTGCATAGGTGCCGATGCCAAGCTTCATGGGATGCCTCGAGCCGAAGTGTGAGCAATCGGATCAGAATGGCGCATTGCGGATGCGAGTCAGGTCGCCGCTGGCCGCCGCCTCCAGCACGGGGCCCATGTAGTCGTCCACCATGTCGGCAGTCATCGGCACGGGCATGTTTTCCAGTTTGCTCTTCAGCTGCGGATCTTTGGCAGCCGTGAGCGCGCGCACGATGTGCGCCGGCGTGAAACCGGGCACGTCGGTCAGTCGCGTGGGGAAGCCGACGGCCGATGCGAAGCCGATCATCCCTTCGGCCACCGCCAGGCCCAGGTCGCGACTTGAAAGCCGATCCAGGTCGGCCGTGATGTAGCCGGCCTCTCGATAGATCTGGCCGACCAGACGCAGCGGCGCTTCGATGGCCGGCGCGAAGAAGACGCTCCAGTACGGATTGAGCATCCCGCAGGCGCGGCCATGCGACAGGATATCCACCAGCGAGAAACTGGTGAGATGCGCGCCGTTTGTGCCGCCGATCATGATGGCGTAGCCGCCCAGGTCGGTGGCCAGGCCGAGCGCCTGGCGGCCGACGGGATCGCGCGGCGTTTTCAGCACCACGGGCAGATAGTTGACCACCAGCCAGATCGCCTCTTGCGCGACGGCCGCGGCCTGGGGGTATTCTGGCTTGCCCACGGCCGAATAGAGCACCTCCAGCGCGTGCGAGATGCCGTCCAGCGCGCCGTCTGCAGTGAGGCCCGGGGGTGCGTCGAAAGTGGTCTCGTAGTCGAAGACCGGCCGCTGCGGCACGATCGCCATGTCAATCACCAGCTTCTTCTGGCCGGTGTGGAGGTCGGTGATGTTGGAGTATTTCGTCAGGTGCGCGGCCGAGCTCGCCGCGGTCTGGATGGCGACGTGCGGGGTCAGCGTCTTGCCCTGACGTTGCGTGGCCGCGGTCACCAGGCCCGCGCCGAAGTAGTCTTCGATCGTGCCGCCTAGGGTGCGCAGCACCTCGGCCGATTTGACGGCGTCAATGGTGCTGCCGCCCCCGAAGCTGACGATGACATCCGGGTCGGCCTGAGCCAGGACAGCGGTGATGCGGGACAGGTCTTCGCGCGGCGCGTTGGGCGCCGCGCCCTCTGTCTCGGCGAGGATGGTCACACCGGCGTCGCGCAGCGCGGCCCGGATCGCGTCCATGTAGCAGTCGCAGCCGGGAAAGCGACAGCCGATGAAGACGGCCCGTCTGCCCAACGCGGCCGTCGTCGCGCCCACCTGCGGCAACACGCCCAGGCCATACAGGTAGGTGTTTCCTTTGAACTGGTAGAGCAATGCTCGTGCTTTGGCGAATTCGTTCACTGTGTTGCCTCCATCCATCAGCGGGCCTCTGGCCAGGCCCCCTGCGTTCACGTTGTGTCATGGCGATTGCGCGGCCGGTGCGACGCACTCCGCTGCGCGGCGGCCAGGGCCTCGCGCAGGCGGCCGCCGTGTGCGTCGAGGTAGGCCTGGGCCGCCGCGGGATCGGTGATGCCCGAGAGCAGGGCGAAGATGGCGATTTTGGCCGAGCCGTAGCGGCTGATGGCCGCCCGGGCTTCTGCCGCGCTCACGCCCGTCACCGTCGCTACGATGTTGGTGGCGCGTTGGACGAGCTTGGCGTTGGTGGCCTGCACATCTATCATCAGGTTGCTGTAGACCTTGCCGCTGCGCACCATCGCGGCAGTGGAGAGCATGTTCAGCACCATCTTCTGAGCCGTGCCGCTCTTCATGCGGGTAGAGCCGGTGACGACTTCGGGGCCGGTGAGGACAACGATCGGGAAGTCGGCCAACCGGGCCATTTCCGAGTTCGGCGTGTTGACGATGCAGCCGACCGTCGCGCCCAGGCTGCGGGCATAGCACATGGCTCCCAGGGTGTAGGGGGTGCGGCCGCTGGCGGCGATGCCGACCAGCACGTCTCGGCTATGCAGGCCGATGGCCTGGACATCGTGCACGCCCAGTTCGGCATCGTCTTCGACGCCTTCGGCCGAGTAGCGCAACGCCCGGTCGCCCCCCGCGATCAGACCGATCACCTGGTCGGGCGGTACGTTGTAGGTGGGCGGGCATTCGGAGGCGTCGAGCACGCCCAGCCGGCCGCTGGTGCCCGCGCCGATATAGATCAGTCGGCCGCCGATCTGAAAGGCCATCACGATCCGGTCTACCAGCGCCGCAATGACCGGCAGGCACGGCTCGATGGCGGCCGCGATCCTGGCGTCTTCCTGGTTGATCGCAGTTACGATCTCCAGGCTGGTCATCAAGTCGAGGTTGAGGGTGTGGGGGTTGCGTTGCTCGGTGGTCAACTGGCTCAGGTCCACTGGGATGCTTGCTCCTGTCTGGTTCGGGTAGACCCATTATACTTGATGCGCTCGCCGATGGACAAACTGGGAGGCTTGCAACAGTTTTTCCCTCCGCCGTTTTTTCGTGCTAGAATGGGCGCGCGGCGATAGCGTCTGCAACGGGCAGCGCGCCGCGGGAACCAAAGCAAGGAGTCGTACGATGGCTTTCAATCTTCGCAACCGCAGTTTTCTGAAAGAGCTGGACTTCACCCCTGAGGAGATCAAGTTTCTCCTCAAGCTGGCTGCCGACCTGAAGGCCGCTAAGTATGGAGGTTACGAGCAGCCGCGTTTGAGGGGCAAGAATATCGCGCTGATCTTCGAGAAGACCTCCACCCGCACGCGTTGCGCCTTCGAGGTGGCTGCCTACGATCAGGGCGCGCACGTCACCTATCTGGGGCCAGAGGGTTCGCAGATCGGCCACAAGGAATCCATGAAGGACACGGCGCGCGTTCTGGGACGCATGTACCACGGGATCGAGTACCGCGGGTTCGGCCAGGAGCGCGTCGAAGAGCTGGCGAAATATGCCGGGGTGCCGGTGTGGAACGGCCTGACCAATGAATTTCATCCGACTCAATTTCTGGCCGACGCGCTGACGATGATCGAGCATTCGACCAAGCCGATGGGGCAGATCTCCTACTGCTTCGTCGGCGACGCGCGGTTCAATATGGGCAACTCGCTGATGGTGGGCGGCTGTAAGTTGGGGATGGATGTCCGGCTATGCGCGCCGCGCGCGCTATGGCCGCAGGAGACGCTGGTGACGCAGTGCCGCGAGATCGCGGCCGAGACCGGTGCACGCCTGACCCTGACCGAGGATATCGCGGAGGGGGTACGGGGCGTGGACTTCGTGCATACCGACGTGTGGGTCTCGATGGGCGAGCCGGACAGCGTGTGGGCAGAGCGCATTCAACTCTTGAAGCCCTATCAGGTCAACGCCGAGCTGCTCCGGCTGACGGGCAATCCGAACGTCAAGTTCATGCATTGTCTGCCGGCGTTCCACAATCGGGAGACGAAGATCGGCGAGCAGATCTACCAGAAATTCGGCCTGGAGGCGATGGAAGTGACGGAGGATGTATTCGAATCGCCGCGTTCGATCGTGTGGGATCAGGCCGAGAATCGCGTGCACACGGCCAAGGCCGTGATGGTCGCCACGCTGGGCGATTGATCTGAAACCCCCCGCCCTCCGTGCCAGGCACCCTTCCAGGTGCCTGGCACGTGGATCACGCGGCGTCGGCGCGAGCTGCTGCGGCCGCCTCGAGGCGAAAGATCACCACGGCCAGCGGCGGCAGGGTGATCTCGATGGAACAGGGTTGCGTCTGCCATTTCAGCGGCTCGGCTTGCACGGCCTGGGGATTGGTCACGCCGCTGCCGTAGTAGATCGTCGCGTCGCTGTTGAGCACCTCGGAATAGGCGCCCGGCACGGGTACGCCCAGCCGGTAGCGCCGGCGCACCACCGGCGTGAAGTTGGCCGCGATGACCAGGAAGTCGTCGCGATCGTGCGCGCGGCGGATGTACGAGATGACGCTGTGCTCCCAGTCGCTGGGATCAATCCACTCGAAGCCCTGCCAGTCGTAATCGTGCTCATACAGCGCGGGCTGGCTGACGTAGAATGCATTCAGATCGGCCAGCCAGCGTTGGAGTTTCTGGTGCGGCTCGGGGCCGTGGAGGACGCCGCCCGGCTCGAGCAGGTGCCAGTCCAGGCTCCGTTCCTCGCTCCATTCGCGCCACTGGCCGAAATCTTGCCCCATGAACAGCAACTTTTTCCCCGGATGCGTCCACATGAAGCCGTAGTAGAGGCGCAGATTGGCGAATTTCTGCCAGAGGTCGCCTGGCATCTTGTCTATCATGGCGCGCTTCAGGTGCACCACCTCGTCGTGCGAGATCGGCAGGACGAAGTTCTCGCTGAAGGCATACATCAACCCGAACGTCAGCTTCTGATGATGATATTTGCGATAAAGCGGGTCCTTCTGGATGTAGTCCAGCGTGTCGTTCATCCAGCCCATGTTCCATTTGAATGAGAAGCCGAGACCGCCCAAATAGGTGGGGCGGGTGACGCCGGGGAAGGCCGTGGATTCTTCCGCGATCGTCACGGCGCCCGGCTGGAGTTCGGCCACCTTCTCGTTCAGCCGGCGCAAGAACGCAATGGCCTCCAGGTTTTCGCGGCCGCCATATTCGTTGGGAAGCCATTCGGTGCGGCCATAGTCCCGGTAGAGCATCGAGGCCACCGCGTCGACACGCAACCCGTCTATGTGGTATTTCTCCAGCCAGAAGAGCGCGCTGTTGATGAGGAATTGCTGGACCTCATTGCGCTTGTAATTGAAGACCTTTGTGCCCCATTCTTTGTGTTCGCCCAGCCGGCTGTCGGCATATTCGTAGAGCGCAGTGCCATCGAAGAGGCTCAGCCCGTAGTCGTTCTTCGGGAAATGGGCGGGCACCCAGTCGAGGATCACGCCGATCCCGGCCCGGTGCATCCGATCCACGAATTCCTGAAAATCGTCCGGCGTGCCGAAACGGCTGGTCGGCGCAAAATAACCGGTGACCTGATAGCCCCACGAGGCGTCCAGGGGGTGCTCGGTGACGGGCAACAACTCGATGTGGGTGAAGCCCTGCTGCTTGACATAAGCGACCAGCCGATCTGCCAGGTCGCGATAGCTCAGGTAGCCGTTGGTCTCGGGCACACGCATCCACGAGCCGAGATGCACCTCGTAGATCGCCATCGGCGCGCGGCGCAGGTCGCTTTTGGCGCGGGCCGCCATCCAGTCGGCGTCCCGCCAGACGTGTTTAGCGATGTCCCACACCACCGATGCCGTCTTGGGGCGGAGCTCGGCGAAAAAGGCCTGGGGATCGGCCTTTTGGAGCAACGTGCCGGTGGGCGTGCAGATCTCGTACTTGTAGAGCGCGCCCTCGGTCACGCCGGGCACGAACAGCTCCCAGATGCCCGAACTGCCGCGTTCGCGCATGGCATGGCGCCGGCCATCCCAGGCATTAAAGTCGCCGATCACGCTCACCCGCTGCGCGTTGGGCGCCCACACCGCGAACAGACAGCCCGACACATCGCCGAGCGTCATCAGATGGGCGCCGAGTTTGTCGTAGGTGCGGAAATGATTGCCCTCGTTGAAAAGCTGCAGGTCCAGATCGCCCAGCACAGGCAGAAAGCTGTACGGATCGGCGCCCTCGCTTTCGCCGCCAGCCTTGTCGAGGATGCGCAGACGGTAGCCGAAGATGGCCGAACGGTCGGGGAACTGCGCCTCGAAGAAATCGCTGCCGACGCGGCGTTGCATCTCCTGGGGTTCTCCGACCTGCGGCAGCACCCAGACGCGTTCCGCCTGCGGCAAGAAGGCGCGCACGGCAACCATGGGCCGGCCGGCGTGCTCGACGACGTGCGCGCCGAGAACCTGGAACGGGTCGTGATGTCGGGCAGAGATAATGCGCTCCATCTCCGCGTCGCTGACCGTGAATTTCATATCTCGCCGCTCCTTTCGCTGTGCCCAAGAAACCGGCAGCCGATACAGTTGCGGGCCAGGCAGCCTGCACGGCATTGAGTATAGCAGAGAGCCACCGCCGCGCCAAACGCTGTCTGGCCCGAAAATCCCCGTCCAACGTGCCAGGCACTCTGCAAGATGCCTGCGAAGTCCCGCGACAAGAGATCGTTGTTCGAGCCGATGTTGTGATATACTTTCCACCGCAAGCACAGCCGGGTGATTCCCCTGGCTGCGCAAGACTCTGGAGCCATGCCATGACGACTTTCGATGAAGCACTGGCGCCGCTGGCGCGCTTCGCAAATTACGAGATCAACCGTTCGGTCATCTACGCGCCGGGCACGTTTGAGCTGGCCCGCATGGCCGACCTGCTGGCCCGGCTGGGCGATCCCCAGCGGGTCTACCCGACCATCCACATCGCCGGATCGAAGGGCAAAGGCTCGACCGCCGCCATGAGCGCGGCCATGCTGGCCGCGGCCGGCTATCGCACCGGCCTGTACATCTCCCCGCACCTCCATTCGTTCGGCGAACGGATGCAGGTCAACGGTCGGCCCATCACGCCCGTGGAGCTCGCCGGCCTGGTGGACGAGGCCCTCCCCCATGCCGAGGCGGTGCCGGGCATCACCTGGTTCGAGGTGATCACTGCGCTGGCCTTCCTCTACTTCGCGCGGCAGGCCGTGGACGTGGCCGTGATCGAGGTCGGCCTGGGCGGCCGCCTGGACGCCACCAACGTGATCCTTCCGCTGGTCAGCGTGATCACTTCGCTGAGCTACGAACATACGGCCTGGCTGGGCAACACGCTGGCGCAGATCGCCTTCGAGAAGGCCGGCATCATCAAGCCCCACGTGCCGGCGGTGTGTGCGCCGCAACCGGCCGAGGCGCTGGCCGTGATCGAGCGCGTCTGCGTCGAGCGCGCGGCGCCGTTGCTCCTGGTCGGCCGCGATTGGCTGTATCGCGCCGGCCCCATCCACCCGGCCGGCCAGGCGTTCGAGGTTGCGGTGGCGCCATCTTCCGAGAGCGAGCCCGCATGGCGGCGCTTCGACCTGGCGCTGCTGGGCCGCCATCAGATCATCAACGCCGTGTGCGCGCTGGCGGCGGTCGCTCAGACGACGCGGGCCGGGCTGCCTGTCTCGGCCGAAGCGCAGGCGGCTGGCCTGGCCGCAGTGCGCTGGCCGGGCCGCGGGGAAGTGCTCGCGAGCGAACCACTCGTGGTGACCGACGGCGCGCACAACGGCGATTCGGCGCGCAAACTGGTCGAGATGCTCGCCGAATGGTTCCCCGGCCGGCGTTGGACTTTTGTGGTCGGCACCCTGACCGACAAAGATCACGCGGCCATCCTGGCCGAACTGATTCCCTGCGCCGACCGTTTGATCCTCACCCGCTCCCGTTCGTCGCGCGCCACCGATCTCGCCCTCCTGGCCGGGGTGGCCGCGCAGCTGGGCCGCGCGGCCACCCTCGCCGACTCGGTGGCAGAGGCGCTGGGCGTGGCCCTGGCAGCAGCCGACGCCATCTGCCTGACCGGTTCGCTCAGCATCGCGGCTGAGGCCCGCGAAGCCTGGGCCGAATATATCCAGAGGAAAGAGACATCATGAACGAAGCCGCTTTCGATGCCTGTGTTGACGCCCACGCGGACGAGTTTCTGGCGCAATTGATCGAATTGTGCCGCGTGCCGAGTGTGGCGGCCGAGGGCGGGCCGGCCATGGCCCGCGCCGCCGGCCTGGTCAGCTCGCTGTGCCGCTGGGCCGGCGTCTCGGCCGACCTGGTTCCCACCGACGGTGGCCCGCCGATTGTTTTGGGCCAGGCCGGCGATGGCCCGCGGCGGCTGCTGATCTACAATCACTACGACGTGCAGCCGCCCGATCCGCTCTCGGAGTGGCTCTCGCCGCCGTTCGAGCCCACCGTGCGCGATGGCATCCTCTACGCGCGCGGGGTGGCCGACAATAAGGGCAATCTCGTCGCGCGCCTGGCCGCGGCGCGCGCTTATCAGGAGACCCACGGCAGGCTGCCGCTGCGCCTGACCTTCGTCCTGGAGGGCGAAGAGGAGGTGGGCAGCCCACATCTGGACGGCTTTGCCCGGGCGCACGCCGACCTTCTGCGCGCGCAAGAAGGATGCATCTGGGAGGCGGGCTACAAGGACGAAGATGAGCGGCCGGCGGCCAGCCTGGGCCTGAAAGGCATCCTGGCGGTCGAACTACATGCCCGCACCGCCGATGTGGATGCGCATTCTGCGGCCGGCGGCCTCTACCCGAACGCCATCTGGCGCCTGACCGAGGCGTTGTCCACGCTGCGCGCGGCCGACGGCACGGTGCTCATAGACGGCCTGCTCGATCACGTCCGACCGCCCACTGCCGCGCAAATGGCCATGCTCGAGCGGCTGCCCTACGACGCGGCGGCTGTCCAGCGACGCATGGGGATTCGCGGGTTCCTCGGCGGGCTGACGGGCGTGCCGGCATTGCGTCGGCTCATGTTCGAGCCGACCGTCACCATCAACGGCATCCTGGGCGGCTACACCGGTCCGGGCTCGAAGACGGTGATCCCGTCTCGCGCGATGGCCAAGCTCGATATCCGGTTGGTGCCCGATCTCACGCCGGAGCTGGCGCTGCAACTGCTGCGCGATCATCTGGCGCGGCGCGGCTTCGATGATGTCACGGTGATCCCGGCCGAGGGCGGGCTCATGCCGGCGCGCACCGATCCGAGCGCGCCGATCGTCGGCGTGGTGCTGGCCGTGCTCGAGGAGGTCTACGGCGTGGCGCCCAACGTCTATCCCTCGATGGCCGGCAGCGGGCCAATGTATCAGCTGTGTCAGGCCTATGGGATCCCGGCCATCTCCATCGGCGTGGGGTGGGCGCATAGCCACACCCATGCGCCCAACGAGAGCGTGCGCGTGGCCGACTTCATCGCCGGCATCAAGGTGATGGGCCGCGTGTACGGCCGCTTCGCCGATCAGGTCATTTGACGCTGTGTACAGGCTATGCTAGAATCGGTGCACTGAATTTCGCCTCTCATTCTACATATTTCATCCAGCCTTAGACGGGGAGGTCATATTACATGTCTGTCGTCGGCTTGCTGAAGGCTCGCGCGCTCTCGGCCATTGACGCTCATCGCGCCGAGTTCCTCCAAATCAGCGCCACCATTCACAGCCAGCCCGAACTGGCCTTTCAGGAGTACAAGTCGTCCGCGTTGCTGTGCGATGTGTTGGAGCAACACGGATTCACCGTCGAACGGGGAATCGCCGGGCTGCCGACGGCCTTTCGCGCCGCGATGCATGGTGTGGGCGACGGGCCGACCATCGCGCTCGTGGCCGAATACGACGCACTGCCCGAGATCGGTCACGCCTGTGGTCACAACATCATCGGCACAGCGGCCGTCGCCGCCGGTGTCGGCGTCAAAGCGGTTATGGACGAATTGGGAGGCCGTGTGGTGGTCATCGGCGCGCCGGCCGAAGAGGGCGGCGGTGGCAAGGTGATCCTGGTCGAGCGTGGGGCATTCGCCGACGTGGATGCGGCCATGATGGTGCATCCTTCTACCTATACCCTGGTCAATCGCGCTTCGCTGGCTTCCATGCGCCTGACCGTCGAATTCACCGGCAAGGCGTCGCACGCTGCGGCCGCGCCCGATGACGGCATCAACGCCCTCGAAGCGGTCATCCTCACCTTCAATAATGTGAATGCCCTGCGTCTACACCTGAAATCCGATGCGCGCATCCACGGGATCATCACCCATGGCGGCACGGCGGTTAACGTCATTCCCGACTATGCTGCAGCCGTTTTCAGCGTGCGGGCCGCCACCCAGACCTACACGGAAGAAGTCTTGCGGCGGGTCATCCAGTGCGCTGAAGCGGCCAGCATGGCCACGGGCGCGCAGCTCAAATATTCGATCACGCCCGGCTATAAGGCCATGATCCCGAATGTTTTGCTGGGCCGGTTGTTCGCCGACAACTGGCGCGCCATCGGCGTTGAGGTGCGCGATGCGCTGTTCAACGAGCGCATGGGATCCACCGATTTCGGCAATGTTAGTCAGGTTGTGCCGGCGATCCATCCATACATTGCTATCGCATCGACCGATGTCGTTGGCCACACGGTTGAGTTTCGCGCGGCGGCGCTCTCGCCCGCCGGCAATGAGGGGCTGATCAACGCGGCCAAGGCCATGGCGATGACCACCATTGACCTGCTGGCGAATCCGGCGCTGGTGCAAGACGCCAAAGCCGAGCTGGCTGCGACGCGTGAGAGGAGGTGATTCCCGGCCCGATTATTCCCCACGCATAGAGGCGCCGAGTCGGTTCAATCATTTTCAGCTCACGTTTTCAGGAGGAGAACATGGACACCCGACGCACTCGTAAGTTGTTTCTGCTCATGTCGTTGGTCGCCGCGCTGTCGCTGGTGCTGAGCGCCTGCGCGCCGGCGGCTCCTACCGTGGCACCGGCCGCGCCGGCGCCGAAGGCGACCGAAGCGCCGGCCGTGAAGGCGACCGAGGCGCCGAAGCCGACTGCCGCTCCCTCGCCCACCCCTGGGCCCAAACGCGGGGGCAAAGTCACCATGGCCGTCTGGCAGTCGCCGGTCACGTTGAATCCTCTGCTCGGCACGCAAACCGTGATGGACGAGGTGAACGTCCTGGTGATCGAAGGCTTCAGCCAGGTGATGCCCGACGGTTCGCGCGTCCCCAATCTGGCCAAAGAGATTCCCACCGTCCAGAACGGTGGGGTGAGCGCCGACGGCAAGACGATCACCTACAAGCTCAAAGAGGGCCTCGTCTGGTCCGATGGCCAGCCCCTGACCTGTGAGGATGTGAAGTTCACCTGGCAAGCGATCATGACGCCCGGCGTCGGCGTGGTGAGCACCACCGGCTACGCCGATATCGAGACGATAGAGTGCCCCGACCCCACCACCGTGGTCATCAAGTTCAAGAAGTTCTTCGCACCGTATCTGACTCTGTTTGCGGATCTGATCATCCCCAAACACTACGCGGGCGATCCGAAGGACATGAAGAACTGGGCCTACAACCGCAAGCCGCTCGGCACCGGGCCGTTCAAGATCGACGAGTGGGTGGCCGATTCGCACGTAACCCTCTCGCGCAACGAGAACTATCGGGAGAAGGACAAGCCCTATCTCGATCAGTTCGTGATCCGCATCGTGCCCTCCAGCGAAGTCGCCATGCAGCTGCTCTCCACCGGCGAAGTGGACATCATGTGGAACAACACCGAGGCCGACTTCCCGCAGTTGGAGAAGATGCCCGGCGTGAAGATCTCATCGCCTCTGCAAATCGGCGGCGAGCGCCTGTTCCTGAACATGGCGGAGAACAAAGATCCCTCCGACCCGAAGAAGCCGCATCTGATCCTGAGCGACGTGCGCGTGCGCCAGGCGATCGCCTATGGCATCAACAAACAGCGCATCATTGACAAGCTGCTGTACGGCAAGGCCAAACCCGGCACCAGCGAGCTGAACGCTGGCTTCTTCGAGTGCAAGAACATCCAGCCTTATCCATACGATCCGGAGAAGGCCAAGAAGCTGTTGGAAGAGGCAGGCTGGGTGCCCGGCCCCGACGGCATTCGGGTGGCGAAGGGGGCCAAAGTCGCGCCCGATGGCACCCGATTGCGTCTGAAGTATTCGACCACCTCCGGCAACAAGCTGCGCGAGGACTCGCAGGTGCTCATCGTCGAAGACATGAAGGCGATCGGCGTCGAGCTCTACATCGAGAACGCGCCCTCGTCGGTGGTGATCGGCACGTGGGACGGCGCGTCTCCGCGGCGCCGCGGCAACTTCGACATCATCATGTACACCACCAACGCCGGCATTGACCCGCACAGCCAGATGACTAACCTGTGGGCTTCGTGGATGATCCCACATGAAGGCAACAAGGGCGGCCTCAACTACACCCGTTTCTCCGATCCGAAGGCGGATGAGATCATCACCCAGGCAGCCGGGGAGCCGGATCCGGTCAAGCGGCGAGACCTCTATTGCCAGCTGGCGCAGATGACCTATGAACAGGCGAACATGATCTACCTCTACCAGCGGTTGGATCTCGATTCTTATCGCGATCGGCTGCAGGGTTGGGTGGAGAACGCCTGGGACAACAACGCCTGGAACGCCGAGGACTGGTGGCTGAAGTAGCGCCGGACGACGTGCCAGGCACTTCACAGGCGCCTGGCACGTGGCGATGAGCCAATCCGGACGTGCCAGGCACTTCGCAAGTGCCTGGCACGTGATCACGCAGGTGGAGCACCAGACACATGACCCAATACGTCATGCGCCGTCTACTCCAGGCCATTCCGCTGCTGCTGCTGATCAGCTTTACCGTCTTCATGCTGATGCAGCTCATCCCTGGCGGACCGATGGCCGCGTACGAGAACAACCCGAATATCTCCGCCGAGGACCTCGAGCGGCTGCGAGAGGAGCTCGGCCTCAACGTGCCAAAGCACATCCAGTACATCAACTGGCTGAGCGCGGTGCTGCGCGGGGATTGGGGCACATCGCAGATCACGCGGCGGCCGGCGCTCGTGGAGATCGCCGAAAAACTTCCGAACACGATCTATCTTTCGATGGTTTCATTCATCATCGCGCTCGTCATCTCTATCCCGATCGGCATCATCTCCGCAGTGCGCCAGTACTCCTGGTTCGATCATGTGATGACGACCTTCGCGTTCATCGGCCATTCCCTGCCGGTTTTCTGGATGGGCCTGATCTTCATCATCGTGTTCCATGCCACCCTCAAGAACCCGTTCACCGGTGGGCCGTTGCTACCCGGAGGCGGCATGTACACGCTGGGCTCGGTCCCGACCCTGGGGGATCGGCTGCGGCATCTGATCATGCCGGCCAGCGTGCTGGCGATCTATAGCCTGACCACCCACATCCGCTACATGCGCGCCGGCATGTTGGATGTGCTGCATCAGGACTACATCCGCACGGCGCGCGCCAAAGGGCTGCGCGAACGCACCATGATCATTCGCCACGCGGTGAAAAATGCCATCCTCCCGCTGGTGACGATCATCGGCCTGGAGATTCCCGTGTTGCTCAGCGGCACGCTGATCACCGAGACGATCTTCTCCTGGCCGGGCATGGGCCGGCTCTTTTTCAATTCGATCGAGCGCGGCGACTATGCTGTGATGATGGGGGTGTTGATGCTCAGCGCGACTCTGGTGATCATCTTCGGCCTGCTCACGGACATTGTCTACGCGGCCCTTGACCCACGCATCCGGTTCGAGTAGAGGCTGCCCATGACACAAGCTCAACTTTCCGCGCAGCATTTGAGCGCCGACTGGGCCAGCCAGATGCGTCCCCAGGAATCGTTGACGGCCAAAGCCTGGCGACGTTTTCGCAAGCACAAGCTGGCGCTGGCCGGGCTCGTCGTCCTTACCGTCCTGATCCTGGCCTGCATCCTAGTGCCCTGGATCACGCGCTACGACCCGCTCAAGACCAACGTGGACCTGATCCGGGAGCCGCCGTCGCTCGCCCACATCTTCGGCACCGATGAACTGGGCCGCGATCTCTTCGTCCGTCTCTGTCACGGCGGCCGCGTTTCGATCCTGATCGGGGTGGCGACGATGCTGGTGTCCATCTTCCTGGGCACGACGATCGGCGCGATTGCCGGGTTCTATGGCCGGCGGGTTGACAACGTGCTGATGCGCTTCACCGACTTCGTGCTTTCGATTCCGCAGCTCTTCCTGCTGCTGCTTTTCGCGCAATTGCTGCGCACCACCAACAATCCCACGCTCAGCGGCGGCCCGCTGCCGATCATTGTGATCATCGGCTTGCTCTCCTGGCCGGGCGCGGCACGCCTCGTGCGTGGTCAGTTCCTTTCCATCAAGGCGAAGGAGTTCGTCGAGGCGGCGCGCATGTCGGGTTGCACGAACGGCCGCATCATGCTCCGCCACATCCTGCCAAACGCGATCAGCCCCATCGTCGTCGCCGCCACGTTGCGCGTGGGCCAGGCGATCATCACAGAGTCCACGCTGAGCTTTCTGGGCTTCGGCGTGCAGCCGCCCACGCCGACCTGGGGCAATATGCTCAAGAATGCGCAGGCGCAAATGACCTATGCGCCCTGGACGGCCATCTTCCCAGGTCTGGCGATCGTTGTGACCGTGCTGGCGCTGAACTACATCGGCGATGGCCTCCGCGACGCCCTGGACCCGCATCATGTGGAGTAGATGAGTAGACAAGGAAACAAGGAAACAAGTAGACAAGGCGCGCCTTGTCTGCTTATTTCCTTGTCTACCTGTTTTCTCAAAGGAATATCATGAACTGGCACCAGGTTATTGAAGAAGTCACCTGTTTGACGCAGGAACTCATCCGCTTTGACACGACCAATCCGCCCGGAAATGAGACGCCGTGCATCGAGTACATCGCGGCCGTGCTGCGCCAAGAGGGGATCGAGCCGGTCGTGCTCGAATCGGCACCGGGGCGGGGCAACCTGGTGGCGCGGCTGCGCGGGGATGGCTCGTTGCCGCCGCTCCTGCTGATGGGGCACGTAGATGTCGTGCCGGCCGAAGCAGAGCACTGGCGCCATCCGCCTTTCTCCGGCGACCTGGCCGATGGCACCGTGTGGGGCCGCGGGGCCACCGACATGAAGCAGATGGTGGCGATGGAGCTGATGGCGTTGCTGCTGCTGAAGCGTTCGGCCACAGTGCTCAAACGCGACGTGATCCTGATGACGAACGCCGACGAGGAGACCGGCGGTAAGCTGGGCGCCGGCTTCATCGCGGAGGAACATCCCGATCTGATCCGCGATGCCGAATACGCCATCAACGAGGGCGGCGCGACGAGCATCGAGCTGGACGGCAGGCTTTTCTTCGTCTGTTCCACCGCGGAAAAGGGCACGGCACGTTTCACGGTGCGAGGCCAGGGCGAGCCGGGCCACGCGTCGCAGCCGCACGCGCGCAATGCCATCCTGCCGCTCTCCAGGGCGCTGGTGCGCCTGATCGAGACGCCGCTGCCGCTGCGCATCACAAAGACCGCCGCCCTGCATGTCGAGACGATGGCGCAGCACCTCAACGGCGAGCTGGCTGCGGCGCTGCGCGGCTTGCTCGACCCGGCCACACATGATGCCTCCATGGCGGCCCTGCCGCTGGCCGAGCCGGTCAAACGGCGGCTAGCGGCCGCATTGCGCAACACGGCCACGCCCACCATCCTGCGCGCCGGCACCAAGATCAACGTGATCCCGGCGCAGGCCGAGTGCGATGTGGACTGTCGCATTTTGCCGGGGACGACCCTGGAGAGCTTGACGGAGGAAGTGCGGGCGGTAGTGGGCAATGAGGTCGAGTTGGAGTTCGGGCCTGTCTCGCCGCCCCTCGAATCCGATCCGGCCTCGCCCCTCTTTGAGACGATCCGGATGGTGCTCGCCGAACATGAGCCGGGCTCGACGCTCGTGCCCGGCTTGATCACGGGCGGCACTGATGCCAAACGGATCGCGCCGCTCGGCATCAAGGTCTATGGCTTCGTGCCGATGCGCTACGAGGGCGCCAGCATGACCGGCCTGGCGCACGGCCACAATGAGCGGATCAGTGTGGCGAACCTGGCATTCGGGACGCGCGTGCTGTACGATGTGGTGAGCCGTTTCTGCGCCGCGTTGCCATGAGCCGGCGCGCAGGCGTGCCTTCCTGTGAGGCGCACGCCGTGCGCCCCGACGGGAAGGCACGTCGGGGCGCTATCCCCGATCCGGCAGATCGTACATCGCCATGTAGTAGGGGTGCGTCGGGTCGAACTGCGTCAATGGCTTCGGGTTGGCCACGCGGCCGACCGGCCGACAGTTGTGGCCGGTCGCGCCGGTCGCCGCATCGCCGATGTCCTCGCGCATCGCCTCGACCCTGGCCTGCAGCTCGCGCACTACATCAGGGTGATCGGCGGCCACATTGCGCGTTTCGCCGATGTCCTCCACCAGGTTGTACAGCTCGCAGAGCGCGCTGCCGTCGCGCCAGACATGGAGCTTCCACGGCCCACTGCGCACAGCTTGCAGGCGGTCTCCCAGGTAATAGAAGAAGGCATCGTGCGGGCTGACCGCGCCGGGCTCTCCGAAGAGAAGCGGCCGCACATCTTTGCCGTCAATGATCCGGTCGGCAGGTGGCTCGGCGCCGGCCAATCGCGCCAACGTGGGCAGGAAATCGAGCGCAGTGATGATCTCCCGGCTGATCGTGCCGGCCGGGATCACACCGGGCCAGCGCATGATGCACGGCACGCGCAGGCCGCCTTCCCAGGTATTGAATTTGCCCCCTCTGAGCGGCTGATTGCTGCCGCCCCGATCCCCGCGCGAGCCGTTATCCGAGGTAAAGATCACCAGCGTCCGCTCATCCAATCCCAGCCGTCTCAGCTCGTGCAGCAACACGCCCACGCTCCAGTCAATGCACTCCACGGCCGCACCGTAGGGGCCGTTGACCGCAGACTTGAGAAAGCGCCAGGGGACGTAGTGAGGAAGATGCACGTGCATGTGCGCGAAATAGAGGAAAAACGGCTGGCTGCGGTGCTCGCACATGAAGCGCACACACTCCTCCACGTAGCGCGAGGTCAGCGAGGCCTGGTCGGGCTGCTCTTCGATCACCTCCTCGTCGCGCAGCAGGGGCAACGGCGGCATCGGCCGGCCATGCGGCAAGACGCTCGCCTGCAGGCCCATGTCGTTGCTGTAGGGCAGTCCGTAGTAGCTGTCGAAGCCGTGGCGCGTGGGCAGGAATTCCGGCTGGTCGCCGCAGTGCCATTTGCCCACGATCTTCGTGGCATAGCCCTGTTCCTGGAGGATCTCGGCCACTGTGATTTCATCGGGGTTCAGGCCGACCCCCTGGCCGGGGAAAAGCACTCCCATTCCCTCGAATGTCCCGAAGCCGATCCGCCGCGGATAGCAGCCGGTCAGCATGGCCCCGCGCGACGGCGAACAGAGCGGTGAAGCCATGTAGAAGTCGTCGCAGCGCAGACCTTCGGCTGCCATCCGATCCAGATGCGGTGTCTTGTTGACCTGTGAGCCGTAGCATCCCAGGTCGCCGTAACCGAGGTCGTCGCAGTTGATGAGAATGATATTGGGTCGCTCAAAGCGGCCAGGCTGCAGGGCGTGGTTGGTCATGGTGGTAGCTCCTGTTTCAACTTTCAATCCGCTGCGCCGAGAGCGGATCTACACCGACGCGGGCGCAGATCGCATGGTATGCCCACATGTCCCACTCTTCTTTGACACCGATGCCGGCCAGGTCGCCGTAGTTTTTGCAGATCAGCCCGCCCTCGAACAGGTCAATCATCTGCCGGGCGCCGACCTCGATGAGTTGCCGGTCGCCTGTCGGCAGGATTTTCTGGATGTCTACCGGACTCCACAGCGCCGCCTTCCGTTCGCGCAGGAGCGCGGCGAGCTTCGGCATGTCGTAGAGCGCCGGCTGGTCGAATTGGAACACATCCACGCCGGCCTCAAGCAGGTCGGGCACGATGGCCCAGTTCTGGCCGCAGGAGTGCATCAGCACCTTCATGCCGTAGTCGTGGGCGATGCTGAAGAGCCTGGCATACATCTCCTTGAAATAGAAACGGAACATCTTCGGACTGAAGAGGAGGCCGGTCTGCGTGCCCATGTCCTCGCCGATCATGATGCCGTCGGCCCCGGCCTGGCCTGCCAGGTGGATCTTCTGTTCGTAGACACGGGCGACGATGGCGTGCAGGCGATGCAACTCGTCGGGGTAGAGCGCCATATCCGCAAAATAGACTTCCATCTTGCGCAGGTAGCGCGCGTTGTCGAAGATCCAGCCGCCGATGTGTGCCAGCTTGAATTTGTCGGTCGGCATGGCGAAGATGGCGTTCATGTGAGCGGCGCAGTCCGGATGTGTGTAGTCGGGCGGCCGCAGGTCGGCGAGCTGACGCCAGTCCTCGATGGCCGGTTTGAAGATCTCGCCTTTGAGCGAGCCGCCGACCATGCGCACCCACAGGTTGCCCCACTCGTCGTCATAGTATTCCAGCCGGCCCTCGGTCCAGCGGCGCTGCTGATAGCCGTGCGGAATGAGCCCGACGCCCAGCATGTCGTTGATGCGTCCGCGATCGAATGTGAGGCCCGGCCGGGGTGGATTCTTGTGCTCGATATTGGCCAGGATGATCTCTCGAGGCTGCACCGATATCTCTCCTGAAAATGCCCACCAGTATGTCATTGCGAGGCCCGCAGTTTGGGCCGAAGCAATCTCCGCCGATGGAGGAGATTGCTTCGGGGCAAGCCCCGCCCCTCGCAATGACGTTTTCGCCAGCCGTGGCGCCGGCATGGGCATCTTTCTCCTGAAAATCGCCGTACTCACGTGTCAGGCACTTTGCAAGATGCCTGGCACGGGACGGCTTTCACCCGCCGTGGCGCCGATATGGGCATCTCTCTCTTGAAAATATTCCTGCACACAGGGGCGCAGGCGCGGCCGAGCGCCCCTACACGTGAGCTTCGGCCACCATGGCCGCCAGCCGGGTGCCGGCAGCGAAGGCCCGCGCCAGGAAAGTCGCCTCATCGCTGATGCCCGAACGCGCCATGTTGCTCTCCGAGCTGATCGGCTTCCGGTAGGCCGAACCGGCCAGGATCTCGGCCAGCCGCGGCCAGTCCACCGTGCCGGTGAAGATCAAGTTGTGCTGATCCCCCGTCCCGTCATTGTCGTGAAGATGGATGGAGATCAGGCGATCTTTGAGACGCTCGAGCTGCGTCAATCCATCGGGGGCTAGGTTGCCATGACCGGAGTCGTAGCACAGGCCGAGATAATCGGGCGGATATTCCGCCAGCCATTCGGCAATCACCGGCAGCGCGCCGTTTTCCAGGGCGATGCGCACGCCATAGCTGCGGGCGACCGGTTCCAGTTCGTCCAGTGAGCGGCGCAACGGCTCCCAGCCGGCGATGGCGGGCAGATGCATGATGATGGCATCCCCGCCCAGCCGGGCCGTCATCTCGAGGCGGTTGCACACGATTTCGACGCCGGCCAGCCGCTCGTATTCCTTGTCAGAGGCCCAGTTTTTCTCCGGGCCGACCGGCGCGTGCAGGTCGAGCAGCTGGAGGCCGTACTCGGCCAGCCATTTCTCGATCTGCGCGATCTCCCAGCGAGAGTAGATGAAATCGCTGTTCCAGTGATGGCACCAGTGGATGTGGGTGAAGCCGGCGTCTGCAATCCGCCTCAGATAGGGAGAGGGATCGCCTCGGTCTACGTTGGCGTAATCGGTTGTGATCGAGAGCATCAAAGTGATCCGCTGCGACGGCCAGATATGCCTCCGGCCGCCGGCGAGAAGATTTGCCAGCCACAGCCTCGCATTCTGTGGCTGACCGCGCCTGTCTATCCTACCACGCCCGGCAGGCAGGGACAAATCGGGTCGGTGCGTGCTGCTGCGCCACAATGGATCGGCCGCGGCTTGTGTAGTTTGGGCGCATTGTGGTAAGCTTGCCTCTATGGATGCCCTGTTGGATCGAGTGCGGCGCTATGCCCGCCGCTATGCCCTGTGGCAGCCCGGCGAGACGATCGTGGTCGGCGTGTCGGGCGGGCCGGACTCACTGTGCCTGCTCCATCTGCTCCACCGCCTGGCGCCCGAGCTGCAGCTGCGGCTGCACGTCGCACATCTGAATCACGGCCTGCGCGGGCAAGAAGCCGAGGCCGACGCGCAGTTCGTCGCCGCGTTCGCGGCCGGGCTCGGCCTGCCGGCTACGGTCGGCCGGGCCGATGTGCGCGGCCTGGCGGCCGCGGCCGGCCTTTCGCTGGAAGAAGCGGCCCGGCAGGCGCGCTATCGTTTTCTGGCCGAGACGGCCCAACGCGTCGCTGCGACGACGATCGCCGTCGGCCACAATGCCGATGATCAGGCCGAGACGGTGCTGATGCATTTTGTGCGCGGCAGCGGCCTGGCAGGGCTGCGCGGGATGTTGCCGAAAACATCGCTGGACGAATACCGGCTGGCCGGCGCACCGGCCGCTGCGCCGGCAGAAACAGCCGCATCCCTGTGCCTCATCCGCCCCCTTCTGGCGATCCCGCGCGCCGAGATCGAGGCCTACTGCACAGCCCACGGCCTGGCTCCGCGCTTCGATCGCAGCAACGAGGACACGACTTTCTTCCGGAACCGGCTGCGCTACGAGCTGATGCCGATCTTGCAGCAGTACAACCCGGCGATCCGTGAGGTGCTGGCGCACACTGCAGAGGTGTTGGCCGGCGATCATCAGGTCGTGCGGGAGGCGGTGATGTCGGCCTGGCAGCAGACGGCGCGGCCGGCGTCCGCCGCAGTCGTCCCGGTCGCGCCGACCGCCGGGGAAATTCATCTCGATCTGGCTGCCTGGCGGGCCCTGCCGCTCGGCCTTCAGCGCGGCGTGTTGCGCGAGGCGATCCATCGCCTGCGCGCCAGCCTGCGCAACATCAATTGGGCGCATGTGGAGCGGGCGGTCTGGCTCTGTCGGGAAGGGACGACCGGTCAGCGCGCCACCCTGGTCGCCGGGCTGGAAGTCGAGATCGGCTATCGTACGTTGCGCATCGGGCCGGAGGGGACGACGGCCGGCCTGGCCGATCCGATGGTCGCGCCGTTGCTGGCCGGGCCGGTGGACCTGGCCGCGCCCGGCGAGACGGCGCTGCCCGACGATTGGCGATGCACCATCAGGCGGGTGGATCGCGCCGCGCTGCCGACGGATTTCGCCGCAGCCCATGATTCGTGGACGGCCTGTCTGGATGCCGACGCGGTCGGCCTGCCATTAACCCTGCGCCCGCGACATGCCGGCGACCGCTTTCAGCCCCAGGGCATGGCCGGGCACACCATGAAGCTGAACGAGTTCATGATCAACGTCAAACTGCCCAGAGATCGCCGCGCCGGCTGGCCGCTGCTGGTCTGTTCGCACGGCATCGCCTGGGTCGGTGGCCTGCGCGTGGCCGAGTGGGCGGCCGTGCGCGAGGCGACGCGAGCAGTCTGGGTTGTGCAGTTCCGGCGTGGCCAGAGCGAGGGGGGATGACGTGAGCAAGAAACCGCCTGCTGTCCGCCTCCTGCCGGGCAAGGAGAGGCCGGTGCGCCAGCGCCACCCCTGGATTTTTTCGGGCGCCCTCGGGCAGACGCACGGCGAACTCGTCCCAGGCGGGCTGGCCGACGTGTTCGACGCCGACGGCGCCTGGCTGGCGCGCGGCTACGTCAATCCCCGCTCGCAGATCGTCGTGCGCGTGCTGACGTGGGAGCGCGAGGAATGGCCGGATGCCGCGTTCTGGCGGCGCCGGCTGAGCCATGCCGCGGCCGCGCGCGCCGACCTGGCAGCCGACCCGACGACGACAGCCTATCGCCTGGCCTACGCGGAGAGCGATGGCCTGCCCGGCCTGATCGTGGACCGCTACGGCGATTGGCTGGCCGTCCAGTTTCTCACCGCCGGCGTCGAAGCCCAGCGCGATCTGCTCACGTCGCTTCTGGCCGAGCTGTTCGCGCCGGCCGGCATCGTCGAACGCTCCGATGTCAGCGTACGGCGGCAAGAAGGGTTGCCTCCACGCAGTGGCCTCTTGTGGGGCCGGCCGCCGCCGCCAGACCTCGAGATCGTGGAGCACGGCCATCGTTTTCCTGCCGATTTGTTGGCCGGGCAGAAGACGGGTTTCTACCTCGATCAGCGGGAGAACCGGCGCATCGTCGCCGGCCATGCCCGTGGCCGCCGCGTGCTGAACGCGTTCAGCTTCACCGGCGCGTTCGGCGTCTACGCATTGGCCGGCGGCGCGATCCATGTGACAAACGTGGACAGCTCGCGCGAGGCGCTGATCGGCGCAGAGGCGGCCCTGCGGCTGAACGGTTTCGATCCAGACGCGCAGGCCGAGGCCATTGTCGGCGATGTGTTTCAGGTGCTGCGCGCGTTTCGGGACGAGGGCCGCCAGTTCGACCTGGTGATCCTTGATCCGCCGAAGTTCGCCAGGAGCCGGGCCGATCTCGACCCTGCGCTGCGCGGCTACAAGGACATCAACCTGTTGGGCCTGAAGTTGCTGGCGCCGGCCGGCCTGCTGGCGACCTTTTCCTGCTCTGGCCTGGTCACGCCCGACCTGTTTCAGAAAGTCGTCTTCGGCGCCAGCGTGGACGCCGGCCGCGACGCACAGATCATCGCTCGCCTGGGCCAGGGTTCCGATCACCCGATCCGCTTGAGTTTTCCGGAGAGCGAGTATCTGAAGGGGTTGTTGTGTCGGGTGGATTGACAAATGGGCAAATCAGCAAATGGGCAAATGGTAGGTGTCTCACGCGATTATGTCTTCTATTTATGAACGCAAGGCTGAGTATTGGGCGCGAGATCTGGCTGATCGGGGTTTTGAGCAGGCGGTGAAGGCCGGGCTCGATGCGCTGGGGTGGGCCTATCAGGACAATACGAGTGCGCATGATCGGCCCGATCTCTATATCTTTCGCCAGGTGCGCGGGGAGCGGGTGCGCGTGGCGCTGGAGCTGAAAGAGAAGCGCCAGCCGTATCGGCAGCGCTGGGCGGATGCAGCCGGCGTGCCCGAACGAGAGCTGCTCGTGCTGGATGAGGTGGCTGTACGCAAGCTGCTGGCCTGGGCCCCGCGCGCGGCATTGCTCTTCTGGGACGGGACGCAGACAGGGCCGCCCTACGTCCTCTTCACCATCGTGGATCTGCTGTGCGTGCCGAAGGTGCGGGTGCAGCGGCCGATCGCGCTGAACACGTCGCGTCTCAAAGCCAAATGGCTGCTCGACCGCCGGCATGGCCGGCGGTTGCCCGATCTGGGTGGCGCTTTGGCGGTGCTGGCCCGCTATGTGGATGCGGAGATGTGGGATGACCTGCGTCGCGTGGAGGCGCATGGCGCGTTCGTCGGGGAGAAAGTGGTGACGTTGTGAGGCGATTGGGTTTGTGACGAGTACGTGCCAGGCATCTTGCAGAGTGCCTGGCACGTGGGCTGGGCCGGTACGTGCCAGGCATCTTGCAGAGTGCCTGGCACGTGGGGCTGGGCCGGTACGTGCCAGGCATCTTGCAGAGTGCCTGGCACGTGGGGCTGGGCCGGTACGTGCCAGGCATCTTGTAGAGTGCCTGGCACGTGGG